>CEVR01095465.1_pt1 | contig 19568 bp, 19 predicted proteins | sample 356541 | NCBI WGS metagenome assembly CEVR01 (sample SAMEA2623734, study PRJEB7988) | marine metagenome | isolation source: saline water (ENVO:00002010), including
AAAACAGTAACACCTTCTATATATTTATCTTTAATCAATTATTTATGACCTATTTCATCAGAAACAGTTAATCTTTTTCTGCCTTTAGATCTTCTTCTAGATAAAACCTTTTGTCCATCTTTATCAGACATTCTATCCATAAAACCGTGCTTATTCTTTCTTTTTCTGTTTGATGGTTGAAACGTTCTTTTTGGCATAACTTTAAATCTTTATTAGTTGGTCGGCAAATATAATCTTTTTTTTTATTTCAGAACATTTATAATTTTATTTTTATAAAAAAGGATAAAGTAGTAAATTCAATAAAATCCAAATCATAAAGATACTATTTATTTTAAAGTTCTATTTTTGTTGAATGAATAAACTCAAAGAAAAATGGGGAATCAAATCTAACTTTCAATTCTTTATTATTTTAGTAGTGTTTTCAATTACAGGATCCATTGCTGTATTAATTGCAAAACCTTTACTCAATCTAGTTGGATTAGAAAAGGAAGTGATTTCTCCTTGGTTATTTTGGCCTATTCGAATCTTTATCATTTTTCCTATTTATCAAATACTAATCGTAATTATTGGAGCTTTGTTTGGTCAATTTCAATTTTTCTGGAATTTCCAAAAGAAAATGCTTGTTGGTTTGGGATTTAAACAATTTATAGAAAAAAACAAGTAATCTATTTACGTTTTATAAAACCTCCACCTACTACATCATTACCTTCATAAAAAACAGCCGATTGTCCTGGAGCTATCCCCTCTACTTTATGGTGAAATGTTACTTTTATATCTCCATCATCATTACTTAATACTGACTCCTCTCCTGAATGTTTATATCTTACTTTTGTAACAGTGTACAAACCATCTGGAATAGTATCGTATTTTACTAAATTCACATTCCTAACCGTCATTTCTAACTCTTTTAAGTCTTCTTTAGTTCCTACTACAACTGTATTTTTATCAGGGTTAATCCCTATTACATAGGTAGGGTTTTTACCTAAAGAAACTCCTAGTTTTCTCTGGCCAATTGTGTAAAAAGGATATCCATCATGTTTCCCGACAACTTCACCTGTTTTGGTTATAAAATTACCTCCACTCACCTTTTCTTCTAAACCTTCTACTCTCCTCTTAAGGAATCCTCTATAGTCGTTATCTGGTATAAAACAAATTTCATAACTCTCACTTTTATTAGCGAGTTCCACATATCCTCTATCTAAAGCCATTTGCTTAATATCTTTTTTATGATATTTCCCCATAGGAAAAATGGTTCTTTTTAAACAAGATTGTGAAAGTCCCCATAACACATAAGATTGATCCTTACTCTCATCTAAACCTTTAGAAACCACATATCTTCCATTCTCTTCTCTTACTTGAGCATAATGACCCGTGGCTATATAATCGCAATCTAACATATCTGCTCTTTTCAGAAGTGCTTCCCATTTTATATGTGTATTACACAAAACACATGGGTTAGGAGTTCTTCCTGCAATATACTCATCTACAAAATTATCAATTATAAAATCGCCAAATTCTTCTCTTATATCTAATATCATATGAGGAAAACCACAATCTACAGCAAGTTGTCTTGCGTCATTTATGGAATCTAAACTACAGCATCCTGTTTCTTTTTTATTTCCACCAGAAGATTCATAATCCCAAGTCTTCATAGTAATCCCAATAACTTCATATCCCTCCTCATGAAGTAATAAAGATGCTATGGTACTATCAATACCACCACTCATAGCCATTAAAACCTTTCCTTTACTCATGTATAATTGTATCTAAATCTCCAGATTCGTTATAGTATTTCCACTCTCCCACTCTGATTCCATCTTCATAGAAACCTTCAAAAAATACAGATCCATCTACATTATATGAAATATAGGACCCATCTAAAGTTCCATTTTTATTTGTTGCTTTTACGCTCAATTTTCCATTTATATAGTATTGACGGAATGTTCCTTCCTCAATTCCCTCTCTCCATTGTTTTACAATATAAATATCTCCAGATTCATAATATGTTTTTCTTAATCCATGAAACTCGCCTTCTTTATACTGTTCTGATAAAACTAACACACTATCCTCATTGAAGTAATGCCATGTACTATCCTTCATCTTGTTTACATACAATCCAGAAGCTCTTATATTACCATTTTTATAATAAATATGAGTAGCTGCTGCTTTACCTTCATGAAAAAACTCTTTTTTAGCTTTTAACTCTCCTGTTTTGTAATAAAACTTCCACAATCCTTGTTCAATACCATCATTAAAAGTTCCATTGTATTTTATTGATCCATCTTCATACCAATCTTGCCATTCCCCTTGTTTCAAACCATTCTGATCAATCATGTTTTGGGAGTTCGCTAAGATAAAACCAAATAAAAATAACAGGGTAAGTATCTTCTTCATTATAATTGATTTTTTATTAAATTTTCTATTCCTTTTACTAGTTCCTTCCATGTAAATCTCTTTTTTTCTTTCTTAGTATTTTCAGAAAATTCAACTTCCTTTTCCTCATTATAGAAATCTACAATACTATCTACAATTTCAGATATATTTATATCGCAAACATAACCAACTTTATTGTGTGGAACAATTTCTGCAAGACCACCAACATTAGTTACCAACATTGGTCTCTCAAAATGATATGCAATCTGAGTAACACCACTTTGTGTTGCTGTTCTATAAGTTTGAGTAATCATATCAGATGCACAGAAATAATTTTTAACATCTTCTTCCTGTATAAAATCACTTCTCAAGATTACATAATCTGAAATATTTAACTCTTCTATTTTTGAAATATACTCCTCCTTATTTTCATAAAACTCGCCAGCAACAATTAGTTTCACACCTAAATCCTGAATTCTTTTATCTGCCATTACCTCTAACATAATATCTAATCCCTTATACTTTCTTACAAAACCAAAAAACAAAAGATATTTTCCATCACTGTCTAATCCTATTTTCTGTCTTGCAGATTCTTTCTCTACTATCTCTCCAAAAGAATCGTAAATAGGGTGAGGAATAAAGATTTTCTCTATTGTATCAGTAAATTTTGATAAATCATCTAAAACAGAAGCAGATAATGCTAAAAAGGCATCACATTTTGAAATAAAATATTTAGTTAAAATAGAATCACCTATTCTTTTTTCATGAGGAATTATATTATCCGTAATTGCAAAAATCTTAGTTGTTTTTCCTAAAAATTTAGCAATAGTACCAAGTGCAGGAGCCATAAAAGGAATCCAATACCTAATAATAACATAATCCGGATTTTCTTTTCTGATACTTCTTGCTACTTTAAACCAATTAAATGGGTTTATAGAATTTATAGCAGGAAGAATCTCTATATTCTCTGGAGGACACCCATTTTCGTATTGTGTTTTTCCTGGAAATAAAAAAGAAGGATATTGTAACGAAAATGAATATATTGTAACATCTGCTCCTTGTTTCTTATATTCTACTGCAAGAGAGTTGTTAAAATGTGCAATCCCACCTCTGTATGGAAAAGCAGGACCAATTATAATAACTTTCCTGTTCAAAATTTAAATCTCTTTTTCTATTTGATAATTATTTCTTTCCTGAGCATTTCTAGAAATAAGTTCTCCTATAAAACCAGCCAAGAACAACTGTACCCCAATTATCATAGAAGTTAATGCAATATAAAAACCAGACATATTTGCAATGTTTTCAGCTTTTATATCATTAAACATTGCATATACTTTATAACCACCTATATAAGAAAAAAGTACAAACCCTATTAGGAACATTAAGGATCCAATTACTCCAAAAAAGTGCATTGGTTTTTTACCAAATCTACTTACAAAAGTAATAGTCATTAAATCCAGAAAACCATTTAGAAAACGTTCCAAACCAAACTTTGTAACTCCATATTTTCTAGCTTGATGAATCACAACCTTTTCTCCAATATTAGAAAAACCAACCCATTTTGCCATAACAGGGATGTATCGGTGCATTTCTCCATGAACCTCAACAGATTTTACCACTGTATTTTTGTAGGATTTTAAACCACAATTAAAGTCGTGAAGACGAATACCAGAAGCCTTTCGTGCTGCCCAATTAAACAATTTTGTAGGTATTGTTTTTGTAATAGGATCGTATCTTTTTTGTTTCCAACCAGAAACTAAATCATAACCATCCGATATTATCATTTTGTATAATTCAGGAATTTCATCCGGACTATCTTGTAAATCTGCATCCATGGTGATAACAACATCACCTTTTGCTTTAGTAAATGCTACATTTAAAGCTGCAGATTTCCCATAATTTCTTCTGAATTTTGTTCCTTTTAAATTAGGATTCTTAGATTTTAATTTTTCAATTACTTCCCACGACTTATCTTTACTTCCATCATCTATTAAAAGTACTTCATAAGAGAAGTTATTCTCTTTCATCACCTTATCTATCCAAGAACACAATTCTGGAAGAGATTCTTCTTCATTAAATAAAGGTATTACTACAGAAATCTGCATAATTAATTAGTTTTAATAAATTGTTCTTTTTTACGAACAAAAAGGGCTAATATAGCACAAAAAATGGAGTTCAGAAACAAAACTGGAATCAATAAAGCTATAAAATGAGATTTTGGTAATCCATAACGTTTTAAATCTTGCCAAGACCTAACAGTTTGCAGAAGTGATCTCATATAGCTTACCTTATCAACAAATTCAGGTGGACAATCATCATAAGATCTTTGAGGTTCTCTTTTTGATTTTTTTCTTAAATCTTCTGGGATTGGTCTATAGAAAGTACTATCTACATCATACCAACCATCTAAGTTTGACTCATCAACTCTAGCGTTTCCTTCAATAACTCCTTGCCTAATAGAATCGGGTATATTTAATTCTATCAACGCTACATCATAAATTTTCTGAGCTCTATTGAGATTTATTTCAATATAAGTATTTGGACTATAAACATTCCATAATCCAATTTTACCAACAGTTAATACCACAAATCCTAAAGCAGATATTATATATAACACCCTAAATGAATCTTTAAAAGAAAATACATCATATTTGAAAGCAAATTCTTTTGACCATTTTACAAGTAAAAAGGTATAACCTATCAACCACAATAAACCAAATACCAAAACAGAGTTTGTGGTACTCATATTTAATCCGTACATTAAATCTATTATCGGGAACAACATTAATACCAATCCTAGAATTAATCCCTTGTTCAATATAAATTCTTTTTCTTGTTTATCCATAAAAAAATTTACGCAAATATACACAAAAATAGAAGTGATAAAATGTTTTGTAAAGAGAAGAATAATATTACTTTTGCCGACAAGGGTAAGTCTTGTACGACCAGCTCCCTATGAACTCCCCCAGGACAGGAATGTAGCAAGGGTATTAGGTTGTAGCGGTGCGATATAAGTAGCTTACCCTTATTTATTTTAAGAAATTCTACTCCAATTATTCCTTTGCTTAGCATAAGGTAAATAGGTCCTTAGGATGTTTTTATTCTCCTCTTTCTCCAAATTTTCATCTTCTTCTAATAGTTTTATCGCTACTTTCCTTGCATATTCTAAGATATTAGTATCTTTTACCAAATCCGCAATTTGAAATTGTAAACTCCCCGACTGTTTTGTTCCCATCATATCTCCCGCCCCTCTCAATCTTAAATCCACCTCAGATATTTTAAATCCGTCAGAAGTTTCTACCATGGTTTTTAGCCGTTCTTTTCCTTCATTACTTACTTTGTTTCCACTCATCAAAACACAATAAGATTGCTCCGCACCCCTACCAACTCTACCTCTAAGTTGGTGCAACTGAGAAAGACCAAAACGCTCCGCACTTTCTATTACCATCACAGATGCATTTGGAACATTTACACCAACTTCAATAACAGTAGTAGCTACCATAATGTCCGTCAAACCTTCTACAAATCGTTTCATTTCATATTCCTTATCTTCTGCCTTCATCTGTCCGTGAACTATCGAAACCTGGTAATCTGGCAATGGAAAATCTCTTTGTAAACTTTCAAATCCATCCATTAAATTTTTATAATCTAATTTTTCACTTTCTTTAATCAATGGGAAAACACAATATACCTGTCTCCCTAATTTAATCTGCTCTCTTACAAAACCTATCACTTTTAATCTATTAGAATCTGATCTCCATACAGTTTTTACTTCCTTTCTTCCAGGAGGCATTTCATCAATTACAGAAACCTCTAAATCTCCATACAAAGTCATAGATAAAGTTCTAGGTATAGGTGTTGCTGTCATTACTAATACATGAGGAGGAAACTCATTTTTTTTCCAAAGTTTTGATCTTTGAGCTACTCCAAATCGATGCTGTTCATCTATTACTACCAATCCTAAATTCTTAAAAACTACATTATCCTCTAATAAAGCATGTGTGCCTATCAACAGATTTAAAGTTCCACTTTCTAATTTTTCGTGTAAATCCTTTCTTGCTTTCGCCTTACTAGAACCCGTTAAAATTCCTATTTCCAGATTCATATCTTTAGTGAATTCAGAAAGTGTTTCTAAATGTTGTTGTGCTAAAATTTCTGTAGGAGCCATAATACAAGCCTGAAAATTGTTGTCTACCGCCATTAACATACTTAAAAAAGCTACCAGTGTTTTCCCACTTCCTACATCTCCTTGCAAAAGCCTATTCATCTGCGCATTTCCCTGCACATCCTTTCGTATTTCTTTTAGTACTCTTTTTTGTGCTCCAGTCAATTCGAAAGGTAAATGACTATTGTAAAATTCATTAAAATTATCTCCAATAATCGGAAACGGATATCCTTTAAGTTTCTTTGTTCGGATTAATTTAATTTTTAATAAATGTAATTGTAAAAAGAAAAACTCCTCAAACTTTAATCTTTTTTGAGCTCTGATAAAATCAGTATTGTTTTTAGGAAGATGAATATCAACCAAAGCCTTTTCTTTAGATGGTAAATTCAAATCTTTTATAATTTCATCAGATAGAGATTCTTGAATATCGTTTTTAAGAAAAGGGATCAGGTTTTTTATCAATTTTAAAATACCCCTACTATTTAATCCTTTTGCAGATAATTTCTCAGAAGAATGATAGACTCCTTGTAATCCCACATGAGCTTTTTTATTGTAATCTTCATATAAATCTACTTCTGGATGTACAATATTAAACCTATTTTTAAAGGAAGATGGCTTCCCAAAAACTAAATAATCTATATCCAATTTTAAACTACTTTTTATCCACCTCACACCTTTAAACCAAACCAATTGAACAACTCCAGTATCATCTTGTAAATGAGCTACTAACCTTTTTGATCTTCCCTTTCCAACATCTTCAAATCGAATAATTTTTCCTTTAATCTGAACAAATGGTAAGTCAGAATGTAAGTCCGAAACTTTAAACACTTTGCTTTTATCTATATATCTGAATGGAAAATAATAGAGTAAATCTCTGTATGTGAAAATATTTAACTCCTTTTTTAGTAAGTCTGCCCTTGCAGGCCCTACCCCTTTCAGAAAATCAATAGATGTGCTTAAAAGTTCCATGAGGTAAAAATAAATACATTTTTTGATTTATTAGGAAATTAACAAATTTAGAAATTGAAATTTTTAACAATAAAATGAACTATTAAATCTCTTATATTTGCAATATGGTAAAACTAAAAGAATTCTATAATAAAATACCTTCCGCATTTAAAAATAAATTTTTTATTGTAGGGTTTTTATTTGTTATTTGGATTACTTTTTTAGATGAAAACAACCTAATCTTATTAAATAATAGAATAAACACTCTACATGATAAGCAAGAGGAAATTGATAGTCTTAAAAATGAAATATCCGAAATAGAATTAAGACTTGAACGACTAAACAATAATCAAGATGAGTTAGAAAGATTTGCAAGAGAAAACTTTTTAATGAAAAAAGAAGGAGAAGACATCATTATAATCAGAGAAAAAACAGATGAGTAATTTATTTGACGGTTTTGACAAAGTAAATTTACAAGAGTGGAAAGACAAGATAATATCAGACTTAAAAGGTGATGATTATACGAAAAAACTTGTTTCAGAACTAGAAAATATAGAGATTCAGCCAATTTACAACTCCGCATCTTATGTAGACTTAGGAGAAATAAAACTCCCTAATGATTGGATTCCTTTCCAATTTATTGATGCTACAAATTCTACACTTGCAAATAAAAAAGCATTAGAAGCTTTAAACAATAATATTGATGGTATACATTTCTCAAACCCTACTAATTTAAATGTTCTACTAAAGAATATTTCTGTAGAACATATTTCTATCAAGTTCTCAAATTATTCTGAAGATTTTCTCAATCAGTGGAATACTTTCAGAAAAGAGAAGAATATTTCTGTAGAAGGAATTTTATCAGAAAATAGCATTGATGTAAAAGGTGGGACTGCTAAAGAACAAATTGAATATGCATTAAGAAAAGGAATTAAAAATGGAACTAATCCATATTTTCATTTTCAAATAGGAAGTAATTTCTTTTTGGAAATTGCAAAACTAAAATCCTTTCGATTAATATGGAAAGAAAAAACAGGGAATGAAGCCTTTATATATTGCGAAACTTCAAAAGATAATAAAGAAACTGAGTTTGAATACAATAATTTATTGAAAACGACTACTGAATGTATGTCTGCAATATTTGGTGGAGCAAATGCAATTTCAGTTCATTCTTATTCCAAGAAAAATACTGATTTTTCAGATAGAATTGCTAGAAATCAACAAACTATCTTACGAAAAGAGTCTTTCTTAAATAAGGTGATAGACCCAAGCAAAGGTTCTTATTATGTAAATTACCTTATTTGTGAGTTAATTAAAGACTATAATTTAGATAATAATAATAAAAATATAGAAGATAATTTCATTAAAAAATTTACAACCTCAGAAGGGATAGAAATCAAATCTAGATATACAATACAAGACGTAAATGAATTAGAACACACTAATTTTGGAGCTGGTATACCCCCTTATTTAAGAGGTCCGTATTCTACAATGTATGTTTCTAGACCATGGACCATTCGTCAATATGCAGGTTTTTCAACTGCAGAAGAATCTAATGAATTTTACAGAAGAAACTTAGAATCAGGGCAAAAGGGACTTTCAGTTGCTTTTGATTTAGCAACTCACAGAGGATACGATTCAGATAATGAAAGAGTAGTTGGGGATGTAGGAATGGCAGGTGTAGCAATTGACTCTGTTGAAGACATGAAAATTCTTTTCAATAAAATTCCTCTGGATAAAATGTCTGTTTCAATGACTATGAATGGAGCTGTATTACCAATACTTGCTTTTTATATTGTAGCTGCTCAGGAACAAGGTGTTGCAACAGAAAAACTAAATGGGACTATACAAAATGATATACTTAAGGAGTTTATGGTAAGGAATACTTACATATACCCACCAAAAAATTCTATGAGAATAATTTCAGATATTTTTAAATATACTTCTGAAAAAATGCCAAAATTTAATAGTATCTCTATTTCTGGATATCATATGCAAGAAGCTGGAGCTACTGCTGACATTGAACTTGCTTATACCCTAGCAAATGGATTGGAGTACATACGTACAGGTATAAATTCGGGTATGAAAATTGATGATTTTGCTCCAAGATTATCCTTCTTTTGGGGAATTGGAATGAATCATTTCATGGAGATTGCAAAGCTTAGAGCTGGTAGATTACTTTGGTCAAAAATAGTAAAGGAGTTTCATCCTAACAACCCAAAGTCTATGGCTTTAAGGACACATTGCCAAACTAGTGGATGGAGTTTAACCAAACAAGACCCTTATAATAATATTACTAGAACATGTGTAGAAGCTATGGCTTCAGCTATGGGAGGAACACAAAGTTTACATACTAACGCACTTGATGAAGCCATAGCATTACCTACAGATTTTTCTGCTAAAATTGCAAGGAACACTCAAATCTATTTACAACAAGAAACAGGAATCTGTAATACTGTTGACCCATGGGGAGGATCTTTTTATTTAGAAAAATTAACAGAAGATTTAGTAGAGAAAGCTTGGAAACACATAATGGAAATTGAAGAATTAGGAGGGATGACAAAAGCCATAGAAACTGGTATCCCGAAAATGAGAATAGAACAAGCAGCTGCAAAAAAACAGGCTAGAATTGATAGTGGGAAGGATACTATTGTAGGTGTAAATGCAAATATACTAGAGAAAGAAGATTCTGAGTTAGAAATTTTAGAAGTAGACAATTCTGCAGTTCGAAAAACTCAAATTGACAGAATAAATTCAATAAAAAAGGACAGGAATGAAGAAAATGTTCAACAATCTCTTTATAATCTAACCAAAGCGTGTAGATCACAAAATGAGAATTTATTAGAACTTGCAGTTATTGCAGCCAAAAACAGAGCTACATTAGGAGAAATATCTGATGCAATGGAGATTGTTTTTGGAAGATATAAAGCCAAAAATCAAACAATATCAGGAGTATATAAAATGGAAATAGAAGAAAATAAAAACTTTAAGAAAGCTCTTAATCTATCAGATAAATTTTCAAAAATTCAAGGAAGAAGACCAAGAATAATGATCGCGAAAATGGGACAAGATGGTCATGATAGAGGAGCAAAAGTAGTTGCTACTTCTTTTGCCGATTTAGGATTTGATGTAGACGTAGGACCTCTATTTCAGACTCCAAAAGAGGTTGCAAAACAAGCTGTTGAAAATGATGTTCATATTTTAGGTATATCATCTTTAGCAGCAGGTCACAAAACCTTAGTCCCTAAGGTTCTAAAAGAACTAAAAGATTATGGCAGAGAAGATATTTTAGTAATTGTAGGAGGAGTAATACCTCAACAAGATTATGACTTTCTATTTAACGCTGGAGTTAGTGATATATTCGGCCCTGGTACAGTTATCGCGGATTCTGCCATAGAAATATTAGACACAATCTTAAATAAAAAATAAATTACTTTATCTTAAATCTCAGACCAAAATATATTAGTCTACTTCCTAAGGGTGCATAAATTAAAGATGCATCAAAAAATTCAGAGCTTGGATCATTTGAATTAACAATAGGTTCATCTTGTATGTAATTAGTAATATTTTCAACTCCTAAATAAAAATCCCATTGATTTATTTTTCTTGTTATTTGTGAGTTTAATAATACATATGGATCCGAGAAATAGGAATCAACATTTCCATTACTTGTTTCATAGTTAGGAATTCTAACACTACCAATGTTATTAACAGTAGCATCTATTAACCATTTTTTAGAAGGATTTTCATAAGATATATTAAACATAGTCCGATACTTAGGTGTAAGTACAACAAATTTATCTAAACCATCAAAATTAGAATATATTTGATTAATCTTATGACCAAATTTAGTTTTAACTCCTTTTGAAAAATCATAATAAAATTCTAGTTGATAATTATTAGCATATGTATTAAAATGTGAATTTTCGAAACTTAAAATACCTGGATTTTCTAAATTAACAATTATTTGATCTTCAAAAATTGTTTTATAAACATCTAAATTAATTATAGCATTATTTCCAAAAATTTTACATATATAAGTAATATTACCTCCAAAATTATAACCAATTTCCGGAAGATACATGTATGGAAACTGTATAGTTCTATTTGAAGATAACAAAGATATGTTTTCAGCTATTGCGTTAGGTATCCTTAAAGATCTTCCAGATGAAAACCTGAATGATAGTTGATCATTAGTACTATACTTTAAATTTAATCTAGGAAGAAAAAATAATTTTTTATTGTAATAATCTGCTCTTAATCCTAAAATAGTACTAAGATTACCTTCAGTATTTGAAAACTCTACAAATGCACCAGTTACATTTTCTTGTTTAATTTTATTGTAAAAAGGTTGTTGGGTATTACCACTAAAAGACTCATTAAATTTATCTAAATTTAAACTTAATCCATAAGTAATTACATTAATCGGCTTAAAAAAATAAGTCTTTCTTATAAGATTTAGATAAAATGATTCTTGATTTGCATCAAAGTTATTATTTCCTAAAATACAACTTTGTAAATGATTTAAAATAGAAATATTTAATGCTAAACTTCTTCCTGGGTGTTTTGGTTGTATTAAACCAATTTTAGTTTCAAAATCAAAAATTCTATTATCAATATTAACATTAAAATCTGTGTAATCTGACAATGTACCGCCCCTCCTTTTTTCATCCATAAATCGTCCTGATATTAAAAGATAATATTTATCACTAATATATTCCAGATTATTATGTAGATGAATATTTTTCATCTTAGGCATGTCCATAAAATTATCATTATTGTGATCCATCTCTCTCTCAAACAATGTATAATGCATAAACAAATTATTATTCCAATTATTTTTCTTATTAGAAACTACTAAATTATTTTCAAATTTTGATTCTGAATTGATATAAGAATTCCAAAATAATTTAGAGGTGTTATTATGATATTCAACATTAATCTGTCCTGTTAAAGCATCATATCCATTTATTACAGATCCTGTTCCTTTTATAATCTGTATGGATTCAATCCATGCACCAGGCACATAAGAAAAACCATAAGATGAAGAAAGCCCTCCAATTAAGGGAGAATTTCCTAAAGTTACTTTAGTGTATATTCCATCTAAACCTAACATCTGAATTTTTTTTGCTCCTGTAACCGCGTCAGTTGACATAACATCCACAGAAGTATTAGTTATGAAACTTTCTGAAAGATTACAGCAAGCCGCTTTCTCTAGTTCACAAGCTGTGAGGATTTGAGTATTTATAGGGTCTAATGTAGAAATTTTAGTAGTATTTATCTGTCCTTTTACTTTTACTTCTTCTAAGTCAACAGAAGGAGAAAGAAGAATACTAATCACTTGCTCAGGTTGATCTATTAACTTACTATACTTTTGATACCCAACAAAACTTACTACTAGTTTATAAGGAAAGGATTCTGGATTTGTAATAGAAAAGTAACCTTCACTATCAGATATTACTCCTGTATTAGTTCCTTCCCAGTAAACATTAGCTCCGGTAATTGGAAGTTCTTCACCATTTTCCCCATGCTCAATTACATGACCAACTGTTTTATATTGTGCTTTTAAATTTAAACCTACAATAAGCACTATCGTAATTATTGTTAATTTTTTATAATTCATTTTTTATTTTTTTAATTAATAATTCTGTTATAATCAGAATAAATAACTACAATAAAAACGATTGAATCTTAGAAAGTTCTGGTTTAGAAAGTTTTGGTGGAGGTATACCACTAGAATAAGTTATTTCTTCAGAAATAACTAAAAAGAAATTATTTGTATTAAATAATGAAAGTAACTCAGGGACCTGAAACTTAACCTCTAATTCAGTAATTAAAGTTTCAAAATCAAAATGAATTGTTTGAGTATCGCTATTACAAGTTTTTTCTTTTGTTTCTGAACAACAACAAGTTGTTTCAATTTTCTTCATACAACAACTAACTTTTTCTTGTTTTTTCTCACAAATCACGTCAACAGATTTACTACAAGAAGGAATTTCTATACCAAAGTAAAAAGAATTACCTACGGAACAACTCATTTTAGAAAATGATATTCCTACGGAAAGAAAAAAGACTAGTAATGCCGTAAAATATATACCGATATTTTTAAACAATCTTTTCATTTTATCGTGCAAATATATAATTTTATTACGTTTTATACAATTGGAAGTAGACTACTAGATTAAGTATAACTCTTTAAATAGTATAAATATTGCCATCACTAATACAAAAATACCAAACCCTTTTTTAAGTTTCTGAACATTTATAAAATTGTTGAACCAAATACCAATCAATATACCTAAAACAGATATACTAGTAAACGACAATAAAAATATCCAATTAATTTCGGTGATTCCAATATCTCCTATGAATCCAAAAAGAGATTTAACCGATATAATTAATAAAGATGTAGCTACTGCTTTTTTCATAGGTAGATTAGCAAACAAAACCAAAGCAGGGATTATTAAAAAACCTCCTCCAGCTCCCACTATTCCTGTAAGCAGACCAACAATAAAACCGTCTATCATTATTAAACAGTAGTTAAATCTATTTTTATCACTTATTACTTGTTTCCTGCTTTTTATCATAGAAACAGAAGCAAACAACATTAAACTTGCAAGAAAAACCATGATACCGAAATCCTTAGTAAAAACAAATTCATGGGAAGTAAACAATATATCTGGGATAGAAGGTAATATATATTTCCTGGTAAAGTATACAGCTAAGAATGAAGGGATAGCAAAAACTAAAGCGGTTTTGTATTCAATTAGGTTTTTTTTAGCATTTCTTATTGTTCCTACAAAAGATGTGGTTCCTACCACAAATAATGAATATGCGGTTGCTGTTATAGGATTTACATGTAACACATATACCATAATAGGCACTGTTAGTATCGATCCTCCACCTCCTGTTAGCCCTAAAACAACACCTATAAGTAGAGCTCCTATAACTCCATATATGTTGAGAAGTTCCAAACTATTTCTGTAGCTCTACTAATTCTAACCATCCTCCTCCATTATAGACCTCTTTTAATCCATGAGATTTTAGAAATTCCATTGCTTTTCCACTTCTTTGTCCCGATCTACAACATAAAACTATAGGTTGCATTTCTTTTAACTCCTCAATTCTTTCCGGAATTTCATGTAATGGGATATTGACAGATTGATTTACATTTCCTTCTGAAAATTCCTCTTCGGTTCTAACGTCAATTATTTTTATTTTGTCATTATTAATTAGATCTTGTAAAGTCATAGTAATTGTTATTTAAATTTTATAATAAAAGTATGTAACTTGTTTTTGGTAAAATAGGAAAGGTTAAATTGATACAACTCGCAAATACTTTTAACAACCGAAAGTCCAATTCCTAAACTCTTTTTGTTTGTTTCAGACCTTTTAAACCTATGAAATATCTTATCAGCAGGGAAACTAAGTTCTTCTCCACTATTAGTAATTCTAAAGGTGTTATTTTTGATAAAAATACTTATTGACTTTGTATCATTATTATGAACAATAGCATTTCTAATTAGGTTATTAATCATACTCTCCGCTAAATATCTATTCATGTAAATATGTGTAGGATCTTCTATCTGTAATTCTAATTTTATCTGTTTTTGTTTAATACTCTCTTCAAACAATTCTAACTGTTGTTTTAACAACTGGTCTAAATCAAAAGCAGAACCTTCTGTATAAAACCTATTATCTATTTTAGTTAAAAAGATAAGTGCTTGATTCATCTTAGATAACCTATTGGTTGTTTCCATTAATAGTGCCAAATGTTCCATCTGTTGTTGAGATAAGTTATCTGACTGCATCATCTGGTCTACTTTTGAACTTATTACAGCCAAAGGGGTTTGCAATTCATGAGACACATTCTCGGTATATTCTTTTTGAACTTCAAAATCTCTTTTTAAAGTATCTGCCATTTTCTGAATTACAGAATTTAATTTTTTTATCTCGAATAGTTGAGCAGAATCTAGATTCAACTCATTATTATTATTCAAGTCAAATTCTTCTAGTTTTGATATAGTTTTATAAAACACTTTTAAGGTGTTTCTTACAGAATGTCTATTTACAAAAAATAGAATCAGAAAAAAGACAACTGCTAAACCAACATTCATAATTACAATTTTTGTAATTAAAACATCCGTCTTTGTTTGAGATTCAAGAATACTCACTTTATAATTTTTTCCTTTAACTTTATACGGAAAGTCTAATTTTCTATATAATACATATTTCTCTTGTTCAATTAGTACTGTATCTGAAAAGGCTAAAACACATTCTGATTCTAATTTAGTTACAAAGACTTCTTTAGCATAGAATCTTTCTACATTATCTGGTTCTATTTGTTTTTCTAAAACTACCTTTCTTTCTAGAAGTATATCGTTAAGATTGGAAGAAAAAATATTACGAACCGAAAAGTACATTATAACACTACCTATCAAAAAGAAAATAACAGTTGCTGATATAAAAGTTAAACTAGATTTTGTTATTAGCTTCATCCTAATTAGTAATAAATTTATATCCTATACCGTATACATTTTTTATGTATTCAGTACATCCTAATTTCGATAATTTCTTTTTTAGGTTTTTAATATGAGTATAGACCAAGTCATCTGAAAATCCATAATCATCATATCCAGAAGACATAAATTCTCCTAAAATCGTTTTACTTAAAACTCTGTTTTGGTTAGATGCAAAATATAGGAGTAAACTAAACTCTTTTGAGGTTAAATCTGCAACTTTATCATGAACCACCACCTTCATCTCTTCTGGATAAATAGATAATTCATTAATAACTATTTTTTTACTCTCTTCTACATTCAGTCTTCTGATTAAAGATTTAATTCTAGCATTCAATTCAGCGAAGAAGAAGGGTTTGGTTAAATAATCGTCTGCACCAAGTTCTAGGGCGTCTATCTTCTTGTTCAGGGTATCTTTTGCGGAAACTATAATCACTCCTGTTTCTTGATTTTTGTTTTTCAGTTCTTTTATTAAAACCAAACCATCTCCATCTGGCAACCCTAAATCTAGCAAAGCAGCATGAAAATGGTTGTTTTTAATCTCTTTTAATGCAGATTGTATAGTGGATGTGTGGGTACATGTAAAATGATTATCTTGTAAAAAATGAATAGTAGAAAGTGCTAATTCCACTTCATCCTCTACAATTAATATGTGTTTTTTATTATCCATTTCTTAACATATTCATTCCTATAGAAAATATAATCAAAAGGAAACAAAGTCCGAAATACAATAGATTCTTTTGAAACTTTTGTTTTTCTAACTCTAGGTTTTTGGCATAAACTAATCCTAAATGACCAAATATTATTGCAAATATCATGAGTATAGCATGCTCCACCGCCCAAAATCTGGCAGAGAAATAAGTATTTGCATTCTCCTGATTAATTAAATTTTCCAAATTATTGATATGTATAGCATATAATATTAAACCTAAGATTAACTCCAAGTACAGTAATACTACCGCGAAAATTGGAACACTCAAATCTAGTAATTTAGAGAACCGTAGTTGTGATAAAACTCCTAATAAGGATCGAATAACTACAAAAAACGCAACTAGAATTAGCAGAATACTAAAAAATATATGTGGTATAAGAATAGCCGAATACATTTTGCAAAAATAAAAAAGTAAATGACTGATGCACTATAAATCAATTCACTCTACCATAAAACCTTGGTGTGGATTTAGTCTTTTTCTTAAATCATTTACAAATTCCTCTTGAACTATCATAAAAGCATGTGCTGTAAAATCAGTTAACTTTTCTGTTCCAAATTCTAAGACTTCTATATTTTCTATTAGAGCATACTCCTGAAGATGAACAAGATGGTGCTGGGCAGTTTTTAGAGCTCCTTCACCACTAAATTTCCAGACCATTTTTACTTTCATTTTTTCTAATTAATCTAAGTTTAGAACGATAAAATTGTCTTTTTGATAATATCAATACAATCCATTAACTGATCTTCTGTTATCACTAATGGCGGAGCAAAACGAATGATATCTCCATGAGTTGGTTTTGCTAGCAATCCATTATCTCTTAATTTTAAACACACATCCCAAGCCTCCTTGCCATTTTTAGGTTTGATAACGATAGCATTTAAGAGTCCCTTTCCTCTGACCAATGTTATCATATCCGAATCAATTTTCTCTAATTCTCTTCTAAAAATTTTTCCTAATCGTTCTGAATTTTCAGCCAGATGTTCATTTTTAACAACCTCTAGTGCAGCTATAGCTACTTTATTTGCTAATGGATTACCTCCATACGTTGATCCATGTTCACCTGGCTTAATACACATCATAATATTATCATCAGCTAAAACAGCTGATACTGGAAAGACTCCACCAGATAACGCTTTACCAAGAATCAAAATATCAGGCCTGGCGTCCTCGTAATCGGTTGCTAACATTTTACCAGTTCTAGCAATACCAGTCTGAACTTCATCAGCTATAAATAAAACATTGTATTTAGTACATAATTTTCTAACACCAGAAAGATAACCTTCTGATGGCACAATGACTCCTGCCTCACCTTGGATTGGTTCAACCATAAAAGCAGCAACATTAGGGTCTTTTAATTCATTTTCTAATGCCTCTAAATCATCATATGGAATTAAATCATATCCAGGCATGTAGGGACCAAAACCCTCATAAGAGGTAGGGTCATCTGAAGAGGAAATAGCTGCTAATGTTCTTCCCCAAAAATTACCTTTAGCAAAAATAATTCGTGCTTTATTATTAGAGATTCCTTTTTTAATATATCCCCATTTTCTAGCAAGTTTATTAGCTGTTTCACCACCCTCAACACCAGTATTCATTGGAAGAACTTTATCATATCCAAAAAACTCAGTAATATATTTCTCATACTCACCCAAAGTATCATTATGAAAGGCTCTTGAAGTTAAGGTTAAAACACTTGATTGCTTATTTAATTCTCCAATTATTTTTGGATGACAATGCCCCTGATTGACAGCAGAGTATGCAGATAAAAAATCATAGTATTTTTTTCCTGTAACATCCCAGACAAACACACCCTTTCCTTTAGATAAAACGACAGGTAGAGGATGATAATTATGGGCACCATATTTATCTTCTAATTTAATATAATGTTCAGATGTTTTCATTTCGTCATTTTTATGAATTGCAAATATAATAGAATTAATTAGTAAATATCTACTTTTGTAAAATGGGAAAACGAAATAGAAGGAAACCAATCTTTTTAGAAAATATAGAAATCATTGACACTGCTAGTAAAGGAAAATCTTTAGCCAAACACGAAGGAAGAGTGATATTTGTAGAAGAGGGAGTGCCAGGGGATATTTGCGACATTGTGGTTTTTAAAAGAAGAAAGAAATTTTGGGAAGCAAGAATTGAAAAAATTCATACTTATTCCGAAAGAAGAACAGATCCCCAATGCGAACACTTTGGAACTTGTGGTGGTTGCAAATGGCAAAACATGAATTACGAATCCCAGTTGGTCTTTAAACAAAAGGAAGTACTTAATAATCTGAAACGAATTGGAAGAATATCATTACCTCCACATTCTGAAATTTTAGGAAGCGAAAAACAGTATTTCTACAGAAACAAAATGGAATTTACCTTCTCTAACAAAAGATGGTTAACTAATGAAGAAGTACAATCACACGTAGATATTCCAAATAAAGATGCGCTTGGATTTCATGTACCAGGAATGTTTGATAAAATCATTAACCTAAACAATTGTCACCTACAAAAAGAACCTTCTAACGATATTCGTTTGTCTGTAAAACAATTTGCAGACAAAAATGGGCTTACTTATTTTGACATTAGAAATCAGCGAGGATTACTAAGAAATTTAATGATTAAAATTTCCTCTACTAATGATGTAATGGTACTTGTTCAGTTTTACGAGAAAGATGAAAAAAATATTCAACTTTTAATGTCACACTTAAAAACATCTTTCCCAGAAATTACTTCTTTACTTTATATTATCAACCAAAAACCAAATAATACGATGTACGATCAAGAAGTAGTTTGCTTTAATGGAAAAGATCATATCATAGAAGAAATGGATGGACTCTATTTTAAGATTGG
>CEVR01067600.1_pt1 | contig 19400 bp, 18 predicted proteins | sample 356541 | NCBI WGS metagenome assembly CEVR01 (sample SAMEA2623734, study PRJEB7988) | marine metagenome | isolation source: saline water (ENVO:00002010), including
CAAAGCTATCTTACAGTCTAATTATAAAAATCTACAACGAGCTAATGGCAAATTAAATATCTCATTTTCAAAAAATGAAATACAAGATCTCCATTACACAACTCCATTAAGAGCATTTACAAATGATGATGGAAACAATGATATAAGCTCTGTTGCCGTTGTTAATACATCTGGAGGAGTAGTATCCGGAGACAAACATAGTATTAATGTTAAAGTAAAAAATAGTAATGCTATGGTTTTTTCTCAATCAGCTGAAAAAATTTATAAGAGTATTAATAATACTAAAGCAGTTATTAATAATGAAATAATAGTAGGTGAAAATAGTTGGCTAGAGTGGTTACCTCAAGAAACAATTTTATTTGAAAATTCAAAATTAATAAGAAATTTAAAAATACATTTGGATAAAAACTCTGAGTCCTTAGTAGGAGAGATAGTTATTTTAGGAAGGTTAGCTAAAGGAGAATTTTCTAATAACATTTATTTAAAAGATTCTATTTCTATTTATAAAGATTCTAATCTTCAATGGTCAGATATAGTTCTTTTAGAAGATGAAATATCTAAAACTAAACGTTCTATTGCCAGATTAAATGATGCTAATTGTTTTTTTACAATTGTGATGTCGGCTGGAAATATAGAAAAATATGAGAGTTTACTAAATGATTATATAGCAAGTAATATTAATGATTTATTTATTAGTACTACTATAGTTAATAATAATTTGATAGTCAGGGCTTTGTCTAAAAACCCTTTAGATTTAAGAAATTTGTTTTCAAAAATATGGATCTTTATAAGGTCTGAAATAAAAGGACTACCTCCTTTCTTACCAAAATTATGGTGGGTCTAAAGAAATAAAAAGGAAAAATACAAATGAAACTTACACCGAGAGAAAAAGATAAACTGTTAATATCTATGGCAGCTGAAATTGCTAGAAAGAGATTAAATAGAGGGGTAAAATTAAATTATCCAGAAGCTGTAGCGTTGATTTCAGATTTTATAGTTGAAGGAGCAAGAGATGGCCGTAAAGTAAGCGACTTAATGTCAGAAGGAGCAAAAATTATATTTAAAGATCAAGTTATGGAGGGTGTTGATAAAATGATTAAAGATGTTCAAGTAGAAGCAACCTTTCCAGATGGTACTAAACTAGTAACTGTCCATAACCCAATCAAGGAGAAATAATATGATACCTGGAGAATATATATTACTGAATGAAGAAATTGAATTAAATGCTAATTCAGTTTCAAAAAAGTTAATAATAAAAAATTCTGGGGATAGACCTATTCAAGTAGGTTCTCATTATCATTTTTATGAAGTAAATGAGTTTTTAAATTTTGATAGAAAGTCAGCATATGGAAAAAGGCTTAATATTCCTTCAGGAACTGCAATTAGATTCGAACCAGGGCAATCAAGAGAAGTGGAATTGATAGAATATAAAGGTAAGAAAATAGTTTTTGGTTTTAATGCTTTAATTAATAGTAAGTTAAAAGAGGTATAGAATGGTAAATTTCATTAATAGAAAATCATATGCTGCAATGTATGGTCCTAGTGTTGGAGATAAAATTAGATTAGCAGATACAGAATTATTTATAGAAATTGAAAAAGATTATACTTCTTATGGCGAAGAAGTGAAATTTGGTGGTGGCAAAGTTATTAGAGATGGAATGGGTCAAAGTCAAATAAGTAATAAAAAAGGTGCTATGGATACAGTTATTACGAATGCTGTTATTTTAGATTACTGGGGTATTGTAAAAGCTGATATAGGAATAAAAGATGGATATATATTTAAAATTGGTAAAGCTGGAAATCCAGATATTCAGTCCAATATTGATATTATCATTGGACCAGGAACAGAGATAATTGCTGGGGAAGGTAAAATAGTTACAGCTGGAGGTATAGATGCTCACATACATTTTATTAGCCCTCAACAAATAGAAGAAGCTCTAAGCTCTGGAATAACTACTATGTTAGGAGGAGGAACTGGTCCAGCAGAAGGAACTAATGCAACTACATGTACACCAGGACCTTGGCATATATCAAGGATGTTACAATCAGCTGATGAATTTCCAGTAAATTTAGGATTTTTTGGAAAAGGAAATGCATCTAAAGAAGAAGCATTAATAGAACAGGTAGAGTCTGGAGTTTGTGGATTAAAACTACATGAGGATTGGGGGACTACTCCATCTGCCATAGATACTTGTTTAAAAATAGCAGATCAATATGATATTCAAGTTGCCATTCATACCGACACTTTAAATGAGTCTGGTTTTGTTGAAAATACTACGAAAGCTTTTAAAGGAAGATGTATTCATGCCTTTCATACGGAAGGAGCTGGGGGAGGACATGCACCAGATATTATAAAATTAGTAGGAGAAAAAAATGTTTTACCTTCTTCTACAAATCCTACAAGGCCATATACTATAAATACTATAGATGAACATTTAGATATGCTTATGGTCTGTCACCATTTAGATCCAAATATACCAGAAGATGTAGCATTTGCAGAAAGTAGAATTAGAGCGGAAACTATAGCTGCAGAAGATATACTTCATGACTTAGGGGCATTTTCTATGATTGCTTCTGATAGTCAGGCTATGGGTAGAGTTGGAGAAGTAATAATTAGAACCTGGCAAACGGCTGCAAAAATGAAAACTCAGAGAGGTTCTTTACCTGAAGATAATAAAGGCAACGATAATTTTAGATGTAAAAGATTTATTGCCAAATATACTATAAATCCGGCAATAGCTCATGGAATATCCTCTAAGGTGGGATCATTAGAAGAAAATAAACTTGCAGATATAGTGCTTTGGGACCCAGCATTTTTTGGAGTTAAGCCAGAGAAAATAATTAAAGGTGGTGCTATAAATTATTCTTTGATGGGTGACCCTAATGCTTCTATTCCAACTCCTCAACCTGTTCATTATAGACCTATGTTTGGTCATTTTGGAGGCTCACTATATAAAAATAGCGTTATATTTGTATCACAAGCATTTAACCAAACTTCTTTAAAAGACCAACTCGGAATAAATAAATTAACTGAATCAGTTGTTGGTAATAGAAAAATTTCTAAGGATGATATGTTATTAAATAATTACACTCCGGCAATAGAAGTTGATCCAGAAACATATGAGGTTAAGGCTGATGGTAAATTACTCACATGTGAACCAGCTGAAATATTACCTATGTCACAAAGATACTTTTTATATTAAAGGATTATTTATGCTAGTAATTTCATGGAGTAGAAAGGGAAAGTGGCCTAAGAATAAGGTAAAATATAAAATTACTTTAGATGCGCGTGATAGATTATGTAGAAGAAAAAACCTAATACTAGATAACGGAGTGAATATTTTATTAACTTTGGATAAGGTTGTTAATTTTAAAAATGGTGATGCGTTAGAGTTAGAAAATGGCGATTGGGTTGAAATTATTGCCGCTAAAGAAAAGGTTGTTAATATTACTTCTATGGATAATGCACATCAATCCCTATTAGCATGGCATCTTGGAAATAGACACTTAGCTGTTCAAATAATTAGTGAAAAGAAAATAAGGATAGAATATGATCATGTTATTTTAGATATGCTAAAAGGTTTAAAAGCAAAACTAGAAGTTACAAAAGATATATTTGAGCCTGAATTAGGTGCTTATGGGTCACATAGTCATTGAGTAAATATGAAAAATAATAATAGAAAATTAAACGAAAATATGTATTACTTACTGACTTGGTTTTCTCCAAGTTTTCCAATAGGTTCTTATGCTTATTCTCATGGTCTTGAGTATGCAATTGAATCTAAAATTGTTAAAAATACCTCAGATCTATCTGATTGGATAAGTGATTTTTTAAATTATGGAACTTGTTATAATGATGGAATAATAATTTCTAACGCATATGATGCAGTAACAAAAAATAATTTAAAAGAATTAGAAAAAATCTCTTTAATAGCAAAGGCTTTTAAGCCTACTAAAGAAATTTCATTAGAATCTTACCAACAAGGGGTTTCTTTTGCACATGCGGTATCTAAATCATTGAATTGTAAAAAATTTGATAAGCTTATAACAATTATAAATGAAAATATATCATATGTAATAGCTGTTGCTTGTGCAGGAGCGGTTTGTAATATTAATAAGTTAGATTTAGTAAATGCTTATTTTCATGCTTTTATATCTAATTTAATTTCTGCTGCATTAAGGTTAATGTCAATTGGTCAAACTGAGTCTCAAATTCTTATTATTAAATTTAAAAAGGAGGTTGAATTGTTAACAAATAAAATTTTATTAAATTCATTGGATGACCTAGGTTCTTCAGTATTAATTGGAGATTGGTGTTCTGCTAAACATGAGAAACAGTATTCAAGGTTATTTAGGTCATGAGTTTGCCATTAAGAGTGGGAATAGGTGGTCCAGTAGGCACTGGTAAAACAGCATTAGCAGTGGAACTATGTAAAATACTATACCCTAAGTATGATTTAGCAGTGATTACCAATGATATATATACTAAAGAGGACGCAGAGTTTGTGGTAAGGGCAGGGGTGTTGCCTGTTGATAGAATTAAGGGAGTAGAGACAGGTGGTTGTCCTCATACCGCTATAAGGGAAGATGCTTCTATGAACTTAGTCGCTGTTTCAGATATGAAATTACAATTTCCTAATTTAGAAATAATATTAATTGAATCTGGAGGAGATAATTTAGCTGCAACTTTCTCACCAGAATTAGCAGATATTACAATTTATGTTATTGATGTGTCTGCAGGAGAAAAAATACCCAGAAAAGGAGGTCCTGGAATTACTCGTTCAGATTTATTTGTTATTAATAAAGTTGATTTAGCACCAATGGTAGGAGCTAACTTAGATATAATGGAAAGAGATACTCTTAAGATGCGAGGAAAGAAGCCTTTTATTTTTAGTAATTTAAAAAAAGGGCAAGGGTTAAAAGAAATTTCTAATTTTATAATTAGTAATGCTGGTATATGAAGTATTTTATTATTAATAGATTTATAATACTCTAGACAAAATTTTGCTTAGATGTAGACTATTTTTATCTTTTTTGGAGGTACTATGACTATAGAAACTGAATGGCTTAGTTATGATGTTATTGTAGTAGGTTCTGGTGGAGCTGGAGCACAAGCTGCTTCTGCAGCTGCAGAATTAGGTGCAAGTGTTTTATTAGTTTCCAAAGATCCTTTAGGAGCATCTGATACAAAAATTTCAGAAGGTTTAGCTACAGTTAGGGAATCCGGTTCTGATGATGATATTGAAGAAGTATTGTCAGAAAATATTAAATTAGCTGGAGGTGACTTACCAATAAAAAAGCTTACTGATACATTTTCAAAATATTCTAAAGAAGCTTATGATAAATATCGTGAGCATGGACTAAGACCATCAATAAATAAAGCTAAAAATCGTCCACAATCACTTCCTTTGGCAATGGGTGGACATAATAGAAATAGATCTGTAGGCCATGAAAATCATGGAGTAGCTTTTGGTCATGCGAATTGGGATGCAATTATAAAAGAAAAGAATATTGATTATCTTGAAGATGCATGGTTTCTGGACTTAGTTGTTGATAGAAATAATAAAAGTACTAATCCTGTAATAATTGGAGGTCTAATATATGATGCTAGTAAAGGAGTTTTATTAGCAATAAATTCACCTTCGGTAATAATAGCCTCTGGAGGTTTATCTACTTTATTTTTCCCAAAAACTGATACTATGAGAGGAAATACTGGAGATAGTTATGCAATAGCTCTTAGAGCTGGAGCAGATTTAGTGGATATGGAACAACTTCAATTTTTACCTTTTTGTTTAGCTTCACCTCCTTCATATGAAGGTTTACTTGCTGGAGAGCCTTCAACAGCAAGTTATTTAGGTGTTTTAAGAGATAAAAATGGAAAGATTATATTAAATGGAGTGCATTTAAGGACTAGAGCTGCCTGTTCGGAAGCAATAATGAGGGCTGTAGAGGATGGACGAGGAAGTCCAAATGGAGGGGCATTTTTAGATATGACTGCAAATAAAGAACTTCCAAAATCAGGCCCTTATTTTATGAAATATTTACAGGATAGCTTACCTACGGCTTATATAAATGCGAGGCAAGCTCTAGGTAAAGAGGCGGCAAAAGTAGAAGTTGCTTGGGAAGTTAGGCCCGGGGCTCATTATATGATGGGAGGAATAAGGGTCAATGATGATGGCGCCAGTGTAGGAGGAGATGATGAAGGTTCTGTAAAACACGGAATAAGTGGCTTGTTTGCAGCTGGGCAAGCTATGGGAGGATTATTTGGTGCAAATAGGCTGGGCTCTACATCTTTAACCGAATTAGCTGTGTTTGGCAGTAGGGCAGGAGTAGCTGCTGCAAAAAATTCATTAAATAATTCATTTAAAGTTAATAAAAAACTATTTGAGTCATATATTAATGAATATTCTAGTTTATTTGGTCAAAAAGGTTCCATTGCATCAAATATTCTGCGTGATGATATTCAAAAAGAAAGTTGGAAAAAAATTGGCCCTGTCAGAACTGCTAAGGGCATAAAGGAGATGGAAGATAAAATAAAGGAAATTGAGACAAAACTTAATGATATATCTATACCTAATTATTTTATTTGGAATCAAGCTTTTATGGATTTTGTGGAATTGAAAAATATGATATGTTCTGCAAAATTAATTGGATTAGCTGCAAAAGAGCGAAATGGAAGTATTGGTGGTCATGTTAGGTTAGATGCAAAAAATATATCGATATTTTCAAGACCTTATTCAACTGTAGTTCACAAAAATAATAATACTTATTTGGTAAAAAAGTTAAATAGAACCAGAACTCCACTTAAGAACTTAATTTATTATAAAATTCTTGAAAAAAAGAGATTATTAGAAGCAAGGTTTTTATCTATGCTTCCTAAAAATATAAAAGATAAAAAATTAGAAAAAAAATATAAAGATATCATGTCAGCAAGTGGCAAAGCTCCAGAAATTATGCCAGGAGGGACTGAAGGAGCTATAGGGGAAACAACTTCAGCATGACAAAAAATACTAATTCATTAAATGTCAATATTGTTACAGTAAGAGATGGTAAAGAAACAATAGTAGCTTATACTTATAATAAGAGGGAAGAAAAAGAAAAGCCTATGGCTTTAGATGTTTTAATGCAAGCTCAATCAGAAGTTATTCCAGATTTAGCATTTCGTTATGGATGTCGAGCGAGAAATTGTGGCGTATGCACTATTGACATCAATGATAGGCCTAGAGTGGCGTGTAGAGCAAGAGTGAAAGATGGTGATAAACTAAGTGCAATTGCTACATTACCAGTATTAAGTGATTTAGTCGTAAGAAGAGATGGTATTGCAAGACAGATGCGTGGATTAAAAACATCAGCTCAAGGAAATGATTTAAATGTTGACGCACCAGAAGTTTATCATGACTTAACGTCTTGTATTGAATGCTATGCTTGTTTAGATAAATGCCCCATGCATATGAGAAATTTTGAAGATAAATTACCAAAATATAATGATAATAATTTACCTAATGCTTCAGAAGGATATATCCACGGAAATCCATTTTCCTTACTGAAGCTAGAAAGACTACGAAATGACCCACTTACCTCAGATCAGGGAAAAACTATTGCTTTGAATAAAGCAATAGATTTAGGGTTAGATGCTTGCGTAGAATGCCCAGGGTGTAAATGTGGAGTTGGTATAGACCTTAAAAATAAAGTTATTAAACCGCTTTTAGAAGCAGCAAAAGATAAGCTATAAACATAATTCTGTATTTTACAGAATAATTTCAAAACAGTATTAAATTTGTAAAATATATTATTCAATATATAGTATTAATTTTATGATATTTAAGGGTTGTAGATATGTTAAAAGAGAACTTAGAATCAAAATGGATAGATTGCTTTGAAAAAAGTTTTTTATTAAGCGGTGTTAATAAAAATAATACAGTAGCAATTATTTCTGAAACTCAATCTAGGAAAGTCTTAATAGATTTATCTATGCATGCATTATTAAGGATTGGAGCAAAGCCGATTCAATTTAATGTACCAACTCCGAAATTAAAAGATACTATTCCAGTTAGGTCAACTGGTTCTTGTTATTCTTTTGAAGGATATGATGCTATTTTGCCTGCATTAAGTTCATGTGATTTAATTATTGATTGTACTGTAGAAGGTATGCTCCATTCAAAGGAGCTTCAAACTATTATTAAAGGAGGTGGGCGTCTTTTAATGATATCTAATGAACATCCTGAAGTATTAGAAAGATGTATGCCTGATGAAAGTTTAACCCCTAAGGTTCTATCAAGTTTAGATATGTTAAAAACGTCTAAAATTATGAAAGTTAGTTCTGATGCTGGAACAAATCTTACAGTAAATATTAATGGAGCTCCTGCTAGAGCTGGAGCAGGTTATTTGACACCAGGAGAAAAAGTAGCATATTGGCCTGCCGGTTTGGCATTATTTTTTCCTTTGAAGAATACGGTTAATGGCAAAGTAGTTCTGAATACTGGTGATGTTAATTTAACTTTTAAAAAATATATCGAAAGTCCTGTTATTTTATCTATTGAGAATGATTTTGTAACTAATATTGAGGGTGACGGGTTAGATGCAAAATTAATGAGATCTTATTATGAAGGATGGAAGGATCCTAATGCATATGCTATTTCTCATGTGGGCTGGGGGTTAAACCCTAATGCAAGATGGGATGCATTAACAATGTATGATAAGCAAGATGTAAACTGTACTGAATTAAGAGCATTTGCTGGTAATTTTTTGATATCAACAGGAGCAAATGAGTTTGCTAAAAGATATACGACGTGTCACTTTGACCTTCCAATGAGAAATTGTGATATCAGTATTGATGATATGACCATAGTAAAATCAGGAAACTTGGTGGGTCCCTTGGGTTAATGACTTTAAATAAAATTAAACAAGGCATTGTAAAAGGCACCCCTTTAATAAATTATAAAGAGATTGGAAAAGGACCACCGGTAATATTTTTGCATGGTATAGGGGGAAATAGTGAAAATTGGTATGAGCAGCAAAATGCTATTGCAAATGATTTTACTGCAATAGCATGGGATGCAAGAGGATATGGCAATTCTGATGATTATGAGGGAGCTCTTAATTTTGAAGATTTTAGTTATGATTTAGCTAGGTTAATGGATTCTAAAAATATAGATAAAGCACATTTAGTAGGTTTATCTATGGGCGCTAGAATACTAATGGACTTTTATCCAAAGTATAAAAATAGAGTTGCTACATTATTTTTATGTGATTGTTTTTTTGACTATAAAATTTTAAGTAAAGATAAACAAAAAGAATTTATTGATTTAAGGCAAAAACCTCTAAAGAACGGAAAAACATTAAGTGAGATTGCTCCAGCTCTGATAAATTCTCTTGTTGGCCCAAATTGTTCAGATGAAGCTAAAATAAAAATAAAACAAAGTTTTTTAAAAATTCATATTGAATCTTATTTAAAAACTATATCTGAAAGTATTACTTATAATAAGAGTAACAATCTATCAAAATTTAATGTTCCTACCAAGCTAGTTTATGGAGAACATGATAAATTAACGCCTGTAAGTATTGGTTATTTGGCCAAAGAAAAAATTAAAAACTCTTCTTTAAATATTATTAAAAATGCAGGTCATTTATGTAATATAGAACAGCCAGTTAGTTTTAATAAAGTTCTTCTAGAATTTTTATTACAACATAAAGATAAGGCAAATTTTAAGAAAGTATAAATTATGAAAGAGGTTTCGGTTTTAATATCAGGTGGGGGTTCTGTAGGTTTGTCTTTAGCCGCAGAATTAGGTTGGAGAAATATAGATTGTATGGTTGTAGAGCAATCAGCTGGATTAAATAATCATCCAAGAGCTAATGCTGTTGCTAATAGAACGATGGAATATTATCGTAGATGGGGAATTGATAAAGCTATTACAGAAGCCGGTATTCCTCCTGACCATCCCGCAGATTATTATTGGGTCTCTAGCCTGCATGGAAGGCAACTTCATAGAATATCTTTGCCTCCATTTAAAAAGATTAGGGAAGTTAAAGATACAGGTGGCTACGTTAAAGAAGAACATACTTGGTCTCCTTATTTAAAAACTATAACAGGTCAGAATGAAGTAGAAGAAGTAATCTTAAATTATATTTATACAATGTCTAACATTAGTATGAATTTTAATTGTTCACTAGAATCTTTTGCACAAGATTCATTAGGAGTAACTAGTAAGATTAAAAATATAAAATCTGGAGTCATAGAAGAGGTAAGAAGTAAATATTTGATTGCATGCGATGGCGGTAAATCCATGGTAAGAGAGAAGCTTAATATTGGTTTAAGTGGAAGAGCTGATATGGCCAAATTTGTATCAATTTATTTTAAAGCGCCTGATTTCATGAAAAGTCATAAATTTGGTACGGCTAATATATTCTTTCCTTTGCATAAAGATTATGCAGGTTTTCTACTTAATTGGGATGGAGGGACTACTTTTACTTATCATCTGATGTTGAAGCCTGGTCAATTATGGAATGAAGTAGATGCTAAAGATTCTATAGAAAATGTTTTAGGAAAATCTATTGATATTAATATTTTATCAATTCAACCATGGAGTGCTCATGCATTAGTAGCAGATAAATACCATGATAAACGAGTAATTATGGCCGGTGATGCAGTCCATTTGTTTACTCCAACTGGAGGTTTTGGAATGAATACGGGTGTTTCTGATGCTATTGATATTGCTTGGAAGGTACAGGCTATGATTGAAGGTTGGGGAGGAACTAAATTAATTGATAGTTATTTTGATGAAAGGCATTCTATAGGTGTCAGAAATACAAAAGAGGCAGCAGATTGTTTTGATCAATTAAATTCTGTTATGCAATATGGTGATATTTTAGATGAAGACTCAGAACGTGCCGAAAAATTAAGAGAGGAATTATCTTGTAATTTGAAAGAACAAGATAAATTAATTGCTTCTTCTGGTACATTATTAGGTTATAGATATAATAATTCTTCTATAATTATTCCTGATGATACAGAGGAAACTATAGATAACCCAAGGAAATATATACCAACAGCTAGGCCAGGACATAGAGCTCCTCATATATGGCTGGAAGAGGGGGTTTCTATATATGATAAATTTGGTAAAAATTTTACTTTGTTAGTATTTAAAGAGGATTTAAAAGAAGCTAAAAAATTAATGAGTGAAGCAAATAGTATTGGTTTACCTATTCATTTACTTCAAATAAATGATAAAGATGCACTAAGTTTATATTTAAATTTATATGTAATAATTAGACCAGATCTTATGGTGGCATGGAGGTCTGACATTATTCCTGAAAATTCTAATGATATTTTAAATAAAATTATAGGAAATTAGTTTATGGTATTTTAAGCTTAAATATTTTAAGCTTGAAATATATAGTTAATTAAATTAATATATATATGTATTTATCATTAGAAATGGTGGTTTTATGAAAATAGTATGTATAGGAGGAGGTCCAGGAGGATTATACTTTGCTATTTCTATGAAATTAAAAAATCCAAAAGTTGATATAACTGTAATTGAAAGAAATAAAGCTGCTGATACATTTGGATGGGGCGTAGTGTTATCCGATGAAACACTTGATAATTTAAATAAAAATGATCCAGTAAGTGCAAAAAAAATTCGTTCAAATTTTGCCTATTGGGATGATATTGCAGTTTTTTACAAAGATAAAAAGCTTAAGTCTTCAGGTCATGGCTTTTGTGGTATAGGCCGAAAACTATTACTAATAATTTTGCAAGATAGAGCAAAGGAATTAGGAGTTAATCTAAAATTTGAATCAGAAGTAGGAAATATATCTGAATATAAAAAAGATTATGATGTAGTAGTAGCATCTGACGGGTTAAATTCAAAAACTCGATATGAATATCGAGATATTTTTAAAGCTGATATAGATACTAGGAAGTGTCCTTTTATTTGGCTGGGGACTAATCAAAAATTTGATGATGCTTTTACTTTTATTTTTGAAAAAACTAAAAATGGATGGATTTGGGCTCATGCTTATCAGTTTGATACTAATACAGCAACTTTCATAGTAGAATGTAGTCAAAGAACTTTTGATAAATTTGGATTTTCTAACCTTTCTCAGCAGGAAAGCATCAATATTTGTCAGGATATATTTTCTAAGTATCTTGACGGAAATAATTTAATGACTAATGCAAATCATATCAGAGGCTCAGCCTGGATAAAATTTCCAAGAGTTCTATGTGAGAAATGGAGTTATAAAAATATAGTTTTATTGGGAGATGCTGCAGCTACAGCACATTTTTCAGTAGGTTCCGGAACCAAATTAGCTTTAGAAAGCGCAATTTCTCTTGCAAACCATTTATATGAAGAAAAAAGTTATAACGATGCATTTAAAAAGTATGAAGAAGAAAGAAAAATAGAAGTATTACGACTTCAATCAGCTGCTAGAAATTCTGTAGAATGGTTTGAAGATGTCGAAAGATATTTAAACTTAGACCCCATACAATTGAAATATTCGTTATTAACAAGATCGCAAAGAATTAGCCATGAAAATTTACGAGAGCGCGACCCTATTTGGTTAAATGAAGCGGAAAAATGGTTTCAAAGCCAAAATAATTTTAAAAGTAATAAAAATATTAGAGCTCCAATGTTTGCTCCTTTAAAATTAAGAGAACTACAGTTGAAGAATAGAGTGGTCGTATCGCCTATGGCTCAATATAAGGCAATAGATGGGTGTCCTACAGATTGGCACTTAGTTCATTATGGAGAAAGAGCGAAAGGTGGAGCAGGATTAGTTTATGTAGAAATGACATGTGTGTCACCGGAGGGAAGAATTACTCCTGGATGTCCTGGGTTATATTCAGAAGAACATGAAAAAGCCTGGAAAAAAATAGTTGATTTTGTTCATCTAGAAACAGATGCTAAAATATGTTGTCAAATAGGACATTCTGGTCGCAAAGGTTCTACTCAACTAGGTTGGGAAGAAATGGATGCTCCTCTTAAAAAGGATAATTGGTCTTTGGTTTCGGCGTCGCCTATTCCTTGGAGTAAAAATAATGCAATTCCTGAGGAAATGACCGAAAAAGAAATGCAAAAAGTATTAAAACAATTTGTTTCTTCAGTAAGAATGGCAAATAGAGCCGGTTTTGATATGATAGAATTACATGCTGCCCATGGTTATTTAATATCTTCATTTATTTCTCCAAAATCAAATATTAGAAAAGATAAATATGGGGGAACATTAGAAAATAGAATGCGTTATCCATTAGAATTGGCAAAATCTATGAGGTCAAATTGGCCAAAAGAAAAACCTATGTCTGTAAGAATATCCGCAAATGATTGGCTAGGAGACGATGGTATTACACCTGAAGATTCTGTTAAAATAGCTGAAATGTTTAAAAATATAGAGATTGACATAATAGACGTTTCTTCAGGTCAAACGTCTGAGGAGGCTAATCCAGTTTATGGAAGAATGTTTCAAACTCCTTTTTCTGATAGAATTAGAAATGAAGTAGGTATTAAAACTATGGCTGTTGGAAATATTTATGAGCCAGACCATGTAAATTCAATACTTATGGCAGGTAGAGCAGATTTAGTATGTTTAGCTCGACCGCACTTATCAAATCCTTATTGGACTCTTCATGCGGGGGCAAGTATTGGCGACAGAAGTGAAAATTGGCCGAAACCATATATTGCTGGACGTGACCAAGCTTGGAGATTGGCTGATCGTGAAAAGGAACAAAAGAAGGATAATTAATATATGACTGTAAAAAATAAACATGCTGTAGTGACAGGAGGAGGGTCAGGTGTCGGAGAAGCTATTGCATTAAAGCTTGCTGAAGATTTTGCTTTTGTGACTATCTTAGGAAGGAGAGATAAACTTCTAAAACAAGTTGCGGATAAGCATAAAAACATTAATTGGAGGGTATGCGACGTATCTAATTCAGAGGAGGTAGAACATTGTTATAATAATATAAGGACTGAATACGGAAATATAAATATTGTTATTGCTAATGCAGGTATATCTTCTAGTAAACCTTTTCATAAAATGTCATCGGAAGATATAACATCATTGATGAATGTAAATTTAATTGGAGTATTTAATTCTTTTCATTCCGCACTAATGGATATGCAATCTGATAAATGGGGTCGAATGATATCAATAGCTTCTACTGCCGGATTAAAAGGATATTCTTACGTTTCTGCATATGCTGCTTCAAAACATGCTGTAGTAGGCTTAACTAAATCTCTTGCTTTAGAGCTGGCTAATAAAGGGATTACCGTAAATTCTATATGTCCATCTTATATTGATACACCAATGACAAATAGAACAATTAAAAATATTACCAAATTAACAAATAAATCTGAAGAAGAGGCTATCAGTGAATTAGTTAAATCTAATCCTCAGAAAAGATTAATTAAACCTATTGAAGTAGCAGAAGTTGTTTCTTGGCTATGCGATCAGAATTCAGACTCTATTAACGGACAAAATATACCTATTTCAGGTGGTGAAATATGAATAAATTAGATAAAAATATTATATCAAAGGTTTCTAAAAGTAGGCTGAGAACTTGGTTAAAAATTCTTAAAACTTCAAATTTAATTGAAAAACAAATAAAAGAAAAGCTTCGTGATGAGCACAATACTACTTTGCCAAGATTTGATGTTATGTCTGCTTTATATAGATCAACAAGTGGCCTTAAAATGAATGAAATTTCTGGTGTATTAAAGGTATCAAATGGAAATATAACTGGTATTATAGATCGCCTAGTAAAAGAAGGCCACGTGCTAAGGATTGCTATAGAAGGTGATAGAAGGTCTAATTTGGTGAAATTAACTAAAAAGGGCATTAGACAATTTGAAGAATATGCAGATGCTCATGAAGCATGGATAAATGTAATATTAAAGAATGTAACAGAAAAAGATTCAGATGTATTAATTCGTTTACTAGATTCTATATCTGAAATTCAAAGGAGTTAAATATGAAAATGATTGATTATAAAGCTAAGCATTTTAATTTTTCTACGGATAATGGAATAGCAATAATTAGTTTAAAGGGAGCAAAACAAAAAAACCCTTTAACTTTTGAGAGTTATGCAGAGTTAAGAGATGTTTTCAGAGATTTAGCTTATTCTGAAGATATTCATGCAATTATTTTGGGATCAAATAAAGGGAATTTTTGTTCTGGAGGAAGTGTAAATGATATAATTGGTCCACTTGTTAATATGTCAATGAAAGAGCTTTTAAATTTTACACGTATGACCGGAGATGTAATTAAAGCAATGATTAATTGTAAAAAACCAATTATTGCTTCCATTGATGGAATATGTGTAGGCGCAGGAGCAATATTAGCTATGGCGTCTGATATTAGAATAGCCAGCATAAATGCTAAGACTGCATTTTTATTTACTAGGGTAGGTTTAGCTGGATGTGATATGGGGGCTTGTGCTATTTTACCTAGACTAATTGGGCAGGGAAGAGCTGCTGAACTTTTGTATACTGGTAGAGTTATGAATTCTGAAGAAGGAGATAAATGGGGTTTTTATAATAAAGTAGTTTCTCCTGAAGAACTAAAAAGTACTAGTTTTGAATTAGCAAAAAATATAGTTAATGGACCAACATTTGGAAATATGATGACTAAGACTATGTTAGCACAAGAATGGTCCATGTCTATTGAACAAATTATTGAGTCAGAGGCTCAAGCGCAAGCTATTTGTATGCAAACTGGAGATTTTAAAAGAGCTTATGAGGCTTTTATTGTTAAAGAAAAACCGAAATTTCAAGGAAATTAACAAGGAAATTTAATGTTAGGACCAAGCGCCCATATAGATACTTTTGCTCGCGATAACTTGCCAGAAGAATCAATGCAGCCTGATTTTTTAATAGACCAATATGATTATCCTAATTTTATAAATGTAGCGGAAGAATTAACTGACGCTATGGTAGAAAAAGGCTTTGGTGATCATATAGCTCTTATAGGAAATGGTAGACGAAGAACTTATAAGGAGTTAACGGATTGGACAAATAGATTAGCTAATACTTTAGTGGATAACTATGATATTAAACCTGGTAATCGTATTTTAATTCGTTCCGCTAATAACCCTGCTATGGTTGCCTGCTGGCTTGCGGCGACAAAAGTTGGAGCTGTTGTGGTTAATTCAATGCCAATGCTTAGATCAGTAGAATTAGATAAAATTATTAATAAAGCGAAAATAACTCATGCTTTATGCGATAGCCGATTATTACATGAGCTAGAAAACGTTATGGAAACAAATAATTATATTAAATATTTGATACCATTTGACGGCTCTGCAAATCATTCTAGTGAATTAGATGAAGCAGCTTTAGAAAAAGCTGTAAAATTTGATACAATAAAAACAGGAAGAGACGATGTTGCGTTATTAGGGTTTACCTCAGGTACGACCGGTGAGCCAAAAGCTACAATGCATTTTCATCGTGATTTATTAATTATTGCAGATGGATATGCAAAAGAAGTTTTAAAGGTAAATGATAGTGATATATTTGTAGGTTCTCCGCCTTTGGCGTTTACATTTGGATTAGGAGGGCTTGCAATTTTTCCTTTACGTTTTGGTGCTACAGCAACATTATTAGAAGATGCTTCTCCTCCAAATATGATTGAAATTATTCAAAAATATCAAGCAACAGTTTGTTTTACTGCTCCTACAGCTTATAATATTATGTTGCATGCTATGGATGATGGTGTGGATTTATCTTCATTACGTGCAGCTGTTTCTGCGGGAGAGACTTTACCGGCACCTATATATAAAAAATGGCTTAAGAAGACTGGTAAACCGATGCTAGATGGTATAGGGGCAACTGAACTATTGCATATATTTATTTCTAATTTCTTCGATGACCATAAAGAAAGTTGTACTGGAAAACCTGTATCAGGTTATTTAGCAAAAATTGTAGATAATAATATGCAAGAAGTAGATTATGGAACAGTTGGTCGATTAGCAGTTAAAGGTCCTACAGGATGTAGATATTTGTCAGATGAAAGGCAATCAGAATATGTAATAGATGGTTGGAATCTTACGGGTGATAGTTTTTATCAAGATCAAGACGGCTATTTCTATTTTGCTGCTAGGAATGATGATATGATTATTTCTTCGGGTTATAATATTGCTGGTCCAGAAGTAGAGGAAGCATTAATTTCACATCCTGCTGTATTTGAGTGCGCTGTAGTAGGTTTTCCTGACATTGATAGAGGTTCAATAGTTCAAGCTCATATAGTTTTAAACAAAACATTTAATGCTAGTGAAAAATTAATAAAGATATTACAGGACTACGTCAAAAGTATAATTGCTCCTTATAAATATCCAAGATCAGTAATTTTTGTGAAATCTTTACCAAAAACAAAAACTGGAAAAATACAACGCTTTTTATTGAAAAAAAATATTAAAAAGGACTAGAAAAAAAGATGGCAAATAAAATAATTCAACCCAAAAATTGGAAAGCTTCTAAGGGTTATGCAAATGGAATTTTAAATGATAATGGTCATTTATTTATAGGTGGGCAAATAGGATGGAATTCACAGCAAATTTTTGAATCACATACTTTTGTAGGCCAAATGGAACAAACATTAATTAATATAGTTTCAATTTTAGAAGAGGCAGGAGGGACAATTAATGATATTGTTCGTTTTACTTGGTATATAAAAGATAAAGAAGACTATTTAAACAATCAAAAAGAAATAGGTAGAACTTATCAAAAAATTATGGGGCAACATTTTCCTGCAATGGCAATGGTAATAGTTAAGGATTTAATAGAGGAAGATGCTATTCTTGAAATAGAAGCAACTGCAGTAATTATTAACTAGATTATAATATCTCTTATTACAAAGATAGTTTGATAGGATCCCCATAGAGATAAAATAAATAGAATTAATAAAGTAATATTTTCATAAATATTATTTTTATATTTGATGCCTATATAAGTTTTAGATGAAGTTATTATCCATAATGAACCACATAGTAAAGGTAAAATAATTACAGCTGCAGCATTTGCAACCAAAGTCAGGGTAATGAAACTTGGCATGTTAGGGATACTCCATATCAATGGAGAAAATAAACACCAAAGTATTACAAAGCGATATACCTTTGAGTGTGCAATATTTAATGGCTTAGTTTTTATTATATTATTCGACTTAATTACATTAACGCTATCTGATATTAGATAGCCAAAACCAATTGCATTTCCAATTACTGAACTATAAAGAGCTGCAAATACCCCAATAAAAAATAATGGTTCTCCAAATTTACCTATTGCTATAGAAAGCAATAGTCCAAGATCATCTAAATTATTAATACTAATATTATTTGGAAATAAAAGTTCGGCACCTATAGTCCATATAGATAAATTTATAATTATTAAAATTATAGTCCCGAAAGCTAAGTCATATAATTGAATTTTTCTATATTTTGGACTATTCCAGCCTTTTTGTTGAATAAAATAAGGATATAATAAGTTTGAAATTGACCCTCCTACTGCTCCAATTAGGGAAGTTATAACTAAAAGCGCTCCATACGACCCGCTGTTATCAGGAATATCGAAGGTCAATATTCCTTTTGCTAACGGAATTGGGTCTGGGCCAGTCCATATAGCAATACCTATTAATGAGCTACTTAAAAGTATAAGTAATATATAAAATATTATTTCTATTCTTTTTAAAATACCTCTAAAAATTATTATAGCCGCTATAACTACCCAAAATATTGACCATTGCCAAGCATAGCCAAATCCAAATAATTTAACACAGGACTCTCCTACGCCTTTAACCATATAAGAGCCATAGAAATGGCCAAATAAGAGGGTTATAATAATGATAATAAAGGGAAGAGAAGGGTGAAGTCTTTTAAGGCCTGAAATTAGACTTTCATTGTGTTGGTTGCATAATTGATATTTAGCTATAATTGAAACAAATATAAATCTAATAAAAATTGCTATTGCCATAGCCCACATTAGAGTATAACCGTAGTTACCTCCTGCTATTGCTGAGTCTACAAGGTCGCCAGCACCTAGCCAAGTTAATGCTATTATTATCCCTGGCCCCATGGACTTAATATATTGCCAAAAGTTATTTGGTATAGGAGCGTTATTCATAATAATTTAATTGTTATTACCTTTTATCAAAGTACGCAGATGTATTCTGGGTTCCTGTACAGGGTAATCAACGTTTACAGAATGAATTAAACATCTATTATCCCATATAATTATATCTCCTATATTCCATTTATGATCATAACGATATTTATCTTGTGTTATATGTTGATCAATTTCATCAAGAATTTTATTACTTTTATCACGAGTAAAACCAACTATTCTATCCGTCCTATTTGCATTAAAATATATAGATTTTATTTTAGTTTCGTCATGAGTACGGATAAGGGGGTG
>CEVR01167624.1_pt1 | contig 19380 bp, 28 predicted proteins | sample 356541 | NCBI WGS metagenome assembly CEVR01 (sample SAMEA2623734, study PRJEB7988) | marine metagenome | isolation source: saline water (ENVO:00002010), including
GTCACTAAGCTTTCGGCTTTGTGTATGGTGTGTAATAATGGTACCCCGGGACCATTCACACAACGTAAAGTTGATGATAAGACACTAGAACTCATAGGAGGAAGCGACATGTATAGTGCTGTATGTAGAAAGCATCTTAACGCGTATTAATGAGTATACCCGAAACTATGAGTAGATACATATACATTAACTGCTCTCTCGTTATTTTATATTTCCATACCGGTACATTTTTTATGACTGCTAAACCAATGGTGAGTAACAAAATGTCTACAGGTATGCCGTATGATTTAGATAGAGGTCTAAATGTAGTAATCAATAGAAGCACTGAAAGATGTCCCAAAACGACGAGAAGTGTTTGTAACGATGTTTCCGTTTGAACAAATCTTTCATAAATCCCTATGATCATGATCGATACGAGGTGGGGAACTAAATTACCTCTAAGTTTTGGTAGAGATGCATATAGTATACCCAGTAATGGAATCATATATGTTGAAATATACTTATGTGATTTTTCGAACATCTTACTATACTGATATATTTAAAACGGCTGAACATCATCGAGTGTGAAGTTTTTACGCGTTAAAGGACTTTTAGCTGCCATCCCACCATCCACGAGAAGTTTAGCAATACCATCTCTGTCGTATACGTGCTGCACCTTACCATTGCGCATGTCTACGCCAAGAAACACGCGCCTATCTTTCTTTATATGTTTCGCAGCCCCGGCATTTGTGAAATTTTGTTTGTAGTATCCCTTCACATTAGTCTTATCAACCAACTTCCACCTTCTCGTTTTTTCGTTCCAGTACCGATGACCCGACCCACCGGGTCCCGCATTCATTGCTATTAAGGCTCGTTTTTGTTTCACGTACTTTTTTACCGTTGATGTGAGATCCCTTTTAGCTTTTTTTAGGCTTTTAGCGGGACTTCTGGTTACAACGGGACTTCCCATTTGGGGAAGATTATTGTTATTGCTGTTGCTGTTAACCCTTATGGAGTTATTTCCACTCGCGAGACGCATCTGGCGACCATCGCCGTAAACTCTTCGCACAGCGCGGCGCAATCCCAGACTATTACTGCTACTGTTAGAGTTGTAATTGGTGTTAGAGTTGGAACTGGAACTGCTTCTCGGTGGAGGTGGAGGACGTTCCCCAGCCGCTCGCAGTCTGCGAATTCTATCCGCCGTCATGCGCACACCACCTCGTAAACGCAAGACGAGATGAAGCGTCGACTCCTTTTGGATATTATAGTCTCCGAGGGTCCGGCCATCTTCGAGTTGTTTACCCGCGAAGATGAGACGCTGCTGATCGGGGGGAATACCTTCTTTATCCTGAATTTTAGTCTTGATATTATCGATGGTATCCGATTGTTCAACTTCTAAAGTGATCGTTTTCCCTGTGAGAGTCTTTACGAAGATCTGCATTTATATTAACACAGAAAATTTCTGAAATATAGTAGTGCGATGTTTCGTTCTCTCCTTGGCTCAAATGTTCACGACCCAGGTCCTCAGGGTGACTCTGGTGAAGGCGTTGCTGGTATAACTATGATATGTATCACATATCTGACTACTGCAGGGATTTTGGTTTATGAAAAGTTCTTTAAACCCAAAAAAATCCATGAACTTAACGAAGGTGACTTCATTGATGAAGAGAAAAATGAAGATATTACCGAAGAAGTTATGGATAAAAATACACAAGATCAATGGCTCGTACCAAACAACGATTACTCCACCTTCGTAAAAGGATGCCTTTGTCTAGGTGTTTTGTATTCTGTGTGGGCCTTTTTACTCATCTTGTCTGTCATGGGTACAGGTTTTAAACTTCTAGGTGGAAAAGACTCTGCGAAGATGTTTGATGTTGCAGATAACCCTATTTCTGGTTTAATGATAGGTATTCTCGCGACGGTGCTAGTACAGTCTTCCTCCACCACGACGTCTATCATAGTGTCTCTTGTTGGTGCAAACGAACTTTCGGTTCGTAACGCAGTTTTTATGATTATGGGTGCTAATATAGGAACATCCGTAACAAACACTATCATCTCGATGGGACACATGTATAACAAAAATGAACTCAGACGCGGCTTTTCGGCTGCAACCATACACGACATTTTCAACCTTCTCTCCGTACTCGTTTTTCTCCCGATTAACTGGGCTTACCCCGTATTTGAGAAACTTACATACGAAATGGTCAAAGACAAAAACGCCTGCGAAGGCGATTGTGAAAAGCAAGAGTTTTTGAAACCATATGTTTCTCCATATTCCAAGGGTATAGCCTCATACGATAAGAAAGTGGCTAAGTACGTCTCACAAGGAAAGTGTGATGACGGAAGATGTGATAAACCCCTTCTCAAAGACGGTCTGTTATATGATTGGGGTATGTCCGATGAAAACGCAGGTATTGTACTCACCATTTCTTCCCTACTCGCCTTATGTTGTTGTATTTTCAATATAGTCTACGCTCTTCAGATTATAGTCAAGGGTCCGGCGGCACGAATCTTGAAACGTGTCGTTGGCTTTAATGGATATGCTAATATCTTCATAGGCATGATTATTACTATTTTGGTACAATCTTCGTCTATTACGACATCCACACTCACACCCTTAGCAGCAGTTGGTCTCATCTCATTAGAAGATATGATGCCACTTACACTCGGTGCAAACATAGGAACTACTTTAACCGGCGTAATGGCGGCCACTGTTGTTACTTCTAACCCTGTACAGGCATGGCAAGTCGCCCTTTGTCACCTCCTATTTAACGTATGTGGGATATTGGTTTGGTACCCAATACCCAAAATGAGACAAATTCCACTTGGTATTTCAAAAAAATTGGGACAAATTACGAATAACTCTAACTATGGTAAAATTTTTCCGCTCATCTATACGAGTACAGTGTTCTTAATCATTCCAGGTATTTCATATGGAATCAGTTATGCTGTTCAGTGATTATAAACGGATAATACTTCAGCCACGGCTGGGTGACGCAATACATCGTCATCAGACATGTCTACATATTCTAAGTGGTCCATCTCCAAACAATCTACACGGTCAATTATATCTTCGAGTCCATTCCGGACGTGAAGATCACTCTGTTGAAGATCACCGAGAACGACCATCTTCGAATTTGTACCAAGACGCGTGAGTAACATTTTCATTTGATTAGGCGTCGAATTCTGCATCTCATCTGCAATAATAAACGCATTATCAAACGTTCTACCTCTCATGAATCCGAGTGGTTCTATATATACGCGTGATTGAACCTGATTATGGGTTAGGTATTTTTCAATGAATTCTAGCATAGGAATAGCCCATGGTTCCATCTTGCTCCCCATGTCACCTGGAAGGTATCCAAGATCTTCGTCCGCCGCTACTACTGGCCGAGTGCAAATGATCCTGTCGTATCGACGACGAGCTAAATTCATAGAAGCTTCTTGACACGCGAGAATGGTTTTACCCGAACCAGCTGGACCCGTTGCTATAGTTATAGGTTTCACGGTTTGAAGAGCACGAAGGTATGTACATTGTCCAGGAGTTTTCGGAAATTGCATATATATTTATTTAAGGTTTTAATCTATAAGTATAGTAAGGATGACTGACTTCTATTTTGTTACTCTTAAAACCGTTGGTTCCGCGACTATACTCGATTCAAAAGCGAAGCCTAGATTTATTTGTTTTAAGGATAATAAAATAGCTCATGACTATGCTTCATACATTTCGGAGCATAGGGCTGAGTTTGGAAAATGGCCATGTGTAAATTTATCTGTGCAAGCACTTCCAGTAAAAAAGGCTGATCATTTTTTCCCGCAAGATGTCGGTGTGTATAAAAGTTTATTAGAGATCACATACAAATCCCGTGAGGACCTAGATGAGTTATCAATTGCGTCTGGTATAGAGTACTTTTACTGCCATTCATTCGAATACGATAGTGTCATGTCGTTTAGAATGACTGGACAGGATGTCGACGCCGTTGTTGACGAGATAGTATACAGGGAACGATTAGATTACAGTTTAAAGAATATGTAAGTGTATATTACAAAAGATGACGTTTGTATCTAAGTTCGACCCTACAAACGAATCGCATGTACTATGGTTACAAAAGGTCGACGACGCGATGGGAAACATCGTAAACAACGCGAAAAGAATAGATATTGTACAAATGGTAAATGACAATCCATTTGATTGTAAAATCAGGACTCCATTAGATTTTGCGGAGATACATTTTCAGCTCGCGATGAAATATTCGCAGGCCGTTTTGCGTGGATCGGCGTTTATCCCTGAGTCTTTTGTAAAATAAAGTCATTGTATTCATCTAGTGTAAAATCTTGTGGCTCAGAGTCTACGTCCATTCGCATTAGTAATACTTTACCCAAAACATTCTCTCTTTGAAATGGAGGTGGGAGTCTATTTTCATTTCGCTCCCGTTCAGCCCATGGATCTCCTCCCCTAACACACTTCATGATGACTACATCAATTTCAGGCCACTGGCCTATGAATGTAGCTGGCCCCTGTAATACTTTGAAAATTTCATTTTTTACAGGGTCTATATCTATGTCTATTTCTACCACGTCATCGAGTTCCTCGTGTATTAATACAGCTTTCGTCATTTACGATACACAAATAAAAAAGTTGTTATTAATATATGGAGATATCCTTAAAACTTGCGATACTTGTTTTGATTGTCGCCGCTGTGCTCATCGAATGCAGTGAGAAATATTATGTCGGGGTCACACATTTGTTACAGCTGGATTCGCACTGGAAAGGAGTCAGAAAGCACCCAAATGACGGTAACAGAACTAGAGATGCTTTCAATACATGTTCACCAGAATCTTTTGATGAGTGTGCTAGGAAAGCGATGCCGCACTTAAGTCGTTATTAATTTAATACAAAATATAAGATGTCGAGAGAATTTGTAACCAAGAGATTATCTGAGTTACTCGAACTACCCATAGATGATACCAAATGTATCAATCTCGAGAAATCTATTTATAATTGGGCGATCAAAAAATCTAACAGTGTAGGTGATACACCTGCGTCAGATAATCATCGCCATGTAAACCGTTATAAAAGTAAGTTTCTCGAGATTCAGAAGTGCCTTAGAAATTCTGACTCACTGAAGACGAGAATACTGGGTGGTCAATTGAAGACGTATGACGTTGTTAATACACCCCCTAATTTCTTATGGCCAGAGGGTCCCCTGGCGGATGAAATGAAAAAGAGTTTGGAGAGAGCTACGGTAAAAGAAGGCAATTCCATATTGAAAGACCCTGATTATAAAGGAGCGTTTAAATGTGGAAAATGTAAAGCGTGGAAAACTACGTATTACGAGATGCAGACGAGATCGGCCGATGAACCCATGACCGTGTTTATCACATGTCACCTATGTAAGTCTACCTGGAAATCTTAATTGCATATTTAGAGTCGGTGAGGTCCGTGTCCATGTCCCCTACTGAAATAATGTAGTTGTACCTGGATTGTCGCTTATACAATGACTTTCCTGAGGGAGGAGTAAATACTAATTCATCGTATGTAATATTCAACTTATTTAACTCTCTTTGAGTGCTTTCTACGTTAAATTGAAACCCTGGTCTCGCTGTAATAATGACCATTTTATAACCCATTTTTTGTAGCTGTAAATATAATTTATATACATTCTCCTTGAGTTTACCCGTGCTAGACTCAATGAGAGTATCGTCAATATCAAACATTGCCGCGTCATTCGGAGTTTTAGCGGGTGATATGTTCATTACTATAAAGCAAGAAAATGTTACTTTAAGAATAAAATAAGTAACTAATCAATGGAAGGTCAACTGATAGACGTTGAATACGAAGACGGGTTTTCTGAGATATGTAAAATAAAGACCGTACATCCCAACAAATATGACGTATATCCATTAGTGTTCCAAGAAGAAGAACTTGCTTATAAGTTTGAATACGATTCATTGCAATCTATACCACGTGAAGCTGTTTCTGGATATTACGATTCTGCGAGTCTCGAAGATACTGGACGTTACGTGCTGCGTTCGGACGGTATACACTACGATTGTTTAGACGACTCTGATTTTGATATGGACTATGAACAAGATCCAGACGACACGGATGAAACCGAGTCTGATATAAGTTTATATGACGAACAAGAATACGAGTTTGAATAATTTCTTCGCGTATTGTAAACCAATGTTCATCACGAAATCATTTGTAGAAACTGCAGTACCTTCTTTCGCAGCTCTCATTCTTATCGTTATCATCTTATTCCTGATAGACCATTTTACGAAGCCTCAGGGAGAAGGCAAAAATAAATAATTATTTTGTTTGCATAAGATAAAACACAATGGCTAAGGCTAATATATATAACAAGACTATGGGTAGTTTAGCTCTTATCGGACTGATTATAATCGTAGGTGCGTCTGTATACGGTATGGCGTATAAAGTGACCGGTGGTCCAAAGGGTCCTGAAAAATATGGCTGCGGGAAACATGGTAAGGAGGGCTACGCGACCAAATGTTGCGGAATGTAAACGTACTTAAACGTAGATCGCGTTGAATGAATAAGATGGCGCCGTATACACCGCCGAATACACATTATAGTCAAATGGACGTCTCTGAATATTCGGAGGATGACCTTTATAAGTTTATCGGTAAAAATGGTAAACGTTTTTATTGGCTGACCAAATTTCTTGATCTTTCGTACATATGGTATGATAAGGATCGCAAGGTTATTGAATTATGGGGACCGTACAGTTCTCTTCAAAACTTTCAAGCGCATCATGTGATTGGATGCGAGCTTGATTACTGTTGTGGTAGAGTTTAAGTAAAATAGACTTAAGTTAGAGAATAGTTTTGTTATATTAATATAAGATGCAGATAAGACCTGCTCGTCGTTTTCACCCCCCACCCACACCTTTTGTTCGCCCTACGGAAGGTGTAGTTGCTGATATAATCAATCATAAATCTTCAATTGAACGTATACCGAATAAAAAGTTTTCGGTGCAAAATGCTGATAATTATGTGAACGCGTTGCGTAAAAATTATGAGGAGTACAATGTACCCTTTAAAGAACCTGATGTTATTGAAAGTGTGTGTAGGTACCCAGAGCCAGTCCCACCAGAGAACTACGTCGACTTTTTGGATAAGGTTTATGTGAGATGGAACATACTAAAATCTGGAAAAGTAAGACTAAAGCTTGTTCCACATTTTCTTATCATGTGGGAAAATTACTATTCCAAGGGTAAAGCACCCCCTATTAAGACTATTATTGCGGCTTATAAAGCGGTTGGATATTCGGACGCATTCATTGATAAAATCCAAAAAAATGTAAAAAAGCGTGCCGAGTTTACGAAGAAAATCGCCATAGTACTCGAAAAAATATTTGATAAGTCTACTACCACAAGAAAAAAGACTGTAAAGCCAAAACCCGAACCAGTGGTTGATAAAGAAGAAGACGAGGCGCTCCCGGAGGAAGAAGAAGACGAGGATGATGATGCACCCGAAGAGGATGAAGGTTTTATGGAAGATGAAGAAGAGGAGGTCGAAGACCCGGCGATGGAAGATGTTGGTGTCGACGACTTTGATGAATAATGATACTTAAGTTAGAACTTTAATATAAAGATTTCATCATCAAAAATATTATGGGATACATTGCGTGGGATACGGAGACGTCTGGTCGACCTCCTAAAAATGTCGATCAGGTTACACCCGAAACGTACCATTTATTTAGTGGATGTAGAATGGCTTCTATAGCCGCTGTTCAGTTTTCATTACATGGGAGAGAGATAGATTCTCTCCATTCTATTGTTTATCCGGACGGTTTCGTATTGGGTTCACATTCAGAAGATACACAAGGAGCTACACATGTTCATAAGATTACACATTCGCATGCTTTACGCACGGGGCTACCTTTTATCCAAGTATACAAGAAATTTCTTGATTTTATAAAAAAATCGAGATGCACGACACTTGTTGCTCACAACGCAAGTTTCGACAAAAATGTTTTGTTCAGTGAATGTTACAGATATGGATTGTCTACAAAACCATTCGAGCATTTGAAGTTCGTGTGCACTCTCGATATGGCTAAGATGGCTTATTTGGACACGCCTGATAATAAATGCGAGACTTTGTTTAAACATATCACGGGTGAAGGGTTTAATGCTCACGACGCTTTGGAAGATTCGCGTGCGTGTGGGGTTATCTACTCGATTGTACGCGACATAAAGTTCAGATGTACATCTATCGGATTGGATACAATCAATATCAACGTATCGGATGTTCCGGCGATTTCGGGTGTAAATTGGTTCAAGAAACCTATAGATATCGCTAAGATCGTGATATCTAATAACTATCACCTGACTGACCGTGGTAGAAGGAGGGAGGAGATTGTTCACAGATTTCAACGAGAAAGTAATGTGGTGTATGGGATTATCGTCGATGCTCTTTTGTTTCAGTCTAAACGTATAAGAGACGTTGATAACAAGGTAAAGGCTGTATATGTTCAACTTGGCTTAAAAACGAATCTAAACGACACGAAACGGACCCTCATTTGTGAGTATATAAGAGATGCATTATATTCCAAAATTGGTAACAAAATTTCGGACAAGAAATATTACAAACGGGACATCTGCACCATTCAAGGTACAAAATATATCCTCACCGGGTATGTTGATAAGCTTATCACAGATTCACTTGGGAAAAGTGTAGTTGTTGATGTGACGGATCGGACTGATAGTAAATACCAAGGAATGACGGAGATTGATAAAGTTAGATGTCAGACTCTGATGCAAATGCTAAATGTGGACGAGTGTAGATTCGAGGAGCAAAGAGATACCGGAACTCATACCGAGATGCATGTACGAGATGACGATAAGTGGAATAACGTTATTTCACCCAAGCTGCTGAGATTCTGTGAATATGTGCACAGTAGGTTATCTAGATGATGTAATTTAAAGAAATGGTAATTAATTTTAATATAAATGTCCGAAGTAGTAAATAACCCCAAAAAATCTGTTATATTTGCTTTCCCGGGGAAGGATTATTCCGGCGATTTTCTAATGATGTGGTCCGATTGTCTCATGAAACTCAATGAACTTGGGTATAAAGTGGCTCTCGCTAATAATTATTCGGCTTATGTCCCGTTTACGCGTATGATGAATTTGGGACTGAATATTTTACGTGGCGCGGATCAGAAACCTTATGATGGTAAAATTGATTACGATGTATGGGTAACAATCGATTCGGATATTATATTTTCTCCCAAGCAGGTCATTGAGCTAATTGAAGATACCGATAAATACCCTGTAATTTCGGGAGTATATAGGATGATGGGAATGGATACACTTTCCGCAGTGAAAGAATGGGATACTGCATACTTCATAAAGAACGGTTCATACAAGTATATAGGTGTAGACGAGTTAGACAAGGACGTCAAGCATCATGAAGTTGTATATACTGGTATGGGATTCTTTGCTTGTACAAAGGAGGTTTTGGAAAAGCTTGAACACCCGTATTTCAATTATCCTCATGAGGAGATCCTGATCAATGGTAAAAATGTTATCCAGGTTTTCTCGGAAGACGTGTCGTTTTGTAAGAGAATTGTCGATGCCGGCTTTAAGATATGGGTGAATACAGATTTACGTGTAGGTCACGAAAAAAGAGTGGTTATATAATATGAATGTTCGATTAGTACTTGGGTTTTTCACATCACTTACAGCTATGGTATGGATAGATGTGTTCAAGGAAATAAAAGGGTATAAAAAAGATAAACCAACATAATATATATGAACGAAATTCAGGAACTTGAAGAGATTGAATCTACTTTCGGGCCAGGGCTTGATAATTTTATGGTAGCATGGTCGCAGGACATTAAAATATATCTACAGGCTATCGCTAAGACGCTATATTTTAGCATGCCCCTTTACACGATGAATACATTCAAGTGGGCAAAGGCTGCTCTAGTTGATGCTCCGTGTAGAGTTATGCTCGATGTAGACATAGAATATATTTCTATCAAAAGAAAGATGTGGCTTGAAAAGAACAAAGCCGACCTAAGTGAAACTAATGATGAACAAAAAACAAACAAAGAAGATTAATGGATTTTTACGTGAGTGTTTATTCTCACGAATTCGCTATTGCATTTTTACAAGCTACTGCACCCCTCTGTCCAGATATTCAACGTCGTATCTGGAAAGAAGTTTTGCACAACCCATACCCCATCGACCCTCCACCCGCACCCAGAAAATGGCCAGTTTACTCAAGAACCTCTACGACGCAATTACTATGCCCGCCGCGCAAGCTTTTCGAGGACGAGAATCATTAGGAGAAAGGATTGCAAAGGGTCAATACATAGTCGCGTATAACGACTGCAACGAACGGCGGGTTATACATGATTCGGGTGAATTTGCCCTAGAATTGCAGGAAGATATCCTCTTCAATAAAAGACAAGATTTAAAAGCACTCGTTTTGAAATGTGAAGATTTACTTACATATTTCAGAAGGAAGATTATGAGAACAAAGGGTCGCACCCCCGATAGGATATCTAAAGACGGTAAAATATCCCGCGATTTAGATAACCTGATAGAGTGTATTTATGATGAACTGGACTATGACAATGAAAATGATTACGAACATTTTATATATCGATACGAAGAATTCAAGGACTTGATTAAGAGGCATTCAACTTCGTTCAGAGACTTAAATAGGACTTAAGTTATTTTAATAAAAAATTAAATATGCGACGTTCATCGAGACACATTCTCCAAGAAACTGCACAACGCGTGAGAAACTCATTTACACAACCTCCTCAAACCATGGACAAATTTCACACACTCATGGCTCTTATCGATAAGAATGCTGAGGTTCTTCCCAACGGTGATTATCTTGAAATGGCTAATCTCCTAAAGGAAATTCGGGATAAGGTGAAACCTCCAAGTTTTCTTCTTGATCAAAACGAGCCGATGACGATGCCCGAGTACGAACCGACAAGTGGTATGCATCAGAATGTTACGATCGATCTCTCAGCATTGCACGCCGATTGGGCAAACGAACGTTATGCGGATTACGACGAAGACGGGGACGAAGATGATGACGTTTCCGAGCACCCCGGGTATAGGTTTAACACGGTTCCCGACACCTTAGACATCGATGAAATTCCCGATCACGTGTATAACGCGATCATGTCTTCAAGGGGTCCCGTGACCACAAGGCGTTTGAGTGAAGGTGATAGGGATTCGTATTATGAAGTGGTGTACCCTAATGGAACGACGTCTACATTTTCTCCCGAGAGAGCTCAAAATTTTGAAACTATTCACCGATGAGATCGATTTCTTTTTCATATGTATGCGACATGAGTATTGTTTTTAGGTCACGTGTAAATGTAATGTAATTTTTAGGGATGTCTCCCCATAATCGTTCGTTAGTTACAAACCCATCTATGTTTCCGTCCTCGAGAAGTGGCTGTAATAGCATCCAATTCGGTTCACTATATTTTATCTTTGAACACCCTTTTGCGAATTTCCTGGAGTATATATACCAAGCCGCAATACTTCTGTATATATGTATAGGACGTTTACCTTGCTCCAAGCACCTGCGTAGAGATGGTACTACGAATGTGTGAAACTTGGTAAACCCGTCCATACATATACGTTCTAGTTCATCGGCGTTAACTTTACTCGATATGCGTTCTTCTACTTGGTCGACGTATTCATAAACGTCAAAAGGAAGATCTATTTCTATAGACGGTATAATTTCTTCTGTTTGCAATTGTTTGAAGTGTTGTCGATGTAATTCATCGGACATCACTTCGTCAAACGTATTATATCCGGAAAGAACTCCTAAATAAGCTAACGAAGTGTGAGCACCATTCAAAATACGAATCTTACTTTCCTCGTATGGTTCGATATCATCCGTGATTGTTACTCCAACTTTCGTAAGATCTGGGAAATCGGAAGCGAATTTGTCTTCTATAACCCATTGTGTGTATTCTTCGGTTTGTACACATGTAAGTCCAAAACCTGGGAATATATCTTCTACTTCATACCTGAGTCTATCTGTAGTACGGGGTGTTATTCGATCAACCATACACGAAGGAAATTTAACGTTCTCCCTGACCCATTCAGCAAGTTCAAACTGATTTGTTTGGTATAAATAGGCTAAAAACTGACTTTCTAATACAAGCCCGTTACGCTGACTATTATCACAGGACATCACGGTTATAGGTGCGTTTCGATTTCGTAATCCACATGCTAGATATTCAAATAATGGAGAATTTGGTGCATATCCACTTTCCGTGACGGTTATGGTTACTAAATGTACTGATGGTAAAGTGAGCATATGTTTAGCGACCGTTCTATTCTTGGTCCAATCTAAATAGTCTAAATGTGATCGTACAAGCCTATAATTAGATGGTGTTTTGACGATATAATCGTCTATCTCCCTAAACCCCTCGTTCCGTAAATTGACTGCAACGATTCCCCATCGTAAGTCCCCCGTTTTCTCCATGTAATCATCTATGTAAACAGCCTGATGTGCACGGTGAAATGCACCGTAACCTATGTGTACTATTCCGGTTTGACAGTTGGACTTATCATATGTCGTTTTGTACATTACCTGAGTTAGTATAAGATTTTTTAATACACATTACTGCAATCAAGTTTAAAGAATACGACTCATTATGACGTAACGTTCGATGGAAGATTTAAAACAATTGATGCAACTTATAGACGAACATTCGCATACTTTGCCTGAAGGTGAGTATATGAAAATGTGTCAGAACATGAAAAATATATACCCCGTTGTTGAAAAACAACAAGAGAATGAAGTGTTTTCAGAACTTCTATCAAACGCTACCGACGACTTTGATCAGCATTTAACAGAGTTTTATGCAAATCCCTGGGGTTTGGATCGCCCCCATCAAGACGCTGATGTAGAACGTACTCTTCTTCACCAAGAGTTTCTTTTTATCGGTATGGAAATCAAAGAAAAAAAGAACGAATTGAAATTGCATAAGGTGATCCAGAATGTAACTCAAGCCGTGAAAACTAAAGCGGTCGAAGATTATTGTCGAACCAGGTTTTTGAGACTGTCTGAGTATACGTTTAAGAAACTAACAGAAACGTATCCACAGTGTTTTCCTTTTGATAACTATAATTCTACGTTTAACTGTACCGTAGAACAATTAAATATGAGATACACGAAAAGTCAACTAAAGCGTATCGAAAGGGAATTTTATAATAGCTATGTTAACAGGGAGAATCAATTAACCAGGGAAACTCGTCAGTCTATCTCTTATGAAATAGACGTCATGTTAAATAGAAGGCTATTCATAAGAGAAACGTATTCAAGATACGGTTTCGACCGAAACGGTCCCGTGCTTTTGCCTGATTAATATGTTTTTTTACACCACCACTCATTCGCTCCCGCAACTTCAAAAAGAAGATGTATCAGGGCGCCTGCTATGAAAAGTTTCCACATCAGGGGTATTTTACGCATCGAGGGTACCTTGGTAAATACCCAGACGATAAACATATTCATTAAACCTATTACACCCGCTTCTATCAGAACGTCAGTGATTGGTCTCATTTATTATTACAACCAGAAAAAAAATATCAGTAATCTATAAACGATATGAAGATCCCCAAGACCTTTACCAGCAAGCCGGCTTATTTTGTATACGGCATTATTCTTACCATTCTTTTTCTTTGGGCCACGAAGATGCTTAAGGTAGCCGAGGGTTTCGAGGAGAGCCCCGAGGCGCTTGAGAAGGAGCTCAAGGGGCTTCTTGATGAGATGGCTGAGGCTCCCGAGGTCCAGGGTCTGGATGACGATTCCGACGAGGACGAGGATGAGGAGGAGGTCGATTCCGAGGATGAGGAGGATGACGACTCCGATGTAGAGAGCGTTGGTCCGTCTCCCATGGGCATGTAAAAATTTTATCATCTTACAGTAAAGATGTCTGATAAGTCTGCTTTTTCAGCTAAAATTGAATCTACCCAGCCGAAGATAGTTGCGGCTCTTAAGGCGGCTATCGCTGAAATGAAACGAGTTCTTAAAAAAAGAGAAGAGTTTCTCTCCGTTCCCCCGGAGCAACAGAATTTACAGGCCATGAAAAATTTCGAAGGTGATATGATCAAAGCCATGGACATGGCTCAGAAAGCTATAAACCTTAAGGAATCGGTTAAACTTTTAAAACATTTAGATAAATCTATTGGAGAAACTAAGAAAATGAAAGAGATACAGGCGAGGCAGAGAGAACAAATGAATGCTCAGGAGGCTAAGGCTACTGCCCCTATCAATTGAGAACTGATATACGATGATCACTATCATCAAACGCACCGATACACTCCGAGGCGTTTAATGAATACACCTAAGTTAAATATATTTAGTTAGATTCTCATGATTCGAGATGAAATACTGCACCGTTCAAAGTTCAATGTCAAAGGGGGCACTGGTGATAGATAGTAACAGTCACATGTGTGCCGAACGACAATTGATACGTCGTTTGTATGTACGATGTTTAAAACAGGGATACAAATCACATCAATTTCGTGACTGGTTAATTAGGAAACATGGTCATCTCGTTATTCAAAGATCAAATACACTTGGAGACGCAAAATCTGTTCCGTGTGTCATGTGCAGAAAGATGATAGAGCGATACAATATACCATGGACTGCATACGATGGAAATAGGTGGGTGCACAGTCAACGAGACGTATGTTTACCAATTTCAAAACCGACTAATAAACAACGCAGGATTTTAGGGTTTGTAACAGAATGAGTATTATTTTATCATATAAATATAAATGGGAGCCATTTTATCGTTACTTGGTCTTGGTCAACCCCAGGAAGCCACAAAAAAGGTAACAGATTATGGTAAAAAGCTTGAAAAACGTGTAGCTAAGAAGCAGAAGAAAAATGTCGAAGAAACTAAAAAAGCCGTGATTGAAGCTGATAAAGAGGCTATCACTAAAAAGAAATCTATAGATGACGATCTAGATTTAGACGACATTGTTAAAGATTCTATGAAGAAAGAGGTAGACACAGAGACGACTGCGAAGAAAAAAATTATTGCCGATAACGCGAAAGTAACGCAGGATGCATTAAAGGCCGAGCGGGTAAAGAATGCGGCTAAAAAGGCTGATTTAGAAGAAAGACTGAAACTTCTTCAGGCACAGCGCGATGAAGCTATAAAAAAGCAAAAAGCAGCTGAAACTAGGGAAAAGGAAGCTATAAAGGCTGCTCAGGATGCAAAGACTGTTCGAAAAACCCAAGAAAAGGCTGTGACTAAAACTACCGCCTTCTTAAAAGATGCAAAAGCCGAGGAAAGGGAAGCGAAGAAACGAATGCGTGATATGCGAATGAAGTGTAGGAAGAAAGAAGAACGATCAACTAATGTATGCCGATCGGTCCGATTTTGTAATAACCCCATGAACGCGGTTCGTAGAAAGAGTGAATATAAGGCTAAATGCAAACCCCTGTTCAAAAAATTAAATGTGCCTAAATCCATGTTGAAAAAATTAGAACGGAGGATAAGAAAACTTAAGAAGTCGTATGATAGAAGTCGCTCAGGGTTCAGGCGTCCGAGATACGGTCCTCCAAAGTTCCCCGGGTTCGGTCGCCCGAAACGTCCGCGGTTCCCTGAGTTTGGTCGCCCAAAACGTCCAAGGTTCCCCGAGTTCGGTCGCCCAAAACGTCCAAGGTTCCCTGAGTTTGGTCGCCCAAAACGTCCAAGGTTCCCTAAGTTCGGTCGCCCAAAACGCCCAAGGTTCCCTAAGTTCCGTCCTCCAAAGTTCCCAAAGATCCCAAAGTTTGGTCATCACGGTCATTCAAAACACATTGAAGGAAAAATGGAAATTGTCCCCGGCGATGGTGGTGATAGGTCCATGAACCGATCATCGCTACCCCCTCCTTTTGGTGAATTTGACGTATTCGTTAAGCGTTTCGACAATAAGATGAGAAAGGGTATAGAAGATGGACGTTCTCCACGAGAACTCATTACCAAAAAAGATAAGAGAATTATTGGTATGGCTAAACGAGGCTGCAATGAATCAGAAGAATGGAGACAGAGAGGCGGAGATCTTTGTCGTAATGTAAATGAGATTGTAAAGAAATATAATTAAATGTTGATAGTTCGAAATAATAATAATTGTGTACATACGATGTTCGATTATAACGAAATGATATGTATCACATTTTTTTTATACCGTAATAGTAATGGGAGCTCTATTATCACTTTTTAGATCAGCTGCCCCACCAACTCCGCAGCAGGCGGTTGAGAAAAAGGTGGCTGATTATGGAAAGTCGTTGGATAGGAGAATAGCTAAACGACAAAAATCGATTGTAGAGAATACATCGCAGGCAAAAAAACAAGTTGAACAAGAAGCCGCTGATAAGCAGCAGGCGATAGAAAAGACCGTTTCAGACCCGGTAGTAAAGAAAGCTTTACAGGAAGAGGCGCAGAAAGTTCAAATGTTTAAAACGAGCCTGATCGCAAAACGTGCAGATTCCGATGAAAAGGTTCGACAGGCGGAACAGGCTAAAGCCGATGCTAAAAAGGCTGCACTTATGCAGCAGCTTAAACTTTTACAGGCACGTAGAGCGGAAGCGTTGAAAAAAAGGCAGGCCGCTATCGCAAAAGCGAAAGCGGCGCAAGAAGCCGCTATGGCGGCGGCACAAAAAGCTTCTGCTCAAACACCCGAACAAAAGGCCGCTGCAGAGAAAGCGATGAAAGAAAATGAAGCTGCTATTGCTGCGGCCAAAAAGGTTGAAGCGGACGCAAAGGCTGCTCGCAAAGAACAGGAAAAGAAGACAGCCGATGCGGAGAAAAAGTTGAATGAATCTGTAAAAAAGGAGGAAAAGGCACAGCGAGCCGCAGAGGAAAAGGATAGGAAAGATCGGGCAAAATACAACAAGCAAATTGCCGATGCTAAAGCCAAAACGGAAAAGGAGATTAGTGAAGGTAAAGCATTTGATAAAAAGGGTGCCGATTATCGACGCACCCAAGATGCTAAATCGAGGTCTAGTCAGAAATCCATGCCTGATAGTAGACAATCAGCTAAACAAACATGGAAACAGAAATTAGAAAAAAGGGAAAGAGAACGAAAACGAAATACAGCGAAGTACATAAGGCGTAGACTCACTAAAAAGGACAAAGATGAATTCAAAAAATGTAAGACTGTACACGCCGTTACACGCCCCGGGTATATGGGAACGTACTGCAAAGGCATCGTTAATAAGTTTATCAAGGCGCAGCTGGTACCTTCGAATGTGCTAATTAAAATGATAACGAAGAAGGTCAAAGGAATTGACTATCCCAAGTCAATGGTGGACCAAATGAAAAGAAGGTCTGGAGGCAGACGCAAACGCAAACCGTCCTCATCTTCACGCCAGCGGCAGTACGAAGCAGGAATGATAAGGAGATGTGGTAATCGGAACTATTTAAGACGAAACAAGCGTAAGTGTGAGAAATTCTTAAAGAAATTGAGGAGCAAGCTCGGTGGCGGGAAGAGACAGCACCTGAAGCGGCCATCCGGCGGGGGCATGAAGTTTAGAGGAAGAATGTACCCATTGAGTTGGTGGAAGAGATTGTGTCGACGCCCACGCTTTAAGCGTCGCTGGGGAACAAACTGCAGAAAGGCGGAAAGTGGGGGAGGCGGCTCGGCATATATGAGCCGCAGCCAAGCGAAGAAGATATTGAAAAAGTGTAGAAACTACAGATACAAGATACGAAACAATGCAAAGTGTAAGCAGGCGAAGAAGCGCTCGAGGCCATCAGTTACGTTCCCATCTGCAGCTGCAATTGCAGGCGCTTCCTGGAACAGAGCTAAACCTAAACCACCCCCCAAACGCAAGAAGAAATATCAGCTGCCGCGGTCGTATCGACCATCACCAACCCGCCGATCGCCCTCGCGCTCGCGCTCGCGTCCGATGTCTGCGATGCAAAGAAGGAGATCGAGAAGCCGATCGAGGGGTAGAGGTCGATGCTTTTCTCAATATACCAAGATAACATTGGCTTCGGGTGAAACCAAATGCATCAATGATATCCAATTGGGTGAACAGTTGGAAGGTGGTATTCTTGTCGATGCTACGATGCAGATTAAAAATAGAACAAACGATCCATTTTACAGGATAAAAAGTGAAGCATTAAATGACTACGTATACGTAACGGGAACGCATCATATACTCCACGGTGATAAATACATACAAGTATCGGAGCATCCAGATGCGGAGATAACTGATAAATGTGATACGATTCTCTATTGTCTAGTGACGAGTACTCACACGATTCCCGTGGGAGAAATTACATTCTGGGATTGGGAAGATGATCTTGTAAAAGCTTAGAATCATATTTGATAACTATAAAACACATACATATAATAGTATACATAACTACATTATTATACGTATGACTTTGCATAGGTATGGCCGCGACCCTTAACCTGTTATAATCGAAGCGTGATCCCATAAATACCCAACTTCTTCTTCGTCTAAAAAGAATGATTTATTTCCGTGTCTTATTTCGCTCAAAACATTGCTATAAGCACACCATCCTGCATCAAGGTTCCAAGATCTATCTTCATTGATGGTTATATATTTCTTTTTCTCGAGCATCATCTTAGCTATATCAGCTTTGAGTAAAATTCCATTGTACTCCATGGAAATTTTACATTGTGTGGGAGCGACACCCTTGTAATGAATGTTTCGAGCCAACTGATTTATTTTCGGTTCGACGAAACTGAGATCACGTAGAACATCTTTACGTGACCTTGATGTATGCTTAGCGATTATGGTTGCAAACAGTGTAACACAGTGACTCTGATACATATCGCCGATTATACCTACGGTATCAAAATATTGTATTCTTTCGGTCATATCGGCATCTTCGTGAAGGAAGATATTTATGGACTTTAAGTCTTTGGGTGTCCACATGTTACACAGTACATCCTTGGCTAAATAATGGTCAGTGTACAAAACCTTTAGATTATTGGTTTGTATAAAATCTTTTATTCGTTCGAAATCGTACTTAGAATGACCATGTGGTTTTTCAAGAATATATGTGGGATCGATCATATCGAGGTAAGGTTCGACAGCTTCACAGAAGTTATGGGTAGGAATCGACATGTATGCAACCACATTTTTCGTATCCTTCAGATGGTGTAAATCGAGAATCTCCTGACGACTGACTGGAGTGTATGGACAGTCGATTCTTTTCAGAGCGGGTATAATTCTGGTACGAGCTAGGTGACCCCTAGCACCGAAAACTAGACAGTGATTCATGCACACACTAATACTTTATTGGAAATTATTTCGACATAAACATGTACGAAATTTGGGCATCGAAAATTTACCCACGATTTGTCTCCTGGAGAATTGCGAAAAAATTGGCCAATTTTTTTTCTTAGCTAT
>CEVR01046935.1_pt1 | contig 19340 bp, 18 predicted proteins | sample 356541 | NCBI WGS metagenome assembly CEVR01 (sample SAMEA2623734, study PRJEB7988) | marine metagenome | isolation source: saline water (ENVO:00002010), including
TAAAGATCAATAAATACTTTTCGTACTGCTCTTGAGAGACCCTCATCCAATGTGAACCTTTCACTATCCCAATCGAGTGAAGCACCCATACGCCTAAGTTGTTTTGTAATAATGTTTCCAGATTGATCTTTCCACTCCCATACCTGGTCAATAAACTTTTCTCTTCCTAGGTCATTTCTTGACAACCCTTGAGCAGTAAGTTTTCTTTCAACGACCATTTGTGTGGCTATACCCGCGTGATCAGTGCCAGCTTGCCACAATGTATTAAAGCCACACATTCTTTTATACCTGCAAAGAATATCCATTAAAGTTACTTGAAATGCATGCCCCATGTGAAGTGTTCCTGTTACATTTGGCGGTGGTATCATAATACAGTAGGACTCACCTTTTCCAGATGGTGAAAAAACTTTATTTTTTTCCCATGCTGAATACCATTTTGATTCAATTTTTGAGGGGTCGTACTTTGTTTGACTCATATTTTAGTTAAATTATTTTTGCTTTCTTTAAAACGAAGTATGTCAACAGAGAAACTGGCCTTCCAGTGCCTCCTTTATTTGAACCTTCATTCCAAGCCGTACCGGCTATATCAAGATGTGCCCATTTATAATTTTCTGTAAATCTTGATAGAAAACATGCAGCAGTGATGGAACCTGCATATCTTTTACCTATATTCGCTATATCTGCAAAATTACTATCAAGTTCAGATTGAAATTCTTCCCACATTGGTAATTCCCATACATAATCATGACTTTCAAAAGATACTTTACAAATTTCTTTTGCAAGAGAAGAATTATTTGACATTAAGCCACTTGCAACTTTTCCTAAAGCTACAAGAACTGCACCAGTAAGTGTTGCAATGTCTATTACTATTTCAGGCTTAAATTTTGAAGCATATGTTAATGCGTCGCATAAAACTAATCTTCCCTCAGCATCAGTATTTAAAATTTCAACGGTTTGACCTGACATTGTCTTAACAACATCTCCTGGCTTCGTTGCCATACCTCCAGGCATATTTTCTGAAGCCGCAACAATACCAATAACATTTGTTTTAGCTTTCATACTTGCTAATGCATTCATAGTTCCTATAACACTGGCAGCTCCACACATATCATATTTCATTTCATCCATTGCATTACTTGGTTTTATAGATATTCCCCCAGTATCAAATGTAATACCTTTTCCAACAAGTATTATAGGCTTATCACCTTTCTTACCATTTAAGTATTTCATGGTTATCAGTTTTGCCTCTTGTTTACTTCCTGCACTTACAGATAGTAAACAATTCATTCCCATAGCTCTCATTTGTTTTTCTGTATGAACTTGAACATTGAGTTTACTATTATTTTTTGAAAGAGATTTTGCAAAGGTTGATAAGTATGTTGGTGTACAAATATTTGCAGGTAAATTACCTAATTCTTTTGCAATCTTTACACCTTCAGCTATACATTTTCCAATATTATAATTACTGATTAATTTTGTTTTTAATTTATTTGAATTATTTAAAATTAAAGTAATTTTTTTTGGCTTAAAACTTTCTTTTTTAATTTTGCTTAATGTTTGAGAGTATACATAGTCAATGTTATTTAACCTTATTGACATTAATCTCACTAAGTTAAGAACGTCAGATTCTTTTAAAATTAAAGAATCAAAATCTATTGCACATTCTGATATTTTATTATTTTTAATACAATTACAAATACTGTCTACAACTCTTAAAAAACCTCTTTCATTATATTTTTTTTGCACTCCTTTTCCGATAATAAACAAATCATCAATATTTTTCGAAAGGTCAGTCATGTGAGTTAACTTACCGATTTCCGAGTTAAATTTATATCTTTTTAAATAGTCATTTACTTTCTTTAATTCTGCTGAAGAAAAATTTTTATGTGAAAAACTCGACTTATTTTTGCTAAAAGAAGCAGTAATTAGACACTTTGACGTAGATTTTGATAGAATATTATTACTAAAATTTACTTGCATATTTATGAACCTCTTTAAAAAAAATATAAAATTAACTAGATATATTAAATATACCAAAACTACGAAACTTTTTTTAGCTAATTTTAATCTATTTTTAGTAAAGTACATAAAATCATCATATTTTTATCTTCGCGAAAACCTGGTCAATTACTTTCAAGGATCTGTAGCAGAGTTAAAAGACCAGGAAAATTACAGAATTGGCATCTTAGAGAAATATGTTTTCAAAGAATTTGGCAGAAATTTTATATTAGTTTTATTGATTCTTTTTCTAATAATATCTGTGAGGCTTTTTATTAAATTATTAGGATATGTCGTTGAAGGTAAATTTGATATTAATATGGTGTTTGAAATTCTTTTATTGAGTACTTCAAAATCCTTAATACTCTTTCTACCCTTTATAATTACAATTTCTTTGGTTATTACTATTTCTAAACTGCACCAAGATAATGAAGCATATGTAATGAGATCTTCTGGTTGTTATCTATCTTGTATTAAAAAAATCTCTTTTTTAATTTTCATACCATTTTTTATATTAATCACAATTTTAAATTTATCGGTATCACCTCACATATATGAAACTATCGAAAAAACTAAAATTAAAGCTGCATCTGAAGCGCAGGTCGGAATCTTAAGCCCTGGAAAATTTATGCAAATCAGAGAAAAGGGCTGGATAATATTTGTGGAAGGAGTTGATGGTGAGAAAGCAAAAAAAATATTTTTAAAAACCGACGAAGGCGATAGAGTTTCAATTGAAACAGCCAAGTATGCAAGTGAAAATCTAAAAGACGATATAAGAGAATTAATCTTAATTAATGGGCAAAGATACTCTGGAAATATTGGAACTGGTGATTTTCAGGTGCTTAAATACGATCAGCATAAAATTAAATTAATAAATTCGAATCCTGATTTTTCTTCAAACCATAGAATGATGACTTTAAGTGATTTATTCTCTGAAAATACAAATAAGGCAAGGGCAGAAATTGAATGGAGATTTTTTGCACCACTTTCATTGATCTTTCTTGTTTTACTTGCCTCCAAGCTAGGTGAAATGAAACCTAGGCAAAATAAATATTCAAATATTATATTAACTGTCTTAATTTATTTTCTTTATTCTAATTTGACAATCTTATCAGTAAATCAAATAAAGCAAGATTCAAATTTATTTTTAAATATAGGTACATACTGGGTGCACTTATTATTTTTATTTATTGTTATATATTTTTTTAATAAAGAATATTTTTTTAACAAATTTTATAAATTTCTTCATTTAGTAAAAACATGAGAACTCTTGATAAATATATTGTTACTCTTGTAACAAAATCAATATTTTTAGTTTTATTAATTTTAGTACTTTTGGTTAGTACTCTAGATCTGATTGATGAAATAAAAAAATATGATTTTAGTCTAGCCCTTGCTTATGTTTTATTATCAATACCGCAAAATACTTATGAAGTTCTCCCATTCGCTTGTTTAATTGGTTCCTTTTCAAGTATTGCGAAGCTTTTAATAGCAAACGAGGTAACAGCGATAAAAGCTGCTGGAATTTCTACTAGTAAGATTTTCAAAATATTATTTATTTCTTCATTATTTTTTTCTTCCTTTTCGCTCTTTAATGGAGGTTTCTTAGCTCCAAACGGATTACAATTTGGTAATGAAATTAAAATAATTAACCAAAAATCTAGAGTAAGTTTAAAAGACAATAGTGGGACATGGGTAAAAAATGTAAATGAATTTATTAATATCAAAAATATACTTCCTAATAAAACTTTAAAAGAAGTATATATCTATAAATTTAATACTAACCAGCAACTTGAAGAAATTTTAACTGTCAATGAAGCAAAATATGCAAACGAGAGCTGGATTTTGAAAGATATAACTTCAACAAATTTTATGGAAAAAGAGATCCTAACAAATAAAATTGATTCTGCAGTTATTTCGAAATTTATTGATTTAGATCTCTTTGATTTTATTGTTATTCAGCCAAATGAAATGTCATTATTTCAATTAAATCAATATATCGAATATTTAAATAATAATAACTTAGACCCTTACGAATTCAGATTATCTTATTGGGAAAAATTTTCACAATCTGCGCTTTGTTTAATTATGATCATATTATCAATGACATTATTGAAAGTTAATCCTAGGAGTATGAATGTAAACTATATTGTTCTTCAAGGAGTAATTCTTGGTGTAATAATCTTTTTATTTAGCCAGTCAATTAATAAATTATCCTTAATATTTCAATTCAATCCGTTTATTAGCGCATTTTCTCCAATTATTATCATCGTAAGTGGTATATATTTTTATTTTAAAAGGAAAAAATTACTTATTAATTAAATTAGTCTTTAGAAAGCTATCATATAAAGCTTTATTATCTTTTTTAAAAAATGAACTCAGATAACCCACTAAAAAAAATATATTAAGTAATAATGATAAATTAAAGCGATATATTGCAGTCAAAAAAGAAAGTTGAGTGCCATTATCATTTATAATTATAGTTTTCCATGTTTTCATTCCTATAGTTGAACGTCCGTTTGACCAAAAAAAAACAAAATATAATTGTGCAATTAGATAAATATAAAATTGATGTAAAAATAGATATATCCAACTATCAAGTGTACTAATACTTGCTAATGGGAATGATAAGATAATAACCAAGGCTAATAGGATTAGAAGGTCATAAATAATAATCATAGATCTTTTTAAGATAGAAACATTTTTCATAAAAAGTTAATTTGATGATTTTATTAAGATAGACTATTATAAAATTAATGAAAAATATAGAATTTTCTGAATATAGTATTGATCATTTTATTGATGAAATTTGGTCTACGCACGGTCTCTCAGAAAATACCCTTAACTCTTATAGATCAGATATAAAAAATTTTTTACTTTTTTTAGCTAGAAATAAAATTAAAATTTCAAGTGTATCTAAAGAAGACATAAATCAATATATTTCTAAAAGATTTGCACAAGGTATATCCTCAAAAAGTAACATGAGATTAATATCAGCATTAAAAAAGTTCTTTCTTTTTATGAAAAATAATAATCATATTCAGCACAACCCAACTGATAAATTAATAATTCCTAAAAAAATTAAAACTTTACCGCATTCTATTGATATCAGCTCAATTGATAAATTGTTAAATTCCCCAAATACTCAAACCAATATTGGTTTTAGGGATAAAGTAATGCTTGAGTTAATGTATTCTTCAGGATTAAGAGTTTCTGAAATAATAAGCTTGAAAGTCTTTAATTTGTCAATAATAAATAATAGCGTTCGAGTGATTGGTAAGGGCAATAAGGAAAGAATTGTTCCCGTAAATGACTACGCATCCAGGATGCTAAAAGATTATCTCGAAAATTACAGAAATTTTTTTCTAAAAAACTCATTAAATGATTATTTATTTCTTACCTCGCGAGGAAAGCCAATGACAAGACATGCTTTCTGGCATATTGTTAAAAAATATTCAAAAAAAGTTGGCTTAGATGTCCAAAAACTTTCACCGCATGTCTTGAGGCATGCATTTGCTACTCATATGATTAATAATGGCGCTGACTTGAGAGTAGTTCAAATGCTTTTAGGACATGCTGACATATCTACTACACAAGTATATACTCATATTGCAAAGAGAGAGTTAAAAGAAATTCACAATAAACATCACCCAAGATCATGAAAAGAATTAGCGTCTTCATAATATTTTTTTGTTCGCAACTTTGTTTCTCAGGAGAGATTGAAAATCGCATAATAAAAGAGTTACAACTTAAACTACCCAATTATTCTTTTGATTCGGTAAAAAAGAGTAGTATTCCAAATTTGTATCAAGTTACCACCGGTGCATCGATATTCTACGTAACAAAAGATGTAAAATTTATTTTTGATGGAAATATTTTAGAGTCAAAATTTGATAAAAATAAAAATCATTTTTTTGTAAACCATACCGAAATAGCTGCAAATAAAGCTAGGTCAGCACTGTTAAATAAAATAGACGAAAGCAAACTATTTATATATGGGGCAAATAATAATAAGCATGTGATAACTGTCATAACAGATATTGATTGCCCATGGTGTGTAAAGTTTCACAATGAAATTAAATATTATGTTTCCGAAAAGATTAAGATACGATATGTTGTGCATGTTAGAAATGACGAAGCAATGAAAAAAGTTATTTCAGCTTGGTGTTCAAGTGATCGAAATAAATCGTTTTCATCTCTTAAACAAGGAAAAAAAATAAAAACTCTTGAATGTGAAAACCCGATAAATGAGCATAAAGACATGATCAACTTAATTGGGGTTGGACCAACGCCAGCTATTTTCCTTCAAAATGGAGAAGCGATAAGTGGATATAAACCATATGATGAAATTCTGGCTATTTTACGTGAAAAAAATTAAAAAAACTCTCTTTATTCAGTTCTAAGTTACCTGTTATATACAATTCTTTTTTAGCTCTGGTACATGCTACATACATCATATTAAGCTCTTCGGACTGGTTAATTTTTTCTGTAATATCATAAATATTACTTTTGAATTTTTTAATATTATATTTTCCTATGTTTAGATGAAGTTTTGTAAGTTTACTTTTTTTAAATTCTTGAATTATATCCATTGACTTAAAATGGCGTGTTGTATCATAGCTTTGAGTAAGAAATACTACGTCTGCCTCAAGACCCTTAGAGCCATGGATAGTTTTAACGATCACACCATCTTCGTTTGAATTAGAGCTGTTAGGGGAATCCAATGCTTTGATTTCATCAACTTGAAAGAGAAACTCATAAGGCGAGATACTTCTTCCACTTTCTAGCTCAATTGAAAAAAGAATTAGGTCGTTTATATTGTTCTCTATTTTATTTTCATACCCCTCATCAAAAATACTTTTGTATAAATTTTTGAGATCTAATTCTGAACAAAGTTTTTGAATTAAATCGTGAGCAGGCACGGTTTTTGAATACTTTATACAAGATGAAATTTTTTTATTAAAAGATTCAAGCTCACCTAAAGTCTTAAAATAAAGATATGCAAAAGTATTTTCATATGTCTCCTTTTTATCGAAATCTTGTTGAAAATATATAAATTTAAGTATTTTTAAAATATCAATAATTTCAGGAGACTTAAAAATGTTATATATACCTTTTTTATTTATTGGGATTTTGTAAATACTTAAATATTCTTCGATAATTTTTATGTGAGAGTTTTTTCTAACCAGTATCATTACATCACTATATTTTTTATTTTTATTATTTTTAAAATTTTCATATATCTGTCCTGAGATAAATTGAGCTTCTTCCGATTTAATATTTGATTTATTTGCATCAATTTCACAAATTGAAACCTTACCAAGAGTTTTATGAATGGTTTTGAATTTATTTTCAGACATCTGAAATTTATTATTTATAAAGTCAATAATTTTTATAGATGATCTTCTGGACGTGTTTAATTCATGATAGTCACCATTACACTTTTCCTGAACAAATCTAATCGCATCATTTAAAAGATTGACCTTACCCCCTCTAAATGCGTATATAGACTGTTTTTTATCGCCCACAATTGTTATGGTATTAAACTGGCTAGTTTCTATAATATCTGTAAATATATTTTTTAAAATATCCCATTGCCTTTGATTAGAGTCTTGAAATTCATCAACAAGTATATGGTTAATATTTGACGAAATCTTAAATTTTAATAACTCTGAATCTTTTGATAGACAAATTTTTTTATAACAATCCCATTCTATTTGGTCATAGTCAATTAATTTCAATTCATGTAATTTTTTTTTATATAAATCTATGACTAGTAGTGATAAATATTTCCATATCTTTTGTATTTTAAAATCTATATTTAGGGACGAAGCTTTATATAAATCATTCAAAAATTTTGTAGAACTCTTATTTTTATGAAGTGATTTTTTTATATCTTTATTATTAGCAATAGTTATTTCTTTTAATATCATTTGATCAGCATTATTTTGATATTTTTCTAAAAATAATTCAATATTTAGAAAAAGATCTTTAAAATTTTTATCTATTTCTAAGTTTTTATTAATAGCTATAAGATCTTTTACATAGTTTTTATAATTATGGTTTTTAATTTCTAATGAACTTAATATGGTTTCTTCTCTTTCTAGTGTTTCATTTAATTCGTTAAAAAGGTTTATATTATTTAAAGACTTAAAAAGAGAGGCTCTCATATTATATGCACCCCCAATAGTGGAAAAATATATCTTTATTATTTTGTTAAGTTGGGGATAACTTTCTAAATTTTTAACATTAAGAAAGTCTTGTATAACCTGATTAGCGTGTTTTTCTTTAAATATATTTATTTTTGTGTTGATATAATCTTCTTTTTCCCAATACGAAAGGTTAAGAATCTCAGAAAAAAAAGAATGGAAGGTACAAATTCTTACCTCATCTTTCTCAATAAGATAATTAAACAGAAGATTTTTAGCTTTATTTATATTTTTTAGATTTGGATTTATACCTATCTCTCTCAACATATTCTCTAATTGTGTGTTTGAGGATTTGGAGTATTTTTTTAATTCTTTAATAAACCTATCTCTAATCTCCTGCACCGCATCATTTGTAAATGTAAGGACCGTAATTTTTGACAGTTCAACATTTTTAAATAAAAGATTAATTAATCGAGCTATTATTACCCACGTTTTTCCAGTTCCGGCAGAAGCAGAAATAACTAAACTTTTATTTGTATTTACAACTGTTTTCATATTTTATTTTTGTAGTTTTTTCGTATAATATTTTATAATCAAAAACTAATTATAGATTGATTTTATGCTTAGAATTGCACTTTTTTTAGGAACTAACTTTGCTATTTTATTAATACTCAGTGTTAGTATGAGTATATTAGGTATCGAGGGAGTTTTAGATGAGCAAGGAGTAGGGCTTGATCTCAACTCACTTCTTATCATGTCTTCCATAATCGGTTTTTCAGGATCAATAATTTCTCTTTTCATCTCTAAGTGGATGGCAAAGAAGTCCATGGGGGTTAAAATTATATCAACTCCTAAAAATGATACAGAAAAGTGGCTTTTAAGCATAAATAAGGAACTCTCTCAAAAAGCTAATATAAATGTTCCAGAGTTTGGCATCTTTGATTCTAAACAACCCAATGCGTTTGCAACCGGATCTTCCAAAAATAATTCACTTGTAGCTGTAAGTACAGGCCTGTTAGTTACAATGAATAAAGATGAAGTTGAAGCTGTAGTAGCTCATGAAATTTGTCATATAAGCAATGGCGATATGGTAACAATGAGTTTAATCCAAGGTATTATTAATACATTTGTTATTTTTTTCTCAAGAATAATCGGACATTTGGTTGACAGATTAGTTTTTAAAGTACAAAGAGGCCATGGCCCAGCTTATTTTATTACATCAATTATTGCTCAAATAGTTCTCTCAATTTTGGCCAGTATAATTGTGATGTGGTTTTCAAGAAGAAGAGAATATAAAGCTGACTCTGGGGCTGCTCTTTTAGTTGGAAAAGAAAAAATGATTTCAGCATTAAAGGTATTAGGCAAACAGTCAACAGACCCGCTTCCGGATCAAATGGCAGCATTTGGTATTTCAGGTAACAAAAAAAAGATTTCTAGCCTTTTTTCAAGTCATCCATCAATCGAAAAAAGAATTAGTGCGCTCTTAAATTTATAGCAATGGGTATTTATAATACAAGTAATTTAAAAAATGGCTTAAAAGTTTTAATTAATGATGAACCATATGTAATTTTAGATAACCAATTCCATAAACCTGGCAAAGGCCAGGCTTTCAGCAAGCTTAAAATCAGAAACTTAATAAATGGAAGAGTAATTGATAAAACTCTAAAAATTGGAGATTCCTTGGACTCAGCCGATATTAATGAAAAAGATATGCAGTTTTTATATACTCAAGGCGAGGAACTAATATTTATGGATGAAGAAACTTTTGACCAAATTTCTATAAGTACTTCTGTTGCCTCTAGTGTTTCGTCATGGTTAAAGGGTGGTGAAAAGTGTGCGATTATTTTCTTTAATGGTAATGCTATCAATATTACCCCACCTACATTTGTTGAATTAAAAATATCAAATACAGAGCCAGGCCTTAAAGGGGATACTGCTACAAATGTTATGAAAGATGGTACATTAGAAACAGGAGTGAATATTAAAATTCCTTTATTTATAAATGAAAATGATTTAATAAAAGTTGATACGAGAACTGGAGAATATGCTGGTAGAGTAAAATGAAAAATTAATCCTTAAACATTTTTTGTTTAAATTTAATTTTTGCTCCAATTTTAATATTTGATGACCAAGTAACCTCTTTGTTAGTTTTCATTAAAAGTATTACAGTTGACCCAAGATTAAACATCCCTAATTCTTCACCCTTTTTATATTTGTCAATATTCCTAGAACCTCCAGTGGTAATCTCGGAAATTCTTTTATTTGTTGGGCATATTAAACCGTAATTCTTTAAACTTATACATCCAACATTCACAGCCCCAACCATTACCAAACGAGATTTAAAATTTCTATTTTCTAGATTTAAAATTACTCTTTCATTTTTTTCAAATAATCCATTAATTTCATGAACCACATATGGGGCTACACTGTATAGATTACCAGGGACATGAGTAATTTTTTTAAGCTCAAGATTGTCTGGCGAATACACCCTATGACAATCTGATGGAGTTAAATATATATTAATAAAAAAACAGCTTTCGAATTCTTTAGAATTTGAATTAATTAACTTATTAATATCAAAATTCACACCCTTAACATGAAGTAATTTACCTTTTGTGGCTTTACCGTACCCCTGGATGATCCCATCAGCTGGACTTATAGGAAGAGTAGTTTTACTCAACGGCCTATATTTTAAATTTAATTCTCTAGTAAAAAAATCATTTAAACTTTTATACTTTTTTAAATTAGTTTCTTTGCATTCGTCAAGATTAATATCATATAATTTTAGAAATAGGTCTATCAATAAGGTTTTAATAAAATCATTTTCTATTCTAGTGATAAAAAAAGTAATCCTTGAAATTAAATGAAGTGGAAAAATTATAAATATTATAATTTTTAGTTTTATAAATATTATTTTCAAAACATCCATAATATACAAAATTCTATCAAATTTGTTATAATAAGCTATGCCAGGTAATTCAATAGGACAAGCATTTCAAGTAACAACATTTGGTGAAAGCCATGGCAAAGCTATTGGCTGTATAATAGATGGTTGCCCGCCTAATCTCAAGATTGATCTATCTGAAATTCACAAAGATCTTGATAGAAGAAAGACTGGTAAAAGCCGTCATACGTCACAAAGAAGAGAGGAGGATAAGGTTGAAATACTTTCTGGATTATTTGATGGCGTAACCACAGGTACTCCTATTAGTTTATTAATTCATAATAACGATGCTAGAAGTAAGGATTACAACGATATTAAAAATCTATTTAGACCAGGACATGCCGACTTCACATATCAAAAAAAATACGGATTACGAGACTATAAAGGAGGAGGAAGATCCTCAGCTAGAGAAACTGCTATTAGAGTTGCAGCAGGCTCAATCGCAAAACAATATCTTAAAAAGAAATATAAAACAAAAATATTTGGTTACTTAAAAAGCTTAGGTCCGATTGAAGCTGAGAAAATTATAGTAACTGATATCGAAAAAAATCCTTTCTTTTTTCCTAATAATAAACAGATAAATGAATTGGAAAAATATATGGATGCATTAAGAAAAGAGGGAAATTCAATAGGGGCCAGGCTTAATATCTGTGCAAAAAAAGTTCCAATAGGTCTTGGGGAACCTGTTTTTGATAGAATTGATGCAGACATAGCTAAAGCAATGATGAGCATAAATGCTGTCAAAGGCGTTGAAATAGGAGCAGGTTTTAGAAGTGTAGAGCAAAAAGGCACTGAACACAGGGATGAAATTTCAAAAAAAGGTTTTTTATCTAATAATGCCGGAGGGACATTGGGAGGCATCACTTCAGGACAAGACATAGAAGTATCAATTGCTTTAAAACCAACGTCCAGTATAAGAATTCCAGGCAACACTATTGATGACAAAGGAAAAGAAAAAAAGATTATCACAAAAGGAAGACATGATCCTTGTGTTGGTATAAGAGCAGTACCAATAGCGGAAGCTATGCTTGCAATGGTTTTAATGGATCATGACTTAAGAAATAAAGCGCAAAATAAGTGACAAATAATACAAGCTTTATCAATCATTCGTTTTTTTATTTTTTTTATTTTTCTACATTAGGTGCTTTCTTGCCTTATTGGCCGCTATATTTGAAATCAATTGATTTTTCCGCATATGAAATTGGCTTTATATCAGCAATTATGATTGGTACAAAAATAATCGCCCCTAATATCTGGGGTTGGCTTGCTGATTTTTCTGGAAAAAGGCATACGGTAATTCAAATTGGATCATTATTCTGTTTTTTAATATTCTTTTTTGTTTTTTTTATTGAAAAATTTTTTGCAATGGCAATTACTTTTTTTTTATTTAGTTTTTTTTGGAACGCTTCACTCCCTCAGTATGAAGCAGTGACAATGAATTCATTAGGAAAAAATTACAATAAATATAGCAATATAAGGCTATGGGGTTCATTAGGTTTTATTTTTACAGTTTTGTCTTTATCTTATCTGACAAAACTATTCTCAATAGAAATTGTACCATATTCTATATTTATACTGTTGATCATCACATGGATTATTACACTTAATATTAATAAAAGTTTAAGCACTGCAAATATTTTTAGATCTAGCGATATGAACATATGGAAAGTTATATCAATTCCTGCTGTTATGGGGCTGTTAGTATCTTGTTTTCTAATGCAAATTAGCCATGCCCCTTTTTACACATTTTTTGCTATCTTTTTGCAAGAAAATGGCTATACAGTTTTTCAAGTAGGAGCACTGTGGTCTTTAGGCGTTGTAGCTGAAGTAATAGTTTTTTTAAAAGTATCAAAATGGATACCTTTATTTGGGGTAAAAAAGCTTTTTGTAATATGTTTTATTTTTGCGTCTATAAGATGGCTTTTAGTTGCAAGTTACCCTGAAAACATTTATTTGGTATCTTTGTCTCAAATTTTTCATTCTTTTACCTATGGAATGTATCACGCTACAGCCATTTATTTAATACATGAATATTTTTCAGGAAAACTACAGGGAAGAGGGCAGGCAATATATTCAAGTTTAAGCTTTGGTTTAGGTGGCTCTGTTGGGAGTTACATTAGTGGCTTATTTTGGGATAATGTTGGAGGGAGCACCATTTTTCTTTTTGCCTCTTTTTTTGCTTTTTTAGGTTTTATTGTTGCTCTTATATTTGTAAAATCTCCTCAGGTGGAGTATTTAGATAAATGAAGAAAACGTTATATGACAAATTATGGCATGATCATCTTGTAAAACCTTTAGGCGATGGTTTTGATTTACTTTACATTGACAGACACCTAGTTCATGAAGTAACTTCTCCACAAGCTTTTGAAGGACTAAAGCTTTCAAATAGAAAAATTTGGAATGTTAAAAGTATTGTGGCGGTTCCTGACCATAATGTTCCTACTACGAATAGATTAAATGGTATTGAAGATAAAATTTCAAGAACACAAGTAGAAGCTCTTAATGATAATTGTAAGACCTTTGGCTTGATGCAATTCGATCTTGAAGATTCTCGACAAGGTATTGTTCATGTTGTTGGGCCAGAGCAAGGTATTGTTTTGCCTGGTATGACAGTTGTATGTGGAGATTCACACACATCTACTCATGGCGCATTAGCATGTTTAGCTTTTGGCATAGGAACATCTGAAGTTGAACATGTAATGGCTACTCAATGTATTATTAAGAAGAAAGCTAAAAATATGTTGGTAAATGTAGAAGGTTCAAACTCAGATTTTATATTTTCGAAAGATATAGCTCTTCACATAATCGGACAGATAGGAACTGCTGGAGGCACAGGTTACGCTATTGAATACAAAGGAAATATAATAAATGATATGTCCATAGAATCAAGAATGACTCTTTGTAACATGACAATTGAAGCTGGAGCAACTACCGGATTAATAGCTTTTGATGAAAAAACTTTTGATTATATTAATGATAAACCATATTCACCCTCTGGTGAAAATCTAAAGAAAGCAAAAAATAGTTGGAACGATTTATTTTCTGATGAGGGATCTAAATTCGAAAAAGTAATAAATGTTGATACAAAAAACATAAATCCTATGGTGACCTGGGGTACATCGCCTGAAATGGTATCAGATGTGAATGGCAGAGTTCCTCAAGCGGATGATGACTTAATTAAGGACCATGAAGGATATCAAAAAGCATTAGACTACATGGGACTGGAGTCTGGACAATCAATCAATAGTATTGTTCTTGATAAAGTATTTATTGGCTCTTGTACGAATTCAAGAATTGAGGATTTAAGAGTTGTCGCAAAAGTCGTAGATGGTAAAAAAGTTTCTAAAACAATCAAAAAAGCGATCATTGTTCCTGGATCAGGAGTCGTTAAAGAGCAAGCTGAAAAAGAGGGCCTTGATGAAATTTTTATAAAAGCAGGTTTTGAATGGAGAAATCCTGGATGCTCTATGTGTCTCGGCATGAATGATGATCAACTTGGGCCATATGAAAGATGTATATCAACATCAAATAGGAATTTTGAAGGAAGACAAGGAAGACTTGGAAGAACTCACTTAGCTAGTCCAGCAACAGCTGCAGCATCAGCAATAAAAGGAAACATCGCAGATGCTCGGGAGTTATAAATGAATAAATTTAAAACTTTTAAATCTATTGCAATACCACTTATAAGAAATAATATTGATACCGATGCAATAATACCTAAGCAGTATTTAAAAGCGGTTTCAAGACAAGGCTTCGGAAATTTTCTTTTTGATGACTGGAGATACAAAGATCCAGGAGACCTTGATGTTGAAATATCAAAAAGAAAAAAAAATGATGATTTTATTCTTAATAAAAAGGATTTCGAAAAAGCTCAAATTATTATTAGTGGCGAAAACTTTGGGTGTGGCTCATCCAGGGAACATGCTGTATGGGCATTAAGTGATTTTGGCATAAAATCTGTCATAGCAATTAGTTTTGCAGACATTTTTTACAACAATTGCTTTAAAAATGGCCTATTGCCTGTGATTTTAAAAAAAGAAGAAATTGAAGAAATTAAAACATATATTGGTAGCTTATCATTAATTGAAATTAATTTAGAAAACCAATTAGTAAAATGCGCTGATAAAAGTTATGAATTTGAAATTGATCCATCAAGGAAGTTTAATCTAATAAATGGAATTGATGACATTTCTAAAACTTTAGAATATCAGAATGATATTATAAGTTATGAAAACAAACGCAAAAAAAATAAACCATGGTTAATTTAATATGAATATTTTAATTTTACCTGGTGACGGCATTGGAAAAGAGATTTGTTTTGAGGTTGAGAAATTATTTAAGGAACTAAATAGCATCTTTAGTATTGATATTAATTTTGAAACTAGTGATTTTGGTGGTAGCGCCATCAAAAAATACAACAACCCTTTTCCAAAACACACAGCTGAAAATGTGATCGCTTCTGATGCAGTAATTTTAGGTGCTGTAGGTGGCCCTATGTTTGATCATTTGGAAGGGGAAATGAAGCCTGAATCAGGATTATTAAAATTGAGAAAAAATAACAATTTATATATTAATTTAAGACCTATTTTTTCTTTTACACATGCAATCGAATCTTCTCCCTTAAAAAAAGAAATAATTTCTAATTTAGATATTTTAATCATAAGAGAGCTTGTAGGCGGGTTATATTTTGGAGAGCCCAGAGGTTTTAATTCTGATAGAACCGAGGGTTATAATACTATGAGATATACAAAAACACATATTAATAAAATATTAAAATTTGCATTTGAAGTTTCAAGCTTAAGAAACAAGAAACTTTGCTCTGTAGATAAAGCAAATGTTCTCGAGGTTTCTCAACTTTGGAGATCTGAAGCTATTGAATTAAATAAAAGCTATAAAGATGTAGCTCTTGAAAATATGTATGTTGATAATGCTGCAATGCAACTTGTTTTAAATCCAGGTCAATTTGATGTAATTGTAACTGAAAATCTTTTTGGAGATATATTGTCTGACCTTGCATCAGTTTTAACTGGATCAATAGGACTTTTATCTTCTGCCTCACTTAATGATGATCATTTTGGTGTTTACGAGCCAATACATGGATCTGCGCCAGACATAGCTGGTAAAAATATTGCTAATCCATGTGCAATAATATTGTCTGTTGGCTTGATGTTTTTGCATACATTTAATCGAAAAGATATTTATGATGCTATTAATAATGCTGTCGAAAACACTATAAATAGTGGTACAAAGACAAAAGATATTTCATTAAAAGGAGATAAAGCAGCTACCACACAAGAAATGGGAGATTGTATAATTACAAACTTAAGGAAATATGCAAATGAAAAATTATAGTGTTGCAATAGTTGGCGCTACAGGAGCAGTTGGCAGAATGATGTTGAAAGTTCTAGAGGAGCAAAATTTTCCAATATCTGAGCTTTATTTACTCGCAAGTAAAAGATCAAAAAATAAAACAATTCAATACAACGATCATGATTTAGTGGTTCAAGATATTAATGATTTTGATTTCTCTAATGCAGATATTTCTCTATTCTCAGCGGGCTCAGAAGTATCAAAAAAATTTGCACCTACAGCAGCTGAAAAAGGCTCTATAGTTATAGATAATACATCGTATTTTAGATATGAAGATGAAATACCACTAATTGTTCCTGAAGTAAACCCAGAGGAAATAGAAAATTTTAAAAATAAAAATATTATAGCTAATCCAAATTGCTCTACCATCCAAATGGTAGTGGCATTAAAACCTATTCACGATCTTTACTCTATTCAAAAAATTAATGTTTCAACTTACCAAGCTGTTTCAGGAACTGGAGTAAATGCAATTAATGAATTAATATCTCAAATTAAAGAGTTTTCAGAAAACAAGAAATTAACAGCAGAAGTATATCCCAAAAGAATTCTCTTCAATGCACTTCCTCACATAGACAGTTTTATGGAAAATAGATATACAAAAGAGGAAATGAAAATGGTTTGGGAGACGCAAAAAATATTAGATAAAAATATTCTGGTAAATGCTACAGCAGTCAGAATTCCAGTTATTACAGGACACTCAGAATCTATTCATGTAGAGTGCGAAAAAGAAATAGTATTAAAAAAAGTTTTTGATGAACTTAACAAATACAAAGATATAATAAAAGTTATAGATGACATTGAAGACCCTAGTTACCCCACAACAGTGGAATCTGAAGATTCTAACCATGTTTTTGTTGGCCGACTAAGGAATGATATAAACCACAAAAATAGTTTAAATCTATGGGTTGTAAGTAATAATTTAAGGAAAGGTGCAGCATATAATAGCGTTCAAATAGCTGAATTATTAGTAAAGAAAAAATTAATTTAATCTATGAGAAAAGTATTAGGTATAGAATACAAAGGCACTAGATATTTTGGATGGCAGAAACAAAAAAAATTTATAACTGTTCAAGGCGAGTTAGAAAAAGCACTTAAGAAGTTCTTATCAAAAAATAAAGTTGAAACTTTTGGCTCCGGAAGAACTGATACCGGCGTTCATGCTTCATCTCAAGTTGTTCATTTTGATACTGATATAAAAAGGCCAAAGAGAAGCTGGATAAATGGGCTTAATAGTCTCCTTCCAGATGATATATCTGTGCATAGCGTCTTTGACACCCATGACGAATTTCATTCAAGATTTTCGGCTATCGATAGATCATATCGTTATATTATTTATAACGGTCCATTTAGAAAATCTTTATTTGCAGATTATTTTTGTTGGTACCCAAACAGTTTATTAGATGAAAAAAAAATGCAACTATGTGATAAATATCTACTTGGTAAAAAAAATTTTTCATCTTTTAGGTCTTCAGGTTGTCAATCACACTCCAGTACAAGGAAAATAAAAAAATTTAAAGTATTTAGAAAAGATGATTACATATATATAGATATAAAAGCTGACTCATTCTTATATAATATGGTAAGAAACATTGTAGGATCACTTTGCTTAGTTGGCGAAGGAAAGAAAAGTAGATATTGGTTTAATGACCTTGTTAAAAAAGAAAATAGGATATACGGAGGTAAGAAGTTTCCAGCAAGCGGTTTGCATTTAGTTGAAATACGCTACCCTAAAAGATTTAATATAGATATTAGAAGAAAACTTCCTACATTTTAAAATGAAAGATACTAAAATTAAAATTTGTGGCGTAAATGATATAGATATTGCTAAATATATTTATAATATTAATTTGGATTATTTAGGATTAGTATTTTGTACAAATAGCGTGCGTAATATTGAAATTGATATTGCTAAAGATATTTGCTCCCTTGAAAGAAAAGAAACAAAAAACGTGGCACTTTTCATGGATAGTGAAAAAAACTTCATTAAAAATATTATAAAAGAAGTTAATGTGGATATTATTCAATTTCATGGCATGGAGAAAGATAGTTTTTGTAGCCAGTTTGATAAGCCTTTTATTAAAGCAGTTTCCTATCAAAATAAAGAGCTTTTATTAAATTTAGATCAACATTACCCAAATGCTTATGCATTTATTGTTGATAGCCATCAAGAAGGTGAAATGGGTGGCACAGGAACAACTTTTCAAGAGAAAAACCTTTCTTTTAGTTCAAAAAAACCAATTTTAGTTGCTGGTGGTATTAATTCAACAAATGTTATAAATGTAGTAAAAACATACAATCCTTATGGTATAGATGTGAGTAGTGGAGTAGAATCTTCGAAAGGAATTAAAAGTATAAAATTAATAAAAGAGTTAGTAGAAATTATAAAAAATGAATAGAAGTATACAAAAGGGTAAATATAATTTTCCAGACCAAAAAGGCCACTTCGGTGTATTTGGAGGTAGATTTGTTGCTGAAACATTAATATATCCTTTAGATCAACTTAAAAAAACTTATTTATCTCTCAAAGAGGATAAGGATTTTAATGCATTAATGCAGGATGACTTTGCAAACTTTGTAGGAAGGCCTACGCCTTTATATTTTGCGAAAAGATTAACTGACCTATGTAAAGGGGCAAACATTTATTTCAAAAGAGAAGATCTTTGCCATACCGGAGCTCACAAAATAAATAATGCTATAGGCCAAGCGATACTTGCTAAAAAAATGGGTAAAAATAGAATCATAGCAGAAACAGGCGCAGGTCAACACGGAGTTGCCACCGCTACAGTTGCCGCTAGATTAGGAATGGAATGCGTTGTCTATATGGGATCAGAGGATATAAAAAGACAATCACCAAACGTTTATAGGATGAAACTTCTTGG
>CEVR01033441.1_pt1 | contig 19322 bp, 30 predicted proteins | sample 356541 | NCBI WGS metagenome assembly CEVR01 (sample SAMEA2623734, study PRJEB7988) | marine metagenome | isolation source: saline water (ENVO:00002010), including
ACCTATAGTTAACGGTTGCCAGATACCAAACCCAACTTGCTTGACTTTGTTACCTGTCAGGGCCATGTAATGATTCCTTGCTTCGTCTTCTAAATATGTTCCTCTATCAGCCCAATAAAAAGGATTGCTTTTGCTGTTTTCTTCCTGAGGTACAGGTATTCTAGGTTTTGCGTATGGCTCCCCAGAAATTATTTCTCCAACCAGTTGGTCGCAATACTTTTGACCCCTTGATGACCAGCGCCCTTTAGTGTCGACTATTCTTGAAAACTGCGAAGCAGTAGGTACTCCTAGCCTCGCTGCAAACCATTCGTCTGACCCTTGTTCGCAGTCAATCCAACGTAGTCCTGTCTGCGCTGGAAACTTATTTGATGCGTCTATTATCGTCATCCCATTTACCCTCAAACATTGTTTTATTTCTATAGGTCGCTTTTAAAGCGTTTATTGTGTTGTCAGTTTTTCTATACCAAGCTTCCCATTGCCAATATTGCGGGTAAATGTTCTCTTTGGTATCTACAATTATTTTGGGCATGGAGTAAAGCTCTCGCCCTATCCCCCAATTTGTACAGGCTCTTTTAAAAGAGTCACTAGCTCTTCCTTTTTCGGCCTCTGTTCGTGACTCTACACCCACGTCTGACTTCCAAACCCATTCGTTAGTAAAAGGGCTCCAGATTCCAACATGACAAAATAACTGCCCATCAATAATTTCATGCCTTCTTTGCCAGCCGTATTGACCTACGCACTGGTCTAGTCTATCCATATCAACCCTAGCTGTTTTATAGGCCATCAAAACTTGACCGCTGGCTATTTTAGCGCCAACCCTAAACTCTATTTGTTCAATGGATAACGGCTTTGTTAAAGCAGCCATTCTTTCAACAAAAGCTAACACATCTCCTTTATCTGATTTTTTCGCCGTCATCATATCTCTCCAATGAAAATTCTACTTTAGTTACTTTGTAGCCTTCTGGGGCTATGCTTGTGAATTTATTGACCAAGCCCTCTAAGGTTGGGTCAGGTTCATTTTCTTCGGATTGGGTTATTATTGTTCCGGTTTGCAAGAACTGGTAAAAAAGCTCTGCCTCTTTTTTTCTAAAAGATACACACATTGTTCCTATCACGGTTAGTTGTCTCCATAGTTATTGTTAGAACTATAATTATAAAGTTACATATTTATAAATACAAGGTTTTATAATTCCTAATAATTTAGTACACTTGTTTAACAGGAGGTGAACAAATGAACTATTATCCCCACCATATTGGCGATTTTAACAACGCCACAAGGAATTTAAGCTGGACACAAAAAATGGCTTATAGAGAGCTTATAGAGTTTTACTATGACCAAGAAAGTCCTATCACCGCTAATCTAGCAGATATTGAGTTTAGATTAGGTGCGCATACCCAAGAGCAAAAAGACGCAATCAAAACTGTTTTAGAACATTATTTCACTTTTGATAATGATTGCTGGCGACACGAACGCTGTGACGCTGAGATTGCTCACTACCAAGATAAAAAAGCTAGCAGAAGCAAAGCTGGCAAAGCGTCAGCAGCCAAAAGAGCTAGAACACAACAAGTGTTAAACAAAACGCAACTAACCAGTAACCAAGAACCAAAAACCAAGAACCAAACTTTTAACAAGCCAAGCCTGCAAGATTGCATAGACCATATTGCTGGCAAGGTTAAAGACCCTCGTCATACAGCAGAAGAGTTTTACAATCATTATGAAGCCTGCAACTGGATGATAAAGGGCGGTGTTAAAATGAATAAATGGAGATCAGCATTAACTGGATGGGTCAATAGAGGAAAAAAATATGAAGCAAGTAGGCGAGATAATACCGCAAATAGGTCAGACAAAAACGACCAAGCACTTAGAGAACTTTACTCTTGAGGAATTTGGTCAAGCTATAAGGATGCTGTTAGGTTATGGCAAAAACGCACCAGCTATAGGCTCAACTGATTTCAAAATATGGTTTCGATCTATAGCCAAAGATTTTACCTTTGAAGAAGTAAAAGCTGGCGTATACCTGCTAGAAAATCATAAGGGCTATTTAGACCTAGCCACATTGCGAGAATATATAAAATCTACAAGACCCCCGCGCAGCACACCAGCCCTAGAGCATAAGTCTGAACCAGCAAGCAAAGAGAACACAAAAAAATATATTAAAGAATTGAGAAAAGAGCTAGATATATAAATAGTTTTCTTTATAATAATACTTTTAGAGGAGAAAAGTTATGACAGAAGAAACAAGCATTATGACGCACTTAGATACCATTAAGGGGCTAGCCAAGCAGATACAGGAGGATGGCGCACAAATACGCAAAAATAGTTTTGTGGAGGAAACATTTGGCGTTGGCGGTAGTTATGATCGTAAATCTGATTGGAAGTTAAATTATAAAAATGCAGCAAAACGAGTCATTAACACTAGGGTTGCTGATTTTGCGCCATGCGGGGTGTGGGAGCCATCAAACGAGGCTCTAGCTATTTTGGCGCAAGAGTGGGCCGTAACAGACGAGGATTTTTTGTGGGATGCCTTGGCAGAAGAGCAAGATAAAATTGGTGTCCGCTTACTTTCCTTTATACAAAAAGGCTTAAACAATTTAACGCTAGACGAAATTATGACGGCTGGCGAATTGTGGGCTGTTTGCGGTGCTGCTTTAGAAAGACACGCAAAAGCATTAGCGGAAAACCTTGGCGTAAATGATTACGCAGAAAGTGAATATGAAGTAATGATAGAAGAAGGCAAATTAAAAACACAAAATCCAGACGCTAACTTTTAGGGGGTCGTTATGTATTATTTAGCAATACTCGGGTTTATAACAATTATGGTTTTTGGCTTGGTAGGCGCTAGTGATTTAGATGTTGAACAGCAAGAATATAGCTTTTGTTTGGAAATGTACGGTTTATATGAAGAAACAAATGGTCAACTTGGTTGGCCTAAAGAGGTTTGTTATGCGAATTGAAGTAGAAAAAGTAAAACAATCATGGAGAATTTTTAGGCGAACAGTAGACGACAAAAAGATTCCGGAAAATAAAATATACGCCAGCAAAGATGAGGCGTTAAGCCAAGCAAGAGAAGATCGCGATTGGTGTCTAAAAATGCTTGGCGAGGAAGCGGTCGCGGAATTAATTACTGTACACGAAGATGGCGTAAAGACATGGGTTTCGTAATATTAATTTTATTCATAGGAGGTGAAAGAGTATCAGCAAATTGTGAAAAGTCTCTATGTTTCAAAAGTTTAGATGACTGTCACCGTTTTGAAGTTAGATTGAACCAACCACAAATAGGTATAACCGCAAGATGTGAAATAATCACTTAGGAGAAGTTTATGAGTCAGAACCAGCAAGTCTTAAAGCACTTGAAAAAACACGGCAAAATCTCATCAATGACAGCTTTCACAAAATATGGAATAACTAGGCTGGCATCAAGAGTGTTTGATCTCAAAACTCAGGGTCATAAAATCAATACGACACTAACGACAAAAAACAAAAAAACCTTTGGTGTCTACACTTTAGATTAATTATCCGGCATAATGCCCTCAGTAATCGCTGGGGGCTGTTATGTTAAAAATTAAATATGTAGAGACAGAGTCTCTAAAATCCTACGAAAACAATTCCAAAATACATCCTGATTTGCAAATTGACCAAATCAAAAAGTCCATAGACGAATTTGGTTTCTTTGAGCCTATCCTAATTGACGAACATAATACTGTTTTATCAGGCCACGCTAGACTGCAAGCCCTAAAAGAGCTGAACCAAGAGAAAGCTCCTACTATTTCTTTAGAGGGATTAACTGACATTCAAAAAGAAAAAGTAGTTATTGCTGCAAACAAAATTCAAGAAAACGGAAATTGGGATAAAGACCGTGTTATTTCTGGTTTAGAAAAAATATTAAATAGTGAACCTGATGCAAAGCTGCAAAATTATGGTTTTTCTACAGAAGAGTTGAGCGTTTTACTTGGTGACGAAAACGATTTCGATTTTTCAGACGATACTTATGTTCCAGAATCCAATGAAGAATATGCCAACGCAATAATTCAATACGTCATAATTTTTGATGATGAAGAGCAGCAGCGAGTTTGGCATCAATTACTCACTACTTTAAAGGACAAATATCCAGATTTGCCAACGCACAGCTCAAGGATTACAGAATTTATTAATGAAACAACATAGAAAAAAATTAAAAAAATATATTGACGTTAATGTTTATGACGAAGCAAAAAACAGAATACGTCATGTAATAAATACTTTTGATACATTGGTTGTCATGTTTAGCGGAGGCAAAGATAGTTTAGCTGTTTTGCATTTGCTCAAAGAAGTGTACGAAGAAATAGGAATCAACGTAGAAAACAAACCTATCAATGTTGTTTTTAGGGATGAGGAGTTAATACCAGAAACCGTTATTAAGTTTGTAGATAAATACTACAAAAAAAGCTGGGTAAATATGCGTTATTACGCTGTCCCTTTGTACAGTCAAAAGTATGTTTTAGGGGAAACGGCGACTTACGTTCAATGGGATAAAAACAGAGATCACATTAGGAAGCCGCCAAGTTATGCAATTCAATTAGAGTCCAATGACAATAGGATTTTTGCGCAAGACACAATGGACTCTTTTGTTGCAAAAGAATTTAAAGGAAAAATAGCTTTTATAAACGGCATAAGGGCAACAGAGTCTTTGGTTCGTTATAGATCAAGCGTAAACAAAATAAATGAAAATTATATAAATGCTCCTAAAGGGGATAAAGCCACAGAAAAAAATGTTCGGCTTGTAAAGCCAATTTACGATTGGGAAGAAAATGATGTTTTTAAATACTTTTATGAAAAAAACATTGAGTATTGTCCTGTTTATGATTTGCAGCTATGGAACGGTGACCAATTTAGGGTCGCTACACCAATACACCAAGAGGCAGCTAAAACTTTCCATAGGCTAAAAACCCTTGACCCTGTTTTGTATTCACAAGTTATTGAAATCTTTCCGGATATGCTTGTTCAAGAAAGGTATTACAAAGAATTTAACAAAGACTCTATAAAGCAAAAATATGCGGGAAGCCTGCAATCAATACTACAATACATTAAAGACACGATAACTGACCCAAAACAAAAACACGAAGCATATAAAAACTTTCAAAGTTGCGTAAAACTTCACCGTTACTCGCCAGAGGCTTACCCCCTAAAACATATTTTTAACCATTTTCTCGGCGGTGGTTACAAACGAGTAATTATGCCCATGAGAGAGGAAGAACGGTAATGTCAGACCCAATAGAAACAATAGAGTGGATTGATAGCGAAAGTCTTATAGCAAATGATTACAACCCAAATATAGTTTTCTCGCCGGAGCTGAAAGCCTTGGAGAAAAATATACTAGCTATTGGCTGGGTTCAACCTGTAATAGCAACTAAAGACAAAATTATAGTGGATGGTTTTCATAGAACCATGCTTTCAAAAGAATCTAAAAAGCTGAAAGAAAAATATAACGGTAAGGTTCCTTGCGTTATGTTTGATGTCCCAAGGGATGAGGCAATGATTTTAACTATCAGGATGAATAGAGCAAAAGGCAGTCATGTAGCAGTTAGGATGTCCAGTATGGTTAAAGAGCTTATTGATACCCACAAATGGGCAGCAGACAATTTGGCAACTGAATTAGGGGCGACCAAAAAAGAAATAGACCTTTTGTATCAAGATGGAGTTTTCAAATTTAGAAATATAAAGAATTACAAATATTCAAAAGCTTGGTATCCCGCTTATGCAGACGAAATTATTGAAGCCTAGTGTTTACGAAGAAGTCTCTGTTTTCAAGCACTTAGGAGCTAAAGAACGAGTAAGTATAAGTAACACTCAAAATACTCTGTGGTTTATAATGCAAATAGACGGAGAGCTAGCTGGGTGTTGCGGTTTGTATTTAGCGAAAGCAAAAGCAAGATTAAAAAGCGTTTACACATTGCCTCAATACAGGGGACAAGGGCTAGGCGATTTGGCTACAGATTACAGGATAAATAAAGCAAAAGAGCTCAATTATAAACAAGTGGAAACATTGACCGTTAACCCAAGCTATTACGCAAAAAAAGGCTTTGTAATGAAATCAAAAGTGCGTAATGGAGTTTGGAAAATGACAAGAGATTTAGTATGAACTCATATAACGGCTTTACGCCAGCACAAAGAATGAAAGCCCTACAGTGGTCTAAACAGCAGGTAGCTCTAGGTTTAAGAGATAAAAAACCAGAAAGCTGTGATATATGCGGACAAAGAAATGGTTTTTTGTGCCGTCATAGCGAAAATTATAGCGAGCCTTTTGGTGACCATATCGGCGAACTAGGCTTATGTTATATATGCCACATGATGATTCATTGCCGTTTTAAAAACCCAGATAAGTGGGCCTCTTATAAAAAAACAATAGCTGAAAATATGAGGTATGTAGCTTATAAAGGAGCTAACTGGCTGAGATTTAAAAAAGAGTTTTTGAGCAAGCATGAAATATTTGCCTTTGTAGAGCCTTCTAGCGATAACAATATTGACGTAATCAATAAAATAGAAAGCGGGTATTATTTAAATGGAACTAATTGAAAATGTCGGCGGTAGACCTGTAAAAACGCTTACCAATGAACAGGTTGGTGAGGTTTCTACTTTGGCGGCAGTTTTAACCAAGTCCCAACTAGCTGATTATTTTGGTATGTCAGAGAATACTTTTAGGGCGGTTGAAGAAAGACAGCCGGAGGTTTTTGAGGCTTATAAAAAAGGGAGGGCAAAAGCGACCAGCATGGTAGCTGGGCATCTAATAAAACAGATTCAATCCGGCAATACGGCAGCAACGATATTTTGGCTAAAGACGCAGGCAGGCTGGAAAGAACAAGACACAATGAACTTATCTTTAGAACAAAACAATGTAATCACAATAGTCGATGCAACTTCCCCTGACTAAACCTCAAAAAAAATTTGTAATGTCCAAGGCTAGGTTCCCAGCCATTATAGGAGGGCTTGGCTCTGGCAAAACTAAAGCGGGGATAGTTAGGCTCATTTTGTTAATGCTGCAAGATCAAGGAACTAGCGCAGCGTACTATATGCCAACTTATGACTTATTAAAGTTAAGAGCGTTTGCTGGTATAGAGGAAGAGTTGCGAAAACTCAACAGACCTTTTGAGAGCAATCGCGCAGACTTTTCTATCAAGGTGATTGGTTACGGCACAATAATATTGAGGTCTTATGACAATCCAGAGCGCATTGTGGCTTACGAAGTTGCTCATTCTATCGTAGACGAACTAGACACCCTGCCAAGAGTCAAAGCGGAATTGGTATGGCGTAAAATTACAGAGCGTAATAGACAAAAATGTAAACACCCGCAAGGAAATACCGTAGGCTGCGTCAGCACTCCAGACCAAGGTTACAGTGGCTTTATCTACAAAAGATGGTTCAAACAGGCTACAGAGCACCATGAGGTTATAAAAGCACCAACGGCTAGCAACCCTTATTTACCATCAGGGTATATAGAACAAATTCGACAAAATTATGACGCTGTTTTGGCTGACCTATACCTCAATGGCGAAATTGTTAGCTTACAACAAAACAAGGTTTATCATTTCTTTGATAGATTTGACCACCATACTGATAGAATTTTATATCCAGAAGATAAAGAAATAATGGTCGGCGTTGATTTTAATGTTGGCGGTTGTTGCGCTGTCGTTAGTGTTGTTGAGGAAGGAAACCCAATAACCGTTAGTGAGTTTGTTAGTCACGATACTAGAGATTTTTGCCAACGCCTTGATAAATATAGGGAAGATGATCGGAGAATAGTTGTTTACCCAGATGCAAGCGGGTCATCACAAAGGACTAATGCAAGTCTGTCAGATATTGATATAATCAGGGAGGCTGGCTTTGCCGTAGACACACCAAGACATAACCCACCTATTAGGGATAGAGTGAACGCAGTTAATGGTCTTTTAAGTCATAGCAAATGGCTAGTCAATACAGAGAACTGCCCAAATCTAACAGAGTCGCTTGAGGCGCAAGGTTATGATATTAAAGGGCAACCAGAAAAGTTTAGTGAACATCCCGCAATAGACGATTGGGTCGACGCAGCGGGTTACTTTATCCATAGAAGATGGTCACTGGGTCGACTAGCCTTCCAAACAGATATAGGTTTCTCACCATGATTGATTTTCAACACCCCAAGTACAAAGAAAACAAAGACAAATGGAAACTAATACATGACATTTGCGCAGCAAAAGATTTAAAAGAATACCTTGTAAAAATAAACTCAACAGACAACTCTGTTCATGCCAAAAATCGCAGAGATCAATTTTTTAAAAGAAGTGTTTTTTATAGTATCGCTGGTTATACGGCTCAAGGATTTTTAGGTAAAGCGTTTAGTGAGCCTGCCAAGTGCGAAGTGCCGGAAAACCTAGATTACATCAAATATGATATAGACGGCGCTGGGGTTTCTATTTATCAGCAATGCCAAGAGGTTTTTAAAGATGTAGTTGAGGTTGGTAGAGCTGGCTTGTTGGTGGATTTCCCGCAGGTAGAAGGTGATGTATCAAGGCAAGATATGATAGATGGTCGTATTGCGGCAACTGTTACTAGGTTTCAAGCTGAACAAATTACAAATTGGCAAGTTAAAAAAATAGGCTCAAGAATGAAGCCTGTTTTAATCGTTCTGCAATCAACAGACCATGAAATGCATGATGATGGCTTTGGGTTCGAAGAAGTGCCGATTTATATTGAGCTGCGATTAGAAGAAGAAGGTTATGTGCAAAGGGAGTATAGAAAAGAAAAGCATAGTGACAAGTGGTTTGTTCACAACGAAGTTACGCCAGTAAATGCAAGCGGTCAACGATTAGATTTTATTCCTTTTGTATTCGTCGGTTCGCAAGCTAACACGCCAAAAGTAGACTTTGCTCCAATGTATGATATAGCGAAAATAAACATTGGACACTACAACAACTCAGCAATTTATGAGGATTCTGTTTTTACGGTAGGTCAAGTGCAGCCTTTCATGACAGGCTTGTCAACAGATCATGTAGATGAGCTAAAAAAAGCTGGAATGTTTATCGGTTCTGGAACGCTTATGGCTGTTCCATCTGGCGAAAGTTTTGGCTTTGCGCAAGCTGCTCCTAACAGTCTTGCTAGAGAAGCAATGATGGACAAAATACAAATGATGATTGGTTTGGGCGCTATGTTCTTAACGCCGAACGGTGTAGCAAAAACAGCGACACAAGTTGACGGAGAGCTAATGGCCCAACACAGCATTTTAAGTTTAATTTCTGCGAATGTTAGCGACGCTTATGACCAAGCATTAGAATTCGTGCAGTTGTTTATGGGTGGCGCTGAGCCAGCAACCTTGTATATCAATCAAGAGTTTGTAAAACCAAACGCAACAGCTCAAGACATAACAGCAATGGTCTCATCATTCTTGCAGGGTGCTTTACCAATTAGTGATTTGTTTGAGTGGCAACAACGACACGGCTTGGTAGACAAAGAAAAGTCTCTAGAAGATTACAGTCAAGAGTTAAGTGGCAATGCTGACTTTTCGGTACTGGAAGAAGAGTAATGCCAGAAAGTCCAGAAGAGTTAACTGAAATAGCTACGCGCCATCAGGTTTATCTTGAAGGTCTAAAAACTCACGAAACAAAAAAAGCAGAAAAGTTTTTAAACGAAATAAACAAGATTGTTTCTATAAAGTTGGCTGGCAAAGATTTAACGGATTATTCTCGTATTCGCCTAAACAAGCTATTGAAGTCTATTAGAGCAGACTTAAAGATTGTGTCTGGTGAGTACGCCGCAATGATGGCGAAAGAATCAATAGACATTGCGAAATATGAGCGCAGCTTTGAATTGAAGTCATTAGGGCAAGTAGTAGCTTATGATTTTGTGGTTCCTACGGCCTCACAGCTACGGACAGCAATTTTTGAAAACCCTTTAACCATTAGCGGGGCTGACAACGGAAAGATGCTTAAACCGTTTCTCCGTGATGTTAGTAATCGCAGCGCGGAACAAATCGCTGGCATTATCCAAGCTGGTTACTACGAAGGACAAACTACTCCCCAAATAATAAAAAACATCAAAGGGACTAGGGGCGCTCGTTACACTGACGGTGCTTTATTCAGAATTAATAGGGCGCTAGGGGTTGCAACTAGAACGGCGGTTCAACACGCAGCGGTTCAGGCTAGAGAGGAGGTTTGGCAAAACAACAAAGACATTGTTAAAAAGGTTCGCTGGGTTAGCACATTAGACGGTCGTACGTCTGCGGTTTGCAGGTCGCTGGATGGGCGAGAGTTTCCTGTCGACAAAGGCATAAGACCACCAGCGCACCCGAATTGTCGCAGCACAGTTGTAGCCGTACTTGATAGTCGCTTTGACGCTTTGGACAGAGGAGCTACAAGAAAAGCAAGGTCTAGAAATGCACAAGGCGAAAGTGTTGTCCAAAATGTTTCTGCAAAAGAAACTTATTACTCTTGGTTAAAAAGACAGCCAGCAGCATTTCAGGCGTCTGTAATCGGGGAAAGTAGAGCTAAACTTTTAAGGAATGGGGGAATGTCTGCGGATAGGTTTTCAGAATTACAACTAAGCAGTAACTTCAAAGAAATGACTCTAGCCGATTTAAACCAGCTAGAGCCACAAGCTTTCCAAAAAGCTAATATATAGCAGAATCCCCTTGTTTCAATTCTTCTCGGGGAACCTTGTACTCTTCCGGCAAGTCTTCGTCTTTATAGATTAGGGCTATGGTTTGCTCCATAGTTAGGGATATACCCATATTGTCAGACCTATAAAGCATAATTGCTCGTAACATTTTCTTAGATTCGTGGCTTACTTGGTTTCTAAGAGTTGTTTTCACTTTTTTACCGCTTTTCTTATATTTAAACTCACTCATACGTAGTCTCCTTATTAAAAGTAAAGCTATTATAAATAATAATATTTATAAAGTAAAGGATTATTTTATAAATATTTATTTCTCTCCTATCTCATGGAATCGGTTACTGTGTTTTCGTCAATGTGTGCGCCATCTCTTTGCAGGCAGCGTATGGCTTCTTTCTTGCTCTCAAAACCGCAACAATGTTGGTCGTCATAATCAAGCACTTGCATATCGGTTCCTTTAAATCGGTAAACAGGGTCGGCAATGCGCCATTTGCACCAAGCGGGAGATTCTCCGTTAGTCCACACCATAACGGTTACTGTGGGCTTGACGTTCTCAGTATCAGTAACGGTAACTTCGTATTCACCTATTAACTTCCCCTTTCTGCTTTTAGTTGTATATCTCATTCCTGCTCTCCGTTATTCAATATAAAACCATTATAAAGTTATTTATTTATATATGTAAAGCATTATTTTATATTTTTTATACATAAAAACAGAGAAAATTAAGACCTTCATCAAGGTGTCTTAATATGCTTGAAATCGGCGCAGCCATAGCGACAGCTACAGGCGCATTAAAATTAGTTGAGCAAGGCTTAAAAACTGGTAAAAGTGTTGGCGAAATGCTGCCTAGCTTTGAAAGATTTTTTAACGCAAAAGACGATATAGCCCTAGCTCAAGAAGAAGTAAACAATCCCTCATTCGCTACAAAAACGCTGAAAAACGAGACTATTAACGCTTATGCTTTGAGAATTGCAACGGCAAACAAAGACGCTAGAGAGATGGAAAAAAGACTTAGAGAAGTTTTTATTTATTCTGGCAATGAGGATGTTTACAAAGAAATGTTGAGACATAGAAAAGCAGAACGAAGAAGAAGAATGGAAGTAGCGCGAGCAGCAATGGCTAGAAAAAGATTCATACAAGACATGACTTTGTTGGCTGCTATCGTTGTAGCAGGCATTATAGGTTTTGCTGGATTGCTCTATATGCTAATGAATTGATGAGCATTGTTTAACGTATGTTGCTTATTTTTTTTCTTGACACTAAAATACTCTAGTCGCTAACAGGGTTAGCATTATCTCGGAGAGATTATATGATTGAGTACGAGCGCGAGAGCATTGAAGATTTAGCAGAGAGCGTACAAGAACTTTACGAAAAAGACGGCGATAAATTTAAACTAAAAATAGACGGATTGCCGAAGCCAGAAAAAGAAGATGTTAGTGGACTGAAAGCAAAAGTTGATGAACTACTAACAGAGGCTAAGAAGGCTAAAGCAAAAGCAAGAGAAGCAGCAGAAGAGGCTGAACAAGCCAAGGTTGATGCTGCCAAAAAAGGGAATGACACGGAAGCACTAGACAACTCTTGGAAGGCTAAATATTCCAGTAGAGAAACAGAGCTTCAAGAGCAGATTGATAGTCTAACAAATACAGTTGTTAGTTTGACATCAGGCCAAACAGCTACAGAGATAGCCTCTGAAATCGCTATACAAGGATCGGCACAGGTTTTGTTGCCACACATTGAAAAGCGATTAAAAACAGAGCATAGAGATGGTAAGCCACAAACAATCGTTTTAGACGATAAAGGGCAACCGTCAGCTATGACTGTAGACGAATTGAAAACGGAATTTCAAAATGACGCAGCGTTTGCTCCGTTGATTGTAGGAACTAAGGCCAATGGCGCGGGGCGTACTGGCGGGAAGGAAAGTGGCGGTGCTACTGACCAAGAAATAACACGCTCAGATTTTGACGCTATGAGTCAATATGAGCGTTCCAAGTACGCCAAAGGTGGCGGCAAAATTATTGACGATTGAGGTAATTGGCAATGGCTAATGTTCTAACTGACTTAGCAGCAGACATTTACACGGCAGCCGACCAAGTTGGTCGTGAGCTAGTTGGCGTAATTCCATCTGCTACTATTAACACATCTGCAACAGAAAGAGCCGCGCAAGGCGACAGCATTCGCGCAGCGGTAACAAGAGAGGTGAGTGTTGGTACTGTCTCACCATCAATGACCATTCCAGAGGGCACAGACCAAACCGTTGACAACAAGGTTATGACCTTGGACACAACTGCGTCTGTTAAGATTCCTTGGACAGGTGAAGATATTAAGCACGTTGATAATGGCGCTGGTTTTCAAACCGTTTACGGTGATCAAATCAAGCAAGCCATGAGAGCTATCACTAATCAAATCGAAACCCAAGTGGCTGCTGATGTTGCCAAGTATGCTTCAAGAGCGAAGGGTACGGCTGGCACTACCCCATTTGGAAGCAATATTGATTTGGTTGCTGAGATTAGACAGATTCTAGTAGATAACGGATGCCCAGCTACAGACGGTCAAGTTTCTTTGGTCATGAATAGCGCGGCAGGTACAAAGCTAAGAAATTTAGCTTCTTTGCAGTCCGTTAATCAAGCTGGTGGTGACGCATTGCTCCGCAGAGGAACATTGCTTGACCTACAAGGCATGATGATTAAGGAATCTGCTGGTATTGGCACACACACAGCAGGAACAGCATCTAGCGCAACAACTGATAACGCTGGTTATGCTGCTGGAGCGACTACAATCACTCTAGCTTCCGCTGGAACTGGAACTATACTTGTTGGTGACGTTATTAGCTTTGCTGGTGACTCTAACAAGTATGTTGTTACTTCTGGTGATGCGGATGTATCTGGTGGTGGAACTATTACGATAGCGACTCCTGGACTTCAAACTGCGATTGCTTCATCTGCAACTGCGATAACAGTCGTTTCTGACTTCACAGCGAACGTAGCTTTTCACAAAAGCGCGGTTGAAGTTGGTGTGCGAGGGTTAGCGCAGCCTAGCGGTGGTGATGCTGCCGTCGACCGTTTGACAGTACAAGACCCGTTCTCTGGCCTCGTTTATGACGTAGCAGCCTATAAAGGCTATAACAAAGCTATGTTTGATGTGTCCGTTCTTTATGGATACAAAGTTTGGAAGCCAGATTTCTGCGCCGTCTTGAAAGGCTAGTCATCTATCTAAGGGGGTGTAAAAACCCCCTTATCTTTTTGAGGTATAAATTATGTGGACTAAACCAACTTACGAAAATGTGCGACTTGGTTTTGAAATCACAATGTATTTCAACAATCGTTAGGAGCAGTTTGTGGCTAAAAAAGACCCTAGACTAACTAGAGCTGGTGTGTCTGGATACAACAAGCCAAAACGTACACCGAAGCACCCAACAAAATCTCATGTGGTCGTAGCAAAAGAAGGCGACAAAATAAAAACTATCCGTTTTGGTCAGCAGGGTGTTTCCGGTTCTCCGGCAAAAAAAGGTGAAAGCAAATCTGAAACAGCTAGACGTAAATCGTTTAAAGCGAGACACGCTAAAAATATAGCCAAAGGAAAAATGTCAGCGGCTTATTGGTCTAACAAGGAAAAATGGTAATGCCGATTAGAAAGTCTAAAAAAGGTTATAAAATTGATAACACTTCTGGCTACAGCAAGACTAAAAAGCAAGCCCAAAGTAGGCTCAAAGCAATTAAAGCCAATCAAAAAGGTAAGCGAAAATGACAACCATAGTGGTCGAAAATGGAACAATAGTTACAGGCGCTAATAGCTATGTGACTATGGCTGAATATATAGATTATGCCGCAAGTCTCAATGTAACTATTACAGACTTACAGATTTATAGAACGCAACTCATTAAGGCTGCGCAGTTTATAGATGGGCTGGAAAATGTTTTAAAAGGCGACACTGTCGAAAAGACTCAACCTATGGCTTTTCCAAGGAACAACTTAACAGATATAAACGGCTGGTCTTGGGACAACGATGAAATACCAACCGTGTTAAAACAGGCTCAAATGTCTTTAGCTATTGATATTAATGACGGTGAAGATTTGTGGAATTTATCGCAAAGCGGAGCTACAGGGATTAAAAGAGAAAAAGTAGATGGTGCGGTAGAGGTAGAGTATGCGGTTTCTGAAACAGGTCGATTGCCCTATAACAGTAGGAGCCAAGCCCTGCTAATGTCTTTAATGAGATACAACGGTCTAGGTATTCCTTTGGTAATGTCATGAGCGCAGCCTTTTATACAAGCATGGCAGCGACAGCAGCCAAGCTATTAAAAAAATTTGGAATGGAAATAACAATAAAGCGCACTACTGGTGACAGCGTTAATCCTGTAACTGGTGCGGTAACTGCGGGAACGACAACAACATACACACCAAATGGATTAGTGCAAAGATATAGAAACGATCAAATTGATGGAACTAGAATAATGTCATCAGACAGGCTTGTTATTGTCGATAACACAATAGAGCCACTAACTACTGATGAGATTGTTTTGTCTGGTCAAGATTGGACTATCGTAAATGTTGAAGAGGCCAAGCCTGCAACGGTGGGCGTTGTTTACTTCATACAAGCGAGGAAATAATGGCTAGAGTTGATATTTCACAATGGGCCAAAAAAGCTGAACTTAGTTTAGAAGAGGCAGCTAGGGGCATAACTCTAAAATTGTTTTCTAGCGTCATAATGGACACTAGGGTTGATACTGGTCGTATGCGAGGCAACTGGCAAGCAAGCATTGGAAGCCCAAGGGCTAACGAAACTGACAGCAAAGACCCAGCAGGCCAATCAACTGTTCAACAAATGTCTGCAACTGTTAGGTCAGGCACATTAAACATTATGACTAACAATGTTCCTTATGCTCCGTATTGGGAGCAACATGATGGGATGATTGCTAAGAACATGGCAAGAATTAACAGAATAGTGCGAGAAGAAGTAGCGAAGGCAAAATAATGAGCTTAAAAATAGATCAAGCATTTATAGAGAGCTTTATTAACGCTAATTTTGGGTTAGAAATTGCCTATCAAAATTTGCCTTATGAGCCTACGGCTAACATACCTTATGCCGAGCTTCTTAATATACCTAATGACATAACCGCACTAGACCTAAATGATACAAATGAAACAGACGGATTGTTTCGTGTCATTTTGCGTTATCCCGCTGAAACAGGGGCAATAACGCCAAAAACAAAGGCCGAAGAAATTATGGCTCATTACCGCATTGGTAGTAGTGTTTCATATTCCGGTCAATCTGCTAGAATAACCGCAGTATCTCGCCAAGCCGGACTCGTAGAGGAAAGCTGGTATGTTACTGTAATTACTATTACATATAGAGCTTTCATACAGAGGTAAATTAAAATGCCAAATTCAGCACAAACTCTAGTGGATAGTGTTATAGCTATATCGGCTTCACTACCAACTACATTTGACTCAGACGGAACTACTGGCTACCCATCCCTTACGTTCACTACAGTTGGACAAGTGACAGATTGGGCTGCTGGCGGTCAAACTTATAATATCGTTACGTCTAATCCAATCAATCAACGGTCAACTGACAAGTATAAAGGGACTTACAACAATGATGCGGACAGCATTACAGTTAACCGTGATGATGATGACGCTGGGCAAGTAATTGTATTAGCGGGTCTTTCTGCTGACGCAGATTATTCGTTCAAGGTTACTTATCAAGATGCAACAGATGATTATTTCACAGGCAAGATTGTTTCTTTCAACACTGTCGCTGGGGGCGCGGATTCATTGGTTCAAAGAACCATCCAAGTGGAGCGTACTCGGCCGACAGTTACAACCGTATAGGGGTAACTTATGGACTTGAGCACTATCGACTTAACGGCAGCAGCGGACAAAGGCGTTACAGTTACTTTGTACAACCCTGTCACTGGAGAGATTTTAGAAGATGAAGGCGGTAAAAATGTCACGATAAAAGTTTTAGGTCGAGATTCTAAAAAATGGCAAAACGTCATGAGAAGAATGGAAACCAAAAACGCACAAAAATATCGTGGTAAAACCGTTCCTCAAACAGTTGTTGAAAACAATGTTCGTGAGGCGCTAGCTGAGTGTACTGTAAGCTGGACAAATTTAGATTTCGAGGGCGAAAAGTTACCTTGTAACAAGGAAAATGCCCTCAAAATCTACACTAAAAGAGCTTGGATAGCTGAACAGGTTATTGAAGAAGTTGCAGATAGGGCAAACTACGATACAAAGTCACTAAGCAGCTAGAGGATTATGCGAGATACCTAGCTTGGCTAAATACTCGCAAGAAGGGCGCGACAGAGGTTCGTAGAAAAAGCTTAGACGATCCTGTTATGCCTGATATACAACCATACGAGCATTTAGTTGAGTTGGCGATTGAGTGTGGGTTAGATGGAGTTTCGTGGCAAGAAGTTGACAGTTGGCTGCGAATAACAGGTTATGAGTTGAGGCTTTGGGAAATACACCAAATTAAATTGTTCTCAATTATTTATCATAGCTCTGCGCAACAATACGAAGGCACATTGTTGCCAGCACCCTACAGAGATGTCGACCAACCTAGCGGAATGACTGAGGATGCTAGGAACATTTTAAGAAATAGCAGGTTTTAATATGGTTGATGTAGCTCGGTTAGAAATACAAGCAGATTCCTCATCTGTCAAAACGGCTGGTCAAAATCTAGCTGGCTTTTCCCAAAAAGCGACATTAGCAACTAGAGCTATGAGAGTTTTGGCTCCAGTTATGGCGGCAGCGTTGTCTGCTCGACTTTTTTCCAATTTAGCTGCGCAAGCAAACGAATTTAATGCTGCTTTAGGCGAGGTATCGACTTTGCTGACAGATGCAGCGAAGGAAATGCCGACATTAACGCAAAACGCAAAATTATTAGCTGCTCAATTTGGCGGTTCACCTACGCAACAAGCACAAGCATTTTATCAAGCCATATCTGCTGGAGCCTCTAACGCTGTCGAAGCAACATCTATGCTTACAGCAGCTAACAAGCTAGCTATAGGGGGCGTGACAGACGTTACAACCGCCGTTGATGGTTTAACCAGTATAGTTAATGCCTTTGGCCTAGAGGCTAACCAAGCTGCTGACGTTAGTGATGCAATGTTTACGGCAATGAGAGCCGGAAAAACTACAGTAGGCGAATTGTCAGGAAATGTTGGTAAAGTTGCAGCGTTAGCTTCAACTGCTGGCTTGTCATTCCAAGAATTGTTAGGAGCAACGAGCGCATTAACAACTGGCGGTGTTGCGACAAGCGAAGCAATGACAGGTTTAAAGGCTGCGCTAACGAACATATTAAAGCCTTCCGGCGAAGCAAAAAAAATATCAGAAGCATTAGGGTTGCAGTTTGATATGCAATCTATTCAAGCCAAAGGATTGCAACAATTCCTAAAAGATTTAGTAGACCAAACCGCAGGCAATCAAGAGGCTATGCTAGGTTTGTTCGGCAGCACAGAGGCGTTAAACGCTGTGTTTGCCTTAACAGGGTCGCAGGCTGAAACTTTTGACAACATTATGGAAGATATGGGCAAGTCATTAGGTCAAACAGATTTAGCTTTTTCAAAAATGTCTAACACCATGACTCAAAAGCTAGAAGTTTTAAAAGGAAAATTCGCAGCAACCGCCGTAGAGGTTGGAAATTTTGTGGTAAAAGCGACAGAGCCAATAGTAGACCACTTAAATGCAAACTTTGATGCTTACACAAAATACTGGAGCGATTTAAAACATCAAGCGGGAATAATGCTAGAGCAAATATGGAAAATTTGGTCTCCATTTTTTAAAAATATAGCTGACGGATTTAAGGCGGCTTTAGATTTTATAATTAATCTGTTTACTCCTTTTGTTAGAAGGTTTGTAGATTTTGTCAGACGGCTAGCCACGCCAATTTATGAGTTTTTTAAAGGAATCGTAACTGGCGCAGAGTCAGCTATGCGAGCTTTTATAAACAACTTTAGAACTGGCTTTTCAAAAGCGCAAGAATTCGTAGAAAGAACAAAACTTAAAATAGTCGATTTTTATGAAACCATGAAAATTAGAGCTATGTCCTTGATTGACAGCCAAGAAGAAACAGAGCGAAAACTAGCAGAGCTAGACGAGCAAAGAAAACAATCTTTAAGGGAGCTAACAAATCAATTTGACTCTCAAAGAGAAGCAATAGTTTTAGTCTCGGAAGAAGCAAAAGTTTTTAATGGCATATTCAATATTTTAGAGGACACAACTGTCGCGGTAAAAGATGGCATAGTAGGTTTGGGCAACGCAACATTAACGCTTAAAAATGGTTTGGTTGATGTGGCTGCTCAAACAGCGCGATTTGAAGCGGGACAAATTGCTGCTGCTCGTTCTGTCGGCGTTTTAAAAAATCAAGTAACAGAACAAAATGACAGCGTTATAAATTTGGTAGACCAATTTGACCTTATGGCTAAACCTACAAGCGGTTTTAGAATGGTTACTCAGGAAATGGAAACCCAAGCCATAAGAAGCGCAGAGGTAAGCAAGCAGTTAGAGCTAGTAGCTGAATCAACTGCCAAAGTTTCTGTAGAGCAAGCTACGCTCAACACGTTCGTTGAAAATACGCAAACAAGTTTTGCTGACTTAATTAAAGGAACGTTAGACAGCGGTAAGTTAAATTTTAAGAGCTTTTTTGAATCGATCAAAGAAGGCTGGAAAAATATGGTTGCTGAAATAGCTGCTAAAAA
>CEVR01033485.1_pt1 | contig 19233 bp, 10 predicted proteins | sample 356541 | NCBI WGS metagenome assembly CEVR01 (sample SAMEA2623734, study PRJEB7988) | marine metagenome | isolation source: saline water (ENVO:00002010), including
CCCAAAGGCAGGATGAAATTAGTTAGAGATGGTATTGAGAGGTTACTCAGGTCAAGACTTTGTGCTTCAACTCCAGCTCAACTGGGTTATCTTGCAGGACTTGATTCAGACCGAACGTGGATGAAATCTTATTCAGATAAAATTGTCCAACAACGAGATTTATGTGTCTCTAGAATCAATGATATTGAGGGTCTAGAGGTTCAATCTTCTGGTGGGGCATTTTACATGTTTGTCAAATTGACTGATCCAAAATGGCAAGATAACGACAAAGAATTTGTCTTACAACTATTACAAGAAGAGCATGTTTTAGTTGTACATGGTAGTGGTTTTTCTCCCGAACTAGGTGCTGGACATTTCAGAATAGTTTACTTGCCCAATGTCGAAATATTAAATGAAGCATTTAATCGAATTGACCAATTTTTAACAAGACATAGAACATAATTACCGGAGTATTGATGAGCATAAGACTAATCGGGTAATCATGCAAAGGATGAGAATGCTACCATTAGTATTCTTCATTGCATTTTTGATGGCGTTATTTATAGAGACTGTAGCGGCATCAGGTAGTTCTTCAGATTCCTTTGATATCAGTCATCTATATCCTCTTGGCGGTGCATTATTCGTTGCTGGTTTGATGTGGAAATTTTTCATTCCCATTCAGTTGGCAAATCTCCAAGTGGCATTTGAAATAGATGATGATTTGTATGAAGTTCATCGTGTAACAAGAGACCTTGATGATGCAAGAGACCTTCTTTCTGAAGGCTCAGTAGGTTATGGCTTGGGCCTATATATGATGGGTATGACTGGAGTATTGATATTGATTGGAGAGTTTATTTTTGAACCAGAATTTTTCTATACACCATCTCTTTACATCATTGGATTATTGGTAGGAATTCCTATTTTGATTTCTCCTTGGGAAACAATGAACGCACAACTCTCTAGAAATCAAAGACCATCAAATAGCAATGCAATATTGGGTTTTTTAAGAAGAACTTTAACATTATTAATTATCATAGGTATCACAATTGCTTCATTGATGTATGGCTTACAAGAGTCAAGTAGTGGTGTGATTGAGCCGTTTTGGTTAGCATTGGCAATGTTGGTATTCATGTCGCCAACAATATTTGCTTATGGTAGGATTATGGGTGCTTCATGGAATATGTTACTAATTGGTAAGTGGCGAACATCCAATGGTAGAAAAAATCCAATTGATCCTGATAAGGCTGGATTTTTGAACAGACTTTTTTCACTAATCTTAGTGATTTTCCTGTTAACTATGCCAATTACTGCACTTAATGGAATAGTGACAGTGTTGTATGTCTTGATAGCATCTCCTGAAAATGCCTCAGAGGTGTTGAATTATGGAGGTATAATTGGCTATTCGATTTATGTGAGAATTGATCTAATTTCAGATATTCTCTTCCATTGGGAATTTATCAAGAGTTTGCCCCAATTTTTGTCATTATATCTGTCATTGAACATTGCGATTGTAGGTCTTGCCTTTATTTTTGAATTAACAAGAAACCTAATGCTTGGTGGGCAAAGTTTTGGTGGGATATTTGGAGTGATTATTGACAGTCCTCGAGATATAAGGACTGAGGTTGAAGCCCAATCAAGACAACTGAAATTTGCTTTTGCTGGTTTCTCTGGTTATACTGTTTTGTTATTGTTACTAGTATGTTACAAAGAATTTGGAGGATTAATGCCATTCACTGATACTTTGGAAAGTGAATATGGATTTGATGAGGGGAATCGTTTACTAGCAACATGGATGTTTATAGCAGTCGGCCAACTTATTTTCCTACTTACATGGCTTGTTTCCATAATTCGTTTTGGTTCTCTGAGAAGCTTACGTTTTGACTTGAATCCAGATGAAAGGCGTCAAGGTGCAGTAAGATTGGCTGGTGGGGACTGGATGAGAACTTTGGTAGATGAAGCAGCTTTAGTAGAAGATTTGGACACCTTAATTAGATTTCAAAGACGTTCTTTGGATGGCGACCCCTCGGTAATTCGTTATGAAAAAGCACGTGCTCGAATGTGGGAGTTAGCCATAAGGGGATTATGGCCATCTGCAATAGAAGAAGCAAGAAAAGTTCTAGCACAAGCTGGAGGTGATGACGATATTGCTCGAATGATAATTGCAACAGGTCACATGTCATCTAGAAGACTTGATGCTGCAAGAGATGCTTTGCATGGTTTACAACAACCCGAAGGTTATGATGAGCCAGAATTATTAGCTTTTGTCTGTGAATGGCTTGATCCGTTCACTGGTAATGTGACTGAAGATGATTTTTGGGATTGGGAGAATAATAGTTGCATAAATAATCTTCAACATCAAATTCAGATGATTAGAGGATGGAATCCTAAGCTAAATAATGACTTTTTAACTAAGGATCGACTTTCACGCGTAGCACAATTATCTATGATTTCATTGATGCGTGCTCAAAGATTGCACGATGAAGCATTAGAACTTGCATTGAAGTTGGTTAGATTAGACCCAACAGGCGTAAGGCCAAGGATAGCAGCAGCACTTTGTTTGGTGGATAAGGGTGACTGGCATAGTGCTAAATCAATACTTGAAGAGCTCATCAAGAGTGATAAAAATGACCCTAGGGTTTTGGCTTTATCTTCTATTCTTGGAGTTCCAGTTGATGCTGAAGAATTTGAAGTAGCACTTGTTAAAGGTGAAGGAAAAGCGATGAAGAAATGGATTAATCAAGCACCTTGTAATTCAGTTGCAGCTTTGGGTATAAAAGGTGGAATGGATGAAGCAATAAATGCTAATTTATTGATAGCAGCACACGAAGCAACACGAAAACAAATGACACCAAAATATCAAAGCGGTCGTCTCTCAATAATTTTCAATTTCTTTATTTTAACACCACTTATTCTTCTTTCTGGAATTTATATTTTCTCAGAATTTGGTCAAATGGAAGGGCTGGTTGCGACATCTCTGTTTTTAATGTCTCATTCAGCCAGTAGGAGAGTGTTACGCCAACAAAGAAAACTCATTCGCCATAGAGATCAAAAAGCAATGGTAGCATATGCAAAACGAATGAAACGCTTCAAAGTTAAGCCAGATAAGACTAACATACCAGTCGGCACTCATCTTTTACTATCTGGAATTTTGATTTCAGTTAATGGTGTAATTTTAGATATTGGATTGCCTGGATGGATGACTGAACATTTGCCAAAAGATTCTGATAAAGCGATTAAATCTAGGCTTAAGAGGAGGAGTGGAAAGATGCAGAAAGCTCGCCCTCCAAGGCTTCAGCCATTGGGTGATGGATGGTGGTTAAAACGTCCAAAGGAAGAAGGTGCTGATATTCCTGTACTTGAAAGATTAATTGGCAAGGTTGCTTATCGAGGTAGGCCTAGTTATATTGACCGCAAGAATGGCATTGGTGCACGTCCTACTGGTCAAATCCCTAGTAAGTCGAGACCAGTTCATACTCTTGATTTGAAAAAGCGAGGAATTCCAACTAATACCAGAGTGTCGGAGAGGAATTCTAGCAAACCTAAATTCCAGCCAAAATCAAAGGTTAGAGATACTAGTCGTCGCCGCCCTGGTAAGCGTAAATGATTAATGGACAAACAATTTGTTCAAAGACCGAATTGCTAACCATTACTCATGGCGGAAATACCGGGTTCATGGAATCCTAGTGAAATTAATTTGTCTAAAGCAGAATCTGTTATTCAAGCAACAAAGGCTAGTGGAGACTTATACCGTAACGGTTTGGGGATGATAGCATCTGAGAATATTGTGTCACCTATGGTCCAAAAAGTAGTCTGTAGTGACCTACATGGTAGGTATGCTGAAGGTTTACCGGGTAAGAGATACTACCAAGGTTGTGACGATTTTGACACAATTGAAAGTCTAGGTATCGATTTGGCCAAGAAAGTGTTCAAAGCAGAATTTGCTAATATCCAATCAACATCAGGCACTGTATCGAATATAGCTGCTCTCAAAGCATTAGCAAAACCAGGAGATAAAATCACTGCTGTATCTACTGCTGATGGAGGACATATTTCTCATGCTCGAATGGGAGCTGTTGGTTTAAGAGATTTAGATTTGTCAACATATCCATGGGATATTGACCGTATGGAGCCTGATATTGATGGCGCATGTAGTCTAATTAGAGACATTAATCCCAAAATATGTTTAATTGGTCAATCGGTATTTCTTTTCCCGACTCCTTTGAAAGAGATCGCTGCTGCTGCTCATGAAGTTGGTGCCCAAGTAATGTATGATGGTGCTCACGTTTTGGGATTGATCGCCGGTGGTCAGTTTCAAGACCCGTTAAGAGAAGGCGCAGATGTTATGACAGGATCTTCACACAAGACTTTTCCAGGACCCCAAGGTGGTTTTCTACTATCATCCAGTCAAGATGAGAAAATGCAAAAGCGTTTGAATACCGCGATATTCCCTGGAGTCTGTTCATCTTATCATTTACATCATGTAGCAGGTAAGGTGGTTGCGTTGGCAGAATTTGAAGAGTATGGTGAAGCATATGCGAGAGATACAGTTAGAAATGCCCGGGCTTTAGGTGAGTCGCTTGCTGCTGAAGGTTTTGATGTATTGGCAGAAGGTAGAAATTATACTGAATCCCATCAAGTTTTGACTCGACATGGTGAAATTGACTCTGGTGCTGGAGCTAAAGCAGCTAGTTTGCTGGAAGATGCTGGGATTATTACTAACATGAATATGTTGCCAGGCGATACCAAAGCACTTTCTCCATCAGGACTTAGGCTGGGAGTTCAAGAATTGACCCGAGTCGGTATGGGTAAGAATGAGATGGCAGAAGTGGCCAAATTATATGCTAAAGTTCTAATTCATGGTCAAGAACCTTCGATGATAAAACAAAAAGTCAATGAACTAAAATCTAACTTTCAAGTGATTCGTTATTGTTTTAATGAAAATGAACAATCAGGTTATCCTTTATGATGTGTTTTTATGCCAATTATTGATGATGAAAATCAATTACATGATTTGGAATTATCAAAAAAATTCAACTCACATTTTGGTAATAGTGCAGATGGAAGATTAATTGATGATTTCGGTAATTTTTGGTATATTTCACAAGAACATGACTTGTCAAATTTCATTTCTCTATTAGAAGAAAATGTTGGAATCCCGATTGGTAGATTTTTACATAATTCTGCAGCTGACTCATTTGAATTGATTCTAGATCCTGTGAAAAATATGAAACTTGGATTTTTTGCCAATAGAAAACGTAGAAAGTTATTGAAGGAATATTGGGAGATTTACGGTTGGGGATATTACGATAGTAATACCCATTCAATTACAACAAATGTTTACTCTTCAATAATTTCTGGATTCTATCTTTCTTTGATTGAATTAGATCAAGGATTCCGAAGTAAGATACAGTGGCGGCAGGTAAAAGATAATCTAATTATTTGTGAATTCAATGATTTAAACAAGTCATTATCTCTTCCACAATCTTTGCCAAATATGCCTTGGGTAAAATCTACAAATAATTCAGCAGGAGTTTCTAATCATTTGCTGGAAAAGCAAGAGTTAGGATGGTCAATTGAAGGAAAAACCTCCTTTGTAATTCCTTGTGATATGATTAACCGAATCATATTTAATGCAGGTGGATATATTGACAACATCAAAAAATCTGTTTTTGACTTTTGGACTTTGGAAGGAGTTGACAAACGATTTTCTTCCTCTATGATTTGTATTCTACAATCATGTAAAGAATTGTTCACTGCCAGTGACGTTTTTGTTTATCTAAATGATTCTAATAATTGGGATTCAATAATTGAGTCACATTTGAAACCTTTTGGTTTAGGTTCTATAAAACATCTAAGTTCTACTGAAAAAACTGACATATTTGAAGTAAGTTTGGAATCTAATGCCCCTTTGATTATGGGGAAAATCGCGGGAATTTGGGAAAGGGCAAATGGTAAGAAATGTCATTGTTTTATCGAACTCAATGATAATAATTTCAAAGTGAGTATTGAGTCTTTATTGAGTTACAACTGATTATTTGATTAGAGCATTGATGCTTAATCTCTATAACCGATAGATGTCGAGAGCATTTTAGCCGAATTAAACGGAGTGTTACTTATGTCTCTAAATCCAAACCAAATGGCCTACGTTGCGATTGTTTCAACATTGATTTTCGGTTCAATATTTGTTGGTGTTTCCGGAGTACTGCAAACCAGTGAAGGATTGGGTAATTTTGATAGTGCAGTAGAGGAAGAAATTTCTAGCGATGGAATTACCACTAATGAAGCTCTTGATTCTGATAGTGACGGTCTTGCAGATGTATTGGAAGAAACCCAATATGGTACTGATCCACTAGATGAAGATACAGATGGCGATGGAATGTCCGATGGTTGGGAGGTTGAACATGGGTTGAATCCTCTAGATGATGGTGAATCAGACCCGCTTGAACAAGACCCTGGTGAGGCTGATATCGATGAGGCAGATCAAGAGAACGAAACAGACTCTTGGCCAGATCCAAATCAAGGTCCAAATGGCGATCCTGATAATGATGGTTTGACTAATCAGCAAGAGCAAGAGTTGGAAACAGACCCACAAAGATCGGATACAGATAATGATGGATTAAATGACAAATGGGAATCAATATACATGATTGAAATTGAAATACCTGGCGGTTCATTCACACTATTTGACCCATTGAGTGGTAATTGGGATTGTGTATTACTAACATCTGATTTAAAAAATAATTTAAGAGAATTTTACAATCTTGACGAGGATACTCCTTCTTGGGAAGAATTAGGCAATGGTTTTGGTCAACATTCATGTGACAATGTTCTAGATTACGATGATGATGGCTTAGCTAATTTCCAAGAAGAATTGTTTGGAACAAACCCCACATCTGAAGATTCTGATGGAGACTTGCTATCAGATGCAGAAGAGATTTCACGCGAGCAATTACAACTTTATCGTGCAATTGGAATTACTCAAGGAATTGATAGGAATAGCCAAATTGTATATCGCAACTGCAACGAACCAATTAGAGATGATAATAGCCAAACTTTCGCCTTTGATGCTCCTTTTATGAATAAGAACACATCATGGTTCTACCTTGATGATGATGGTGACGGCTTACTCAATGGACCATCAGACTGGGATTCTGACGGCGATGGAATGCCAGATGGATATGAGTATTGTTACTCAATTTTCCCTTCTGAATCAGTGATTAATTCTCTAAAACTTAACCGTCTTGATTCAACTAATGTTTTAGACCCGAGTGACCCCTCTGATGGTTTCTTTGATTGGGATGATGACGGACTAAATAACTTAGAAGAATATGGTTCTGCCTTGCAATTCGGAGCGGAGAATTTCACCTCTCCTTGGTTAGAAGATACCGACCTAGACGGTATGCCTGATGGATGGGAAACCAATAATGGATTGAATCCAAGAGATAGTAGCAATGGTGACGATGATCCGGATATGGATGGCTGGGATCGTGATGGCGATGGTTCTGCGGTTTATGAAGAACTAATATTCAATACAAGAGTGACTCAAATTAAGAAGACAATCGGAGAATCAGTGGCAGAGGGCGAAACAGTAGTTCGAGCAGAATATACTAAGGCTGGCGGTCAAACGGAACCAGTTAATATCAAAGCTCCATCTTCTGGAACAATCTATCAAATGTATGTTTCCGTAGACCAAGTTATTACCTCAAGAGATACAGTTTGGTTCGTTGTAGTAGAAGACAATGAAAGATTCACTAATGAAGATGAATATGAAGCGAAATTCAAGAATAATGAGCCTTTTGATGAAAATGGCGATCCAAGTATGATTATTGGGAGATCAACAGACCCAATGGACGCAGATACTGATAATGATGGGCTAATCGATGGGATTGAAGTATTTGGCTGGGAAATTTTGGTTGTTAATCGTGGTGTTGAAATCACTCTTGTTGTATCTGATCCAGGACTGCCAGATACTGATTCTGATGGTCTTTCAGATTACTTAGAATACTCTTCATTATGTGATTCAGGTTCTAATGCTTCTAATCCTGATACTGATGGTGATGGATTGGATGATCAGTTTGAGGCGACCGGCGGAGGAGGAACTCTTCAGTGGCCTCTTGGCGGTGGTGAAGCATATACAACAAGTCCGTGCGCCTTCGATACTGATAATGATGGTCTCGAAGATGGTGAAGAAGTAATCGTTGGTAAGGATGGATTCCTAACTCATGCTAATAATTCTGATACAGATGGAGATGGACTCAAAGATGGCAATGAGGTGTTGTATATTCCGCGGCCATTCCAAGAAGCTACACATCCATTAGTGAATGATACAGATTCAGATGGAATGTTAGATGGTTGGGAGATGCAAGTTCAATCAGAAGAAGATAATACTAACTCACACAGTTTGTGGGTTGCTACCAGTTCTTGGAACATCCCTAATTGTGTTCCTACTCAAAATAACAACTGTGCAAAGAGCCCTGGTGGTTACATGTGGATTAACACATTAGGTGGCTTTGTTCAAGAAAAACAATTTGAAGTTTATGAAATGAATCTATCTGGGTTTAGTGTTCCAAATAACCCTCTGTGTGATTGCAACGGTAGATGGGCACTTGATCCATCGGAACAAAGTGCTATTGCGAGATTACCAGATGCAGTATATGATATCGATAATGACTCTTTGATGAATGGTGCTGAAGCCCCAGATAAATGGAATACAAACCCAGTAGACAAGGATTCTGATGGCGACAAATTATTTGATGGGTGGGAAGTGAAATATTCTCAATATGCAATTGAATCTGGCTTGGTAGATAATGAATCGTTGTCTGCATTTGGGGCTAGAGGTGTATTAGACCCTTCAATGATTGATAGTGACTTGGATGGGATAGAGGATGGTCAAGAAGATCCTGATCAAGATGGGTTAAATCAAAGTGGTTTGATTAAGCGTTATTGTCCAAGTTATAATGATTCTTCGTTCTCAGATTGTCACATAGACCCTGATACTCCTGATGGCGCTCAATTTTATCAAAATTTAGCAAATTATACTAATTATGAAGAGATGCAAAATAATACTAATCCGGTGTCCAATGATACTGATGGCGACAAGTGGAACGATGGTCCTGAAGTATACTTCCAAGATCATGACGATGATGGAATGGCTACTGGCTGGGAATATCATTTTGACTTTGACCCTTATGATGCCGCAGATAGAATGTTCGACACTGATGGCGATGGGCATGTGAATTATTGTGAGTACAAATGGGATACCAATCCTCGTAATCCAACAAGCTTCCCGGGTCAAGGTGAATTGTGCGACCCATTCAGTGAATAGATACAATAAGAGCGAAACTTCTTGAGTACTTTATGATAGTTAGTACCATGTCAAGCAGGGCTATAGCTACATTTACTGTAGTTTTTTTTGTTATGGTAAGCATTTTACCTTACAATAGCGCTGCTTCTAATTCAACTGTTGAAGATCAACCTTTCATAACCATAAATACAGGCAATGGATTAATCTTTGAAGAAATGATAAATGTTTCAGGTCAATCTAATATTCCTGCAGCTGAATTGATATGGTCAATAAATCATATCCATCCTGTCGATACTTTGTTAGTAAATGATGGGCAAATAATGTCCTCAAGCACATTTTCATTGGTATCCATTGCAGATGACACTTACAACTGGGAAATATCAGTTCCAGTAGATGAATTGAATTGCACATGTACATTTTCAATTTCAGCAATAAATAATGTAGATTTAGAGCAAAGTTCAATCATTTTGTTCATCGGCCAAAATTCTCACTTTTCAGTAATAAATCATATTCCGTCATTTCAAAATATTTTAGATAATCAAATCAAATATTTGTCATATGAAATTATATCACCAGATAGTAATAGTTTGAATATTCCAGAGATTAGTGAATCTTTTGCTTTCAAAGCTAATATCTGTCAATATAGCGGAAATTCTTGTGTTTCGGAGTCAGTTCAAGTTGAAATAAACCACTCTGTACAGAGTGATGGAACTTTTCTTTTGGAAATTGATAAAACCTATCTAGCAATTGATGATGGTAACTGGAACTTTGAAATATATCTAAGAGATTCATATTTGCAATTCTCAAATTCGGATAATCAAATATTGACCTTTGACACTAATCCTCCAACGGTGGAAATTTTGGGTACTAACAAGACTCAAGAAATGGGTTTGGAAGTGTTTTCTACTAATGTTTATGATGGATATGATAGTTCTCTTGTAGCGCTAACTTGGACGATTACGGAGCCTAACGGAATGCTTCGTGGACTCATAGATGGTGAGTATATATCGGATAGTAGTATTAGTATTCAATTTAATCAATCTGGAGAATGGAATATTTCTGTCTTAGCAATAGATTCGGTAGGATATTTCACCAAACAATCACACATAGTTTATGTTCAAAATATCGTTCCAATTATTTCACTAAATAGTTCAATAGAAACTTCAAACAATAAGGAATTAGAGTTTGATTTAGATGAGTTGTGGTTTATTGATGCTTCTTTAACATTTGATACCATTAATGACATTGATGATCTTACTTTTACATGGTTTATTGATGATGAGATTATTCATATTGGTAACAATTTGTCAAACGAGCAGCTCAACAAATCTGGAAATCATGAGATTATATTGATTGTAACAGACAATGATGGTGACACTGCACAATCAAAAATTGAAATTATAATAAATTCAGAGGATGATGGCGGAAATAGCAGTAATATAATTGCCATTACAATAATACTGATTGTTGTTTTATTGGCATCATTTCTATTGATAGGTTTTAGAAAGGAAGATGCATCATTTAATTTGCCTAAATGGGGCAAATAATTAGCCAAGGTTTGAATAGGTAAAAACGGGTGGAAGTATTATGTTTGCAGAGATGTTTGCGCAGTTGGGTAAGTTGGGAGAAATCCCAAATCCAATTTCAAATGATGAGTATTTGATAAAACAAAACGATCTTTTTCAAACTCTTAATGAAGATGATTTGCTAATTTTATGTTCATCACCAGAGACTATTCATTCCAATGATGTTCATCATCCTTACCGGACTCAAAGTAATTTGCTTTATTTGACTGGTTGGATTGAACCAGACGCCGTTTTTTGTGCCATAAATAATGATGGCACTTGGGAATCACATCTGTTCGTTCAACCTAAGGATACGTTGAAGGAAATATGGGAAGGAAGAAGGCCTGGTGTTGAAGGTGCAGTTGCTAACTGGCCAATTGATTTTGCCCACTCAATCGATGATTTAAGCGATATTCTTGGAGATTTGATTGCTAAATCCTCAAGAATCATGCATAGAATGGGTGTTATGTCTAAGGTTGATGATTTAGTTGTCAGTGCAATTAAGAAACGAGATAGAGCACGTCAAAGACTTGGTTCAGGTCCGATATCTGTAGAGGATCCTAGCAACATTATTGCTGAAATGCGAATAGTAAAATCTAATGCTGAAATTGCTCAGATGCAATTTGCTTCAGACGTATCTAGTCTTGCTCATATTATTGCTATGAGGCATGGTGGAGGTGCATCTTCAACTGAAAATCAATTACAATCATTGATTGAAGGTTTTTTCAGGTATGCTGGAACTTCAGGATGGTCTTATCCATCAATCGTAGGTAGTGGGGAAAATGCTACAATTTTACACTATAAAGAAAATGAAGGTAATTGTAAAGACGGCGATATTGTTCTAATTGATGCAGGAGCAGAATTTAGAGGTTATGCTGCTGATATTACAAGATCATGGCCTAATAATGGAAAATTTACCGAGGCTCAGAAAGAAATTTACCAAATTGTATTGGATGCTCAAAATGCAGCAATTGATGAGTGTGTTGTTGGAAAACCATACACTGCACCTCATGAGGCTGCAAGGAGAGTATTGGCAGAGGGATTGATTAAATTAGGCGTTATTGATCAAAGTTTGGATGAAGCTTTAGACATGGAAAATGGTCAATTAAAGAATTGGTATATGCATAATACTAGTCATTGGATTGGTCTAGATGTTCATGATGTAGGGGTATATTTGCCTAATGGTGAACCTAGATTGTTTGAGCATGGTATGTGCCTTACTATTGAGCCTGGATTATATTTTGGTGCATGGAGGCCTGACGTTGATTGTCCTAAAAAATATTCAAACATTGGTATTAGAATTGAAGATGATATTTTGATAACTGATGGTGGACCGGTAATACTAACTGAAATGTGTCCCAAAACAATTGATGAAATAGAATCAATTGTTGGTAAAAGTATCTAGGTGGTAGATTATGAACTGGCAATCCATACTTCAGCGTCAGCAAGGTTGGACTATGGATAAAGCCAATGAATTTAGGTTATCTATTGAAGAGGCCACTGAACTATACTCTAATGCTCCATTACATGAGTTAACTATGGCTGCAGATAAGCGTCGAAAATTGTTTTTCCCAAGTGGCGAAGTGACATATCTTGTTGACCGTAATGTCAATTACACCAATGTTTGTACAATTAATTGTCAATTTTGTTCATTTTATCGGCCCCCAGGACATGATGAAACCTATACCCAGTCTTTTGAAGAAATATCTAATCGTGTATCTGAATTAGAGAATATTGGTGGAAGTAGAATTTTGATGCAAGGAGGAGTAAATCCCGATTTGCCGTTTTCTTGGTATCTTGATCTAATTTCTTATCTTACCAATAGCCATCCAAATATCCAATTAGACTGCTTTAGTCCAATAGAAATCGAAGGAATAGCAGATGTATCTGGAATGAGTACCTCTGATGTCCTAAAACAACTCAAGGAAGTTGGATTACATGGTCTTCCAGGCGGGGGTGCAGAAATGCTAGTTGATGAAGTTCGTAATGATGTTTCGCCCAAAAAAGGTAGTCCAGATAACTGGCTTAGGGTGATGCAAGAGGCACAATCAATTGGTCTTACAACTAGTGCAACTAATGTTTTTGGTTTTGGAGAATCATTTAATCAAAGAGTAGAACATATGTCAAGAATAAGAACACTACAGGATTCATCTATTGAGAAATATGGAAGAGGCTTTACTTCATTTATTGCTTGGCCAGTTCAGTTAGAAACAAATTCATTTGGTAAAAGAAATCGTGGTCAAAATAAGTATGTTTTAGGTGCAGGTCCAACAGAATACATTCGGCATGTTGCTATATCTCGATTATTTTTCGATAATATTTCCAGTATTCAGGCATCATGGCCCACAATGGGCTTAGGTATTGCACAAATGGCATTATTATCCGGTGCAAATGACGCAGGTTCCACTATGATGGAAGAAAATGTAGTATCAGCATCTGGTACAAGCAAAATCTCAGCTTCGGAAATCGAATTACAAAATACAATCATTAGAGCAGGTTTTATCCCAGTTAAACGGGATAGCGATTACAATTTACTTCAAACCGAAATCGTTGAAAATATTACAAAGGAATTGGCAGCACCAATACCACCACAGCATTAACTTGTTATTTCAACGATAATGGGTGATTCGTTTCAGTTCTTCCAGAGTTCACTATTGCTTCAGTAACACAAAATAATGATGGATGTTTTACCTTTAGTGGCTGAACCCACAGTAATTCTGGTAGATTTTCTCTTTCGATTATCACTACCATTTCCCAATGTATTCGAATAAGTGGAGAAAAAATGGTTCCAGGCCAGTCACCTTTAGGAGATGGTATAGTTGTCTTTCCTGATTTAACATCTACGATTTCAGATTGTTGCATGATGCGCATTGGCCTTAGGAATAATCCACCTTTGATTTCGGTACTTTGCATTGGCGAATCTTCACCGCCTCCTGTACCATCATCCAAATCTACTGACCAGTGGTGTGGTAACTCTGTAGTAAGACCCGGAGGTGGCTGGCTATCATTTTCACGTCCAAAAGCCCCCATTAATGCATCTCGACTTGGAGGTAATACGCCAACACGCCATAAGGCAGACATTTTTTTCCAATTTTCTTTAGTTTCTGGGAAATTTATAGTTGCTACCAAATCTTCACTGGATGTACTGTCGCTATGAAACACAATCTTTGGATCCTTAGGTTGTGACTTAAGGAACCTTCTTTGTTTAATTAAATCAGAAAAATTTGCAGTAACTCGCATTATTATGGGGATAAATAAAATTGGCACTACTATTACTGCCAGTACAGGATAGTCCAACAAACCAAATCTAACTCTACCAGTGCCAATACTAGGAACTCCCCAAACGCTAAGTATTGGTTCTAAAAACAAATATGTCAAAGCAATCAAAAGTACGGAAACCGAGAAATTCATAATTTTCCTTGCCTGTTTGTGTACAACATTTGGCGTAAGATACCATCCTGTTCTTTGTTTACTAACTATTGATTCTTTAGGAACTGCTTCAAGCATTTCTTGTGCATGATTTTCATCTAATTTTAGAGTATCATCATCCAATGTATAACGTCTTTCAACCAACCATGAAGACTTGTGACCGATTCTAAATGGCGGAGGAAGATTTCTTATTTTTTCATAAGCTTCTGATTCAGATATATCACTTGCAATTTCTGTCTTTCCAATCGCAATAGGTAGTAATTCAGGCTTGAATCTATAACTCTCAAAAGGTGGATATTTAATTCGCTCTTCTAAGAAAAGTTTACCCATTTAAATCACCTCAACTAAATATCAATTTCATACCGGCCTTTAGTGCTAATTTTCTAAATGCAGGGACTTTTCTAATTAGTGCCATGCCAAGTGGTACGGGTTTTTCGATATCCCCTACTTGATTGATTAATTGAATAATTTCAGGCTTTGCAAACTGCTCGAAATTTCTGTCTAGTTCATTGTCTTCACAATCACTAACCAGTAAATTCCTCAAAGATCTTGCACGATTTTGTTCCTTACGCATTTTTTCAAAGTGATTTTTAGCAATTGACTTAAGTTTATCTTCACTCAAATCATTAAGATTGATTGCAATAGATAATTTTTCGGCAATTCCATTGATTTGTTCAAAACCAGGTCCAATACCTCCACCTGTAGTAGGCTTAGCCATTCCAGCCGCATCACCAATTAACAATACTCTATTCTTGTAGGCTTTTTTCACCATACCACTAGGTACTGGTCCACAATAGCGGGCTGTTTCTCTAACATCACTGAATCGTTCTTTCCAAAGTGGGTGATTCAATAGATTATGATAGCATTCCTCTATACTTTTACCATCCAAACGGTCAGCTGTTGACCATAGTCCTATTCTACAACTATCATTTCCTGAAGGAATTACCCAAGCAAAAAATCCTGGCGCAATTTCTGAACCAGAATACATTTCTAACCAGCGCTTTCTATACTGATATCCTACAACCTCTGTCTGGAAACCAATCATAAGTTCTTTTGGACGCCCCATTTTGAAATATCTTCGTGTCCATGAATGAGCTCCATCACATCCAATCAGTAATTTTGTTGAAATCTGTATTTCATTTCCATCTTTATTCACAGTGAGAATTACTCCATCAGATCTTGCATCTGCATTTACAGGTTTTGAATTCAACCATAATGTTGCACCTGATGTCATTGATTGTTTAACAACAGCTTCATCGAATAACTTTCTACAAACAACGTATGTCCTTACAGTTCCACCAGTTCCTACTGGTACTAATGTCCCCGATGGTCCATGAATTAGTGCGCCATCAATTTCTTCCAAAATAGTATCATACAATCCAACCTGTTTCATGGCATTCGGAGTGACAAGTCCTGCACATTGAAATGGCCTACCGATTTCATTGTGTTCTTCAAGTAGCAAAACACTATGGCCAAGTTTAGCAAGTAAGTTAGCAGTATGACCTCCAACTGGTCCTGCACCAACGATAACAACATCCCAATCATGAGAAGTTATCAACTCGTCCATGATACTCTCTCAGTCAAGTTTGGTTTTATTGTTATGTCGACAATATACTATAATGTCTATTTTTTAGCAAATTTATAACCAACCGCTTGATTCTTTTTCAAGTACAAAATAGATGTAAATTTATTTCCAGTTTTCCTAGAAACAAAATCATCAAATGGACCAATTTGTCCTTTTTCAATCAACATCTTAGCTTCTTCTCGAGTAATTTCTCTTGACGACATTTCTCGTGCGATTTGAATCTTACAATCAGAGCCATCATTTGCAGGTTGGTAAAAAGTTGGAGTTTCAATAATTTCTTCTTTAGTTTTTGGACAAATCGCCACAACACCTTCAACAACAGGGAATTGCTTAGCATCAGCAGCTGCTTTTCTTGGTGGGAATTCAAACTTGACTCGATCTCCATCAAGCTTCAAGAAAGCACTAAAAGGCCTACCCTTCTTTGAGGTAAAATCTTCTAATAGAGCAGATTTTCCTTCAAGCAATATTGATTTTGCCTCATCAGGGGTGATTTTTCTTTTACACATTTCTTGAGATAATCCTCTAAATTTACATTCTTGATCATCACAAGCATACATTGTAGAATTTAGTCTAATAGTTCCTCTTGAACATTTTGGACATTCACATAATTCATCATCTTCTATTGAAGAAGTTGACTCTCCGCCACCAACAAATTCTACATTTCCGCTTTCATTTATTTTGACACTGGCAACATATGGTTCTCCATTTCTATTAAAGAAACCATGTAAATCAACTAGCTCTTTTTTCTCTAACAAGCGCTTTGCAGTATTATTATCAAACCATCTTCCACTTGTATTCTTCCAGAACACAAAATCACAACTTGAATCTCTTCCTTCATTTTTTGGACACAAATAAGAAAGTACTGTTTCAGTTAAATTTTCATCACATTTTAGACAGCATCCTATTGATTCCATTTTCTTAAACAACTCATTTCTATCGTGGTTTTTGATTCGAGTTACCATTTCTTCTGCCTTGTCATAAATTACTTTCATATATTGTTCTCTTGAAAAATCGCCATTTTGAACAGAAGTCAATTTTGCTTCCATATCACCTGTTAACTCAGGAGATGTAATCCATTCCACAGGTATTGCTCGTAACAATTCAATTAGCTTAATTCCACCAGGGGTCGCTCTTAAACTACCTGAACGTGCTCTTTGTATGAAGTTTCTAGAAATTAATTTTTCAATTGTGTCAGCCCTTGTAGCAGGAGTTCCAAGTCCTTTGCCTTTCATTGCTTCTGCTAACTCATCGTCATCAATACTTCTTCCTGCGTGTTCCATTAAGGACAGTAATTTTGCCTCTTTAAGTCGATTAGTAGGTTTTGTCATTTCTTCCTTGAATTGATGTTTTAGTACTTGTGTACTTGCTGGATTTGTTTTTAATGAATTCCATTTTTCGGGTATAGAATTACTTTTTGGTTTAACTTCTCGCCATCCAGGCTCTTTGAGGATTCTAATTTGCTTTTTGAAATCTTGGTCATTTTTCGTACTAATTCTTGTTTGAACATCCCATATTGCAATTGGGTGGAATGAAGCCAAAAATTGGCGACAAATTAGATCATATAATTTTGCAGCATCCTGACTTAGGTTAGATTGCGGTAATTTTCCAGTTGGTATTATCGCGTAGTGATCTGAAACTTTACTATTATCAAAATTTCGTGAAACATTAGTCAATCCATTTTTCTTTAATCTTTCAGTATGCGGATTAAGTTGGTCTTGAGCACCAAGTTGAGTAATTGTTTTACTTATAGATTCCATCATATCTTCAGGTAAATATCTAGAATCAGTACGTGGATAGGTCGTTAATTTGTGTGTGTCGTATAGTTCTTGAGCAACAGATAGAGTTCGTTTTGAAGTCCATGACCACATACTATTTGCCTCTCTTTGCAGGGTAGTAAGATCAAAATTTAGCGGAGGATTTTCTTTTGAGTCTCGATGTTCTTGCTTAGTTGAGAAATCTCCATCAGTATCTAACAAGTCCTCGAGCATTTTCTTTTCTTTTTCATCAATGATACGATGAGCTTTAGTTAAAGGATTGTCCTTATCCTCTACATTGTCACGACGTTCCCATCTACCTGTCCATTCACAATTTTCTGATTTGAAATCAACCTCAAGTTCCCAGAATGGTTCAGATTTATGGCCTAAAATTTCTAATTCTTTATCGACAATTAGTGCTAAGGTTGCAGTTTGAACTCTTCCAAGTGACATTGAGGTGCCATCATTTTTACCAGTCCTCAAAAATGTAGATGCTATTCGGGAACCATTCATTCCGATAATCCAATCTGCTTCTGCTCTACTTACTGCAGCATCTCGTAGACGAGAATAAGTGTTTGAATTCAACCTATCATTATATGCCTTCATTATGGAATCTGGAGTCATAGATTGCAACCACATTCTACTCATTGGTACTTTTGACTTTGAAAATTCGATAATTCTTCGAAAGATTAACTCTCCTTCTCTAGCAGCATCACAAGCATTCACAATTTCAGTACAATTTTTCGCTGAAATAAGTTTCTTAATGGCGGTTAATTGTTTTCTATTATTGCCTCTACCACTACTTGGCTTAAGTTCAAACTTCTCAGGAATAAAAGGTAGCATATCGATACTTTTTCGCCAATCTTTCAACCTATCGTCATATTCCTCTGGTGTTTTTAACTCCAAAAGATGGCCAACTGCCCATGTTATTACGAGGTCATCCGACTCCCAATGAGAGTCAGTTTTTTTGGTTACACCAAGGACTTTGGCAATGTCTTGTGCAACACTCGGTTTTTCAGCGATGACGACAATTGCCATGATTTACCTCCCACCGGCGGCGATACTTGAACCCTCTCCATAGACAAATAATTACTAGATACTATAGTATCTAGAGAAAATTCAGCACGTAAAAGTTAGAGATTTTTTTTTCGAGAAATTCTAAATTCTTTCTCATTCCAACGACCCTCTTGGACTGAATCGACACAACCATTGCATCCTGGATAACCAGCATCTAATAATTGTAAACATGATTCAATCAACGCTTCAAAACCTTCGCCAACATCCATTTCTATCCAGCAAATATCTTCTTCAGGCATCTCCTTCCCAAGGTATATGATTGGTAATTGATTTTTTCCAGATGTATGGTAAATCCAAATATCTTCATTCTCAACATGGTCATGAATCGGGAAAGTAATTCTTTGAGGTATTTTTTCAGCAATATGGTGTGATAACTTTCTAATTTGTTCTAAGTATTTTACATCAGATTTAATCGTAATTTGTTCCAATCTAACCATTCTTCGAGCAGATTCTCTGACTACAGCCCATAAGGGGTGAATCATCTGCATAATTAGGCCAATGAGGGGTAAGTCTTGAATGATGCCGTCGCTGAGAAGTAAT
>CEVR01056346.1_pt1 | contig 19069 bp, 15 predicted proteins | sample 356541 | NCBI WGS metagenome assembly CEVR01 (sample SAMEA2623734, study PRJEB7988) | marine metagenome | isolation source: saline water (ENVO:00002010), including
GGTAACCGTCGTACTCATTTCGATCGATTTTCGAATCATCTTAATGGCGGACTTTGCCTTGGAGAATTTCTTTGCAGCCTCTTTTGCTTTATCGCCACGCTGCTTGGCGGAATAACCGGTCGCCTCATCTAGGAAAGTAGACCATCGACGACGGCTTTCCATAGCTTGCTCTCGCCCGCCTTCAGCAGAAAGGAAGGATTCTAGATCAGACCCTTTTAATTGAACAACATCAACTTGTAATTTACCTTGGTCTGTGTAACATCCAGAAATGTTTGAAAGAAGGCCAAAAGATGCTTGGAACTCTCCTTCTGCATTTGCTTGAACATTGTCAAAATGTTGTGCCGCCAACTTAGCCAAACCTGCGTTTCCACCAATTGTTTTCTCGATACCTCGTTTTACTGCGAATCGCTCCATGATGGCCCATTGGCATGAGCCTCATAAGGCTCGCGAAGAAGAAACCACCCAAAGAGTGGGGTTTTTCTGTAAGATTGCTTGGGCCAACCATGCGCACCAGAGCATTGTTCATCTTGCTCATCATCCTCTTTGCTCCATTAGCAAGCGCTTCGGAAGTAGGATTCAAGCGAGAAGAATCCTTGAGCGAACAAGGATTGAACATTCAAGCCGGTGAAGTTTCACCGAGTGGTTCGAGCATTCTACTCGTCGGTGATGATGGTTTTGTTCATATGATTTCAGCATCAACTCCAGGTGATCGTAGCCAAGATCAAGCTATCGACAGTAGCCGTTCTGTGCGATTCAATGATGTTGCTTGGCATCCGAATGGAGAGACTGCATTGATTGCAGGAGATCTTGGAGCAGCCTTGAGATATTCATTGAGTGACAACAGTATCCAAGCGGTCAACGGGGCTATAATCGTTGGAAATATCGAGTTAACAACCACTTCCTGGCGTGCTGGGGGCGACCTAGCATTCTTCGGTGCGAAGAATGGAAATATCTACAGCTTTAACGAAGGAGAGGGTATGATACAAATGCAAAATACACTTTCCTCAGAAATTACCGATATTGCCTGCCACCCTGAACAGAATATTTGCGTTGTTACTACATTGGATGATGGAATTGCAGTGATTGACCGTACTCGAGAAGTAACTTGGCTCGATGGAACATCGAGCGATACCTGGGTTGCTGTTGATTGTGCAGATCCAATGTATCTCAAGTGTGCAGCCTTTGCAAGTGGACGTCGCCACGTATCAATTGTTCTTGACATTCAGGATGCTTCAAAATCAACCACTGGTCAAGTTATGCAATTAGTAGAGGGGACAACTGATTTCATTGCAGCGAGCAGGGGATATGACGGAACCTCTTTGATTCACCTCGCACCTATGGAATCTGTCCGCTACATACTCGATGTTGATGAAGTATTCATGCACGTTGAATCCGAAGCGATTACCTCGTTCGACCCCGAAGTCGCTGGACAAAGAATCGCATTGATGTGGGAGATTGGAGAGGATGAAGGTTGGTTGATCACAAATGAAGGTTCAATCGTTGAGATTTATCCAACAGAAACTCGAGAAAGTCTCGGAATTATGGAGACAATTGTCTTCGCTGCAGTTGCGATTTCGGTGCCCGGAGTCATCATCGGGTTGATTTTCATGAACAGTTCCTATTTGCAACGGAAATACAGGCAACTGCGTGGATTTGAAAAGAAAGAATGACGAGAAAGAACATTGATTTCTTGTGCTAAGGTTCATCAATTGGGTTGTCCCCCACGAATTGAGGGAACTGGATGGAACCATTCGAAGCCATCGATTTTTACGATATCGAATCCTTGCTCACCGAAGAAGAAATTATGATTCGCGACCTTGTTAGAGAGTGGGTCGATGAAGAAGTAATTCCAAAAATTGAACATGCTTGTGAGGAAGGTATTTTCCTTGATGAATGGCGTGTTGCTCTTGGTGAAATGGGCGTTCTTGGAGCCCCTCTCAAGGGGTACGATTGCCCTGGATTGTCTTATGTTGCGTATGGTCTAATCTGCCAAGAGCTTGAACGAGGTGACTCGGGATTGCGTTCTTTTGCATCTGTTCAAGGATCGCTTGCTATGTATCCAATTTGGGACTTTGGAAGTGAAGAACAGAAGAATTACTACTTGCCAAAGATGACATCTGGAGAATGGATTGGCTGTTTCGGGCTAACGGAGCCTGATTATGGTTCAAACCCTGGTGATATGATTACCAAGGCCGAAGACAAAGGCGATCATTACCTACTGAACGGTGCCAAGATGTGGATTACCAATGGTACAATTGCCGACGTTGCAATCGTTTGGGCGAAACTCGATGGAGTCATTCGTGGTTTCATTGTCGAAAAGGATGATGAAGGATTCAGTGCACCTGAAATGAAGGGTAAGCATTCCCTCAAAGCATCTGTAACATCAGAACTTGTGTTACAAGATTGTAAGATTCCAAAAGACCGAATTCTACCAGGAGTGAAGGGTCTGCGCGGACCTTTCTCATGCCTTAACAACGCTCGATATGGAATTTCTTGGGGTGCGTTAGGTGCAGCCATGGCCTGTTTCCACAGTGCGAAAACATACGCTTTGAGCAGAATTCAATTCGATCATCCAATTGCATCTTATCAACTCGTTCAAAACAAGTTAGCTTGGATGCTTCGTGAAATTACAAAAGGGCAACTTCTCGCTTATCATCTTGGTCGAAAGAAGGATGATGGGACTTGGTTCAATGAACAAATTTCCCTTGCAAAGATGAACAATGTCGATATCGCATTGGAAATCGCCCGTGTTTCTCGTGATATTCACGGAGCTAATGGAATTCTCGATGAGTATCCAGTCATGCGTCATATGGCTAATCTTGAATCAGTAAAAACGTATGAAGGAACCCACGACATCCACAATCTAATTATTGGACGTTACATTACAGGTATTCAGGCATTTACACGAACAGTTTGATTGAATCAAACATTCGGAAGTAGGCCAATACGTGCCAATCCACTCCACAATGGATTAAGGAATCGCGGCAAGAACCGGTGGCGAAGATAAACAGCCGCAGCAAGACTCAACTTTTGCAACTTGTTGAGTTTGACGCGACGAGTGAAAACATCCCCTTGTTGCTTCTCTATCTCTTTGAGAATCTTATCATAGAAAGCGATCATGGCTGCTGGCGAATATCGGGTACGTCGTGGAAGAAGCGGAAGGAGTTGACGCGCTTCTTCGAGATATGTACGGGCTCGCTTTGCATAGTGATGGCAATAAGGCTCCCATGATGTTTTCAAAACAACTTTTCCACCTTTGAGATCGCTCTCAACCATGCCATTACGTTCAAGTTCATCCAATGGAAGATATACTCTGTTTCGTTCAATATCTTCACCAACATCTCGCAAAACATTGGTTAGTTGCATGAATATACCCCATGATTCAGCAAACTTCCTTGCTCTTGGATCATCATATCCATAGATTTCAATGCACATGAGACCAACCACAGATGCGACCCTGTAGCAATAAACATACAATTCTTCGAATGTACGGTATCGATTGCTGTAAAGGTCATCTTCCATTCCTGAGATAAGATCATCAAACACACTACGAGGAATGTTGTATTGCTCAATAGTATCTTTTAGCGCAAGGAAAACAGGATCTGTACTGTATACGTCGTTGTAACAGGTCGAGAGTTTCTTCCTGAAGAAGAACAGTTGGTTGATTTTGTTGAGGTATAAATCATCTTCCAATATCGTAGTGCGCTTTTGTAGAGATTCAAGTTGGAGGCGATATTCCACTGCTTCTTGACTGAGTTCAATTGTTGAACCTGGGAATCGGTCAGCCCAATCGCCATCTGCGATGTCATCTGCTCGGCGGCAGAATGCATAGACGGCGCACATAGCAAGGCGTTGTTCTTCTGGAAGGTACTTGAACGAGTGATAGAAGTTGCCAGCCTCTCGCTTCGTGAGTTCTTCACAGTACCTGTAGGCCAAGCGATAGAGTTCAATTGGAGGTTTATCGGACCAAATAGGTGCATCAAGATCGACAAATGGATCTATCAGTTCATCATCATCATTGAACAATCCAATCATCATTGCACCTTCTCGGATTGCTTCCATTGCAGTGACACTTACTGCTTTTACAGCATCCCGAGCTAGTATAACACCAGCTCGGAGACGATCGAGTGGTGTTGGAGATTTCTTCGCCTCCACAGAGTTCTCAGCCCCACCTTTGAGGGGGAAGAGAAGGTCGAGCGGTTTGCGGCGTTCCAACATCGTAAACATTCATGCCTAACACTCGTTGTTTAAGAGCCCTCCTCTCGAACGCTCGCGCGAATAGTTTGTTTTTCAACGAAGTAACTATTTACTCACAAACATAGTGTTTAGACATTCTTATTCTTTGCTAAGAGCCTCTGAACTCCTCCAGGAATTATCAATGCCCTAAGCAATTTCTTGAAGTATACTTTCATCTCCTCTCTCGTAACCTTGATCTTTTCATCCGAATCCAAGATGTTTCCTTCACGGAGTAATGTTACCGTTCTCTGACCTATCAAGACTGGAAGCATCGATGCTGCCTTTAGCCTAAACTGGCGATCTGGAATCATGCGAATATATTCCACAGCTGCATCCAAATGTTCACTTGTTATGTCAAGATAAGTGTCATAAAGAGGGCGGAATGAATCAATATTACTTGAGTCAAGCAAGTCATTGGGCTCTAGCCCATACTCTTCAAGGGAAGGCCCTGGGATGTAACAACGTCCAAATCGCAAATCCTCAGGAATATCACGAAGGATGTTGATCATTTGCAATGCCTTTCCAAATCTGATTCCATTCTCAAAAAATAATTCTTCCTTGCCTTTTGGTGCATTAATTATGTGGGCGAGAGACATTTTTGTCCAGAATACTCCGACGCATCCTGCAACCCTGTAGGCATAATCGTCCAGCTCTTCATCCGTCTGGAGTGCCGAAATAGTCCCTCCTTCTTTGGCGATGCCGAAACGTTGCAGATCAAGAATTTGTCCGCCAACGATAATATCTAGACATTCTAATATTCTCTGTCTATCACCTTCATCATAAATCGGTAACGCATCGATAACTTTCTGGGCGTTTCTCAATAGTTCCCCTTCATCCGGATTTGTCTGAATATCAGCGAGAGTTGTCAAATCCGGTAGTTCTCTAGAACGCCCTTGTGCCACTTCATTGTATTGCGTCAATGCTTCGATGAGTGTACTGGTTTCACCCGCTTTCGAATCAGCGATTGTATCAGCAATCCTTGCCAGTAAATAGAGAAGACCGATTTGCCCACGTATCTTTTTTGGAAGGTACTTGAGGGTGGGATAAAACGAACGAGAGGTCGTTTCCAATAGTTTGTCGATTTCTGAGTCAATAAGAACCGACATGGCTTCCCTCCAGTTGAACCACCGAACTCTCCCGCATGAAGATTCTCACTCTGTGTTGAGCCATTTGCATAACATGGGATAGAAGACTTTAGAATCAAGGATGTTTAGGTAGGTAAGGGTGAGGAGATGGAGTGTGGTTCCTGCGGAGCAGTAATCCCTGATGATTCCATCTTTTGTTCAGAGTGCGGAGCCCGGCAAGAATTCTCCAGAGCGGGCAGTTTTTCCGCTATGGGATCACAAAGTTTGGGCGGTGGTGAAGCCACTGGTGGACGTGGCTTTGGTGTAGTTTCTGGAGAAGCGGTCCGACAACAGCGAGATATGCAGCAGCAAGGTATGCCACAAGGCATCCCTGCTGACATCCTTCAAAACATAGCCTCTGGAATTCAACAACAGAACAATCTCCCGCCTGGAAGCCAAATTCCATCGCAACAACCAAGTCAATTCCCGAATCAAATGAGCAACCAATTCCCTCAACAACAGCCAATGCAACATGGCGTTCCAGTCAACACACAAATTAATGATATTCCTCAACAACCACGTGGTCCAACACTTGCAAGCGGTGCTGTTCCAGCCAATAATGTTGAAACTCAACTTGGCGGAACAACGGTTACAAACAATCCAACAGCTTCACCAACAGATGCAATGGTTAATCGATTAGCAGAAACTGAACGGGCGGTAAAGAGTGAACGAAGAAGTCAATGGTTGAACATGAATCAATCGAGCGCATCTAACGTACTTGCAAACCTTGGCGCAGATTTACCATCCCATCTCAAGGATGCTCAAGGTATTACGCCCGCTGCCGAAGTTATTGCAGGAGCGATGGGGCAATCGGCTGCGGACGGACCCAGCGAAGCCCTCCTTCGACGGATGTGTGAAGTCGCATCACGTCGAGTAGCAAGAAAGCGAGGAGTGGCTGTTGAGACTCCTGAGGCAACGATTGTTGATGGCGCACTCGTCGTCAAACTCACCTATGTTGATGACGGACGTGTGCTTGATACGCCTGAGGATCTAAGTTCAGCCTTTGAACATGCAATCCAAACTGAAGTTGCACTCAAAGGCTACGATATGGGTGTTGAAATTGTACTTTCATGCATGAAGGACGGAGAAGTAACCGCCATCGGCGAGGATGCCGATGAAGACGATGAAGAAATGTTTGCTTGTGAAGTATGCGATGGTCTTGTCAAAGAATCAGATCCCAAATGCCCTCATTGTGGTGCTGTCTTCGAAGATGAGGAAGAAGTCGTTGAACAAACTCGCAGAGGGCCACCTGGACCTTCTCGCTCAGGGCCACCCGGGCCAAAGAAAAGTGGACCTCCTGGACCTTCCCGTTCAGGACCGCCCGGACCAAAGAAGGGAGGACCACCCGGAGGAGGGCCAAAGAAAAGTGGACCTCCTGGACCTTCCCGTTCAGGACCATCTGGACCAAAGAAGGGAGGGCCACCTGGAGGTGGACCGAAGAAAGGTGGGCCGCCTGGACCAAAGAAGGGAGGACCGCCCAAAGGTGGACCAAAGAAAAGTGGACCACCCGGAGGTGGACCACCTGGACCAAAGAAGGGAGGACCACCCAAAGGTGGACCGAAGAAAGGCGGGCCGCCTGGACCTAAGCGTGGACCTCCGAATTGATGAGGCGTTCAAGTGTCGAGCCAAGCCCATGATTTTGGGAATATCCATTTCTCCGGTAAATTGCGACCATCACAAGTTGCTGCAGTATCGGTCATCAAACCAGAACTTGAGAAAGAAGGGAAGCATCTCCACATAGTGGCGCCACCGGGCTCAGGAAAAACAGTACTGGGACTCTATGTTTGGTCAGATTTAGTTCGCGTACCTGCTCTCGTTCTCTCTCCTAATTCAGCGATTCAAGCCCAATGGGCTGCCCGCACATCTCTCTTTGAACTCGATGGAAAGGAGGAGGAGATAAGTACAGACGGAAAGAACCCTGGATTGCTTACTTCACTTACCTATCAATCGATAACAATGCCGAAGAAAGGGGATGAAGATCTTGATGAAAGTGCTATCGAGTTGTGGACTCAAGTTCTAATGGATAGTGAAGAAGCGGATAGCCACGAATCTGCAATACAATGGATTTCTGATCTGAAGCAAAACAATCCGGATTACTATTCATCTCGACTTTCAGTCTATAGAAAGAAGGTTCGCGACGATTTTGCAAAACATGGAAATGCGCTATGGACCCTACATGATTCTTCAAGAGAAACCCTCATCCAACTCAAAGAAAAGGGAATTGGATTGATCATTCTCGATGAGTGCCATCATCTCTTACATCATTGGGGACGGGTTTTGGCTGAATTGAAAGAATTCTTTGGCGACCCGATCGTGTTGGGATTAACTGCAACACCTCCCGATTTCTCTACCATCGATGATGAATCAGCAGAACGATATCAGAAATTCTTTGGAGAAATCGATTATGAAGTTCCTGTACCTGCTTTGGTAAGAGATTCGAACTTGGCTCCGTATCAGGATCTCTGTTACTTTGTTCGACCAGCGACACACGAGATTGAGTATATCTCAAAAGTTGATGATGAATTTGAGCAAATCATGACCGCCGTTGAACAACAATCAACGTATGAAAACGCCATCCCTAGATTGCAGGATTGGGTCTATGATCAGTTGGATAAGAAGATTCTACCAGGTGGAAAATCAGTCACATGGCAAACATACAACACTCGTAATGAATCTTTCTGCAATGCAGCAAGAGCTTATCTCCGAAATTGTGGGATGGTTCTGCCAAATGATGTTCCGCCTTTACCTCAAATGCAAACAGAAATGAGTCGGATCGCCTATCTTCGACCTGTTCTTGATAGATATGTGCGACATGGACTTCGTCGTTCACAATCAACTGAGGATCATGCAAAGGGAGATGAAGTAACCAGCCGATTACGTCTTCTTGGTATTCAAATTACAGAAACCGGCGTACGACCTTGTGCATCACCTGTTGGAAGAATCATGGCCTATGCATCCTCAAAAATCGATGCTTTGTCCAACATTATTCAGACTGAAATGCAATCCCTCGGGCCAGATATTCGCGCTGTAATCATTACAGATTTTGAGAAAACTTCCGCTACAACTCTTGTTGAAGGAGTCATGGACGAAGAAGCAGGAGGGGCAATAGCAGCATTTAGAGCACTTGTTAAGTGTGATTCCGGTGATATCCTTGATCCTGTTCTCATGACAGGTAGTACGGTTCTAGTCGATGATGACCTTGCTGAAAAATTCCTCATCGAGGCCAATGCATGGATTCAAGAACGAAATCTAGAGATTGAACTGACCGACCTTCCTAAAGATGGATATCATGTTATTTCTGGCCGAGGAAAAAACTGGAAGCCGCGATATTACTCGATGATGATTACAGAATTTTTCCAGCAAGGAATCACGAAATGTTTGATTGGAACGAGAGGTCTCCTCGGTGAAGGATGGGATGCATCAAAAATCAACGTCCTCATTGATTTAACGACAGTTACAACCAGTATGAGCATAAATCAACTCCGTGGTCGCTCGATAAGACTTGACAAGGAATGGCCGGAAAAAGTTGCAAACAATTGGGATATCATTTGTTTGGCGGAGGAGTTTACAAACGGTTTCAAAGACTATGCAAGATTTGAGAAAAAGCACAAGCAACTATTCGGTGTTTGTGACGATGGTGCGATCGAAAAAGGAGTGGGACACGTTCATGCAGCCTTTACAGAAGCGGAACCTGAGGGAATCAGTGAAGGAATGGCTCTATTCAACGATGAAATGTTGAAACGTTCTCGTAATCGACCACTAACACGTAAATTGTGGGGAATTGGCCAACCTTTCTCTGCATTACCGAAGGAAGCGGTAGAAACAAAATGTTCTACTGGTTTTGGTGGTGGATTCGGCTTCAGTATGAAATCAAAGACGGAATGGTCTGATGAATCCATTGTCCAAGCTATCTCATATGCTATTTCTAACAGCCTAATCCATTGCGGTTACATCTCTAATACATGTCGAGCATCTGGAGGAGATCGTGGAGGAGGATGGCTGCGAATGCATCTCGAAAACAGTACGGAAGAAGAATCAAAAATCTTCACTAAAGCACTTGAAGACGTTCTTGGACCTCTGGAAAAGCCAAGATATGTGATCTCAAGATATTCGCGTTTTATGACCGATAACTGGTTAACCAAACTTCTTCCAGAAGTATTGGCAAAGTATCTCCGTCCTGTAAAGGCGAAACTGGTCATGCATCACACCGTACCGAAGATACTTGCTGGAAAGAAAGAGGATGCAGAAATCTTCCACAGGTATTGGCAAGAATTTGTTAGTCCGGCAGAATTATTCTATGCACATAGTACGGATGGAAAGCAACGACTTGAAGCGATCAGACAGCAGAATCTTGTTCCAAATAACTCGATTCACAGGAAAAAAATCTTCCTATGAACATGAAGGACAAGTTATCTTATCACCTTTGCATCCATTGCAAAAACGCTTACGACAATTGAAACAACGGAAATCAAAAACGTTGACTGGCGTTGTGCAGGTTGAATTTCCACACACTTCTGTAGCAGGTTCACTTGATTCTGGCATGCTCGACCAAAACGCACTAGTTGCTGCCGATTCAGCATTCACCGGCTTTGCTGGTTGGGAGTTGATGGCTTGTGTGGCATGAGTCGGCATGATTCCAAGCACCGCCTGCACCTGTGGATTTGAAAAGAAAGGCTGGGATGCTTTACGACCTCCAGTAAAGAAGGAAGCGTATTGTGTTGCAGCTTGATCTGCTGTCATGCCCCGTACGGATTGACTTTGCAATTTACGAATCATATGATTGTAATGTGGTCCTCCAGCGAATGAGGAATGGTTTCTGCTTTGGAACATTGGAGAAATTCCCGCAGAATTTGCCTCGTCTCCAGTGATTTGATTTTGCACAGCAACAACCTTCACAACAAGATGTGCAAGGCCAGTAAAAACAAGCATGAAAAATCCAAGGGCAATTCCAATCCCGACATTAGGAATAGTAGCACTTGCGAAGAAAATCATGGCTCCTGTAATGTAGAGGCCTCTGAATCTTCCTTTTTTTTCTGCCAACTTCACACCTCGAAAGTTGGCCATGGCGCCGTCTCCAAGCGCCATGGCCGATTGGTTCTACCCATGTGCTCGCACACGATGTCATTGTCCGAAGACTCCATTGGAGACGGAACTAGGTTCAGCAGTCGGCTTATAAAGAATCATTCCCGAACAACAATTCGTAACGAAGGTTCCAAACCGCCTGAAAAGGAAGCATCTTGATCGATTGCTCGATGAATTCCCATTCTATGCTCTAGTTCAAGATGTGAACGAGATAGTGATTTTTCTGATTTTAGTTCTCGGCCGAACAAACCAATCGGTTCCAATTCGTCAACCCATTCAGCATCTTCATTCATCGCATTGGAGATTTGAATCCAATCATGCTCACGTTCCTTCAAGATTGATGCCCGTTTCTTGAGCCCATAAGATGAGTAGATTTTGATAACTTTTGAACGAGGCAAAGCGATCGGACATAGCATTAAGATTCGTTTTCCTTGTTGCCAAAAAGAGCACATCCCCAAGTCTTCTTCATGCATCATTTCGATTGCTCTTTCCATGGCTTCCTGATCTTTACCCCACGAATAGGGAAGCCAAAAGAGAATGACTGAACGATCCTTAGTTCCAGGAACGTGTGTACTTGCTTCAACAAAGTGCTGGTGTTTTGATTTAGGCTTCGCCTCGGGTTTCTTTTTGACTGTTTTCTTGTACTTCTTCTTGCTCGCTCTTGCACGTTTAGGTATCTTTTGAGCCGAATCGATTCGGGGAATATACTCGAGTAAATCTTTGATTGGATGATTCAATTGTTCCAAGGAAACAATAGTACATTGATATCCGGTTGTTCCATGAATTGAACCAGGTAAACGGATGATTCTCCTAGTGTCTGCCGTAACCCTTTGATCCACTTCGAAACCTTGTTCAATTATGCGAGTAAGTAATTCTTTACGTGAATCCCTAACCGTATCTTCTCTGAGTTTTGGATCTCCAATAGCGAACTTCTCTCGTTGCAAATCTGAATAGAATAAATGAAATCCCTTACTTCCAGAAAATGAACAACTCAAAAATTCGATTGATGAATCATTAGCGAGATAGTTGTGAAGTTCAGTTGCAATTGTTCTTGCCTTCTCAAGATTATGTAAACTAAGCGGGGCTACATCGATGTCAAAGACGATTAGGTGGTCAATAAGGATTGGATGTGGCCTTTCTTTATCATGGAGACGAGGCAAGTCAATTGGATCCAACCATCTCGAAGTTGAGACATAGAGATCACTTACCACATCTTTGCCAATCGCCTTCATCAAAGTCTGATGATTACGAACACGTCGACGTGCTGTAAGCCATTTCCCTTCAACTGTTCTCCATCTATAGGAATGTTGGTTTGCGTTTGGAAGCCAATCAACATCGATTGCATTTTGATCGTAATGAGCGAGAAGTTCGTTTCTTCTCTCCGCGCTCATGTCACTCGCTTCGTAAACCTGCCTTAATCAATGACTTGAGAAGGACTGCTCCCAATTCAGAAGGATCCTTTGCACAAGCAATACCTGCTGCTTCAAAGGCTTCGAACTTTTCTTCCGCTGTCCCCTTACCGCCGGAAATAATCGCTCCTGCATGTCCCATTCTCTTACCAGGAGGGGCAGTGGCACCAGCAACAAACCCAACAATCGGCTTGGAAACATTATCCTTAGCCCATGCAGCGGCTTCTTGCTCCGCGTTTCCACCTATTTCACCGATCATAACAATAGCTTCTGTTTGTGAATCAGCCTCGAATGCTGCAAGACAATCAATGAATCCTGTCCCATTTACAGGGTCGCCACCAATACCAACACAAGTCGATTGGCCTTCACCAATACTCATGGTTTGGGCAACAGCTTCGTAAGTTAATGTACCCGATTTGGAAACAATACCAATCCTACCCTTCGCATGGATGTGTCCAGGCATAATTCCAATCTTTGCACCACCGCCATCACCCGGTGTAATGATACCAGGACAATTTGGTCCAATTAGTCGTACGCCTGGACGGTTCTCGACAAAGGCAACGGCCTTGACCATATCCAATGTTGGGATTCCTTCAGTAATACAGACAATAACACCTTCTCCTTTCACTTGATCAAATGCATCTGCAGCTTCCATAATGGCTTCACCTGCAAATGGTGGAGGTACGTAAATGACAGTTGCATCAGCGTCTGTTGCCTCAATCGCTTCGAACATTGAGTTCCAAACTGGGAAGGGCTTTCCTTGTAATTCAACGGTTTGACCGCCTTTACCGGGCGTACATCCGCCAACAATCTGAGTCCCATATTCAACCATTTTATCGGCATGGAACATGCCTTGCTTGCCAGTTATACCTTGTACCAACACCTTTGCATTTTCTTCAATCCAAATTCCCATCAGGCCTCACCTCCAATCAATTGAACAATCTTTTGAGCACCTTCTGCCAAGTCATCAGCTGGATGAATATTCAACGTTGAGGCTGCAAGGATGGCTTTACCTTCATCGACATTGGTTCCAGCGAGACGAACCACGAGAGGGACGTTGAGGTCAAGCGCTTCTGTTGCAGCAATTACGCCACGAGCGATAATGTCGCATCGCATGATTCCTCCAAAGATATTCACAAGAATTCCTTTTACATTCGGATCTTCAAGGATAATCGAGAACGCGGTCTTGACTTGCTCCTCGTTTGCTCCTCCACCAACATCGAGGAAGTTTGCAGGTTCTCCTCCGTACAATTTGATGACATCCATCGTTGCCATAGCAAGTCCTGCACCGTTGACCAAACATCCAATGTTTCCATCGAGTTTAACGTAAGAGAGGCCTGTTTCCTTGGCTCGGATTTCAACGTCCTCTTCTTCAGATAGATCTCGAAGTTCGTCCCAGTTCTTGTGTCTAAATTCAGCATTCTCATCAAAACTGACCTTTGCATCGAGTGCGACCATTTCATCATCTCCTGTTCGAACCAATGGATTGATTTCTACCATGGCGCAATCCTCCTGAACGAACAACTCATACAAGGAGCGAAGCATCTTAGCAAACGATTTGTGAGACGCTCCGGATAGACCCAAAGCAAGACCGATGTCTCGGATTTGATAACCCATCAATCCTGCATTTGGATCAACATTTACCTTGTGAAGAAGTTCAGGAGTTTCCTCAGCAACCTCTTCAATGTCCATTCCACCTTCTGTAGAAGCCATGATGAGGACGGATTTTTGTTCTCTGTCAACCAGCAATGCAAGGTAATATTCGTGAGCAATATCACATCCAGATTCAACGTATATATGATTGACAAGTTTACCTTCTCCACCTGTTTGCTTAGTTACAAGAACATGACCCAGAATATTGGTTGCATAGGTTTCAACATCTTCGCGGGAGAAAGCGATCTTAACGCCTCCTTCCATAACGAGGTCGCCTGAATTTGGACAATACAAATTTCCTTTCCCACGGCCACCAGCATGAATTTGGGACTTGACGGCAACAACCTTTGATTGAAGAGAATCATAAGCACCCAATGCTTCTTCGACACTTGTGCAGTGAACGCCACCTAGTACCTTAACGCCATGCGCTTTGAACAGTGCTTTTCCTTGATATTCATGGATGTTCATTGTATCACTAATTATTGCGAGCCAAAGACCGCCTTTGAACTGTGCGGATAAGTTATCTCAGTATTCATGTCATGGACACTACAAGTTGAAAAACGAAAACAAAGCCCAAGAAGCATGCAGGTCGTGGTGTTAGCCGGTGGATTCGGAACACGGCTACGCCCATGGACATATGATATCCCAAAACCAATCCTGCCGATGTTGGACAAAACACTCCTTGAACACGTGGTTGAAGTCGTACCTGGTGACATGGTAGATGAAGTCGTAGTTGCCGGTGGCTACAAAGTCGACGACATCGAAGCATACTTCAAACAAGTTGACGTCCCTTATGATGTCACCATCGTGAGGGAAGAAGAACCACTCGGAACCGGTGGAGCTTTGGGGAATTGTCGTGATGTTATCTCCGACCAATTCGTTTGCTTGAATGGTGATATCATTTCCTCACTCGATATGCAAGTTGGAATGGACTTGCATAGAGCGAATGGAGGGATAGGTACACTGGCACTTTGGAAGGTCGATGATCCAACTAGATTCGGTATCGTTGGATTAGATGAAGAACAACGTGTAACTCAATTCAAAGAGAAACCAAAGCCTGAAGAGGTATTTTCTAATCTAATCAATGCGGGTTCCTATCTCTTCGAAGATTCTATTTTCGATTACATCCCTAAGGGCAGGAAGAGTTCACTTGAACGCGAGGTGTTTCCAATACTCGCAAATGAAAATCAACTAAACGGATTCTCCTTTGAGGGTTATTTCATCGATGCTGGAACGCCAAAGAGCTGGTCCCTAGGCGTCCAAGCGAGTATTGCAAACGAAAGATGGAATAAGGGTCAACGAATCAATTCCAACTGGTTTGCTGATGATTCTATTCAAATCGATGAGAAGAGCAATGTTGAGCACACCATGCTTTCAGCCGGTACTTCAATCGATTCGGCTACCCTTTCCAGGTGCAGTTTGTTAGAAAATGTTAGTGTTGGAAAGAACTCGATACTAAACCAAACACTTGTGGGCAGGAATGCAATTATCGGGAAGAATTGCTCTCTGGATAACGTGGTTATCGACCATGGTTCAACAATTCCCGACAATACGGTCTTATCCGATGCACAATGGCCTATCATTGAGTGATTGGAAGGAAGATATCAAGAAGAATCAGGTTCTGGGATTGTCATGCAGCCACTCATTGTTGTCAACTTCAAGACGTATTCGACGGCCATGGGCCAAAAAGCAGTTAATCTCGCAAAAGCGATGGAACGTGCATCGAATGAACATGTTCGAATGGTCGCAGTAGTTTCTGCATTCGATCTATTCGCAGTTAAGCAGGCTGCTCCAAAGCTCGAGGTTTGGAGCCAACATCTTGACCCGGTTGGACAAGGTTCATTCACTGGTTGGCTTCAACCTGAGAACGCTATAGAACGTGGTGCTCAAGGAACAATTATCAACCATGCTGAGCATAAAGTTGAGATCGAACACGTTCAGAATTTGATGCAGCAACTTCCTGACGGTTTCCCAATCTGTGCATGCGCCGCAGATGTCGCAGAAGCCCACCAACTTGCCGAACTAGGACCCACGTTCATTGCTGTCGAGCCCCCTGAACTTATTGGAGGAGACATTTCAGTTACAACAGCAGACCCAGCCATCGTTTCAGATACTGTTGATGCTGTACGTGCAATCAATTCAAACGTCCGCGTCCTATGCGGCGCAGGTGTAAAAGATGGTAACGATGTTAGAACAGCTGTCCAACTGGGCGCACATGGAGTATTACTTGCATCCGGAGTCACGAAAGCTGATGACATTGATGCCGTTCTGAAAAATCTCGTTGCTGGACTTGAATGACTAGGAGTTGAAATTATGGCTCGTAAAAAAAAGCGTAAGGTCGTTCGAATCGCTCATGAAATTTCGCGTTCTCGACGCAAAGCCATCGAAAAAGCTCTTGCTGAACACCTAATAGAAGATCGAGTGGAATGGGATAGAAATTCAGATTGGAACGATTGTCGCTTCTATCGTAAACTGGTCAAGAGAGGGACTATTCGCACGATCGATTTACCTTTACTTGAAGTCAGTATAGGCGACCCGTGGTCAACACCGGTGACAATCATCCATGGGAAGCGTCCAGGTCCAACCATTACCGTGCTGGGAGGTATGCATGGCGATGAGCTTACAGGACCATCAGCTTGTACTCACTTGCTCAGTACTGCATTCACTGACTCAGAGAAGGCACTAGATCCAGAAACACTAGCGGGGACAATTCGAATCGTTCCTGTTGTTAACATGCCAGGATATCGATCAAGATCGAGATATTTCCCCGATGGTCGGGATCTCAATCGGAACTTCCGCGGTAATTCAAAGGGCTCATCGACGCGAAGAGTTGCTGCTCAGATTTGGAAATACCTAATCGAGGATTCTGATGCTATCATTGACTTACATAGTGCAGGAAAGGGACGTTCTAATATGCCACAACTTCGCGTAGATCTCGCTCATGCAGGTTCAAACATTCTCGCCAAAGCCTTTGGTATCGAAATTCTTCTCGATTCTAAACCTCCAAAGGGTTCCCTTAGAAATCATGCAAATTTAGAGGATATACCTGCGATAACATACGAAGGTGGTGGTGCAAATTGGCTGGATCAAGATTCTGTAAAGGTTGCCGTACATGGAGTAATGAACGTCCTTAGGAAACTCAAAATGGTCCCTGGTAGACCTCACCGCCCACGATTTCGAATGCTTGCAAGCGGTTCAACTTGGCTACGAGCGGGAGAAGGAGGTTTGCTCGACCTTTTCGTTAACAGTGGTTCAATCATGAAAGAAGGAGATGTAGTCGCCCGTATTTCTGATCCAGCCACGCCTGGACTATCTGTCGACATCCTAGCTCCGGAAGATGGTTTGATGATATGCATTGCAACCAATCCATTCGTTGCTGCAGGAATGCCCGTTGGCCATTTCTTGCCAATTTCAAAGCACATGTCACTTCTTGAAGAGCAAGTAGATGGCTTTGGCCGATTTATCACTCAGGGTTCACTCGATGAACCTGTTTGGCGAGAAGAGGAAGAAATCGAAGTCGAAGTTCGTGGAGAATGGGATGGCGGTAGCGTCGATAGTGGATGGCTCGAGGCTACCCTTGAAGAAGTCAACAGGGAAGATAATACTGAGGAAGAAGCCTAAGCAGAGGGTAGGCACGTATATGGTCCTTAGAGAACCCATCAATACACTAATTCTGTTCACAAGGGTGTTTAGCATAAACCCTCAAGAGGATAAGCAACCTACTTGTTCACTTCTATTATTCATGGTCATTATCTTACCCATCATCGGGATTTTCAACCATAACCATGCAAGAAGGCCCAATTCGGTCGCCGTCAATGATGGTATACAAACCTGCTGCAGGGAACTCATAAGCCATCCGAAGAGGCATTACTGTGCCAGGTCTGACAGCATCCTGATCTTCCCTCAACTCATCAAATTCATCGCCCTTATACGTTAACGTAACTTGATTGCCTGATTCATCATAAACATTCCAGTAGGCAAAATCCACATCATTGGAATATGTCAATGTGAGCAAGGATTCTGCTCCCAGTTCGATTGTAAAGGGAGACACATTACAATTGTTTTCATTGCTATCCTCATCACCGCCAAAACAGCCGGCAAGTGGCAATGTAGCCATCATGAATGTTAGGAATATTGCTTGATGTATGTTTCTCATGGTCGAACATACCTGATGTATTAATTAATCATATTGCCGTCAGAATCCGATACCAATTATTGAGGTCGTATACAAGGGGGGGCCCTTGAATACATTAGATTCAATCAATTCAAATATGTAAAAGAGAAATTGAAACCATGGCCGAAATCAGTGAAGACGGATTTTGGCAGTTAGTCAATGAAGAGTGGATTCCAACCCAAAAACAACTGGATGCGATTGATAGTGGCGCTATTCCGCATGAGAAGGCACTGACTGAACAGAGTGAAGAAGAAGTTGAAGATTTAGGCTACTTCGATTCAAAACCTCCACATGAAACTCTTCCGACCCATAATTACAATATGAATACATGTGCAGCCTGTGGCAATGAATTTGAAGGGAAAAATGCCAGGAACTGTCCAGGGAGAAAATGTAGAAACCCGATTTGTTTAGAATGTGATCCACTTGACACATCATTTCAGAAGAAGATAGGTTTAGTTGGCACAGTTGTAGATGTCGTTACAGGGGATATTGCTAGTTTAGTCGGTGATAAGGTCGAAGGTGGATTGAATATTTCGAGGGTGAGGTGTAAGCAATGCGTTAAACGTGATCAACGAGAAGACGTCATGCTTATTTCGGCTTTATTATCCTTTATTTTCGCCTTCCTTTTACTCGCCATAATGAAACTATTTCTCCCATTCAATGCTTTTATCTTATATCTTTTAGCATACTCAATTTCATTTTATATTCTGATGAAATTATTCTATAAATTTTATTCCTTACACCTAGAATATATTGCACCATTGTTGAGAAAGATACCAAGTAAATTCAAAAATATAATTACAATAGCTACTGGAGCCATAGGGGCGACAATCTTCATCAGTTTACTAATCGGTTCAGGAACTGATTATTCCGATAATGCAATCGTTGGGGAATGGTATAGTACAGTGGAAACATTAGAATTTCAGTCTGATGGCGATGTAATTCATTCAGATTCATCAATAGTTAGCTGGAGAGTTTTGGATGGAAATCTTCTTCTTCAATTTGCGGATGATGATGAATATGAATATTATTACAAATACCAGATTTCTGAAGATTTTTTGTTTGTTGCACCTTATGCTGATTCAGATTTGAGCACCGTATCAGAGAACGATTGTGGGGTTATGTCGAGTGATAAGGATGCAAAAAATGAAAATTATTGGAATGATGTAAATGTTAGCCTCCCTGAATGGTGCAATGTTTAGAACATCAAGTACAGTGTAAACAAATAAGGTTAGTTTATGTGGGTTTATCCTAAACACCCTTGTACACAATTATCCTGTTGGCAAGGGTTCGCAGTGGGTCATACACGTCGCTACCCTTGTGTTCAGACTACGTGATTAATGGTCAAGGAGCGGATTAATTTTTAAAATTAAAAAGACTGGTTCCACCGA
>CEVR01003310.1_pt1 | contig 19014 bp, 20 predicted proteins | sample 356541 | NCBI WGS metagenome assembly CEVR01 (sample SAMEA2623734, study PRJEB7988) | marine metagenome | isolation source: saline water (ENVO:00002010), including
TCGCTTTCAGATATATCAGATTTAACCTGATAACCAAGTATAACTTTAACTGAATCTACAAAAATAGAATAGTCTGATTCTAACATTGATTTGATTGAGTCTCCTCTAGCATCAGTCAAACCTTCTATGTCTCTTGTGGCAACTTGAAAGTCAAAAAATTGTACTTGTCCCATTTGGTCCCGCCGCCTATGTATAGTTCCCGTAACAACTCGTCAATGAACAAAGCGGTGCGAGGCATAGACAGAATTTCGAAAAAATAAGCGATGATTTAACATACCTCTAGTCTGTGTTTAATGTCATGGAGGCTGAGGCAGTATGGGGAAAAAGATGGAAAAATTGTGCAAATCCCCTATCTCATCGAATTATGGAAGCTGCTACTCAAAAGCAGTCACTCGTATGTTTAGCTGCTGATATGGATTCAATTCCAGAACTAATTGAGCTAGTTGAAGAAGTAGGGCCTTATATTGCAGCTTTGAAAACTCATGTGGACATGGTAAAAGATTTCGATATTAATGAGTGGTCTAAATTGAGAGATTTGGCATCGTCAATGAATTTATTACTTTTTGAAGATAGGAAGTTTGCAGATATTGGTAAAATAACACAGAATCAAATGGCAGGAATTTATGATATACGTTCATGGGCAGATATAGTCACAGCTCACAGGATTTCTGGGCCAGATATTGTTGATGGAATAGCGGAAGGCTGGGCAGATGTACAACGTATAGGTGGGGTTTTATTACTAGCTCAAATGTCAAGTCGTGGAAATTTATTGGATCAAAAATACACCAAAGAAACTATTGAGACTGGGAAGGGTTCTCCTCACGTAATTGGATATATTGGAAACGGTAGTTCCCCTGAAGAAATTGAGCAATTGAGAGAGATTGTGGGGCCGGGACAGATGATTTGGACGCCTGGAATAAATTTGAATACTGAGGCTGGAAAAATGGGCCAGAGGTATGGGACTCCCAGAGAAAGTATTGTTTCAGGAGCAGATATAATTATTGTTGGTTCTGGGATTCATGGCCAAGAAGATAGGGTTGGTGCTGCAAAGGCTTATGCTGAAGCATCATGGAATGCAATACTAGAGCGAGGAAAATAAATTATGTCCTCATTAGAAGTGTTTGCGCTAAATGGTTTGTACTGGTTTGTTGCACTAGGAATTTGTCTTCTTACAATATTCATACTTGCAAGAGAAGTTCTGAAGCGTTGGAGATTAAATTATCGTTTAGAAAATAATGATGAAACATTACTTACTGATTCGTCTGTAAAAATTGAAGTTTTAACTAGTGCACCTGAGGGGAGTTCTTTCGTCGAATCTGTGCCGGCGATTTTAATTGAAAATATCGAATAATTTTTCAGAATATTCTTGTAAATCTACATATTCTAAATAATGGGCTATGCCTAATGTCGATGCAATAATTATTAATGAAAGTAAAAATAATTTTAATTTCGTTCTTCGCTTTTTCTTCGGCTTAACGATCGGTTGTTCCACTTCCGGGGGCAATACTGGCATAGGAGGAAGTTCGGGAAGCGGAGGAAGCTCAGGTTGCGGTTCTTCAATTTCAGGATATAATGCATCTAAATCTGGGAGACCTGGGGCCTCTGGAATTTCGCCCATTATATCATCCCATTTTTCTTCAACATCACTGAAGGTTATTGGTGTAACCAATGTTGCAACCGCTCCAGAAGAATATGCTGCGTCTTGGGTTTTTGATAATCTAGCCTTGCTAGAAACAAAAATAATACGGGCCTTAGAATCTGTTTCCCTCATTTCGAGAGCTGCGATATGTCCATCCATTGTTGGTAAATCTAGTGTGAGGAAGACTATTTCTGGCTCTAAACGTACATATTCGTCAACTGCTTTATCTCCATCTTGACAAATTTCAACAGACCAGCCTCTTCTAGACATGATATTTCTTAGTCTGCCTTCTATGATAGAATTGCCAACTACAACAAGGGCTACGCGTGACATCCCAAACCGCTCACAGAGGCTATGATACATGAAAGACGCGGTCTATTGCAGTCAATCCAAAATAGAATCTAAAAACCATTCCGGATCAAAATCTTTCAGATCTTCATAATTTTGCCCCACCCCTGCTAATACAATTGGCCGACCGGTCGCATGAGCAATGGAAAGTGCGGCTCCTCCTTTTGCATCTGTATCTAATTTACACATTGTTACTCCATCAAAATTTAATATTCTTTGAAATTCTTTTGCCTGTACTACTGCATCATTCCCTGCTAATGCATCGGCAACAAAAATTACCAAGTGAGGTTGAGTTATTCTGTGTACTTTTCTAAGTTCTTCCATTAAATTTGTTTTATTTTGCATCCTACCTGCTGTATCGATAATTACTATATCGTCACCCTTCGCTTTGGCACTTTCTATAGCATCTCTAGAAACTGCTGCAGAATCTCCACCCCTCTGACTCTTGATACAACGCACGCCAATTTTCTCAGCATGCGCTGCAAGTTGGTCTATCGCCCCTGCACGAAATGTATCTGCTGCAGCTATAACCACAGAATACCCTTGTTGATTGAGACGATGCGCTAGCTTGGCGGTAGTTGTCGTTTTGCCTGTTCCATTGACTCCTACAATCATTATTGAAACAGGAGTCTCTTCTGTTACGAATGAATGGATAGTTCGATCAAAATCCCAATAACCCGCTTCAAGTAAATTTTGTAATGATTTACGAACTACTTGTTCGACTATTTTTTCTAATCCAATTCTTGTATCTATTCTGGATCCAATTAGATTTGCCTTTAGCGAATTTATAACTTCCATCACTGCAGAATGGCCCATGTCAGATTGTAACAATTCTTCTTCAAGTTCAGATAAAATTTCATCTAATACGGGACCTCCCCGAATTATTTGGCCGCCTTTATTCACTGTAGATTTTGATAAATCCATTTCAAACTCTTTGGTTACGGGTATTAACTTCCTACCAGTCGTTGTTTTCATGCGATCTATGGGTTTATCTGAAGATAATTGTGTTGATTTTATCTTATCGAGTTTTTCTGCCTGTTGCGCCAATTTTCTAGACTTCTTGTCTTTTTCTTTAGAAAACGGATTTTGAAGAGGTTCTTCAGAAAAATCTTCCCACTCCTCATCCTCAACTTCTACAGATTCTGAATCACTTGATGAAAAAATTTCTTTCTTGGATTCTTCTATAGCCGACAGCATTTCCTCTCTTTTTTGGATGATTTCTCTAGCCTCATCTGAATCTGCTTGTATTGTGATTTCGTTACTATCGGCTGCCGCTTTTGTTTTCTTCTTGAATCTATCAAATAATCCCATATTATCACTTAATCATCAAGAGTTAGTTCTGTACCTCTTTTCTTCTTTTTACGAGGTGCTTTAGTGGTAGTAATCGTTTCTGGAGCAGTTTTTTGTTCAGTTTTTTCTTCAGAACTGTCTGTTTGTAATGAATTTATTTGCTCGTTGAAAATATTCGCTAAAGAAATGGTTGTTTCCTCTATGGAATTAAATTCTATCTTCATTTTATTCATTATATCAAGAATCTCTTCTGTTCTTTTTGTTAAAATTGTGATTGCTTCTGATAATGTCTTTTCTGCTTGGACTCTGCTACCGATATCAATTACTGCACCTGTTTCAGGCGGAATATCTGTAATAATTTGGACTCCGGAACCTAATGGAATCATAGCGCCTTTAGCGCCTTCGTCGGGTATTGCAGATAATGTCTCAATTGTTTGGAGCTGTTCGAGTCTGATTTGCTCTAAGCGAGCCGTCTGTTGTTCTATTGATTCCATCCTTTTTCTATTGAGTTCAACTTGTTGCGCAATACGTTGCAATTCGGCCTTATCTACTGCGCTCATTGAACTGCCGAAGTTGTCGTCTGTCAAGAAGTCGTCGCAAAAAGAGATTCAATTATTTAGATATAAAATCAATAATCTGGTCTGCAGCTTCTTCAGCAGATACTTTTGTTGTATCTATTCGAATCTCTGGGTTCTTTGGCATTTCATAAGGGCTAGATATACCTGTAAAATTGGGAATAAGTCCGGCGCGAGCTTTTGCATACAAACCTTTGACGTCTCTTTCTTCGCAAATAGACAGAGGTGTGTCTACAAACACTTCAACAAACTCATTATCTGAAACCAAGGATCTAACCATAGCCCTTTCTGATTCAAATGGTGAAATAAATGAAGTTATACAAATCAATCCACTATTAACCATTAATCTAGATACTTCTCCTACTCTTCTAATATTCTCAACTCTATCTGCTTCTGTAAAGCCTAAATCTCTGTTCAATCCATGTCTGATATTGTCACCGTCAAGGGTTATTGTATGCTTACCTAAGGATTGTAATTTTTTCTCCAATATATTCGCAATAGAAGATTTTCCTGAACCTGAAAGTCCAGTAAACCATATTATTTTTGGATTTTGAGATTTTTGTTCTGCTCTTGATTCTTGTGAAACATCCATTTTTTGCCAATGGATATTTTCTGAACGATGAAGTGCGTAATCAATTAATCCCATTCCTACAGTGTTATTAGATAATTTATCAATTATGATAAATCCGCCCATTGTTTGATTTTGTTCATATTTATCGAAAGCTATTCTTTTATCCAACGAAATATTACATACGCCTATTTCATTCAAACTAAGTTTCTTCGCAGGAATTGGGTTCATCGTATTTACGTCAATACGATATTTCAGTTTACCAAGAGTTACTGTGGCTGATTGTGTATTTGATTTGAGAATATATTGCCTTCCAGGTATCATAGGATCATTACTCATCCATAGAATACGCGATTGGAATTGATCTGCCTCTCCACATGGATCTTGCGTTCTAGCAATTACATCTCCTCTTGAAACGTCTATCTTATCATTCAAAGTTATCGTAATTGATTGTCCTTCCTCTGCTTGAGATAATTCGCCGTGCCATGTAACAATACTTTCAATTGAGGATTCTTGTCCACCTGGGTGTATTCTAATTTTGTCGCCAACATCTATCGAACCACTAGCAACTAAACCTGAAAATCCTCTAAAATTAGAATTTGGGCGGTTTACCCATTGGATCGGCAACCTGAAAGGAATTGTCTTTTTGTCATTTCTAACTTCAACATTTTCTAAATATTGTAAAATTGTTTCCCCCTCATACCAAGGAGTGTTTGGACTTTTTTCAACTATATTATCTCCTAATAATGCTGAAATTGGGATAGCAGTAATTGATTCGACATCTAACGCTTCTTTTGCAAAATTAGAATAATCAGATACTATTTTGTTGTATACTTTTTCAGAATATTCTACTAAGTCTAATTTATTGACCGCTAATAATACTTTTTTGACGCCTACCATTGACACTATGAATGAATGTCTTCTTGTTTGGGTCAGAACTCCTTGTTTGGCATCAACCAAAATGATCGCTACATCTGCGGTCGAAGCCCCAGTCGCCATATTTCGAGTGTATTCTTCATGTCCAGGCGTATCTGCTACGATATATTTCCTCTTATCTGTAGAAAAAAATCTGTAAGCAACATCAATCGTTATTCCCTGTTCTCTTTCTGCTGCAAGCCCATCGACTAATAGTGCAAAATCTATTTCATCACCCTGTGTACCAACTTTTTTTGAGTCGCTTTTTAATGCCGATAGTTGGTCGTCAAAAAGCATTTGAGACTCATACAACATTCTTCCAATAAGGGTTGATTTACCATCATCTACAGACCCGCATGTGATGAATCGGAGTAAGCTCTTCTCCTCATGGGATTTTAGATAAGTATCGATATCTGTGGAGATTAAATCGCTAACATGAGCCATTAAAAATATCCCTCCTGTTTCTTTTTCTCCATTGAAGCATTAGAATCGTGATCTATTGTTCTTCCCTGTCTTTCAGAAGTAGTAGTAAGTAACATTTCTTGTATTATTTCGGGCAATGTATCTGCCTCAGACTCTACTGCTCCGGTTAATGGGTAACAACCTAATGTTCGAAATCTAACGCTTTTCATCATGGGCTTTTCACCTTCCGTTAAAGGCAACCTATCGTCATCGACTAATATCAAAGTACCGTCTCTTTCTACTACCGGTCTTTCTTTCGAAAAATATAATGGCACGATTGGTATTTTTTCTAGATGTATATATTGCCAAATATCCAATTCTGTCCAGTTTGATAATGGAAATACTCTTATCGATTCGCCTTTATTTTTTCGTGTATTATAGAGATTCCATAGTTCGGGCCTTTGATTTTTAGGATCCCATCGATGTTTTGATGTTCTGAAAGAGAATATTCTTTCTTTCGCACGAGATTTTTCTTCGTCTCTTCTAGCCCCACCAAATGCAACATCGAATTGATATTTGTCAAGAGCTTGTTTGAGGCCTTCTGTTTTCATCAAATCTGTATGCTTGGAAGACCCATATTCAAAAGGATTCATTCCCATTTTTTTACCTTCAGGATTTATGTGGACTATCATGTCTAAATCCAACTCTTTGGCAATATTGTCTCTGAAATCGATCATTTCTGAGAACTTCCACATTGTATCAATATGCATAATTGGGAATGGAATTTTACCAGGATGAAATGCTTTTCTTGCTATATGTAACATTACTGAAGAGTCTTTTCCAATTGAATAAAGCATGACAGGATTTTCTGCTTCCGCAACGACCTCTCTCATGATATGGATAGCTTCCGCCTCTAAAGCGTCGAGGTGGGACATGTATTTCCGTAGGACACGGTATATTTCACATCGACGGGTTTCGGTCTATTTGAAAGATAAAATAAAAAACGTATAAATTACATTTCACTGTAATTTAACCCAGTCTTCAGTCCAACGATTATCGGCGGCAACAAGGAAATACGGATTCAAAATATTCTCAATCACATCATAATCGAGATTTTTTCCAGATGGATCTACTACAATCCCTCCAGCTCCTGACACTACTGCATGGGCTGCTGCTATATCCCAACAAGATGTAGGGCCGAATCTTGGATAGAGATCAGCAGAACCTTCTGCAACTATACATGCTTTCAAAGATGAGCCCATTCTAACTAAATCATAGTTGCCTAACTTCTGAGCGAACAATTCGTCTTTTTCACCCCTATGAGTGCCACTAGCAACCAAACGAACAGGGTTAGGAGGCATTGATGGATTGACCATCATTAGACCTGTTCCCTCTGGGCCGCGACGTTCTGAAGGAATTACCACTCCACCAAACCAAGTGGTTTTAGTTACTGGAGCATGTACTACTCCAAAAATTGGATTCCAGCGATCTTTATTGCGTCTCATCAAAGCAATATTAACCGTAAACATTCCATTTTTTTTGATGAATTCTTTCGTCCCGTCTAACGGGTCAACTAACCAGCATGTATCAGTTGACAATGGGTCGCCTTCATTCCCTTCTTCTGAAACAATAGGTGTTTGATCAATTTTTTTTAACTCTTGGACAATTAAATTATGAGCAGCCAAATCTGCTTCTGTCAATGGAGAATTGTCGCCTTTATGTTTGATTTCTATCTCATTTGACCTATTGTAAATCTCAAGTATTGCTTCTCCTGCTAATTCGGCAATTTCAACTATTTTTTCGAAATCCAAGATTGCGTCCCTCCAATTAAAAATCTTGCATTTCTTTGGCCGCTGATTCTAATTTTTGTCTTGATTCTTCGCTTAAGTGGAATAGATATGGGTCTTCATCGCCAACTATTTCCTTCCAAGAAGACATCGTACGTGACCATATCTCTTGTTGAGAGTTCCATTCTAACCATCTATCAACAAAATCACAATGTCGGTTAATGTCTTCATCATCTTCCGATAATTTTCTTAAAATTGCATTAGTTTGAGCTAGTAACATACCGAATGGAGCGTTGACCTTGTATGTGGTGAATGGATTTCTTTCTTGTACCACCGTTAAGTGCTCTCTCCATAATCCAAGAAATACATCATATATCCATCCAATTACTAATACTACTAATAATACAGTTATTGCTATTCCACCCAGGCCCCAATAAGTCATTGGGATCGCTAGCATTTCAGTATCTGATCTAAATCTCCAACTAACATAAGGCCACATCAACAACGTTAGAGTTGTGATCCAAAAACCCATAGAAATTAGGGTCTGACTTTGCTGAATACGCCAGTATTGGCGCATGAATGTCTTCTTCAACACGGCCCTTCGTAGAGACTATCTGATTTCACCGTTACGTGTTAAAGTTGATTATTTGTCTCGGAAATGAGATACTACAACAGGAGCGGTGGATTCTGAAGGGTCGATTTGATCGATTGAATTAATTATCACATACCTTCTTTTAAGGCCGTGGCGACTGCCGAAATTTGAATATATTTTTTCTCTAGCATCGTCTTCGTCTTCTGCAACTATGTCTACGCAGAACTCTTGGTTTGTCTTCCCTTGACGTAATGAGCCGTCTACCCGGTATGCTTGCATATTGCGCCCGACTTTCGACTTTGATATAAAAGCCACTAAAACGGCAATGCTGAAAATATTAGAAAATAGACATATGGTGTTTCACTTCGACTCAAGGTTCAAGAACGTGTTAGTCACGATGTTAACTGATTAATGATGAGTTCTCCTTCAGGTAACAACACTTCTTCAGAGTTAGAAGAGGAGTCCTTAGAAGAGCGATTGGCAAAAATATCTCATGAAAAATTAGTACAGGAAGTAATTTCCGTATGGAACGAAGCTATGAAAATGGAACAGGAGTTGGTTATTTCACGGCAACGGACAAGGGCTTTAGAATTGGAATTGGCTGCCATAAATTTAGAACAAGAAGATAGTCCCTCGGTATCAGATCTTGAAGAGCAATTACGAGTAATGAAAATTCGTTATAATCAATTAGAAAATAAATTAGAAAATGAAAAGATACGAAGAATAGATGGGGGCGGTGTTTCTGAACATAGAATACAGGAACTGCAGGACGAAAATATTAGATTGCTCAGAGTCGAAGAAGAACAAATGATTCTAATTCTAGATATGGAAGCACAAATTGATCGGTTACTTGCTTCAATAAAAGACGGTTAACTATTCATTGTTGAAATAAATTCCATTAGAACATTCTGTAATGCGTTCGCGTCATCAAAAGATTCTGTCAAATTGCCCGTTATTACCCAATCTGCACCTGCGTCTGAAGCTATCTTTGCAGTTTCTCCATCTCTGATTCCTCCTCCTACAATAATTGTTAGGTCACAGGATTTTCTGGCCGCTTTAATTAGCTCTGGAGAGACCGGAGTCTTTGCTCCGCTTCCTGCTTCTAAGTAAATTATTTTGAAGCCATAATATTCCGCAGTTGTGGCATATGCGGCGATTCTTTCTGTCTCAGATGAAAGTATCAAATCGGCTTTACCAACCTCTCCTGCTTTACCTCCTGGTTCACAAATAATATACCCCATAGGTAATGGAGAAATTCCAGCTTTTTTGATGTATAATGAGCCGGCTACCTGTTCTTCAATTAGGTACCTAGGCGATTTGCTGTTCATTAACATCATGAATGTAATTGCATCTGCAGCTGGAGATAATGCTGCTGCTCCCTGAGGAAATAAAACTACAGGGACTTTCCAATTTTTCTCTTCCAGACCGGAGTCTTGAGATGATGCCCAAGTTACTAACTCTAAAGCTTCTTGAATGGCCACCACGGTTCTATGGACATTGTCCATATCAGTATCACTTGAGCCCCCAACTAATACCATCCTACTGCCTGCTGCAACTGCCGCCATGGCTCTTTTTGCTGCTACGTCCGGAGTTTGGTCTGCAGGATCAATCAAAATAGCATGTCTAGTGATTTTTGTATTATCGCAGACATGTTCCAATGTCTGGCTCTCGACTCCTGCCATATTCGCGCCTAGGAACATCAAGCATCTAAAATTTTACAATAAATCCCTAACATATTATGGATTCTGCCGCTTCTATGCCCTTGTCAATTCTACTTGTTAAAGCAGTAATTGGGTTCTTTCCTGACCATACCATTTTTTGTAGAACATTTCCCTCAATCTCTCCCTCCATACTCCACACTTCCATGGTTCGATCGGGCCTCATTCCAGTAATTTCAGATGATGTTTCAAACAGAGTCACTCCACCATACCAAAAATTCTCTTGATTTTTTTCACGAAAATCAATTACGTGATCAAAAACAATGTTACCAGAACCTTTGTATCCTGCACCATAAAATTCAATTTTTCCTGTTTCTATGTTCTTGACCACTGTTTTCAAGTGTATATTAACACCTCTCTGAGCCAATGAAATGGAAAGAGATTTTACAAACCAGGAATATCTTACTGCGGTTGATTTTTCGTTGGGTTCCTGAGCAAATAGATTACCATACCAAGAAAGGGGCGTTAAAGGCCATTCTGAAAAAATTCCTGGCTCTTCTCCATACATTCCAGATTCAGCCTTTTCATCAAATATGTGAATTTCTAGCTCTGAATTTAGATCTAATAATCTATGGCCACAAGAGAATACTTCTATCCCTGAACCAATGATTGCTATTTTCATTGTATCATACTCTATAAATTGTAAATTAAATTAATTTTTTCAATGCTTTTAATGCTGTATTAACGTGAACGGCGGTACCAAGTGAAAGTGCCTCTTCGTCTACCTTAAACATTGGATGGTGTACATCATATATTGCGTCTATCTCTGGATTTCCTACACCGATAAAAGAAAAACAACCGGGTACTTCTTGGGTATAATAAGCGAAATCTTCTCCTCCCATTATTGAAGACATCTCTGAAACTTTATCCTTACCAAGAATTTCTCCTGCGGCTAGTTTTCCCAATTCCCAACATTCGGCATCATTTATTGTTGGTGGATAATCGTTGCCAGGAAAGGTAACTTTTACTTCACAGCGATTGGCTTTTGCTATTGATTCTGCTACTTCTTTTACTCTAGTTTGTAATTGAGATATTCCTTCATTAGTCAAGGATCTGATGGTTCCTTGCAATTCCATTTCAGGAGGTATTACATTAGTGGCAGTACCTGCATTAACCATCGTGATACTAATTACTCCAGATTCTAAGGGACTTAGTTCACGAGAAATTAAGGTTTGAAGCTCAACAATGATTTTCGATCCTGTGACTACTGGATCTATAGTATGATGAGGTGCTGCAGCGTGTCCTCCTTTGCCTGAAACTACTATTTTTATCGATGAGGTTGCTGCTAATAATGTGCCTTCTTTAGAAGACAAGGTTCCCATTGGCATTGTTCCTGCAACATGTAGTGCGTAAATTTGTTGAACTTTCGGTTTTTCTAAAACTCCTTGTTCTTTCATCATTTTACCGCCTGCGCCACCTTCTTCTGCTGGCTGAAATATCAGTTTGATAGTCCCTTCAATTGAAGATTCATTTTTTTTCAGTACTCTTGCAGCACCTAGAAGCATTGCCGTATGACAATCGTGCCCACAAGCATGCATCTTTCCATCGATTTCGCTTCTAAACTCGACGTCTGCTTGTTCGTGAATAGGTAAAGCATCCATATCCGCTCTTAAGGCAATACAAGGATCTTCGCCATTTCCTATTGTTCCTACAACCCCAGTTATAGCAATATCTTTTTCAAATGGAATATCTAAATCTTCCAGTGTGTTTTGAACTAGCTTACTGGTTTCAAATTCTTCATACATAAGTTCTGGATTACGATGTATTGTTCTTCTTTTTTCTACAATCCAATCTTGAATTTCTTTAGACTGTGAAATTATCTGACTAATTTCCATAGCTTTGTGAAGATGTATTCATTATTAGAATGATGTTAGTGCCAATGACAAGTAGAATTTAATTTTTCAATATTTGAATTATTGATAATGCATGTACAGGACAAAATGGAATACAATAATTACAATGAGTGCACGATGGTTCATCGACTATTGCTAATAGATCGTCTAATTCTAACGCATTGACAGGACATAAAGAAACACATGCTGCACAGCCAAAACATCGTTCATTGTCAACAACGAACTCAAAGTTTGGCATTCTGGCCATGATTCCATGAGGGGGTGTTAGTTCTGAATATATCCCCCTAACCCCTTTGTTTCCAGTGGAAGAAAAAAATAGATTCAGAATAACAAAAGTATGAAAAATTCATAACATTTCAATAAACAATCGTATTATAAAATCGAAAACACATAAACATTTTGAATGTATAACCAATTTACTTGTTAGTAATTCATATCTCTAATGGAAATACAGGGGATGGAGTTCCAAAGCCCTCTTGACAAAAGACGCACTCGCTTAACTATGGTATTGTATACGCCAGGCCAATCCTCTGGGTATCCAAAAAACAAAGTTAAGGATGGGATTAGATTTCATTTTCTTGGAGGTGGAAATGAAGTAGGCAATGTAGGATGTATCATTGAAGATAGCACCGGTACACGTGTATTGATAGACTATGGGCTAGCCCCCACAAAACCCCCCAAATATCCAGATCAGAGCCCACCAATATCTGATGCTATCATAACTCATAGTCATATTGATCACATAGGAATGGTCCCATGGTTAACGCAATTCAATAATGTTAGATTACATGGAACCTCGTTGACAGAATCGGTGTCAGAAATAATGTGGAGAGATACATACAAAGTATCCAAAATAGAAGGATATCCACTTACCTGGGATAAAAGAGATTTAGAATACGCTCTTGACTCATGGGTTTCACATGATTACAATGAGTGGTTCAACATAGGAGCTTGGAAATGTCGTCTTCATAGAGCAGGACATATGCCAGGTGCAGCAATGGTAGAGATAGAAACGCCAACACATCGAATCTTATGGTCGGGAGATCTTGATACAAGAGACAGCCCCAATACGATAGGAGCTAAGCCTGTTAAATGTGATATCCTTTGTCTAGAAGCAACATATGGTGGGAAAACACATCCTGATAGGAAAGAAGAAGAGTTGAGATTTGTATCTGCAGTCAAAAAAATCGTTGAAAGAGGAGGGCTTGCATTAATCCCAGCATTTGCATCTGGAAGAGGGCAAGATATTCTTCGAATTTTACATCGGGAAGCGCCCCACTTAAACGTTCATTATGATGGAATGGGGACCCGACTAACTCGTAAATGGTTTGAAAACTCAGAACACATTAAGGACATTGAAACTTTTGAAAAAGTATGGAAATGGACTAAGAAAATATCTAGTAAATCCGATCGTAAAAAGGCATTACAGGCAGACGTTATTGTTACTACTAGCGGCATGTTAGATGGTGGCCCAGCACTTTGGTATCTTAATCGATTGAAGAATGATATGGCCAATGGAATTTTATTAACAGGATATCAAGCTGAAAATTCGGGTGGTAGGAAGTTGTTAGAAGAAGGGAAACTAAATATTTTTGGCAATTTAACAAAAATAGAGTTGGATGTTGAACAGTTTCAACTATCTAACCATGCAGGACATGATGAACTATGTAATTTTGCGTTAGAGTGCAACCCGAAAAATATGATTTTATTCCATGCACCAGAAGAAAGTAGAAATGTTATTTTTTCCGAATTAAGTGAAAATATAGAAATTCATTTACCAGTAAATGGCGTATCAATTCACATAAATTCGTGAATCAGGTGCTCCGAACAATTCATAGGCCTTATGCACAAACGAAGATGTAATCAGGCTATGTCCTGAACAAAAGAAATGGTGAGAAAATGGAAAACGCAAAAGCAGACGAATATTTTGGATATACAGAGAAAGGTGGGTCTTTCGACGGTGAAATTAGGGCGGGTATTACGACCTTCCTAACTATGGCATATATCCTGCTAGTTAACCCAGCAATGCTAACATTAGGTATTGGTGACGGAACTACGGCAGGAAATGAGCAAGCCTTCGCAGACATACTTTTCGCCACAGCAGTTGCAGCCTTTATTGGTTGTACTGTTATGGGATTGTGGGCAAATTTGCCCTTTGCCTTAGCGCCAGGAATGGGCCTGAATGCATACTTTACATTCGGTGTGGTTCTTGGTATGGGCATTGATTGGCAAATAGCATTATTTGCAGTATTTATTGAAGGTATATTGTTCTTGGCAATGTCTCTACCTCAAGTAGGGTGGAGAACTGCTATGATTAATTCTATACCTACAGATCTTAAGATAGCAACTGGGGCAGGAATAGGAATGTTCCTTTCAATAATCGGACTCAGAGAAATGGGTTGGATTAGAGACGACGGCGCAACTCTTGTTAACATAGGTCAAACAGAAAGCTGGGGCGGGACAGTCATGAAAGGCGACGACTCCGGACCTGCTGTTCCATGTGTAGACACAGTTCTCAACTGTGACTTGGCCACATTTACGGCATCTGCAGATACAGCAACAGTTGCTCTATGGGAACACGGAGCAATAATTTCTATGCTTGCATTAATTTCTATTGCTGTGATGATGGCAAGGGGGACCAAGGGTGCAATGATCATAGGTATCGCTGGTGCTACAGTTTGGGGCTGGGCAGTAGGCGCATACGACCCATACAACGATTTCCTTGCAGGTGGTGCAGGATGGGGTGCGGCAACAGCAGCTTTCCCTGGTGTTGGCGACATAGTTGGCATGCCATCAATGCCTGAAGAAACTCTTGGAGCCGCATTCGGAGACAAAGGAATGGGCGCAATAGATTCGAGTAATATGAGTGACTTTTTACTTGTTATGATAGCTTTCTTATTCGTAGATATTTTTGACACCTCTGGTACATTATACTCTGTTGGTAGACAAGCAGGTTATGTTGATGAAAATGATGAACTAATGAATTCAGATGAAGCATTTATGGCAGACGCTGGAGCAACAATTGTTGGTGCAGTATTTGGTACAAGTACGACAACAACCTATATTGAATCCGCAGCAGGTATCGAGGATGGCGGTAAAACAGGACTCGTAGCATTAACAGTCGGTATTCTGATGCTATCAGGTCTATTCTTTACTGACTTATTCGCAGCAGTTCCGCAATTCGCAATGGCTTCCGCTTTAGTGATTGTTGGTGCTATGATGATGAGACAAGCAGCAGATATTGATTGGAATGACGCTGAAATGGCTCTTCCAGCATTCATTACAATAGTACTAATGCCATTCACATACTCAATTGCTGATGGTATTGCGTGGGGTATTATCTCGTGGGTAGCCATTAAAGCTGGAATGGGTAAGATCAACGAGATCAATAAAGTAATGGGAACATTAGCTATACTAATGATAATGTTCTATCTAGGTCCAGGAAACGATTCCACGTTTGGTTGGATATTAGATATGATATTATAGATTTCAATAATTAATTGAAAACGTAAAGGGCTCCGGGCGCATTGTCCGGAGCCCCTCTCTCCTACACTATGTGAGCGTTAGGTATGCCAGACAACATTACACAAAAATTAGCCGATACAATCAGGACAATCCCTGATTTTCCAATCGAAGGAATATTGTTTAGAGACATCTCACCGATTCTTTCTGATGGCATTCTATTAAGAGATATCACAGAGAGGTTCGTACAAATAATTCAAGAAAATAATTGGGAACCTGAGTTGATACTAGGCCCCGAATCTAGGGGGTTTATCTTCGGCTCATTGTTAGCATCACGCTTAGGAGTAGGATTTATCCCAGTAAGAAAGCCTGGAAAATTGCCATTTTCCAAGATTGAAATAGAATATTCTTTAGAATATGGTACGAATAAACTTGAAATGCATGATGATGCAATTTCTGCAGGCCAGAACATTATCATTATTGATGATCTTTTAGCAACTGGAGGGACCATCGAAGCATGTACAAAATTATGCGAAAAATTAGGTGGAAATGTAATTTCTAGTTTATTTGTTATTGAATTGGAAGGCCTAGGTGCAATAGAAAAGTTAGCTCCAATGCCTTGTATTTCACTAATTAAATATCCAGCATAGTTTTTCTAATTAGACATTAAATGTCCGATTCTTTCAAAGAGCACCTCGGGTTGCCAATAGAGGATAGTCATGGCAGACAAGGTTCCCCCACCACCACCAAAGCCCCCCAAGAGGCCTCCAAAAACACCTCCTGCCAAACCTCCAATGCCACCAGCTAAACCTCCAGCACCTCCTGCCAAACCTCCGGCACCACCAGCTAAACCTCCAGCACCTCCTGCCAAACCTCCGGCACCACCAGCTAAACCCAGCGGGGAGGAATCTAAATCTCCGCCTAAGCGTAAGCCTAAACCCAAACCGAAGCCTAAAGGCAAACCTAAGAAAAGGCCGAAAGGCAAACCTACAGAGAATTCCGGTAAAAAGAGGAAAAGAAAAGGTAGAAAAATAAATATTAAGTTAAATTTGAGACAAAAGAAAATTACCGATGAAGAAGACACATACTCCGATCAAATAGGTTGGACCTCTATGGAAGAAAGCTTCGATGATATTGAAGATTTGACGCCAAAAGAGCCGGAGATAGTCACACATCAATGTTCAATGTGCGGCTCAACAATGCGAATACCACGCCCGAAAAGAGAAAGATACAAGGTAATATGTGCATATCCTGAATGCGGACACTCAGATATGATTGGTATTTGAATTACATGATTAAAGAAACAATTCTTTTCATTGAAGCTATAATCAATACAACGATTAATAATTTTTTAATTATTGATTGATGTGCGTTTTCAGATCCATATTTTGACCCAACAAATCCCCCTATTAGAACAGAAATGATAAATGGAATTAAAATTTCTATATCAATAACTAATTGTCCAGAAACCCCTGCTCCAGTTAATCCAGCCATTGAATTTACCCAGATGAATAGCGCTGCAGTAGCGGCTGCAGTCTTTGGGTCAGCCCATTTTTTGAGGAGAAGAATGGGAGATAGAAAGATTCCTCCACCCACTCCAATTAAGCCACTCATCAAGCCTATTATAGCACCAATGGGAATTGCTATTGAAGCGCTGGGTAAAGCGAAAATTTCTGATTCATAATCGTCTTTAACTTGGTATAATTTGTATGCTGCCCAAATCAATGTCAAAGACAGCAAGGTGTCATATAATGCACCATCAACTTTCATATATCCTCCAACTATTGCAAAAGGAACGCTTGAAATGACAAAAGGAAGGGTCAATTTTAAGTCAAAAAATCCAGCTTTTTTATAATGATAGAACGCGATTGCAGCAACTACTAAATTCAATGCCCATACATGTTGTTTTAACCATCCACTATCATACTCTGCATACACAGTCAAAGAAAGTATTGCCAAGTATCCCGAAGCACCACCATGCCCTACACTAGAATAAAACAGAGCCATTGTAAATAGTAAAAAGAGAATAAAATACTCTCCTTCTATTAACATATTAATCCGTATTGTTAGTATTATTTGAAGAACACTCCGTAGGATTCAACGGATAATTAATCTGTAGAAACCTTCTCGGTAAAGGCATGGAAGTAGGAATTAGTTTAGAGAAGGCCAAAGTACTGGTTTCAGAGAATATTTTCACACTTTCTTCAGAATCGATAAATTTATCTGATGCTAATGGAAGAATATTATCCAAATCATTAATCTCTAAAGTTAATGATCCTCGTTTTGATAATTCGGCTATGGATGGATGGGCAGTAATAAAAGAGGATTGCAATCTTAACGGAGAAACCAAGTTAATTATTAAAGGGGAAATTCAAGCTGGTACCAAAAACCCACCATCAATAAAATCCGGAGAAGCATGTAAGATTACAACGGGAGCACCAATTCCAGACGGAGCGAATGCGATTGTCATTAGAGAAGATAGTAGGGTTGAAGGGAATAATGTAATTATTATTGGGCCTGCCAGAAAATCATATATCAGAATTAAAGGAGAGAATCTTTCTTTGGGCACAAAAGCAATATTAGAAGGAACACAAATGTCTGCATCAACAATTTCTCTAGCAGCTACAATGGGTTACGATGAGATTGAAGTATACAGAAAACCAACGATTGGGGTAATCAGTACCGGTGACGAGTTAGTAATGCCAAATTCTAAGATTAATGATTGGCAAATTTACGAATCTAATTCTTTTGGTATAGCCGCCTTAATAGAACAGATGGGAGGGGCTCCAATCCGTTATGGAATAGTTACGGATTCAATAAACCAATTAAGAGAAACATTAGACAAGGCATCAAGAGAATGTGATGCTATAATTACCACAGGAGGAGTATCAATGGGTGATTGGGATATTGTTAGAAAAATTATGGAAAAAGAGGGAGAAATAATTTTTTGGAAAATTAAAATTAGGCCCGGAGGGCCACCAATTTTCGGTAATTGGAAAAACAAACCAATATTTGGGTTACCTGGAAATCCAGTCAGTAGTCATTTGGTATTTTCAATGATTGTTTGTCCATGGTTTTCAAGCATTTATGGTATTTCAGAGAACGAATCTCCAAACCTAGGGAAAAAGGTACGGGTTAAGTTGAGAAACGACGTCTCGGGAGCTCAAGGTAAACTCTGCATGCGTCGAATAAAAATAACTAGTGAAGATGAAGGGCTATTTGCAACAACTCACACACATCAAGGAAGTGGAAATATACATAGTATGGTAGTTCACAATGGAGTAACACTATTACCGCCAGATAAAGATGGCAAAAAGGGAGAAATTATTGAAGCATTTTGGTTTAATTGACTTGAATAAAAATACATTTCTTCAATAGCCATAAACATCCCGTGCAGTAATATTAGGAGGTAGGCCGCAATGAATCGCAGTAACAAGAACGGTTCAATCAATCAAGGATGGATTGAAGTCAAAGGTGCGCGAACTCATAATTTACAAGATATAGATGTTGAAATACCTCGAGGTAAATTTGTGGTAATCTCAGGAGTCTCAGGTTCTGGAAAATCTAGTCTAGCATTTGATACATTGTATGCCGAAGGCCAAAGAAGATATGTTGAGAGCCTCAGCTCATATGCGAGACAGTTTTTAGGACAGATGAAGAAACCCGATTGCGACTCTATAGAAGGCTTGTCACCTGCAATCAGCATTGATCAAAAACAGGGAAGCCACAATCCTAGATCGACAGTCGCTACAGTAACGGAAATAATGGATTATATGAGATTACTTTGGGCAAGAGTCGGTATTCCTCATTGCCCAGAGTGCGGGAGAGAAGTTGCGAGAAGAACAGTACAAGAAATTGTGGACGA
>CEVR01172435.1_pt1 | contig 18940 bp, 12 predicted proteins | sample 356541 | NCBI WGS metagenome assembly CEVR01 (sample SAMEA2623734, study PRJEB7988) | marine metagenome | isolation source: saline water (ENVO:00002010), including
CAAGCAAACTAATGGGGTCGCAGTGGGTCATATGCAAGGCTACCCTTGACATCGTATACATCTACAACGGGGGCCCTTGCATAGGACAGTGCCTGATTTATGGGTTTGATACCAATTTTCCCGACTCAATTGGTTTTTGCGCTAGCCGTTTAATCAAAAGAGATCTAACGTAATCCTCCTGAATATCAACGAAATGGTTCTTCCATAATTCATACGTTCTGGTTGATTTTTGCTCTCTTCGCTCCGTATCGTTCAGCCCATCGAACAAATGGATACCATCGATTGGTTTGTCCTTATTCCTTGCATCTAGCATTTTGACCTTAGTGGTATGTTTCAAGATATCGTTTCCAATGTACCAAGATTCACACATCGGCAACGAAATGAACTGTATGGTTCCCTTCTTTTTGTTGATCAATGCTGCAATTTCGGATGCATGTTCCCATTCTTTCTTCCCATCTCCAATTCCCAAAATTTGATCTCCGTGTCGAAAATCAATTACAGCAAAAGGATTTTTCCCGTTGCACAATTTCAAACCGTCTGACCAGTTGTTCGCTAACAGCAATTCAGAGAACTCCAATTTTTTTTCTTGAAGCAGCCTCTGGTTCATGTTCCAAAACCGGGCCGGTTCATCTCGCATGTCTCGAACATGTTGAATGACTATATTGGTCGGACTTGGTAATGAATTGTCGAGAATCACGTGATTCGGATTTTCATACTCCTTGTTTAACCCAATAATGAGTACGATATTACCACAATTCTCAATCTGGTCAGGGGTGTTTCTTTGCATCTGTAGTTCGATTGGGTTTCTTACTGTCATTCTTACCACCCCCCATCAAAATCGTCATGTTCGCTCATAGCATCATCGTAATCGATTTCACATGCTTGACACATCAAGATGAAAGGTTTGTCTCTCTTCAAGGCATCAGCACAAACTCGACAGAATTGCACCTCTCCACAGTCGGAGCATGATTCGTAGTCATCGATCTCCAAGTCTAACATTCGTCCACAGTCTTCGCAATTATCTTTAATCATAATATCAGTTTCCTTATCATTCAAAGTTTATGTTTTAATTCTACAGATTTATCTCAGTTTCTTTCAAAAGTTATCATTTAATCCTATTCAGTACAATGATTTTGCCAAACATCGAACGCCCTGTCGCAGGCAACCTACCCATGGTGGTTCCAATACTTAAGCCACCCTCTGAAACGTATCATTCCGCATCAAAATTAGTTGACTCAGTGAAGTGGATAAAGAAATAGCATATGTTTACGAGGTGTTGTGATAAACACCCTTCTGCATAATCAGTCTGTACACTAGGGCTCGCTGTCCGTCCTCTTCGTGGGTACCCATGGAGATAGTGTTCAATGGTCTTGTCTCTGCCTTAACGCTTCAACTGCAAGAACGCTAATGGCAACTTGGAGATTGTAGGATGGAACAAATCCATCCATCGGCAATCGTACAATTTCATCGCAGGCTTCGAGTACTTCTTGGGAGACGCCTTCTCGTTCAGCTCCAACAACAAACAACACATTACCTGTAAGGCCTGTATTCCAAGGTTCAACAGTTCCAATATCTTCTGCTGCGATGATTCTGAAATTGTTCTTCCTTGCTTCATTGATGATGGAAGTTGTATCGCTGTAAACGACTGGAATGAATCGATCTGCTCGCATGCTTGAGCGTCGAATGGTTCGTCGATCCTGATGCGTTCTTGAGATGTTGAGAACGACTGCATCAGCGCCGCTTACTTCGATTGTTCGTATTCCAAATCCGAGATTTGTTGGATATTGGACGCCATCGAGAAGCCAGATTGAACCTCCCCGTTCGAAGATTTCCTCAAGTGTACCAAGAGGTTCTCTTCCGAGTAAGGCAAGTGCATCTGTGTGGCCACTTGCTGACATTCTCCACAAGTCATTGGTCGAGCCTTCCTCGAGAGGGATATTTTGGTTCGTACATTCTTTCCGCAGTGCTTCAGTATCCTTTTCACGATCTACCAGAATGAGTTGGATGTCATGATCTTGCTCAAGGGCATGTAAAATCGCTTCGGACCCTTGAATCTGGCCTGGCATGGCCAACCGAGTCGATGTCTGATTATGATTTCACCTCTCAATTGCATAAATCCATACCTGTTGGCGCCCTCATTCTACCATCAAGTTACTCACAACTGTTTGCAGTGGGGAAGAAGATTAACTAATTGCGATTTTCTATTCATTTTATGGAACGAGGAGACTAGCAGGTTCTATCCAAGAGTCACTTTGGTCTTATTGCTGTTTTTCTCGTCACAATACTCGCATTTCCTTCCCTTGTCTACACTGGAAATTACATCATTTCAGACGCACCAGCTCCCCAAGAAGGCTTAGGAGCAAATACGCGGTAACGTAGGAATCACAGGGGCGTTTTTATCCCGATGGCTCTAATAATGCACCAGCCTTTGCGTGCTTCGAAGATGGCGAAGGCGCCTCCAAAGATGCTACCAAATATAGCAAACCATCCCAGTGTTGCGGGAATGATACTGAGATAAGTGAGGAACGCAAGCGCAATTCCAAACACGATTGCAATAATTCCAGTGTAAAGTCGGACCTGCCGCCCTTTCTGGCCGATATTGCACTCCATGGCGATACACTAGAGTGTCGCGTATTTGAAGTCGTGTTTCAAAGAGAGCACATATTTTCAAATGGGAAAGCGATTCATTCGATGCATGGGAAAGAAACACAGCCGTAAATTTTTGGCAACGGTTGAACGTTCGCGTTCGATTGTACAAGAATGTGATATCACCCAATTTTCGTCGATGTTGAACGATGGTAATGGACTCATTGTCATCGATGTACGTGAGCGTCATGAATACGAAGCTGGATGCTTTGAAGGAGCTCTTCACCTGAGCAAAGGTGTGATCGAAAGGGACATCGAAAAACACCCGATCGCTGATGATGCCCGAATCGTGTTGTATTGTGGAGGAGGATATCGTTCTGCACTTGCTGCGGAATCACTCACTCGAATGGGCTATACAAACGTCTACTCCCTCTGGGGAGGTTGGAGAAGTCTTGTAACTGCAGGACTCGCTACTCAAAATCAATAGATTATGACGGAATCTATATTTTCAACAAAAAGATTCGATATCCAAGAGGCCAATCCCCGTCCATGGATCCGATAACGACCCTTGGACTAATGATAATCATACCAATGACCATCTGGTCAGTTTATGCCTTACTTTTCCACCTCGGTGTGTCTGAAGTTTTCAAATGAAGTACACGTTTTCGTGAACTATCAGCGATGGACAGACTCATAAAGGGGTTCAAAGTCGGCAAGTTGCTTCCATTGAGGTGTTACCATGGCAAAAGGACTCCATCACTATGTTCGTGAAACTTGGAAGAAGCCAAAAGAGGCTCTTCCGCACATGTTTCGTCAGACTCGAATGGCCCAGTGGCGCCGCGAGCCTGTCAACTGCCGTATCGAGCGTCCAACACGTCTCGATGCTGCTCGCCGTTTGGGATACAAGGCCAAGCAAGGAGTTGTCCTAATCCGAACCCGAGTCCGCCGTGGTGGACTTCGCAAGGGTAAGATTCACATGAAGCGTAAGCCATCAAAGGCCGGTATCTCAAAGATCACGATGGCTAAGAACACGCAGCGAATTGCTGAAGAGCGTGTTGCACGTCACTTCCCGAACCTTGAGGTTCTCAACTCCTATTGGGTTGGCGAAGATGGAAAGCACAAGTTCTTCGAAGTCATTCTCATCGACACACACCATCCTGCTATCATCAACGACAAGCAACTCGGTGTCTTCTGCCAAGAGAATGGTAACAACAGTCACCGTGGCCGTGCATACCGAGGAAAGACCTCTGCTGGAAAGCGAGGACGTGGTCTATTCAACAAGGGTAAGGGCGCAGAAAAGTTGCGACCTTCTCTCAAGGCAAACCTCAACCGAGGCAAGTGAAATCAAGCGTTTGTTTGATGTCCCTGTTCTTCTTGCCTTAACCAAGGAGGGCGACGCATGAGCAAGGGTGAGCGAAATTTATCACACTTATCTGGGCTTCAGGTTTATCTTCCAAACGGAAGACGGCTAGGCGTTGTTCACGATGCAGTCGTTGAACATGCAAGCCTTTCATGCACCCATCTCTTCGTAACGGAAACACCGGATGATCTCGTTGAAGGTTCTATTCATGTTGCAGTTCCGTGGCGATGGGTTCGTTCAGTCGGTGATGTGGTCATTCTTCGATGGTTTCCTCCGGCACCAATCCCTCGTGGATGAGGTGATGATATGATGGAACTCCATATTCTAGGAACCGCATCTGCGCGTCCAACTTCCACCAGAAGTGTTAGTGGAAGTGTATTCGCATGTCAGGAAGGTCTTGTCATCATCGATGCAGGTGAAGGATTTCAGGTGCGCTATTCAAAGCAACGTAGTCGTATGAAACGTGAAGATGAACCCGCGCTACTACGCCCCAATCGGATTGTTGCAGTAGCCTTAACCCATGGACATTTAGATCATACTTGGGGCCTGTTACCATTCCTACAAACACTCTCTCTCGATGGCCGTCAACAACCACTGATTGTCTATGGGCCAACATCTCCAGAAATTCTCGACACTCTCAAAACCGATGGCATTGATGCAACCGTCCCTCTAAACACAGCATCAGCTGAATTGCTTAATCAATATCGGTCTTGGTTTACGCTTGGAGGAACATCGACTCATCTTGGCTATGAGATACGATGGATGCTAGGAGAACCTCGGTCTGGACGTTGGGTTGAGTTCATCGATGATGCATCCGAACTAATATGGCATGATTCAATGCCTCAGCCGGATGCCTTCAACACCTTCCGAATGGATTCTATTCCAACTCATCATAGTGTTCCATCATGCGCTTGGCAACTTTCCCGAAGGGAGCGTAAGGGTACGTTCGATCGAGATAAAGCAGCGCTTGCTGGCTTATCCCAAGAGGAGCGCAAAACGCTCTCAGAAGGCATAGATATTGAGCAAAAGAATGGAGAAGTTCTCCGAGCATCTCAGTTTCGTGGAGCGTCAAAACCGGCAATGAGCGTGGTTATTTCTGGAGATACAGCGGAACAATCAATCCAACCAGTTGCCCCAGTTACTGTTCTGGTTCATGAGGCTACGTTCCTCAATGATGCAGCCGATAAGGCGGATGCTTACCTCCATAGCACTGCTGCAGGGGCGGCACGTACTGCGGTGGGCTGCAAGGCTGACAACCTCATCATTACACACTTTTCAGCGCGACTCCGCGATGCTGAAGAAGCCATTATAGAAGCAACAGAAGTATTGGGCCAAACCTGTGGTCTTGCATCGGCTAACGATGGTGACAGAGTCCGTATTGATGAGAATGGAAATGCAATTATCCTCAAAGCATCGGAGAGTGGTTGGACTCAACACAATTTATCGCATCATTGAAAGAGTATGAAATGAAGGGAAGGATATGCATTCGAGAAAAGTCTTTGCAGTTCTCATCATCATGTTGTGTGTGCCACTTCTTCCACTTGCTTCCGGTACTTCCGCGAGAGCAGCACCGTCCTGTAGTTCCGAATCGGCAACAACATTTGCTTCACAGGTACCCGTGGATGATGGTGAATGTGTTGAACTTTCACTCGGTTTACTGACTCCTGGTGACGTTTATGAGATTACTATTCTTGTTATTGATGATGCACTCGATGTCCTTGTTTTTGATGATGCAGGGCTTCAACCGTATCTGTTGGGACAGTCGTATCGTTCGTCTTACCAACAAATACCCTCCACAGAGTTTGCGAATGGTTCCTACGAATTCCATTGGAAGGTTCCGTTATCAATCTCAGAAAAATCATGGACCATAGTGGTCGATAATCTCGCTCATGATGGCGATCAAGCAAACGGTGATCAAGGAGGTGATCTTGGTCGTGTTTCGATTTCAATTACCAAACTAACAGATGGACAATGGACTTCTTATCACGACCTTGTTGGAATTATTCCAAACGGACACTTGACCTTACTCGAGGGCGATGACCTGCGATTGGAAGAGGGTACGGCAGTATCGGTGACTGCTTGGTCTCTCGAAGGTATGGGCGATGTTTATCTTCAAACAGAATCGATGAATGCAAACTATCTCGCTGGACAATCCAATGTAGCTCTTACAGGAGCTTCTCTGCTCGGTGTAGATGGTACTGCATCATTCAATTGGATTGTTTCCGCTGCCTTTGCTGACCAACCACTCAAACTCGTAGTTGACAATACCGATGACCCCGATGGGCAAGGCGATGGTTCAACCAATCTTCGAATTACAATTCGTGTCGAACTAGTCCCGGTCATGCAGGCATCGTTCACTGCAGAAAATCAATCCGTAGTACTCAATACAGCGTTGAATTTTGATGCATCATTATCACCGAACAATCTTGGACAGATCTCTCAATATGTTTGGGATTTCGATGCATCTGTCGATTCCAACAACGATGGTGATGCCATCAATGATGTCGACGCAGTCGGCGTTATGGCATCATCTTCTTGGGCGATACCAGGCGAAAAAACAGTCACTTTAACCGTATCCGGTGTGCTTGGATTTGACAGCTCACAAACCAACATCAGCGTAGTAGATGCAACGAATCCAGTCGCTAGAATTACAGGTACATCATCTTCTTCTGCAACTCTTATTTCGGGTGTTTGGCAAATAGAACATGGTGAAACAATGACGCTCTCATGTGCGACAAGTACCGACAATCATCAGGTTGCAGCATGCTCTTGGTCCGTAGACGGAAGTCCATATGGTCAACAAACGACAGCATCCTTCAATTGGTCAGAAATTGGTACGCATGAAGTTGGATTAATCGTCCTCGACCCTAGTGGAAACAGTCAATCGACGTCTGTTCAAATTATCGTCACGGACTCAACAGTTCCGAGTCTTGACCCTCCTCTGCTTGGAGCGTTTGAAAATCAAGCTATAGAGGGTGAGATAACGACATTCAGTATCACTGCATCCGATGGTTATGACGTAAATACAGACCTTCGATTTCATTGGGACTTAAATCCACTTGAAGATACAGATGAGAATGGGAATCCGCTTGATGATCCAGATTACATCGGTTCAAGAGTCGACATCGTGTTTGATTCCGTTGGAACAAATACTGTCATTGTCACTGTATTCGATACTTCCAATAATACCGATAGTCATACGTTCTCAGTTATTGTGAGTGAGGCTGAAGTCGTTGAAGCGGATTATACTATTTTTGCGATCATTATCTTTGCAGGTGTTGCCACGATGTCTATCGCTCTTATCGGTTATCGGCGTTGGCAGACCACCATCGCTTTGAAACTCCTCACCGACAGGGGGTTGCCAGAAAATGAAGCCTTAGCTCATATGTCGATGGTTAAACAAACGCAACGACTTCCTCTATTTGCAAAGGCAATCCAAATCGCTGGTCTTGAAGTTGGTACGGATGTCGTATCCCAACAGGAACAAGAAATCGCTCGCAAGGAAGCCGAGCTTCAATCGATCTACGGGTCAGCGAATGAGCCTGAGATGGCACCACAAGCACAGTTTGCTCCTCAAATGCAACTCTCACAGGCTTCAAGCCAAGCAGCGAGTGAGGCAGCCGCATTGTTCTTTGAAGATGAACCTAAAGCACCTGCGCCACAATCTAAAGTCGAAGAAGTTGAAGATTTGATGCAACCGCAATCCACTCAATCGTCAACAAAGCCTACTTCTTCGGGTATTGAATTACCTCAGCAATTGGATACCCCTTCCGATGAAGAGAACGAAATCGTACATGAAGCATCTCCGCAGGTGTCCGAAAATGTCAATATGCTAAAGGGAACTTGTTCCAATTGTTCTCTCCAATTCCAAGTTCCAATGCCAATCGGCATTAAGGAAGCGATTGTAATCTGTCCATCGTGTTCTTCTGAGCAATTGTTCCAGCGTTAGAACAGTGGATAAGAACCCCGTTTTGTACAAACATAACGGGGATGGTTTCAGATATGAGTTCCTTAACCTGTTATCATGGTCGAGGAAGCGATTCGATTGATTCGACCAGGATTGCATCAACCAAAACGCGGACGATTGGCTGCATTTCTGGTCATTGTCCTTCTCGTCCCTATTTTCCAACCGGTACAAGCGGATGTTTCCGTCGAGCAGGATGATTTCGGTATGATGGAGAAACTATCTGACCTTATGGAACTTCAAGAATCGAGTGATGATATGATTATTGCTGCTGGTTCATCAGCCTCTTCACTAGCTCTTGTCGAAGCGGCAAAGCGTGAGAGCCGTGAAGGAGATCCTCTGAATGATTCGACCGAATACCTCAGTCAGGCTCAGTTGAGAGATACGACTCCATTCGAACCTGATCACCCTCGTCCATACGAAGTCCTTCTCGATACTAATACACAACCAGAAGGTTGGCCAGACAATCTTGTTCAAACACTCTTTTCGCTCGAATCTTGGAGCATTACCGATCCACTTGCAGTGGGCATAAACACATACGCATTATACATCAACTTCTCAAGTCGCGATAGTGGCCCGCAGTACGAGGCTTGGGAGTATGGAACCTTCACTGGAGAGTTGTTTATTGGCACCGATCTTGTACTGTTTGAGAATTATATCGATATCGATGGTGATTCGGTTGACGACGTATCGATTTCACTAACGGTCCTCGGCCTATTTACGCTCAACGAAGGGTTCGGATTCGAACCTCCATTGAATCCACTGTCAATTCCACCAAGTATTCCCGATACGTTATGGTTAAGACCAACTTTCCAATGGAAAATCGATTACTTGAATGAGAATGATCCAATTTGGGATGAACTTGCACACATGGAAGTTTCACTTCTCAAAGGGCTGGCTTTCGATTCTGCAATTCAAGATTCACAATCATATGCCCTGGTTCTCGATACACGATTAACACAACCTCCAAACAACTTCAGAGTTGAGGTGGGAATCCAAGAATTCCGATTTAGCATCTCAAACACAATAGGGAACGTCTTGGGATTGCTAACGGATTTCTTGACAGGCGGAGCATTGCCTGCAGATGCACTATCACTCGTATCGGTTTCAGCCCCGTATTCAATATCGATACGGAATCCAAATTCAGATTCTGAAAATAAACAAACGGAATGTGATGAGACGTATTATGATGTGCTCAATGATCATGGTTCGGGGAGTGAATTGCATAAATGCGGCTATGGCATTGGTATCGGTTTTATTCAATTCGATCAGATCGACCAACAAGGAGAAGCTGAAATTATTGACATGGGATACCTAGACGTCGGAATCCATCCCGAGTATGGCACCAATATCTTGCCAGAAGAAGTTGATTTGGTCTTACGCAACGATAACCTAGGTGACAACACCTTCGATACGGTTGAATTGTACAGCAATGTTGGTGCCGATTTGTGGCTCCATTATTTTGAAGATCGCAGTAATACGCTCGAAGGTGGAACATTTGGTAATACAACAGATTCGAGATTGTGGATACGAGGAATTCCGTCTGGAACGCTTCCACAAGAAGAGATTAATGCTATCTTCACAATGATTGGCGAAGCGCCGGGAAGCGCAAACCTTCCCGGAGATATCCCTGACCGGCTTTCGTTCATTGTTGCCATTAAGAATTTCTCAGGCGACGTGACTGCAAATCAAAATGATTTGACATTGCCAGTGAACCCTGCAGCCCCTCCAGCAACTCTCATCATGATTGCAGGTACTGAACGAATTAAATCTCTCTCATACAATTCAACGTTGAAACGAGGCGGATATGCGAACGATGTCAGTTCCATGACCATACAAGTGGAAAATCTTCCAGAGGTCCTTATTCTCAAAGGAAGTTTCCAATTATCTTCCAGTGGTATATCGAGAGTTAATTTCGACAATCCAAATTTGAATACAATCTCACAATTGCTTGACAATGCGTTGCTAACGCTTGTTGAAATCGTTCTCGATTTAGGTTCGATTTTGAACTCACTTCCTGATTTAATCGTTGGAACAGCAGGAAGTTCTGGAGGGGAACTGGAAGTTCTTTGCTTGAGCCAAGTTCGACAGACTTGGAATAACGGAGCCGTTCGTGGCCCCAGCAGCCTTGGACAAATCTCAATGGCAATAGGGAGTAGTGATCATCCTTGGTTGACCGATTCGGATCATATTCTTCTTTCACAAGACACAGAAATTGAACAGGTAGATGGTAGGGACGGACCAGTAGACCCACTGGTTCCAGTAGCGATGAGCATACGCGTATCAAACATTTCTCGAGTGTTCCAATCATATGACCCAATCACCAGTGTTCGAGCGTTGGAGTTAGAAGGTCAACAATCAGGTGCTCTGCTTGTCGGCCACATTCGACATTCAGGTACTAACTTTGGAAACGTTACCGCCCAATCAGCGATGATTTCGAATAGACCAAGCGATTTGAGTGTCGTTCAAGACCCTGTAAAATTAGTCTACACTGCGAGTGAACCGATTGGAACAATCACTTATGGAGGTGAACAAGGAGCTCAGCGAAATGCCATTCGTCTCGAAGGTTTACCTTCTCAATTCCAATTGAATCTTGGCGATAACATTGGTTTCCAAGCACAAACGCCGATCACATCGATTATGGTACAAATGACGAATGCAACGACCCCACTAACAATGGACGGAGATCACTTCCGTTTCTGGGTTGATACTGATCAAGCACAAGCATCTCTGAGTGCGAAAATATCCAACGTACAATCTGTACAACGTTATTCACCAGTAGATCCAAATTCAACGGGTCCGGAAGGGAGTGCACGCTATGCGCTCCAACGACAAGTATCGTCCCCATTCAGTATTTCGATGGAGGATGTTAGTAACTACGATGATCCGTTCTTAGGTCTCAACGGTATGATGCGACTTGAGCCATTGCCAGCGAATCTTGAGTTTGTTCTCCCCAGTGATCTTGATTCAAGCGGCCTTGAAATCCCCGATTTCAGCCAGGGCGAAGGTGTTGAAGCCTTATCCTTCTTCCTTGGCGATGTTGTTGGTATAGGCGGCCTTGTCAATGATTTGGTGTACGGTCTTGTTTCAAACGTTGGTGATACTACTGGAGAAGCAGAGAATGTTGCTTATGGACTTGATATGACAACCGGTGAAAGTTTTGATATTGTTGCAGACATGCGCAAAGGAACTGTTCCAGTCGATCAACCAGAATGGCAGCATGGAATCGACATGCAAGCAGTTGAGCGAACCGTTCTCGATTTCAATCTCTCGAAATTAACCAATCTAACGGAATCAAGCCGAGATATTATCGATGGAATTCTTGCAGATTATATCGTAGAAGTTGATGAACGTGAGATGTTAGAATCAACCTTCTCTCAAACGAATCTATCGTTCGCTTACCCACTCATGGAATCCCTCGATGATGGAATTATTACCGACCGAGAACTGGTTGGTGTTGATGTTGAATTGCTTGAAGAGCTTGGTGTTACCTTTGAGAAACGACGTAGTTGGCATCTACGAACATGGTTGCCACAATTACCTTCTGGGAAGATAGAAATCAGTTACATCTTTACTATTGCCGATAATATTCCAACATATGATTTCACAATGGATCTTGAAGATTGGCTTCCTGCACGAGAGAACTTGTACATCACTATGAATGGGGTTGAGCAATCTTCTGCTGAATTACAAATTTTCGGATTTGATACCGAAACTTCGAGAGACGTTTCAGTCGCTGCGACTTTTTCTCGACAGGATAATCTCACCGTTCCTCGCCTATCCCTCGTAATGAATTACGATATTGGGCAGCGCCTAGATTATGCATATGCAGTTTTCATTGATTTGGAAAGTCTTGTCCGTGCTGAGACGTTCATTGAGGGCGTCCCTCAGCAGACCGGCTTTTCTGCCACTATTGGCGATGTCCTTCTGCTCGATGTTGATGTGCCTCAAGCATTTAGAGAGGGTGAAACAAGTGTCGAATCCATGATGATTCAACAACATCGTTTCGTTGACGGGTTCTGGTGGCCTGCAACAATATTTTTCCGAGACATTCCTTCAGAAATGAGTCTTGCTGCGGAACCAGATACACGTTATGATATTCGAGAAGAAACATCCTTCCAAGGTATGATGACGCTCGATTATGCTTCCAACTCCGATAAGATGGACATGTATATCGAAGCCACTGGGCGTGCCATAGATGCAAAGGGCGATACGCTGATGATCGCTAAGAATCTTCCAAAGACATTCAAACTTGAAACTACAGAAGATTGGGGCGTACGAATAGTTTCATCGGACAACGGTGTTGAAGAGCTGTATATGCGCCAATCCAATGTTCCTGGTGCTCCAGGAGCTTTCCTTGACCGATTTGAGATTATAGGAGAGGATCTCAAAGGAGCGACGATAACCATTCACCGGCCACTAGGATATCCTGTCATCATTCTTGATGACATCACAACCGGTCGTCTCGTATCCAGTGCAGAGGTTCATCTGGAACCAGGAGTATATGCTCCTATCTTCGGAGATCTTGAGATGGATGGACGAGCCGTCTTGCTCGATGCCCAGTTTACGGGCGTTCTTCCTACTTCTACATCGATTGGAATCAATGGGGTTGTTACCGATCTTTCTGTCGTCAGTACGTTGACTGGAGGGTCGTTGGAAACTCGCCATATCATGGTAGTTGAACCGTTTACGTCGGGTATCTCTTCGCTCTTTGCGATGATTTTTGGGTGATAATATGGATGATGAATTAGTGGTTCATGAAGACGATATCGTCGCTGCCAAACCCATGGGTTTGCTGGAAGCAACCCAACGCCAGGATGCCATGAAAATGGGTCTTGATTTGAATGACCCTGAACAAGCTGAAGCTTATCGGCAAGCGCAAGAAGTTGCTCTTTTCGTTAAGGAACGTATTCGAAACATCAATCCTGCACGAGTAGCCATTGCTGGATTAATTCTGATGCTCTTGGTCGGTTTAGTAGCCAGTGGTTGGTACTGGGTCATCCCACGTGATGATGTTGAGATTCACACGGTCTACATGCAACGTGGCGGCCATTTGGTAATGACCGAATTACAAAATGATGGAAGTCGAGCGATACATGATGTTGTGGTTGAAGTTCAATTTCTTGATTCCCAAGACGTACTAATTCAAACCATGAGAATTGAAGTCGATACGGTCAAAGCACATTCTTCCCTTGCAGGAGATGATTTGGAGATGATAGTATTGGGTTACACTGTCTGGGACGAATATACGCTCAAGATATCAGTAAGGTATACGATGTTCGATAACAGTCAAAACTTCTTGGAAGTAAATCATGTCGTCGGAACTTATGCATCCGAAACCTTTGTCGATCAAGTCGAAACGACGACACGACTGTTCTGATGATGGTTTGTTCAAACAATTTACCCATAGCGATAAATGCGTCTTCCAATCGAGGTTGAAATTAATGGAGCGACAAATACGTCTTGCCCTTGGGATTCTCATTCTCTTGTTGATGAGTCCTTGGAGTTCAATGGTCGGCCCAGAGCAAGAGTCATCTCCAAACCTCGAAGACGAAAGAAATGTAGAATTTTTTTCAATACGTACCGATGCCTATTCAGATTTTGTAGGAACTTATGAATCCTCATCGGTTCAAGAGCAACGTCCTGTTGTAGCGCATTCACGTCTTGGAGAATTCTCAATCAACGGACTTGAACTCAATCGACCTCTATCCAGCGATGTTCTCGAACCCCGAATGGACGTCCAATTACTCCTTATCGATAACGATCGACACATGCTAGAAGTTCGAAATGACCTTTCTGAAATATCGGGTCTTGAAGTTCGGGAATTTATTGGGCCATCCGGTTTGATGGTTCAAGGTACTTCATCCGCACTCGCACATGCTCAATCCATACCGAGTGTAGTTGCACAATGGGACGTCCCTCTTGCGATGTTCCTGGATGATTCTATGCTTGATGCAGCGATGTTCGAAAGTGGAATACAAGCGTTGCAAGGCGAAGAAGTTCGACTTGAGGGATGGTGGAGTGAACAGCAATTAGACTCGCTTTCCATCACTGATATTGAAGGCAACACCATCGTACAAGAATTGTCTGAAGTTGCTGCAATTGCGCTGGATGATCTTGAGCATCTAGATCAAGGACAGTATCGTGGGCATCTTGCGATCGACTCATTGCTCGATGTAGTCCGACAGCCTTCAGTCATGTGGTTGAGGTTTGAACCTCAAATGGCGTTTGATAACGATCAATCAAAGAACCACATGAAAATCAACACTATGCAATCCTACTTCACGACCGATCTCGATGGTTCAGGACAAATCGTAGCAGTTGCAGATTCAGGATTGGATGAGGATCATGGCGACTTTGGAACACGCATCGTTGGAAATTACGACGTTATTGGCGATGGTTCAACAGCTGACAAACATTCAGGTCACGGAACGCACGTTGCTTGTACAGTCCTAGGCGACGGAAGCAAAGGAGGTTATGCAGGGGTAGCGCCGGATGCGGAGCTTTACTTCCAAGCAATGGAAAACGACAATACAGGTAATTTTGCCTCACCTTCGTTGAATTATTTACTCAATACAGCCTACAATGCGGGTGCGAGAATTCACACAAATTCATGGGGCTCTTCGGCAACATCGACACAAGGTGAATACACCTCAGAATCAGAAGCAGTTGATGATCGAGCCTTCAATTACGATAAAGTGAGCAATGGACAAGAAGGCCTCACCATCTTGTTTGCAGCAGGTAACGATGGTCCAAATTCTGGAACGGTTGGTTCCCCTTCGACGGCGAAGAACGTTGTCACTATTGGAAATCACCAAGCACGATACAGTGGAGCGCCAGATAATCTAATGTCAGGTTCATCCCGTGGGCCGACAGATGATGGGCGCATCAAACCGGACATCATCGCACCAGGTGGTTACGTACGTTCTTGTCGTGCGCAAGAAGCACAAGACATCGCAGGTTCAAGTTGGCAATCGACGTGGTATCTTGAGTATACAGGAACTTCGATGGCAACACCTAATGCAGCAGGCGCTGCCACACTGATTCGTGAATATCTTATCGAAATTGCCCAAAGACCATCGCCTCAAGGTGCTTTGGTGAAAGCGCTTCTAGTCCTTGGTGCACAAGATATCAACTCAAGAGACATTCCGAACAATGACGAAGGTTGGGGGCGTGTAAACCTAAAGGAAACACTTGCACCTTCCCAAGGAAGAGGAATATGGGTCGATGACCGTTCGGTTTTGGCGAGTTCGGGAACTTCGAAATCGTATGTATTCAATGTTACATACGCCAATTCACAACTCAAAGCAGTGCTTGCTTGGTCGGATTATCGAGGAAGTAGATTTGCCAGTAAAGCCTTGGTCAACGATCTCGATTTAGAAGTCGAATCTCCTGATGGAACAATATATCTCGGCAATGATTTTGCAAATGGTCGTTCGACGACTGGAGGTACAAAAGACGATATCAACAACCTTGAGGTTGTCCTTATCGATGCGGCAATGAAAGGCATCTGGACCGTACGTGTGAAGGACGCTTATCATGCTGGAAGTGGTTCACAACCGTTTGCAATCGCTGTTTCTGGACAAGGTGTGAACGATTTACGACCTGACCCTCAAGTTGTTCTCAATTCAATGCAATTGAATGTTACAATCCCTCAGGTTGGAGATCAGGTTCGTTTGACAACCGAGGTCTTCAATGCAGGAAATATCAAGGCTGAATCGGTCGATATTACTTTCAATGTTGACGGGGTTGAACTGGACCGAAAGACGCTGGACATCAACCCCGGTGCAAGCCGCCAATCCACATGGTATTGGACGCCTCAACAATCAGGAGTTACTACGCTTGAACTCATCATCGATCCCGATGATATAATCGATGAAATCCAAGAAAATAACAACATATTGGCCAAGGTTGTTGATGTAACTGCTCCTGGCGTGAAGGTTACATCTGATGTTATCGAACGTCAGGTACAATATGCAGAACAGACCACTTCGACGTGGAATTTAACGTTGGAAAATACGGCCTTGTTGGAAACAAACGCGTCGATAGATGCTCTCGGAGTGTATTTGGATTCAGATGATTCCGAAGTTTCTTGGTATCTTGGAATGACTGCATCAAACTTTTCATTGCAAGGAAAGGGAACTGCAGAAGTGTCGTTGACTGTAGTCTATCCTGAAGCCCCTCCACCAGGTTTGTACCGTATCGATATTGTTGGTCTTGATGTCGACAATGGAATTTCATATCCACTTTCTCTCTATCTAGATGTACTTGATATTCCAGAATTCCGAATCGAATACGACTATACGATTGTACCTGTGCATCCTGCCGATCCAACCAATCTAACGATTCGCGTTTTCAACGATGGAAATACGGAGATAGGTTACGATCTCTTCTTGCAAGCCCCTTCAGGTTGGAGTGCAGGATTCACCGATTTGAGTGCCGATCCTGGTGCAACATCGGGTTCTACAGGATTGATTCCTAAAAGTGGTCAAATGGATGTTGGTATGCAGTTCACGCCCCCTCAAGTCTCAACTGCAGCAGGTGCACAAAGAATGGTTTCATTGACCGCTATTTCACAAACTGAACCATCACAAACATGGGAGGTTGACATTCCCATCGAAGTGATGGAAGTTCGTGAGGTGGAAATCCTCCTTGAATCGAACATTGGGACGCCTCCTTCGGACGCCTTGGTCAATCTTCTCTTCACTATTGAAAATCGAGGCAATGTCAATATGACACTCGTTCCAAGCTTATCTCTTCCAACTGGATGGACTTTACAGACATCACTCCAAGCCATCGAAATGGGCTGGACAGAGCAATCGAAGAACATCCTCGTCTCCATCAAAGGAAATGGCAATGCTCTATCGGGTCCAATCCAGTTGAATCTTGATGTAGGAGTACAACGGTTTAGCTGGATTGGGCAGATCGATGTTCTCGAGTTACCACAACCATCGCTAACGTTTTCTGAATTGGAGTTTGAAGACGGCCGGACCTTCGACCATCCGTTTGGTCCAGGTTCTCATCCTGTTGGCCAGGAAATGACCTTCACATGGCTTCTTATCAATGAAGCAGATGTTCCTTGGAATCCTTCGATTACAACCTCTTTATCGCAAGGCATTTTCGGTGAATGTTTTGACGTTGGTACGGTTGCGGAAGAAGTAGTCCCAGTGGTTTGTTCGATATTACTGCCTCCGGCTCTCGAAGTCGCTACCCAACCGTCGTTTTCCTTTACTTTGTTCGATGACGATGTATCATTGACCGAAGGGACCAGCATGCTCGTTGCTGAACAACGCAGTGTTGAGTGGGAGGTGACAGGCGTTTCAACTCTCGATGAAACAGGTTCTGGAACGCTTCAGGTACGTATCTTGAATTCGGGCAATACGGACCTATCGCATCAATTGGTAATTGAAACGACCGAAGGCCTTGATGCTGCCATCGTTGGAGATGATATCGTGAATGCAGTAGCTGGCGATTCCCAACAATTTACTATTCAAGTGAACGGCAAAAGTACAGGCACTCAACAACTCACATTCCGGCTCACGGGTGTACAAGATGTTGAAACATCGACGACATCGGTTAACGTTGATATTACAGCATCCTTCGAAGAACCAGTTTCTGGAAGTAATGCAATGATCTATATCGGCGCAGGAATCGCTCTTCTCGTTGGACTTCTCGCAGTTTTATACATTCTTCAATCAAAAGCCGCTACTCCTGTCGTTAAGAATAACCCGCCCGCAATCGCATCACCAGTGGTTCAACAACAAACACCGATCTGTTGGTCGTGCCGCTCCCCAATCAATGGTCCAATGCAAGGATGCCCAGGCTGTGGTGCTCGATATCATGCCGATTCTCCAACCTGTCAAAATGTAGACACATGTTCAAACTGTGGCGCTTCCTCTGAACAGTTCGTATCGGCATGATACGTGAACATCAAAGGACATCCTTTTGATAGGTCAACGACCCCCGCTGAATGAAGGAGGGTCGTCTGTGCAGCAAACCAAGCAAAAGAAACGCCTTGCTATTCTTTTGATTTCATTGATGTTTTTCTCAATACTTCCTATCACCGCTCCTTTAGTATCGGCGGACGAAGCAAGAGATGCGAGCATCCAAGTCACCGTAACGCCTAGTGCTCAAACCATCAATCCTGGTGAAGCAGGAGAGTACACAGTGCGTGTCTACAATTCGGGTTCTAATGCTGTAACCGTTCAGTTGAGTACTGCGGAAGGAACGGAACAAGAATGTAGTGCCTACACATCAACCATCACCCAAATCACAGGCCAAATCGATGCAGGTTCCTATGAGGAAGCCAGCATGAACATCACGCTTACGCAAACAGCAGAAGGCTCTTGCGATACAACCGTTACCGCCAACGCTCAAGATGCTCCCGAACCGCCTGAACCGCCAGGCCAACCTGCGACTGAGACAGCAACTGTAACAACTACAGCAGGCGATGGTTCAGGAAGTGCTGTTTTTGGAGTCGATTTGTCCATGACCGTCTCCAGCAAAACATGGGGCGGTGAAGAAACTACTGAGTGGACCCTTGTCGTTGAAAATACGGGTCAACAGCAAGCTACGATCAATTTAGAATATGAAGAGGATAATTCCGCTTCAGGTTGTTCAGATCCAGGTGGGCTTTCTCCAGTGCTTTCTGAAACCTCTGTAACACTTGATTCAGAAGAGTCGACAGAAGTTATCGTATCACTCGATGTTACAAATGAGCAAGAAGCCGACAAATACTGTTGGGAAATTACGGGTACAGCATCAGGTGATCCAACTGGAAACACGAGTGATACGCAAGCATTTGACATCACAGTCCCAGTCCTCAAGGAATGTAGTTTGTCGCTCTCAAAGATCACTATAAATGTTCAACCCGGTGGAGAAGGTACGCTGATTGCGACCTTCACCAATGAAGGAAATTCAGATTGGACAATCAGTGCTGATACCGCTGGTCCAAAGGAGGAATGGTTATCCTTTACGGGAGGCTCGAGTGGATTGCTTCCTTACAGCGGGAGTGGAACAAAAGCATTCAA
>CEVR01019878.1_pt1 | contig 18785 bp, 17 predicted proteins | sample 356541 | NCBI WGS metagenome assembly CEVR01 (sample SAMEA2623734, study PRJEB7988) | marine metagenome | isolation source: saline water (ENVO:00002010), including
CAATCATTCCTAGATGAAGGAGACGCCCCAGTGGTCGTGATGCTTGTTGGCGTCAATGGAACCGGTAAGACCACAACAGCAGCAAAGATCGCTCATCGCCTCCAATCGAACGGGCATTCAGTTATTGCAGCAGCAGGAGATACATTTCGTGCCGGCGCCATCCAACAGCTTGAATCACATTGTGAAAATCTCGGAATTCGTTGTATTTCCAGCCAACGCGGAGGCGATGCAGCAGCCATTGCCCGCGATGCTATCGAATCTGCAAAAGCTAAGAACATTGATGTTGTTCTTGTCGATACTGCTGGTCGAATGCAAAACAAGACCAATCTCATGAAGGAACTCGAGAAAGTCCGGCGTGTTGCGAATCCACATCTTGTTCTCTTTGTCGGTGACGCACTCGCTGGTAATGATGCTGTAGATCAGGCCAAGATGTTCCAAGAAATGATGCGCTTTGATGGAGCAGTTCTCTCAAAGATGGATACTGACGCCAAAGGCGGAGCAGGACTTTCAATCGCCTTTGCAACAGGCCGCCCAATTGTTTTCGCTGGTATTGGCCAAGGATATGACGACCTCCTCCAATTCAATCCAGATTGGTTGCTCGATGAAATGTTCTCGTGAGGATTAACGATGTTCGAAGATAAAGAGACAGAGACATTTTTCACAGTCGTTCACATGTTTCAGCGGTCAGCAATGATCAATCTCGGTCTTTTAGAACACCCTGCGGGAGGGCTGCAGTTCAATTTCTCGGAAGCGAAGGACATTATTGACATTCTTCGTATGCTTCAAAACAAAACACAAGGAAATTTGGATACATCAGCGGAAGCGATGCTTAAAGGTGTCATCAGTGAACTTCAGATGCAGTTTATGCAGGCTCCAAAGCGAAAGAAGCGTATGGAGGAGGAAGAGGCGAATATGGAAAATGTACGCCAAACCTTTGAAAATCCCCGGCAAGCCCCGGTTGAAGATGTTTCAAGTGAAGAATGATACAATTTTCAATCATTTCATCGGTTCATTGATGAGCAAGAGCAGGTTCAGGAGAATTGGTCGCGATGTCTTACGTCAGTGAAGTTTCTTCAGATGATGCACCCACGGTGCTGATTGTCGACAACAATCAGATGTCAATTATGCGCCTCCGTGAAGTGTTTAGGAAAAGAGGATTTGCGATTGAAGTATGCGAGGACGGAGATCTTGCAGTTGATGAATACATCAAACTTGATCCAGAACTTGTTGTAATGTCTCTTGACATTCCTTCTCTGGACGGCCATCTTGCAGCCTTGGAAATGCGAGAACATGGTGGTGATTCACGAATTCTCTTCATAGCCCCGAACCGACTGTCGGAGTTGGCCGTCCATGCGACATATTCAGCCGGCGCAGTAGGGTGGCTTGCCAAACCAGTCAGCCAGTCTCAACTGGATGAAATTTGGGACCAAGTACTCGGCCCTATTCCAGAAGCTCCAGGATTGGAAGATATTGATGAATTATATCCCGAAGATCGTATCAAACCCGAACCCGATGAGATTGAACTTCCTCCTATAGCGGAGTTACCTTCTATAGGAACGTTGCCGCCACTTGAAGAATTACCACCAATTGAAGTTGAACAAACTCAAACTTCCCGACCAAAGAAAAGAGGACGAAAGGTTCTCTTTGTACTCATTATTCTACTCGCTGGAGCCGGCATAGCCTATCAGCAAGGCCATCTTGACTCATTTTTGTAACTGATTGTGTTGCACTTGAATTGGCTGAATGTATTGTCCGGGCAGTTGGACAATTTGGCCCTCCATAATCGTCGATCCTTGTGGAGCCTGTATGATTTCTTCTCTCTTGTAGGTACTAGTTGTCAAAAGAGAAGGGTCTCCTCGAAGGATTTGTCGATCTAACTTTTGGGCATTCCAATAACCCCAGTACAATAAGGCAAGTAAGCCTGCAAAGAGGATAAGACCGATGAAAAAAAGCAACAATTCCACGACTATCGCTCCAATAACGCTTTCCAAGAAATTTCAGCATAAGCGGCAGCGGCCTCAGCAGGGTTTTCAGCTCCATGTATTCCAGATCCGACAATAATGCAATCGGATCCAGCCATGACCGCTTCATATGGGTCTCCGTATCGTTGCCCCATCTCTCCATCGCCCGTCGCAATATTTACTCCAGGTGTCCAAATCATTTTCCCATCGCCAACCATTGTTCGCAATTCACGAACAGAATTTGCATTGGAGCCGTTACCAATGAATCCAAACACGCCGGGATGGGCGCGGCCTGCTTCAACCACAGTAGAAGTGTAGTCTGGAGTGAGAAGATTCCCCCGGCTCGACATTTGAGCGAGTAACAAAACCCCTCCTTCTCTCGATGCATCCGACCAAGCTGCTTGTAATCCATCAACGACATCAGGCCCACTGATGAGGTGGGCCGTGACAAGGTCACTCCATTCTTTAATATTGTAAATTCCACCCATTTGCTTTCGTGAAATTTTCCCAATATCTGCGAATTTTCGATCTTCGAAAATGAGAAGATCCATTTCTTGAGCAAGCATGCAAAATCGAATCCATTCATCCTGATTCCAATCACTGATAAGGTCAACATGGGTCTTCAATGCAGCAATTGAGGAACCAACGGAATTGAGCAAATCAAACATTTCATTCATCGTGTATTTATCAGCAGCGAGACAAACAAGACTCTTTTTTCGACATGCTACTTCCATGAAGGTTTTTGCCATCGGCAGGGTTGAGGTCTCCCAACGTACTTTCCACGCATCCCTCGCCTCCATGTCTATCTCCAATCATTACTATCAATCATAGTTTGCGGAGAAGACACAAACCGTTTATGCTACTTCAAAGAGGCCGGAACATGACGCGAAGGAGCGGATTGGCCCCACTTCTCGTTGCAATGATGTTGAGCATGACCCTCTCAGGATGCTTTGGAAGCGAAAGTCAAGCGCCTGATAAAACAACAACAGAAACATATCCTGACATTTATGAAAGGCATACACTCGAATGGAATTGGACCGGTTCCTACTCACGAGTGTTAGAAGATGGGCCACATCAATCACTCCCCGTTCAAGAAGTCACCATTGAAGTCGATACATCAGGAACTTGGGAAGGCGGGCCTAATACCGCCGAAGTCCATCTCTCCTACTGGCTTCCATCCAACACCGAGACTGGCGATCAGGTACCAGTTATTGCTGTTGTAAGCCCTTATTTCGATTACGGATCTCCTGGTAGCCAATCATCACCAACCAATGTTGTGAGTGCTGGTCGCGGTGAATTCATTTACGACAATTTTGTACCACATGGGTATGCCTTGGCTCAAGTAGCGGTCTTTGCAACCGAAGAGAGTACAGGCTGCTTCGACTATCGTGGTGATGGTGAAGGGCTTGGCATTCACATGGCAGTTGAATGGCTTGGTACTCAAAACTGGAGTAATGGTCACGTTGCAATCTACGGAAAGTCATACGAAGGTGCAACGGCATGGGAAGCGGCGGCACAAGGTAGCCAATATCTCAAAACTATTGTTCCTATTTCTGGAACAACTGCCTTAGGTCCACTACTGTACAAAAACGGGAGTGCGGAAGCTCGCAGCCAAGTCATGCATTCCAATTATGGGGGGTCTATTCTCGATTATGATGGAGACGATTTAGACAATATGTGTGGAGATGTTGTCGAAGGATTCCTTGCCGGACCAACACGTTACGGCCTCGGAGAAATCGATCCGTACATGGATAATTATTACGATGAGCGAAGCCACATTGACAAAGCGCTCGGTAAGTACAATGGCAGCATTTACTGGGTTCAAGGCTTGCAAGATTGGAATGTCGATCCACACATGGTGTTTGGTGGGCCGCCAGGCGTGAACTGGTATCAAGAATACATCGACAATGGTTACGATGTTGCAGGAATGATAGGGCAGTGGGAACATAATTACCCAGACCAATGGACAAAGCACAACGCCCAAGATTCAGGATATGGGGGCGAAGCAATTCAGAACATGACCCGCTGGGACTGGGGACAAGATTTGTTTGAATGGATGGAGTATTATCTCAAAGGCGTGGGAGAAAAGCCAGCACTTCATGCACAAATTCAACGAAACGATGGCCAGTGGAGAATTGAGGAAACTTGGCCTCCGATGGATGTTGAACACCACCAAATCGATCTCGGCGAATGCACTAACGACGGAGTATTCGTCGGCGGAGGGGCCCCGGTTGTCGGTGGAGGCCAAACACTTACAATTGAATGCCCAGCGATCAGTGAATCGACCAATCTCCACATTGCAGGATTGGCAACAATTCATCTTTCTGCAGTTCCAACGTTCGACGGAGGACAGATATTTGTTGAAATGCAGGATGCTGAGACAGGATTACGACTTGGCCATGCGACAATGGATGTTCGCTATCATGCTGGAGGATATGAGGCACAAACTGTAATCCCCGGCCAAGAGATTACCATGCTCATGGAATTCCAGGCGATTGATGCACTACTGCCCGCAGGGCACGGAATACGATTTGTTCTTAGCGACCAAGGCGAAGACTACCTCGCACCCGCTTGTGGAAATACATGCACAGTACACGTTTTACCATCATTATCGATTGCAGAAATACCCTTTATTGAGCGTTCATCTGAAGAAGTACTAATCACCCCACAATCTGATGATGCGGCGAACAATCAGTGACTACTTTCAACTCATTTACGAATGATTGAACATTTGCTAATCTTCCATACACAAATTCGCGCAAATGTGCAAATACAGCAAAACCGATCTCAGAAAATATTTACAATTGATTATAAAAATTCAAAATAATTATTCATAAGTGGCAAAAAAGAAGAAAAAAAGTGAGCAAATGGTTCATATACCGTCCTCACAGCGACGCATATGATACAAATGAGTGATAAAGCAAAACTTGAGTATATTTGGCTAGATGGATACGAACCTACGCAAAACATGCGAAGCAAGACAATGGTTCGTTCGGATTTTACTGGAACATTGGAAGAATGTCCGATTTGGATGTTTGACGGTTCTTCAACAAAGCAAGCAGATGGCAGCTCCTCGGATTGCCTCCTAAAGCCTGTGAACATTTTCCCTGATCCACAACGCGTCAATGGCTACCTTGTCATGTGCGAGGTAATGAACCCCGATGGAACGCCACACCCAAGCAATGGCCGAGCCACCATCGATGACGATGATGCCGACTTCTGGTTTGGATTTGAGCAAGAATATTTCATTATGGATGTTGATACTCAACTTCCTCTCGGTTTCCCAGTCGGCGGATATCCAGGTCCACAAGGACTCTACTATTGTTCCGTTGGTGGAAAGAATACACATGGACGATCTCTTGTCGAGGAACATGCAGACCTCTGTCTCGAAGCAGGTCTAAACTTTGAAGGAATCAACCAAGAAGTTGCATGTGGTCAATGGGAATTCCAAATTTTTGCTAAGAGCGCAAAGCAAGCAGGTGACGAACTTTGGGTCGCACGTTATATGCTTGATCGTCTAACAGAAAGCTATGGCTATTACATCGAATATCATCCAAAACCAATCAAGGGCGATTGGAACGGTTCAGGTATGCACGCCAACTTCTCCAATGGCGCTATGCGGGACAAGGGCGGTAAGGAATTGTTCGACAGTATCTGTGAAGCATTCGGCCGAAACATCGAGCGACATATGTCGGTTTATGGCGCACATAATGAAGAGCGTTTGACAGGCCTCCACGAGACACAATCTATCGATCAATTCTCATATGGCGTTTCAGACCGTGGAGCATCAATCCGAGTTCCGGCTTCTGTTCCAACCGATGGATGGGTCGGCCGTCTTGAAGACCGACGACCAGCATCCAATGGAGATCCATACAAGATTGGAGCAGTCATCATTGAGACTACGAAGTCTGTTTGCTGAGTTCATCTTCAGACGTTCTGTTTCGGATTCGATATACTCCTGCAGTAATCGCGAGGATGAATCCGATCGTTAGAATGTTCGAAATGATCATCGCAATAGAATTGACAATGATTCCATAGACGAGCCATAGTGATAATGAGACGGTTACGGCTAGAAATGTAGGGAGAGAAATCCCCTCTTCCTTCTCATCGACCCATACGCGACGAATCTGAGGGATCCATGCAAAAATCCCAATAAAGCCCGCGGATAATCCAATCGCCTCAACCCAAAAATCTGCCATTAGCCCCACTCCTCCGGTTTCTTTGATGCAAGAATCCCATCAACATGCATCCAATCAACTTCTTCAGAATTAGTTCGGCCAACTACATGCATCTTTAGTTTAGGCCCCTCCTTGCATTTTATTTCGATGTGTCTTCCACCAGAATCATGCAATTCAATATGGCTGGTTGTTTCTTTGAAGATGGATAAAACACCTCTTGGATGTTTTGATGTTACCATAAGTTCTCCGTTTCGATTAACATCCCACTCCTCAACACCTGAGCCAAGGCCAAGGCCGAGAAGATCACCTTTGAGTTTCAATCCTCCATGCATATGTACCTCGTCCCAGGTTCCAAAACCATCCATTGTTTCATAAAACTCAGCATCGATTTTTTCTCCACCAATCGATTGAATACGGCCGAGAAGTTGGCGTTCATTGACCATTTCAGCAGGAAGGTCCGGCATTTTCTCTGGCCATTCTAATCGCTGATGTGTCATTGCTACAAGGACATGAAAAGTCATCTCATTATTTGGATACCTTTTTCGGTGAATCTCTTCTAAAAGTCGAGCCTTTCGAGCGATTCGATGAGCGACAGTAGCATGGCTGTGCGAACCCCCTTTGTTTCTATGCTGAAGGAATTCCCCATCTTCAAAAACTTCGAATCGACCGGACCAGTGTTTTTGTTCAACAACAAGGACGATGTTGCCAGACACGAGAATCAAATCGATTTCACGGCGACCTCCTTCCGGATCTGGAATTCTTACCGATGGATAAACAGACCACTCGTTGTTTTTCCCAGCAGCCCTGCATAGCTTTTCAAGCCGCAATTCAGCATTTTCTCCGGCTTGATGAATTTCATCAGGAGGGAATTGAACCCGCCTTTTTCGCCAGAGCCGCCATCGCTTTCTTAACCCCAAAATATCACCTAAGAAGCGCATCAACGGATGGAACAATGAGGGAGGGGCATTGCTCAGCACCATCCGGTAAGATTGCAACATCATCTTCGGTCGCTTCTCCAGATAGGACTAAAATTCCCATACAATTGGCACGGTTGGCCATTGCAATATCTGTATAGAGCCGATCGCCAACCATTGCACATTCTTCTGGCTGAAGGCCTAATTCCTCAATTTTATGAAGAATCATACCAGGGTTTGGTTTCCCTGAAATGTGGACAGGCTCAACACCGGTTGTTGCTTTGAACAGAGCAAGGAAGGCTCCAACATCAGGAAGCCCTCCATCAGGTGACGGACAAACCATGTCGGGATGAGAAGCCATCAGCGGAACGCCCGCGTGAAGATGAATACTTGCAGTTTCGAGTCGTTCGTATGTCGTTTCTGTATCGTAGCCAAGGACGACGTATTGTGGCTGTGTTGATCGAGTCGTAATTCCTTCACTTTCAAGCATTTGACACATCCCTTCAGTACCAACGCAGTAGGTTTCTGTGATGTTTTGATGCTTGAGCCAAGCGATGCAATCATGTGTTGATAGTAATACATCATCAGCTGTTGCAGGAATTCCCATTTTCTCCAGTTTTTCCACATACTGTTGTACGCTACGAGATGAGTTGTTGGAAAGGAAAAACCGCTTTACACCTTGGTCATCACACCGTTGAAGAAAATCCAAGGCGCCATCGATCAATCTTCCGCCGAGATAAATCGTTCCATCAAGATCAAGAAAAACCGCTTTGATACCCTTTAGTGCAGTCCCCATGATGTCGTCTTAGAACATCAAGGTCTTGAACATGAACCATGGAGAATGCAGATTTTCCTGCGCTTCTTTACTCGCAATCATCTCGGTCATCATTTCTTGTAACTGAGGTTTACGGCTTGCTTTTCCAACAAACCAATTGAGAAGCCACGATTTTCGACTTAGGGATTGCATCCTGTAACTGTTCTTTAGTTCGGCTCCTAATGTTGACCAAACTTCATGTTGGTATTCTTCTGGTGACCGGCCCTCAACTATGTGTCTCGCTGCGATTTCACCAGTAACAAGAGCATTTCCGACCCCTTCTCCAGAGAATGGATCGATAAGACTCGCTGCATCTCCGACAAGCCAAGCACCGTTCATCGCCATTCTTCGAGGCTGTAATTTCTGTTTTTTCCGTGGCGATCCGAATGGAAGTTGCCAACCCTTAGCACTACCTTTCACCATAGTTGCATTAGCAAAGCGTTCCTTGAATTGAGGGTGGTTCGCGATAATGTCCGATTGAAGCGCTTTCAATTTCTTTGATTGTTTGTCCATTAAATGCATGACCATCCCACACCCAACATTGACTCGTCCTTCGCCAATAGGGAAGATCCAAAAATAACCAGGAATAATCGTATCAACAAAATGAATTTCGATATCACCAATGTTCCCTTCACAACCTACTACACCATCCCAGTATTCCCGATAGCCTCCACAGTAGTGCTTTCTGTTAACCATTATTTCTTGATAGGTGTCGACGACGAGCGATGTTGCAACAGGACAAAGATAGCCCCCCGCTCCAACGATTGCCGGAGCATGGAATTCCATCACATCTCCCTTTCTACCGCCGATAGTTAGTCGAACGCCAGTTGCCTCTCGCTTCGAACCAGAACCTTCTCCAGGGTCATTGCCATTATTGTACAACACATCTTTCACCGAAGCGCCTTGAACTACAGATCCGCCCTTTTCACGAACAAGCTCTTGCACCCGATCAAATAACAAATGATCAAATTGTTGACGAGGTAATGCGTAACCTGCTTCAAGTCTGGCAACATCTTCTTCTGGAAGTGGAACGCGAACCTCTTTCCCATTCGGACTTGAAAACAAAATTCCATTGACACGGAAATGCGGTGTGCTTTCGAGCGTTTCCTTAACGCCGAGGGCTCTGACGTGAGACAACGATTTACCGCCCACAGCATCACCACAAATTTTGTCGCGCGGCCAGACGCCTTTCTCGATCAATAAGACCTTCTTACCAGCCATTGAAAGGTAACCTGCGGCAGAGCATCCACCAGGCCCACCGCCTACGACAATGGCATCGAATGTTGACCCTGTCTCGGGAACATCCCCCGTCTCAATAGGTCCCTCCCATGACGCCATGGTTCAACCACTTATCGACGCTCTTTGAGTCTTCTTGAACGACCATCATCACTATGCACTATGAACGGAAGAGACAACACATGGAGGCATCAATGCGTCGCAAGGCAACTTGGGGCCTTCTCGCTGTTACGGTTGCTTGGGGTGCAACTTTCATTTGGATGAAGCAAGCAATGGACGCGATTCAACCGGAAATAGAAACATATGGTCGAACCCCTGTTGTGGCCGCACTTGTTGGCGGGCGATTTCTAATCGCATTTATCGCGCTTTTCATCATATCAAAAGAGGCGAGAACAGCATTGTTCAATCTAGAATTATGGAAAGGAGGGTTAATTCTCGGCGCAATTCTTCTTGCCGGTTTCATTACACAAATGATCGGCCTTGATTCAATCACGCCTTCGACATCAGCCTTTTTGACATCTCTTTATGTTGTATTTACAGCTCTCATTACCACGAAAATAACCGGGCAACGGGTAACTCGAACAATGATTCTTGGCGTTGCCCTTGCAACCTTTGGTGCAGGATTCATCGAAGGCCCCCCGCATTTATCATGGGGGTGGGGAGAGATACTCACCGTTATCTGTGCCGTCTTCTTCGCGCTTCACATCATTTACACTCAACAAATTACGCAACGTATGAGTCCAGTTGGCGTAACTAGCACATCATTTCTAGTTGTTACAATTGGTAGTTTGGTTGTAGCATTTTTGAGTGGCGGTAAATCAACATTCGATGCATTATCGGTTGTAAACAACGAAGGGGTAATAATTCCATTATTGTGTTTAGGATTGATTGGATCATTATTCGCTCTTCTTCTACTAAATTCACTTCAACGATTTCTTCATCCCGTTCAAGCAGCAATCATTTATGCTTTGGAACCGGTTTGGGCAACGATCTTTGCTCTTGGCCTTGATATGACTCAATGGACCGGTTGGATTGCCGTAGGCGGAGGCGCTTTGCTGGTTGGCAACCTTATGGTTGAATTACGGCAAACAACTGCAATTGAGGAAGAATAGCCCATCAAAAAATAGCACATCGTTCAAGTCCTGTCTGTTATGAGGAAATGTTGGGCGAGCCTATGTCAAGTAACAAGAATCACCGCGAGGCGACTAAAAACGTACATGCGGGAACCAATCATATTGGAGATTCTGTGAATACCCCAATTTTCCTTTCTTCTACCTACAAATTGACCGAGGAGCGTTATGCTGGATGGGCGGCAGGTGCTCAACACACCCTTCTCTATTCCCGACTTTCATCAGTAAACTCTGATGCAGTAGCTCAGAAAATATGCGCAATGGAAGGAGGAGAAGATGCTGAAACTTTTGCAAGCGGCATGGCGGCAATCTCGACGACATTGATGATGCTTCTCAATCAAGGCGACCACATAGTTGCATCAGCGGACGTCTATGGAGGCACATACGGTCTCATGACCGAAGAATTTCCCCGTCTTGGAATCGAAACCACGATGGCAGATATTCGCGACCCATCATCATATGAAGCAGCCATCCAAGATAATACTAAGATCCTCTACATCGAGACCATTACAAATCCAAATCTCAAAGTTTGTGATATTCCGGCAATGGCCGAAGTTGCAAAGCGACACAACCTTTTGGTTATTGTTGACAATACATTTGCCTCTCCATGGGCCTGTCAGCCGTTGAGCATGGGCGCTGATCTAGTAATTCATTCAACAACCAAATTCCTTGGAGGGCATTCAGACCTTCTCGGCGGTGCAGTTGTTGGATCAAAGGAACTAATCGCTCAAATCTTTAGAGGGCGTGTCCATTTTGGAGGATCACCCGATCCTCATAATTGCTACATGTTAGAGCGTGGAATGCGAACTCTCCATGCTAGAATGCCGCTTATTACCTCAAATTCAGCCGACCTTGCACGCCGCCTTCAAAAACATCAAAATGTGGTTCGAGTTCAGCACATCACACTCCCTTCTCATTCCGATTATGAGGTTGCACAACGCGTTGTTCCAAAGGGTTGTGGAATGCTTGGAATTGTTGTTGCTGGCGGCGATGAAGGTGCTATGGAATTCATGTCCAAATTGAAACTGTTTTACGAAGCAACTTCACTTGGAGGCGTTGAATCTTTAATCGAAGTACCAGCCACTTCAAGCCACATGGCTATGCCGGTCGAGGTTAGAATTGCAGCTGGAATCGAGCCGGGCTATGTCCGAATTAGTGTCGGTATAGAAGATGTGGAAGATCTGTGGGATGATCTAAATCAAGCATTGGGCTGATCAGGAAGCGGCTCTTGCTGACCAGTGGATGTATGAAGTGCATGAAGCGCATCAACAAATTCCGAATTATCATTCTGTTCTGACTGCAGAAGTTCCTTTCCGGCTTCGAGCAATGTTTTGGTCGATTCCATCCACGCTCCTCCTCGGTCGCGAGCAAGCGACTCGAAATGCCACTCTTGGCCAGTTGCACGGTTGGCTGCACGCAACCATGCCCAACCTGCTGCAGCACTATCGATGTCATCATGACGCGCTGTCGCTTGACGTTCTGCAATGCCTGGGCCCTCTAATAATCCAGTGAGAATGAGGTCGTGAATGGCCCCCACTGCTCCGGGTAGAACACCAACACGGTATGGGAATTTTGCTTTCTGTTGTGCCTTTTTACGAGACGAATCCAAACCTTTGAGGAATGTTTTGAGCGGTTTAGGTTTCTTGAGTTGTTGCTCCCAAATGATTTGCGCCTCATCTCCTTGAATCCCAATTGATTCCAATCCGGCCAAACCAAAATCTTCCCACAACGCGTTGACTGCATCGGTAAGGCTGGCCCCCTCCATAACCTCGACGAGACTTCCTTCGCGTTCTTGTCGACCGCCTCTTGCATCGATTCGAATACCTTCCTCGGCCTGATTCATTGCTTCAAGGAACACGCCTGCAGCAAGCAATTTTTCATCTTCCGTACCAGCCATATCCTCAAGTGAAATCAGGATTTGATCGATGGAATCTCCACGACTCCACGATAATCCAATAAGCAAGCCAAAATCAAGAGAATCAAGGACTGAGCGCTGACAAGCCCGGGGTAGATTCCCTTCAGGAATCGTTAATCCATGCCACCCCGACATAAGCTTCTCAAGATTTTCCTGAGTACCTTGTGGAAGATCTTCTTCCGGATTCCAGCCACTTGGAATCCACATCGCATCAATATCGACAATCGAGGTAAGTAATGGAGGTAGTACTGAAAGAGCGAGATGGTGTACAAATGCGCTTTGCTTTTCTTTGGTTGCTTTTAGAGATTGCAAATCAATCCCGACAATTGGGCCATGTTTGAACATCAATCTAACCCATCCTTGGGTTGAAGGAATACTGTTGAGAACATCACTTGCTTCAATATCACCTGCAACATAAACATCGACCCCCTCGATGTTTTCATGCTGAAAATCAAACCGAGATCGATCAAGTACATCTTCTAACCATCCCTCTGGAGGAATTGGATTTGGACCAGTGCAGACGAACCCTTTGTCCCATGAGAAAAAGTACATTCCCTTTCGAGCGTGTTCTTCCCAAGGTAACATTCGCAATGTAAGGTTTTGATGATTTTGTAAACCTGCGAGATAACCTTGCTTGCCATCTCCACGCCGGATGAAAGAACCGGAACCAAAGTTTGGTGACTTGAAATTACCAACGAGTGAGATTTCATCATCATGCGCAGCATGTAATGACCCTGCAAGTGCCTTCCCTACCGGGTCTCCACGTTTTGCAAGCATCCGCTTCGAGAGCCATTTAAGGTCATTCTTTTTTGCGACAATCTTCTTCAAATCCTGAAGCGTTTTGGTAACAGGATCACGTCGACCCCAACTCAGCCGCCCCCTCCATGTCATCTTAGGAAGATAGGCATCGGGGTCCTCAAGCAGTTGACTTAATTGACGACCAAGGCGCTTCGCTGTTGCATCATTGGCATGTTTTGTCCCACGCATTCGCATCCTCTGTTTTTGGCCAGGGAAGGATACTTGCGCAGGTCGTGCCATAAGTCCGTCAAACCAATCCAAACGGGCGCCTCGCTTGAGGCCTTCCCCCTGAATATGTCTATGGTGCGGGAGCATGTGCTCACATCATGGCGGTTGTGACACTACTCGGAATCGCCCAAGATGGGGGTCGCCCTCAGCCCGGCTGTACGAGGCAATGCTGTCAGGGACTCACTGAGGAGGATTACAGAAGTCCTGTCTCACTAGGCATCCAAACAAGTGGCGGCAAAACACTCCTAGTTGAAGCCACTCGAGACCTTGGCCGACAACTTCGGATGATAAACAATCCCAGCATCGATCATTTGTTCATTACACATGCTCATCTTGGACACGTGGACGGACTTGGCTTGTTTGGTCGGGAAACAATGTCAGCTAGGAATATCCAACTTCATTGCAGCCCATCGATGCGAGCACTGGTTGAAAGTACGCCTGCATGGAATCAATTATTGCAACAAAACGTGCTTGAGTTTAGTGAGTTTCCACGAGTTGAAATCGATGATGTTATCGTAGAATTCATCCAAGTTCCACACCGAGCAGAACTCTCAGATATGCATGCAACAATCATCCGAGGAGCAGAGAAATCACTGCTTTTCTTACCTGATCATGATTCTTGGAGCGATACACTTGAAGCGCACGAGTGTGAATCCATTCGAGCCTTTCTTCAGAAATTCAAAATTGACATTGCTCTTATCGATGGAACATTTTGGTCCGGAGGAGAGCTCAAAGGACGAGATATGAGCGTTGTTCCGCATCCAACAGTCAAAGAATCACTTAAGCGTCTTGGGCTACGAGTTGCATCAGATCCATCCATTCTCTTTATTCATCTCAACCATACAAATCCCTTGTACAATACTGCCTCATCAGAATACGATCAACTTAACAAATCAGGCTGGATGATCGGTGAAGAAGGACAACGATTCACGATTTGATTTCTGTGAGAGTATATTCGAGTGAAACAAGGGAAATGGTCCAATCAACCGATTCATCAGAATCTCCGTTTTGACAAATCGGCGAGCCACCACTATTGACAACCACATCAATAGTGAAATCGTAGTTTCCGATACCAGAATCTCCTCCATCAAGTGAGGCTGTAATCGAAGAAGCAGAGCCGTTTGTTGTGTTTCCGATAAGGTCGGATTCAATCCAGTATTCGATAGATTCTAGATTTTGTTGGGTCCCGGAATTTGCAACAATCAAGTCTCCGATACCGCCGCTATAAGCAACTTCATCATCCTCCGTATTCGCCAAAAAGTTGCACGGTTGTTCATTATCAACGTGGCTTGTTGTTATCTGGAATCCAACGATGTTCAATCCAGAGAGTTCCACTGCATCAGAGGATGCAGTAATCTGAGTAGAATCACTAATTAGTTCAGTTCCCGAACCGATTTCGAGGAGGCTGTAATTCCCATCAATCTGATACATTGCAACTTTGTTTGCATTCAAATCATCATCCGAATCTGGACCATATGCCGCATAAGCACCTTCTGCTACAGCAACGAAACAGAGGGCAATGACGCCCACTGTTGCAAATTGCCGGCGACTATCCTGTGAAATCTCAAACCGACCGAACGGATTAGAAGCAGAATCATCTCTAATGGCACACATGATTACGTGAGCGGCGAAGGCGGCACCGATACCCGGGACGGACGGGAAGACATCTTCTCCCAGTCCAAGCAACGTCCAAACGATAACTCCAGTGAATGCAGAAATCATCATGGCGATGGAATGGAAAGAATCGGGTTTGTACCCCATCCATCGAATGATGAGGAGAGGTACGAAGATACCTCCAAGCCCGTACACTGCAAGAACAACGAGGGCGAAGACAGAATCACCACCTGGAACGTAAAGTCCTCCAATGGAAATCATTGTAGCTGCAGCAGCGACATACAATGTGACCTTCTTGGTCGTCTTGTGATTCTCTCGCCACTCTGGCTTGATGTCATCGGTGATCGCAGCAGTACAAGCTAGAACTTGACTGTCAGCGGTCGACATTGTCGCAGCAAAGATGGAAGCGAGAATCATTCCAACGCCGAGTGCTGGAAGCGTATCCATAGCGAGCGCAGGAAGCCCGAGTTCAGCATCGAAATTACCATCTGTAAACAAAACCCGACTAGCGAGTCCAACGACAAACATCAATCCGATGAAAGGCGTTTGCCAAACGAAGAACCAGATCATTGCCTTCTTCCTGTCTTCATCAGATTTGAGAGTCATAACCCGGGACACGACCTGTGGCTGCCCGGCAACACCCAAACCCCCTAAGAAGAATGCAAGCAAGTACAGTGATATTCCCAATGAAATATCGGTTGGAAGGAAATTGACAAGTGTTGCACCTTGCGACTCCAATTGATCGTGCATTCCGGAGAATCCTCCAACGTTGCCAAGCGCAACCCAGCACAGAATTACAGAGCCAACAATCATGACGCAGGATTGAGCAGCATCGGTCCAAATCGAAGCACGAATACCTCCAGCGTAGCAGTAAGCCACGACAAGAACAAACCCAATCAGAATACCAACCAATTCAGGCCACCCTAGCATAACGAAGAGTGCCTTTCCTCCAGCGGTGAGTTGGGCTGCTGCATAAATCGATAGGAAAAATACTGAGAGGACCGCTGCTAATTTTGCTTCAGGCGCTCCAGCCTTTTCAGCAACCAATGAAGAAAGAGAGCGAAGGCCACGTTCATTTCCTTCCTTCTGGATGAATTTGTACAACCAAGCCCATGCAACCAATTGCCCAATCGTTGAGATTACACCGATCCAGATGGCTGAATATCCCATCAGATAGATGAATCCAATAAAACCGATGAACATGTAGCCAGAATTCCATGTGCTCACAGCAGAAAGTGCTGCTAGGGCAGGATGCATTCCTCTACCCGCGACAAGATAGTCGTCGGTCGTGTCTTGTTTGACGCGCATACTTGCCAGACCGACTCCTGCAAAGAAGCCGAGGAATAACAAGAACGAGAGAAGAATGCCGACATCCATAGTTTCAACTCCATCGCTGGACGGCTTCTTGCTCCATCTCCGACATGTTGGCTAAGAAGACCATGCAATTCAATCTCCCGCCTGTAATCGTTCCAAGATTACTGATCGTTGTTGTTTTCATGAACGCGTCATTCGTACCAAGATCGCTGCAAAGGACACACATAGAGTCAAACAGTGATGCTGCTTGTTGTTTCAATGCATCATCAACTTCAGAAACGAGTATTTTTCCAGCCATTTTCTCAATACTTGCAAATGCATCTTTAGGTTGCATAGGCCGTTGATCACCAGTTCCCGCGCCAGTAGGATCGAGATCAAACAACACCAAGGTATGCAATCCCTGCATCTGGTTTCGTAGCATAACTTCCAATGGAGAGGTGACAATCCAATCACCATAAGGATAGGTAAGGGTCGTTGAGCGTCCAAATTTATAGTCAGATAATCCGGTTGAACCAGGAACAAGTGTTGTTACTGAGATTCCATGAATCACTCGAACAGGAAGGCCTGCCTTTTCAGCACGCAGTTGAAAATCAATGTGCGTAGTTGCCTGCATAGGGTCTCCAACAACCAGAATTGCAATCGATTGAGATTGAGCCTGTTCGAAAAGCTCCTCAGGGCGTTCAACAGCGGGTCGCATGATGCGTTCAATCGGGCCAATCAACGCTTCCAGTTTTTCCAATTCTTTTTCAGGCCATAATGCAGTATAAGCTTCGTAAAGCCGGACGTCAGCATTTTTGGCGACTTCGACGGCCTCAATTGTCATGGACTCGACCCTTCCGGGACCTATTCCAATGAGGGAAAAGCCAGTTTCGTTGCCGTTTTCCATCCTCAAACCTCATACTTGCGATGGTCATCCGAGGTCCATGCGTCATTTGAGGGTGCCGAGTGCTCAGACGGCGCATTGGATTGAGCACTGCAAATCAAGAGGATGGTATCAAACAGGACATCGCGTGCAAACTATTGAGCACGATACGGCAATTCCCCTAAACGATATCGCTCCAGATGCAGAAGATCCTACATGGAAAGGAAATACGATAATCGAAATTGAGGCGACAGAAAAGAAGGCTCGGTATTATTGGGAACATTTACCAAATGAAATTCGCGATACTTTCGACGATGAATTCCCTCAAGCGTTCGAAATACAAGGGGACGTCTTACTGGTAAAGATTCCAAGTGAGATAACTGGAATTGAAGAGGATATAGCCCATGCCATGTTACAACAATTCCCGGCCGTACGCGTCGTATGCCATGATGAAGGGGTCGAAGGGGAATTTAGAATTCGAAATTTACGTATCCTCAAGTCAAGGAGTAATGATTCTTCAACCGAAACAATATATCGAGAACATGGACATGAATTCATCATTGATCCAGCCGCGGCTTACTTTTCAGTTCGCTTGAGCACTCAGCGAATGAAAACTCTTGAAGCTATAACATCGTTCAGGAAAATGAAAAATCGAACACTCACAATCGTTGATCCATACGCAGGCGTTGGGCCCTCAATGGCGCTTCTTTATACGAATCACAAACTTATTTCTAAGGCTTATGTAAACGATATGAATCCCAAAGCGATTCCGTTATTGGAACGTAATATGGAAAGTTTTCACAAAAAGCGAAAGCAGGAGGGAACCTATGCTATCGATTGCATTGATGCGAGAGAACTTGTTCGAACGAAGCCAGATATGATTGGTTGTGCGGATGTACTTCTGGTCAATTTACCACACGATGGTATTGGACATTTATCGGAGTTACTGCCACTTTTATCCGACGAATCTTCGTTGGTTTGTGGTTGGTCCATTCAGGAAAAGCAAGCCGATATATTGAGCCAATTACAATCAGCGATCGGAACAACTGATAGGGCGATGTCCGAGCACAAGGTTGAGGAAGTCAAAGGGTTCTCAACTGCAAAAGCAATGTTTCGATATGAACTGGTTCTCACAAAGAAAAACAAGCGCTGATTTCATGAACATCAAATGATTGGGACGTTCATGCGCAACATCGTCCAATGTCAATGCGGGGCCAGTATCGACATCGCGGGAGCAACTCCACGAATTGATGGTATCAAGGTATTGTGCAGAGTATGCGGCACGGTCACGATTCATCAGAGAGAAGAGTGAGGCGCCCGCTCCGGGAATTGAACCCGGGTCGCAGGAATGACAATCCTGCATGATAACCTCTACACCAAGCGGGCCGTATGCATCCTGCCGTGACGGAACCGCTATTTAAGCCGCGAGGTATGGCGTAGTCAGGGACGGCCATGGCGACAAAGAAAACCTCCGCGGAAGAAGCGCGAGAACAAGCAGAGGAAGCCGCTTTGGGCTCAATGCTAGATGGTGCATTTGGTGCCATGGATGGGATTGAAACAACGCCTCCAGCTTCCGGGCCGACGGGACCTCCAGAACCATCAGGTCCAACGGGCCCCCCGCCCGGTCCACCTTCAGGCCCCCCAAGTGGCCCACCATCTGGTCCTCCTTCAGGCCCCCCAAGTGGCCCACCATCTGGCCCTCCTTCAGGCCCTCCAACATCAGAATCCCCTACTGAAGAAGTCGAATCTGTAGAAGAATCGGAACCAGAGCCCGAACAACCAGATCAATCTGAAACTACTACCGAAGAACCCGTAGAAGAA
>CEVR01155388.1_pt1 | contig 18570 bp, 19 predicted proteins | sample 356541 | NCBI WGS metagenome assembly CEVR01 (sample SAMEA2623734, study PRJEB7988) | marine metagenome | isolation source: saline water (ENVO:00002010), including
GAGAGAACTATACCACTAAATCAAAGAAAAAAGATCTCTTTATTTTGTAATGTATCTATTGAAGATGTTATTGAAACAGTTGATGTGAAAACTATATATGAAGCTCCCATTAGTTTTAATAAGGAAAAATTAGATGAGCGGGTACTAAATTATTTTAAAATTAAATCTAAAAAGAAAGTAAATTTAAAACCATGGAAAAGAATAACTAATTTAGTATTAAATACAAATAATAAAGTAAATATTGGAGTAATTGGTAAATATGTAGAGCTTAAAGATGCTTACAAGTCTCTAGACGAAGCTTTAACTCACGGTGGGATAGCCAATAATTTAAAAGTCAATCTAATAAGGATTGAATCCGATAATTTAAAACCAAATCAGATTAAAGAAAAACTAAAAAATGTTGCAGGTATTCTAATACCTGGAGGGTTTGGTAAAAGAGGAACAGAGGGTAAAATTGCTGCAATAAGCTATGCAAGAAAAAATAAAATTCCCTTTTTAGGAATTTGTTTTGGAATGCAAATGGCAGTCATAGAATTTGCTAGAAACAAATTAAAAATAAAGAATGCCACTTCAAGTGAATTCGGCAACTCCAAGGCTTCAGTCGTGGGATTGATGAGCGAGTGGATTAAAGATGGAAAAATAATGAGGGGTACTGATAAAAATCTAGGCGGGACAATGCGCTTAGGCAGTTATGAAGCAAGACTTAAAAAAGACACAAAAATCAGTCAAATATATAATTCTAGTAAAATTAAGGAAAGACATCGACATAGATATGAGGTTAATATTAACTACAAAAATCATTTTGAAGGCAAAGGTATGATTTTCTCTGGACTATCACCTGATAACAAACTCCCAGAAATTATTGAACTAAAGGATCATCCGTGGTTCATAGGAGTACAATTTCATCCTGAATTTAAATCTAGACCTTTGGCACCCCATCCTTTATTCTCATCATTTATAAAAGCCGCAAAAAAGAATTCGATATAATGACAAATCATAAAGTCAAATGTTCTAATTTTGAAATTGCTAATGATAAATCTTTCACTTTAATAGCTGGTCCATGTCAACTTGAAAGTGAAGCTCATGCTTTAAAAATTTCATCTGAGTTAAAAAAGATAACAGATGAGCTAAATATTAATTTAATTTATAAGACATCTTTTGATAAAGCTAATAGAACTAGCTTAAAAGGACAAAGAGGAATTGGATTAGAGAAATCTTTACCCATTTTCGATAAGATTAAAAATGAAGTCGACGTGCCAATTTTAACTGATGTACATACTACTGAACAATGTTCTTTAGTAGCTAATCACGTCGATGTTTTGCAAATCCCAGCTTTTTTGTGTAGACAAACAGATTTATTAATTTCAGCAGCCAAAACAGGAAAAATAATTAATGTAAAGAAAGGACAGTTCTTAGCTCCCTGGGACATGTCTAATGTAATTAAAAAAATTGAAGACTCTGGTAATAAAAATATTTTAATCACAGAGAGAGGAGCTAGTTTTGGATACAATACTTTGGTTTCTGATATGAGAGCTTTACCAATAATGTCAAAATTTGGTTATCCAATAGTTTTTGATGCAACTCACTCTGTCCAACAACCTGGAGGCATGGGAGAGAAAAGTGGTGGTCAAAGAGAATTCGTGCCTCATTTGGCAAGAGCAGCAGTAGCCGTTGGTGTTGGTGCGATTTTTATGGAAACTCATGAAGATCCAGATAACGCCCCATCAGATGGTCCAAATATGATTCCACTAAAAGAAATAAAAAATTTATTAAAAAAATTAGCTGAAATTGATAAATTAGTTAAATAATAATGACAAGAATTAAATCAGTAAAAGGCAGACAAGTCTTTGACAGCAGAGGAAATCCAACTGTTGAAGCGGAAATATTTTTAGAAAATGGCATTTCTGCAAATGCCATTTCACCCTCAGGTGCTTCAACAGGAGCATTTGAAGCTCATGAATTAAGAGATCAAAATAATAATAAATTTTTGGGTAAGAGCGTTAATATTGCAGTCGAAAATATAAATAATAAAATCTCAGCTAAATTAAAAGGTTTAAATGTAGACGATCAAAAAAAAATAGACAAAGTTTTGTTAGATTTAGATGGAACTGATAATAAAACAAATCTTGGAGCTAATGCTACACTTGCAGTATCATTAGCTAATTCAAAATGCTCAGCAATAGCAAATAAGAAACTTCTTTTTAAAAACCTAGGCAATAATTATTCTCTACCCGTTCCATTAATGAATATTATAAATGGAGGAGCTCATGCTGACAATGATTTAAATATTCAAGAGTTTATGATAAGACCTGACTCATCTCAAAATTTTACAGATGCCATTGAAAAATGTTTTTTAGTTATTCAAAATTTAAAAAAATTATTAAAATTTAAAAAAATGCAAACTAATGTAGGTGATGAAGGTGGTTTTGCACCATCAATAAATACAAATGAACAAGCATTAGAATTAATTGTGGATGCAATTGAAAAATCAAATTTGAAGCCTGGAGATGATGTCGTTATTTGTTTAGATATTGCAGCTAATGAATTGATTAATAATAAAGGTGAATACGCAATTCAATCAAAAAATTTTACGCCAGTTGATGATGCCATTGGTTATTATAAAAAATTAACGTCAAGATACCCCATTAAATCAATTGAAGACCCGTTTGCCGAGGAAGATTGGGAATCTTGGAAAAAAATTACTAGCGAAATCGGAAATAGTGTCCAAATAGTTGGTGACGATTTGTTTGTCACAAACACAAAAAGATTGCAGAAAGGTATTTTAGAAAAATCTGCAAATAGCATTTTAGTAAAGCCAAATCAAATAGGAACATTGACAGAAACTTTAGAAGTTATTTCATTAGCCAAAAAAGCTAATTTTAATACAATTATTTCACATAGGTCGGGTGATACTGAGGACACATTTATAGCTGATTTGGCAGTGGCGACAAAATCTTCACAAATTAAAACAGGTTCTCTTGCGAGATCAGAAAGAGTGGCTAAATACAATAGATTATTGCGTATCGAAGAAGAACTTGGAAATCAAGCCAAAATGGCTAAAATCTAATAATGCGACTAATTGAAAGTTTAAAAAATAAAAAATTTATTTTATTTAATATTTTTCTAACATTGTACATAGGAATAAATTTAATTGGAGGCGAAAGAGGCTTAATATCTTTTTATGAAAAACAAAAAATATATGATAATCTTGTATTGAGTGAAAAAAAGCTTTCATTAGAAATTTTTGAACTTGAAAAGAAAAATAACATGTTGTCAACGAACGTAAATGAAGATTTTTTGGATATGATTTATAGAGAAAAATTGAAGCTTGGTAAAAATGATGAGATTATTATCAAAATAAAATGATTGATAGAGATAAAAGACACCCTGAAAAAATTAATAAACCTTTTAATCCAATTAAAAGAAAACCATATTGGATTAGATCAAAAGTAACCAATTCAGAAGTGTTTTTCCAAACAAAAAAAATTGTAAATCAGAATAATCTTGTAACAGTTTGTCAGGAAGCAAATTGTCCAAACATTACAGAATGCTGGAGTAAAAAACATGCTACCTTTATGATCATGGGTGATACATGCACAAGAGCTTGTGCATTTTGTGATGTTAAAACAGGCAAACCTTCAAAACTTGATTTATTTGAACCAGCAAAAATTGCCAATGCAGTCAAAAACTTAAATCTTAAACATGTAGTGATTACCTCTGTTGATAGAGACGATCTAAACGATGGCGGCTCTGAACATTTTTATAAAGTTGTAAAAGCTACTCGTGATAAGAATCCTAAAACCTCAATAGAAGTATTAACTCCAGATTTTTTAAGAAAAGGAGATGCTTACAAAAAAGTTTTACAAGCTGACTTAGATGTATTTAATCATAACATAGAAACTGTTCCAAGACTTTATACAAAAGTTAGGCCCGGAGCTCGATATTTTGCTTCATTAGAATTATTAAAAAATGTAAAAAAAATTAATAAAAAAGTTTTTACCAAATCTGGAATTATGATTGGCTTGGGTGAAAATAAAGATGAGGTCATTCAAGTTATGGACGATCTAAGATCAGCAGAAGTTGATTTCATAACAATTGGTCAATACTTACAACCATCACCAAAACATCATCCATTAGATCGTTATTATAATCCTAGCGAGTTCGAAGAATTTGAAACGATTGCAAAGACTAAAGGCTTTTTACTAGTATCTTCGTCACCTTTAACGAGATCTTCATATCATGCTGATGAGGATTTTAAAAAATTACAAGATGCCAGAAACAAACAGCTTGAATGTCAACAGCATCAATAAAGAAAATTATACCTTGTAAAAAAGATCAATTGATAAATATGGTTCTTGATATTGAAAAATATCCTGAATTTGTACCTTGGTGTTTGGGTGGAAAAATTCATGAAAAAAAAGAAACGAATGATATAATCGAAATAAAGGCAGATCTTAAAGTTGGTAAAAGATTTTTAAATGAGACATATACAAGTTTAGTTCATTATCATAAGTCAATTGATAAAATTATAGTATCAAATTTAGGCGGGCCTTTAAGCCATTTAAAAAATGAATGGACATTTAAGGAAATTAATAATTCAACTCAACTGGATTTTTATATTGATTTTGAATTAAAAAATAATTTATTAAATGCTATTATGAAAAGATCCTTTAATCTTGGTTTAAAAAAAATTGCTGATGCTTTTGAAAAAAGAGCTTTAGAATTATTTAAGTAATGGTAGGAACAATATTTTTAATCTTAATTTTTTCAGTTTTTTGGTGGTATTTAGTAGAATATATAAAATATTTTAACACGGGTGACCCAAATGAGACCGATTTCAATTATTGGAAATTTTCTTATGATTTCAGGCCAGACAAAAAAGAGGATTATAGCCCAGATAAGCCCAATATTTTGAAAAAAAGAAGATTCAGAAACAAATTGGTTTTTCTGCTTTACCTTGACGTAATAATTATTTTTTTTTTATTAAATATTTTAGCAGCTCAAATTTTAGAGAAAATTATGAATTAATTTTAAAGCTCTGTTTACAGTAGCCTTTTGAATATATTTTCTTCCAAGGTTTTTAAAGACATACCTATTTATCTTAATAATTTTCTTTTTTTTAATTCCTATATAAACTAATCCAACTGGTTTTTGTTTCGAACCACCTTTAGGCCCAGCTATTCCAGTTACTGAAATACATAAATTAGCTTTACTAATTTTACTTAAATTTTCAACCATAGCCAAACAGCATTGAACACTTACTGCTCCATGTTTATTAATAGTTTTTTTTGGGACTTTTAAAATATCTATTTTAGCCTGATTGGAATAAGTCACTAGCCCCATTGAAAAAACTTTTGATGAACCACTTGTTGAGGTTAGGGAACTCGAAAGCATTCCTCCAGTGCAAGACTCAGCAACAGAAATCTTTAATTTTTTTTTTCTTAAAAGTAAAAATATTTTATTTTCCAAACTCATTAAAAAAATTTTGTTTTAATAATCATAAAAATAACCAAAGTTAAAACTACATAAATTCCCGCTAACACATCATCAAATATAACACCAAAACTATTTTTAAATCTTTTGTCCAATATATTAATAGGAAAGGGTTTTTTTATGTCAAAAAACCTAAAAAGAACGAAAATGTAAATATAATATAAAAAAGTTTCCTCTAAATTTTTATTTGCTCCATGAGAAATTTCATAAAGATAAATCGGTATTGCTTGACCTATTGCTTCATCGATAACTACTTCTTTTGGATCTTTATTATCATTATTTTTGATATAATCCGCTACAGCATAAAATGAGTAAAGAAATATAAACATAAGGAAAGTTAAAATTGTGTAATAAGAGAAATGAATTATATTAAAAAAACTGAAAAGAAAAATCGTTGTTACCAAAGAAGAAATTGTTCCTGGCGCAAATCTAAATGTTCCTATCCCAAAAAAAGTAACGAATAAATAATTGAATTTTTTAATCATATTTGAAGACAGAGGTTATTACTTCACAAGCAATAGCTTTTTCTTTGCCAATAATACCTAATTTTTCTGTTGTCTTACCTTTGATATTAATTTGATCTTCTGAAATTTCGCATAGTTTTGAAATATTTTTTAACATTTTATTTTTATAATTTTTTATCTTTGGAGTTTGTGTTATAACATTTATGTCTAAATTGTTTATGCAATAACCTTTATTCTTTATTTTTTTTAATACTTCTTTAAGTAAAATTGTTGATCTTATATTTTTATATTTAATGCTTTTGTCAGAAAACATTTGACCTATATCACCCATTTTACAAGCTCCAAGTATTGCATCGGTTATAGAATGTAACACGGGATCACCATCTGAATGGCCCAATGTTCCCAAAGATGATTTAATTTTTAACCCACCTAAATAAAGTTTTCTATTGGGAACTAATCTATGTACATCAAAACCTATACCTACATTGATGTTAGTCTTAAAATATCTTTTTAAAATGTTAAAATCTGATTGATCTGTGATTTTAAAATTAGTTTTTTCTCCTTTAATAAATTTAACTTTATTGAGATCAAGATATAATGAAATGTCATCATCCCTATATTTTTCTGGTTTTGTTTTATGTAGATTATATATTTCATTAAAAATAAATGCTTGAGGAGTTTGGGTTAAAAATAATTTATCTCTGTCTTTTCCAATTATGTATTCATTGAGACTGCTATCTATTTTTTGCTTAATAGCATCTTGTATATTTATTTGGGGGACAACTGCTTTGAAATTTTTTATGTTAGTTATTATATTGCGCAATAATTTTAGTGAAAAATTTGGTCTAGCCGCATCATGAATTAATACTTTCGATATTTTATTACTTTTTTTAATACTCTTTAAAGCATTATATGCTGATTGCTGCCTATTATTACCACCAAGAATTAATTTAACATTTTTTAATTTCAACGATTTTGCTCGACTTGTATCTTTTTTACTATGTACAAGAATTATTTTTTTAATAAGTTTAAATTTACGGGCTTTATCTACACTTATTTCAACTAATGATTTACTTCCTAATTTTTGATATGGTTTTGATACATTGGATTTAAATCGCAAACTTTTTCCGCCGGCTAAAATGATAAAGCAAAAACTCATTGTATTAAATTATAGTATATTTATATAAATAGTTAATTATATGTTTAAAATTATTAAAAACTTTAATTGGATTATAATATCATCTTTTATTTGTATATTTCTTGGAATTATAACTTTTCTCACCTTTATAAATGAAGGTTTTATACCATTAACGGAAAACAATATACTTATATTATTAACTGTTGATATAATTCTATTGCTTGCTTTCTTTTATCTTATTTTTACTAATTTTTTAAGATTTTATACCGCAGGCCAAAAAAATAAATCTGGCTCTCAGACTAATTTAAAATACGTTTCACTTTTTTCTTTATTCACTTTTATACCGTCGCTGCTTGTTGCTATATTTTCATTATTCATATTTAATTTTGGTTTACAAAAATATTTTGATGATCAAATATCAAAAGCAGTAAATAACTCTAACGATGTTGCAAAGAATTATCTAGAAGAAAGTAAGAAAAATGTGAAATCTGATGTCATTCTTATGAGTGTAGGTCTCAATAGGGCATCAAATTTTTTTTATAATAATCCTAAAAGATTTTTAAGAGTCATTAATGCTGAAAAAATATTAAGGAGGATTGACGACGTATTATTAATTGACAGTGCAGGAAATATATTAATTTCTGATACAAACGATCAGCTTAACGATTTTACTATACCTTCAGAAGAAACTTTTGATGAGGCTTTGAAAGGAGTGCCAGTTATAATTCCTGGGAATTTAGAAAACAAAACTTCAGTCATGATAAAATTAAATTCTTTGATTGATACTTATTTATATATATCAAGAGATATAGATTCTGAAATTTTAAAGTATTTAAACGAGACAGAAAAAGCCGTAAATTTCTATTACTCAATAGAGAACAGCCAAACAGGAATTAAAATAACTTTTGCGATAATTTATATTATTGTCATAACTTTATTATTATTTTTATCTACTGCAATAGCTATAACTTTTGCTCGAAGACTTACTAAACCAATTATTAATCTTATAACCGCCTCGGAGAATATTAGTAAAGGGGAGTTAAATACTAAAGTGCCAGATATCGAAGCAGATGAAGAAATAAAAAAATTAAATAATAATTTTAACAACATGATTAATAGATTTAAAAGACAACAGGATAAACTTTTAATAACAGAAAGATATGAGGCTTGGGAAGTAGTTGCACGTAAACTTGCACATGAGATTAAAAATCCTTTAACGCCTATTCAGCTATCAATTGAAAGACTTAGAGATAAATATTCCAAAAAAATTGGAAATGAAAAAAAACAGTTTGAAGATTATTTGCAAACTATCAATAGACAGATAAAAGATATTGAGAATTTAGTTAACGAATTTTCTCATTTCGCTCGAATGCCAAGACCTGTCTTTAAAAAGATTGATTTAAATAAAGTTGTTGAGCGCTCAATAAATTTTTTAAAACTTTCACTTAAAAGCAAAATTAATTTTAACAAATCTAACAAAAATTTAATCAATGGAGATGAAGAACAACTCTATAGAGTTTTTATAAATTTAATTAAAAACGCCGATGAGTCGATAAATGAAATTATACATAAAAACCCAGATTATAAAGGCAAAATTGACATAGAAATCGTAACTAATAATGACTATATATTAGTCACAATAATTGATAACGGTAAAGGAATTACGGATACAAAAAAAGCTATGACTCCTTATTTTACAACTAAAAGCAAAGGCACTGGTTTAGGCCTACCTATAGTTAATAAAATTATAAACGAACACTCTGGAGAATTTTTTATAAACAATTTTAAGAAAGGAACAAGGGTTGAAATTATTTTACCTAGTACGATAACATGAGCAAAGAAATATTAGTAATAGATGATAATCCAGATATAAGATATTTAATTTGTAATATTCTTAAAGAAAAGAATTTTAATATAAGATCGGCTGCTAATTATGATCAGGCAGTATTAGAAATAAACAAAAAAATTCCAGATCTAGCGATTATTGATATAAAACTTGATAAAGCAGATAAAGACGGAATAGATTTATTAAAAATAATTATGCAAAAGAAAAGCTCAGTACCAGTTATTATGATATCTGGCCATGCAACTGTTAAAATAGCTTTAGAATCTATTAGATTAGGTGCATATGAATTTATTGAGAAAGGTGCATCTTTCTCAACAGATAAACTTTTAAATTATGTAAATCGAGCTTTAGAAACGGCAAATTTAAAAAAAGAAAAGGACTTAATTGAAAATAAACTATTCCATTCTTTTGATCTTATAGGAAGCAGCCCATCTATTATAAAAATTAAAAAAACCATAGAAAAACTTTCGGGAACTGAGAGTAGAGTTTTAATTACTGGACCTACAGGATCTGGCAAAGAACTGGTTGCGAGAAAAATTCACAAACATTCTCACAGACGGAAAGAGGCCTTTGTTGTTATAAATGCAGCTGCTTTAAAAGAAAATATTTATGAGAAAGAGTTATTTGGTCAAGAATTTGAAGATGGAACTATTTCGTTTGGAGTGTTAGATAGAGCAAATAAAGGAACATTACTAATTGATGAAGTAAGCGAAATGCCGATGGATACTCAGGCTAATATATTAAGAGTTTTAATTGACCAAAAATTTAAAAGAATCAATGGAAAAAGTGATGTAAACGTTAATATAAGAATCATATCTTCAACTTCAAAAAATTTGTTAGAAGAAATTTCAACAGGTAATTTTAGAGAAGATTTGTATCATAGATTAAATGTCGTTCCGATCGAACTAAATCATTTAACTGCTAGAACTGAAGATATTCCAGAATTAATTAATTATTTTAAAAAAAAACTGTCAGAGATAAATGGTGTTCAAGAAATTGATATTGATACTAAAAATGATGAATTGTACACTTATAATTGGCCTGGAAATGTTAGAGAGTTAAGAAATTTAATAGAGAGAGTTACTATACTCTCCGCGAACGAAAGTAAAGAAAATATAAATAAATTAATTAATGATATTTTGATTAATAAAAGTAATACAGAAAGCAATTTAAATATTAAGAGTTCATTTTCTTCAACACTCAAGGAAGCTAGAAAACAATTTGAAAAAGAATATCTAATAACACAATTAAAAAAAAATCAGGGAAATATCTCTAAAACAGCAGAATTTATCGGAATGGAGCGTTCAGCTTTGCATCGTAAAATAAAAGAACTAGGTATAAAAGGTATCAATTAGGATGAATATTATTATTTGTGGAGCTGGAAAAGTTGGCTTCTCTATTAGTAAACAATTAGCTGCTCAAGGCCACTCAATTACAGTTATTGATCAATCTTCAGAAGATATTAAAAAAATTAATGACACACAGGACGTCAAGGGAATTGTTGGAAGAGCATCTTTGCCATCAGTGTTAGAAAATGCTGGTGCAGAAAATACTGATATGATAATCGCAGTGACCCGCAACGATGAAACAAACATGGTTGTTTGTCAATTAGCTAGTTCATTATTTAATATTTCAAAAAAAATAGCGAGAATTAGGACGAAGGATTTTCTAGAAGGAAAATGGAATAAACTTTACAATAAGTCAAATATACCAATTGACGTAATTATATCTCCCGAAAAAGAAGTTGCCAAATCATTATACAGAAGATTGGAAGCTCCAGGAGCACTAGATAATGTCCCTTTTGCAGAAAATAAAGTAAAGATGTTGGAGATTGCAATAGAAAAATCTTGCCCAATAATTAATACCCCACTTAAAAACCTTACATTAAAATATCCAAATTTTAGAGCGAATATAGTTGGGTTAGTAAGAAAAGGTAAGTTTCAATTTTTAAAAAAGGACGATAAATTGTTAGAGGGTGACAATGTTTATGTTGTTGTAAGTAGTGATCAATTAAATCAAATTTTGAAAGCTTTTGGTCATGAGGAAAAAACATCTAAAAAAATTTTAATTATAGGTGGAGGTAATATAGGATTTCATTTAGCAAAAATGTTAGAGGAAAATTTTGAAGGCACAAGAATAAAAATTATTGAAAAAAATAAATTACGCGCAGAAGAGATAGCAACTGAACTTTCTTCATCTATAGTAATTAATGGAGATGCTTTGGACGAAGAGATTTTAAAAGAGGCAAATTTAGAAGAGTCCGAGACAGTATTGGCTTTAACAAATGATGATGAAAATAATATTATGGCATGTGTTTTGGCAGAAAAATCAGGGCAAAAAAAGAGAACAATTGCTATTGTAAATAAGTCAAATTACAGTTTATTGCAAAGCTCTTTAAATATTGATGATTTGGTTGATCCAAGAATGACTACAGTATCAAGAATTATGGAGCACGTTCACAAGGGAACAATAGGTACTGTTTATTCATTGTTAGATGGTGAATATGAGTTTATTGAAGCAAAAGTATTAGAAAAATCAGAACTACTTAATAAGAAAATTAAAGAAAGTAATTTACCAAAGGATATTAGAATAGGGGCTATATTAAGGAAAGATGCTGTCATAATACCAAGGTCTGATTTTATTTTTGAGAAAGATGATCTGGTTGTTTTATTAGCGAAAAGAGATCAATTAAAAGAAATTGAAGATATCTTTAGTATTGTTTAGAGATTTTTTTTTCCCAATTTATACAACTTTTAACTATAAGTCTTAGAGGATTTTTAGGTGGAGACCATTTTAAGAAATTCTTTATTCTTGAATTATTAGAGATAATTTTTTCCATATCGCCTTTTCTTCTTTTTTTGTATTTAACAAGAATGTTTTTTTTTATTTGATTTTGGAATTCATTTACAGCCTCTAAAACAGAAACCCCTTTTCCATAGCCACAATTCAATATTATTGATTTTTTTAATTTTTTTATTCTTGATAACGTTAATAAATGTATTTTTGCTATATCTGAAACATGTATGTAATCTCTTACACAGGTTTTATCTTTCGTTTTGTAATTGTTTCCATAAATATAAATTTTTGGCTTCTTTTTTATGGAGGCCAATGAAAGATTTTTAAACAATTGGTCACCCCGTGTAATTTGACCAATTTTTCCACTTTCACTTGCTCCAGCTACGTTAAAATATCTTAAAATTGCGTATTTTATTTTGGTTTTGTGGAGCTCCTTAATTATTAATTTTTCTGCTAAAAATTTAGAATTACCATATATTCCTTTAGGTTTTAATTTGGACTTCTCATTTACTTGTTGAATTTTATCTTTATAAACGGCGCAACTTGAAGAGAAAATTAAATTTTTTATTTGGTTTTTTTTACAAACATTTATTATATTTTTTGTACCGATTACATTATTATTATAATATTTGGTTGGTTTTTTTTCAGCTTCTTCAACACTCAAGCAAGCAGCGAGATGGAAGATCGAGTCAAAATGATATTTACTTATAATCTTATTTAATTTTTTGAAATTTTTAATATCACAATTGAAAAATAAAGCTTTTTTGTTGATAAGTTTTTTATGACCAGTCGACAGATTGTCTATGATAATTACTTTTTTTTTCAGTTTTACTAATTGTTCGACAATATGACTTCCAATATAACCTGCACCACCTGTGACTAAAATTTTTTTCATAATTATTTATATTTTAGTTTAAGTTTTTTGAAAAGTTTAAGAGCACATTCAATAACCTCATCCATATTTAGGTATTTATAATTTGCCAGTCTACCTTCAAAATAGATATTTTTTTTTTCTAATTTTTTTATTAGAGATTTGTATTTAGCAAATAATTTAATGTTTTTTTTGTTATTGATTGGATAGTATGGATCACCAGAGGACTTTGGAAACTCATAAGAGACCGTTGAATATTTTGATTTTTGTTTTGTAACATGTTTTATTTCAACTTTTCTGGTATATTTATAGTCATTGGGGAAATTAATTTGAACACATTCCTGAATTTTATTTCTCTTCAAAGTGTTGAATTTAAACTCAAGTGATCTCCAATCTAACTTACCGTATTTAAAATTGAAAAAAACATCTGGAGGGCCAGTGTATATTGTTGCAACTTTTGGTCGAATTTTTTTTTTTAACAATTCATAAGAAGTGTTCAAACAAATTTCAATTTTTTGATCGCTTAACATATTTTTAAATAAATTTGTGTATCCTTTTTTGGGCATAACTTTTAATTTTTGGTTTACATAATATGGGTCGCGGTTATATCTAATTGGCAATCTGCCAACAACACTTTTATTTAAATTTTTTGGGTGTATACCCCATTGTTTAATAGTGTAATTTTTGTAAAAATTTTCATAAATTTCTTTACCTAAATTAGCTAAAATGAAGTCCTCACTGTTTTGAATTTTTTTCTTTTTTATTTTTAAATCATTGATAAATTTTTTTGCTTCATTTGGATTTTTAAATTTTTTTTTAAAAAATTTTTCAATCGTTGTTAGATTTATTGGAATGGGATATAATTTGCCCTTGATATTTGTCTTAACTATATAATTACCTTTAATCCATTTTGTAAATTTACTTACATAATTAAAAATTTTTCTTTTTTTAAATCTCATGTAATGAGGCCCGTATTTATGCACTCTAATTCCCCATTTATTTTCTTCATCGTAACAATTGCCAGCTATATGATTTCTTTTATCAATTACTAATGAAGTCCATTTTTTTATTTTTGCTGCTCGTTCTGCAATTACACAGCCAACAGGACCAGCGCCAACAATTAAAAGGTCTGGTCTTTTATTTTTAATCTTTTTAATATTCATTATTCAATTTTTTTTATCGCTGATAAAATATTTCCATTTCTCGATACTGCACTTATATTCTTAAATGTGAATTCATCAAAACAATTTGTAATTTCTTTTTTTTTATCAGAATATAGTGTTCTATTAGTTAATATAAGATAATCTGCTTTATTTAATTCAGTGTATAGAGCTTTTGGATATTTTTTGCTCATGTATTTGATAGCTATTCGATGGTTTATCCCACAAGAAGAAAATTTAATTGTCTTTTTTTGATCTAAATTAGAGTTCAATATAAGTTCTTTTAAGCTGGTAGACCAATAATCATTTTCAAACTTTTTATACTGTTCGATTTTTTTTCCACTTAAAATATTTAGGTACGTATATTGATATGGTGTAATAGAAAAAAATATAATTAAATGATATAAAAATAATATTGAAATTAGATAAATATGAATATTAAAAATGATTTTTTTCTGATTTTTGTATAAAAAATACAAACATATCGAAGGAATTATTGTCAGGTAGGGAATAAACCATAAAAAAAGTCTAAGACCATCATATATAGCATAAGGTATAAATAGCATTATGATATTAGGGTAAATTAAAATTGAAATTACTAAAAATATTTTAAATTTAAAAAAACTGAAATAGCTTTTTAGCTCATTTCTTTTAATAATCATAATAGGTATAGCTATAAGGTATAAGTATAAGGTAAACTCGGGTAATTTATAATATAAATTTGATAAAATATAATTAATCGGTGCGGTGTTAGAAAAAAAATATTTTCCATTATACAGATTAAATGGCCAACCAGTCTCTAAACTCATGGCATTTAAAAAAAATTCATAAGGTAGAACAAATATATTACTATGCACATCAACCCAGAAAAGAATTAAAATTAAATAAAAAATAATAAGATATAATATAATGTCTATATAAAGATCCTTTTTGAACTTACCGAAATAAAGACAAGCAATTAAAAAAAATAAAAAAAAAGGTAACATTGATCCTAAAAAAACCAATTGTATCCCAGTACCAATAGCTGATAATAAAGAGACTTTTAGTATTAAAGACAATCTTTTTTTAAAATTTAAATTCTTAAATATGTATTTAATTAAATAATAGGAAATCCATAAATGTACCGACGCCATTATCGTATCTTTACTATTAATAGCTAAATGTCCGAAAAAAGTTGGAGTAAAAAACAAAAAAACACATGAAATTTTTCCGATATTTTTGTTAAAAAGTTTTTTAACAATTTTGTATAATCCAAGTATAGAGAATAAACCAAAAACTGTATTAATTATATGATGAGCTTCTACGTTATATTCTTTAGGAAAAAATTGACTTAATAAACTTGAGAAGGTCCAGTAGATAGTTGAATATCTATACTTACCGTAAAATTCTTCATTAATAGATCCAAAAGACAAAAGATAATCTAAATTAATTTTTCCTATAATTTTGTAATACCCCTCGTCCCATGATTGACCAACGATAATTGCACAATAAAAAGAAAATAAAACTACAATATATTTTAGTTTTGACTCATTTCTAGACAATAATTGTAGGATATTTCTCAACTATCTTGCTCTTAGTTCTGATGAAATCTTATCTAAGAATTGTTTGATTAATTTTGCGTCCTCATCAGTTAAAATTTTATCTTTCTCAAGTCCGCTTCGTAACTCAGATCTTATTTTGTTTTTAATCATCTCGGCAGTACTTTTATCCATTTTGCTCAAATCGTTTATAAACTTCAATTTATCAGCTAAAAAAATGTTATAAAACACATTAAGTACTACTATAATAGCAAATGTTATTGAAATTAGTTTAACAAAAAAAATTTTTAAGCTGCCTTCAGATTTCATGTTATAATAATTAAGTTAGTCAAAAATTGTAATGATTTACTCACCATCTATAGATATAATAATTCCTAATTATAATAAAGCTAAATATCTTAATGAATGTCTAGATTCCGTTCTAAAACAAACTTATAAAAACTGGAAGATTTATTTAGTAGACGATTTTTCTAACGATAATTCAAAAGAAATTTTAAATAAATTTAAGAATGATCCAAGAATAAGTATTACGTATTTAGAGTCTAATCATGGTCCAGCTTTTTGCCGGAACTTAGGTATAGAAAAATCATCGTCAGAACTTATAGCCTTTTTAGACTCAGATGATTTTTGGCCTATAGATAAACTGCAGATCCAAATTACCAATATGTTAAAAAATGATAACGATTTTACTTATACAGATTTTAAGTTTTTTTTTAATGAAAATTTTGACAAGTTAAAAACTACCAGTCTTCCTATTTTTTATGATTTAAAGAATTTTTTGAAAAATTCTACCATGAGTACATCCTCAATTATTCTAAAAAGAAAAATAATTGATGAAATTAAATTTAAAAATTATAAGCACGAGGATTTTCTTTTTAAATGTGATATTTTAAGAAAAGGGATTACATCCTTCAAAATAAATAACACTTTTACTTATTATAGAATAAATAAATCAAATAGGTCTTCAAGCAAATTAGAGAATTTGTTAAATTTATGGATTATTAATAAAAAAGGGAACAATTTGAATTTTTTACAAAATATAAAATCAGTTCTATCAATTAGCTTAAGTTCATTAAAAAATTATGGCTGGAAATAAATTATAAATGTCTAAAGCCAAAAAATTAATTATTAATAATAAAACCAAAATTTTTATTTTAGCACCTGCAAACACATTTACAGGAGGGCCAGAATGTTTACATCAGCTAGCATTTCATTTAAAAAAAGTGTTCAAGGCAAAAACTTATATGGTTTACTTGCCAACCGAAGTTGAAAAACCTGTTCACAAAAATTTTTTAAAATATAAGACAAATTATTCCAAGTTTGTTGAAGATAACAACAATAATATTCTGATATTACCAGAACAATTTTGTTATCTTAAATATGCCTTAAGGTATAAAAAAATTAATAAAGTCATTTGGTGGTTAAGCGTTGATAATTTTTTTGGTTTTAAATTTAGAGAAGATAATTCAAAATTCTTAAGATCTTTAATTAAAATACCTTACAATTTTATCTCTCTATTTAATAGAATAACTAAATTTTACTTTGGTATACTAACTTACCATGATTATTTAAAATATATTTATAATTTTACAAAATATCATAAACAAAAAGAAGTAGATCAAGCACACTTACATTTGATGCAGTCGCAATACGCTTTTGATTATTTTAAAGATAAATTCAAAAATATAAAAAAATTATATGATTATCAAAGTGATATGGTCTTAAAAAAGTGTAAAGAAAAAGTAAAGAAAAAAAATGAAATATGTTATTCTCACAAAAGTAACAAATTTATCAATGAAATAAAAAAAGTTTTAAAATTTAAATTTATTGCACTTAAAAACATGAGCGCAAATCAAGTTATAAACATATTTAAAAAAACAAAAATTTATTTAGATTTTGGTTATCATCCAGGAAAAGATAAAATGCCTAGAGAAGCCGTCTTGTTTAATAATTGCGTTATTACGAATCTAAAAGGTAGTGCTAAAAATATACATGATATTCCTATACCAAAAAAATTTAAATTTAATGAAAATAATGAAAATATAAAGAAGATTAGTAAGTTAATTGAATTAATTTTTAAAAATTATAAGAAAGAAATAAAATTATATAAAAGATATCAAAAAAAAACTTTACTAGAAAGACAAAACTTTAAAAAACAATTATCTGAAATATTTATTAAATCCTAGTAATTGGTGCCCTCACACGGACTCGAACCGCGAACCTATTGATTACAAATCAATTGCTCTACCAATTGAGCTATGAGGGCCTGACAAACTTTTATGATAATTTTATTTATAATTCAAGAAATTTAATTAACTGAAGTTAGTACGGCCAAATATACATACTTTAAATTTTTTTAGCTTATTTTTTCATTAATAAAATGACAAACAATTGATACTGAGTTTGAAACATTTAAGCTTTCAATATTTTTAATATTAATTTTATAATAAAAATCTGCTTTTTCTTTAGTATTTTTTTTTAAACCTTTTCCCTCCGAACCAAATAATAATATATTTTTACCTTTCCAATTGTTCGTTGTAAAATTCTTTTCCGCATGAGAGCTAAATGCGCTTATCCAAAAACCTTTTTTTTTTAATAAATTAAAAGCTACTTTAATATTAGATAACCTATAAATATTGATATGTTCCATTGCACCGCTTGCAGCTTTGTACAGTAATTTACTTTTATTTGGAAATTTTCTTTCGTTTACTATTATTCCATCAATATTAAAGGATGCAGCTGATCTTATTATTGAACCAAGATTTCTTGGATCAGATATATTCTCTAGTGCTAAAAAATTTATATTTTCTTTATTTAAAAATTCTAAATCTGATTTAAGTGAATTATTATCTAATTCTAAAACTTCACCTACAATACCTTGATGATTGATTTGGTCTCTACCACAAAGATTATCTAGTTCTTTTTTACTTTTAAAAATTACCTTAGTTTTTTGAAAAATATTTTTAGGTTGATTAGACCTATTAATTTCCTTATGAACATGCTCATTAATGTATATTTTGGTTACTTTTCTTCTTGAGTTTTTCAGCGCTTCTACCACCGCATGTTTTCCAATAATTAAAAATGTTGATTTTTCCATAAAAATAGCCCTTTTTAACAGATAAATCGTCTAATAAAAAATAAATCATTTATTGCAATTATTTTATCTCTCGACTATAAAACCCTTGTTGTATAATGGTTTTTAAGTTATTTGGTACCCATATTGGAGGGGTACCAAAGCGGTCAAATGGGGCGGGCTGTAAACCC
>CEVR01360109.1_pt1 | contig 18456 bp, 19 predicted proteins | sample 356541 | NCBI WGS metagenome assembly CEVR01 (sample SAMEA2623734, study PRJEB7988) | marine metagenome | isolation source: saline water (ENVO:00002010), including
CGACGGATTAAGAGTCCGTCGCTCTACCTGACTAAGCTACAGGCCCACGCCTGCCTCCGAAAGGATGTATTTAATCATCTTGGGACAATGTCGTACCAGCATCTCCTCTCATCGCTGAAAGCGCATCACCTGGTTGACAAAGAATCGAACGCATCGTTGGTAATGCACGAATCGCATCGATCATACTGTTAACTTTAGGACCCATAGAACCTGCTGGAAATTGACCATCATCGAGATGTTGTTGTGCTTCGTCTACTGTGAGATGACGATGTTCACATTGATCTTCTTGACCGAAGTTGGTGTAAACAGCAGGAACCCCAGTCGAGATAATGAGTGCCTCAGCTTGTAAATCGACTGCAAGAAGCGAAGACAATCTATCCTTATCGATAACTGCTGGAATCCCATTGTATTGACGTCCGCTCTCCATTACTGGAATACCACCACCTCCACCACAAATAACAACAGCTCGTTGCTCGACCAGAGTGCGAATAACATCCAAGTCCAAAATCGACTTTGGACTCGGACTAGCAACCACTCGTCGAGGACCATTAACAGTTGTTGCAATATCCCAATCTCGTTCCATGACCTCTTGGGCCGAAAGGATTGGACCAACCGGTTTCGTTGGAAGATCAAAGGCTGAATCAGTTTCATCAACAATGACACGTGTCAATACGACCGCTGTTCGTTCAGGTCGATGACGATGCTTGAGAATGCTATTGAGTTGAAGCGATAATGTGTGACCGATCATACCTTGAGTTGCTGCAACCCATTCGTCCATAGGATGTGAAACATCGACATCTAAGGACATCAATTCGCCGACTTGAGGTCCATTGCCATGCGTAAGTACGACCGACCAACCTGCTTCTAGTAGATCGACTACATCGCTCATAACTTTGGCCAATACGAGCGCATGCTCATCTCCGCTCGTTTCTCCCGGAGGCGATAGCGCATTGCCTCCAACGGCATAAACCACAGTTTTGCTCACGCTAAGAGTTCACTTAGGTCCCGTTTCATGCTTTCGCCGATATTAACAAACAAGTAACTGTTTCACGTTCTTAGCCAACTGGCCAGACTTCAAACATGATATGTGAGAACGTAAACGGGGTGACATGGCCAAAGACATCTGGATTGGTGATGTGCAGAACGGCGATTACGATGGGCAAGAAGTTGAGCTCAAGGGTTGGATTAAGCGAACCCGTGGTTCCAATAAAATCCGGTTCGTCGTCTTGCGAGATTCAACTGGAAATATTCAATGCGTTGCAAAGCGAGATGTTGTCGGAGATGATGCATTTGAAGCAATTGCTTCTGCACTCATCGAATCCTCTCTGATTGTCAAAGGAACTGTCAACGTCGATGAGCGCAGCGAAGGAGGTCACGAACTTGTCGTATCCGGTGTTGAAATCATCGGACCTGTCGATCCAGAACGACCGTTTCCAATTACTGAATCAGCCATGAAAGCAGCAGATGGTGGAGAAACTGAGTTCTTACTCGACAACCGTCACCTCTATCTCAGAACCGGCAGAATGACGACGATGTTGAAAATGCGATCTTCTGTCTTTGGTGCGATTCACTCTTATTTCCGTGATTTGGATTTCGTAGAATACCAAGCACCGAACTTCGTAGCCGGTGCGGTTGAAGGTGGTTCAACCTTGTTCGAAGTACCTTACTTTGGACGCAAGGCCTACCTTACCCAGTCCTGGCAACTCTATGCTGAAGCAGCCATGCCCGCATTGGAACGTCTGTATACCATAGCACCATCCTTCCGAGCAGAGAAGTCACGAACACGGCGACATTTGACCGAGTTTTGGCATGCTGAAATGGAGATAGCTTGGGCTACCAACGATGAAGTCATGACACACGGAGAAGGAGTGGTTCGACACATTGCTTCAACACTCCTCGATGAGAGAAGCGAAGAATTGCAATCCCTTGGAAGAGACCTCGAACTTATTGGACGATACGCTGATTCACCATTCCCAAGAATGCGTTATGATGAAGCCATCGAAATCCTACAAGGAAAAGGTGTTGAAGTTGAATGGGGACAAGATCTTGATTATTCAAAGGAAAAGGTCCTCACTCAAGATTTCGATGTACCACACTTCCTAACCCACTATCCTAGGATTGCAAAGCCATTCTACCATCGTGTTGATCCAAGCGATGATAAGTACGTATTATGTCACGATTTACTCGCTCCAGAAGGTTATGGTGAAATCATTGGTGGAGGCGAAAGAACGTGGTCAGAACAAGAAATTCTTGCTCGACTTGAAGAAGAAGGAACACCGAAAGAAGCCTACCAATTCTACATCGATACGCGTAGTTACGGAGGTGTTCCTCATGGCGGATTTGGCCTCGGAGTCGACCGTGTATGCTCATGGTTGAGCGGTGCAGATCACATCCGTGAAGTGATTCCATTCCCACGCGATTCTCGTCGAGTGACACCTTGAGGCGATTCGATGCAACCAATCGTTGCACTCGGATGTGGACTTGTTGGCGAATATGTCATTCATCGTCTTGTCGATGATGGCCACAAAGTGACAGCTGTAGATATTCGCATTCCTAAATCATTGATTGAACGAGAAGGAGTTTCCTCTATAGAACAAGATGCATACACATATATTGCATCTTTAACTTCTCCAACAGTAATCATCAATATGCTACCAGGAAGAATCGGCCATGAAATTCGCAAACCATTGATTGAAGGCGGACATAACATCGTCGATCTAGCGTTCACAGAAGAAGATCCACAAACCTTTGATGCACTGGCAAAACAACACTCTGCTACGATGATATGGGACATTGGAATTGCACCTGGTCTATCGAATATGTTGCTTGCACAAGCACAGCGGGAATTGGGGCCAATGGATGACGTTAGTATTCGAGTAGGAGGAAATCCAACCGAGGCGGATGAGGAATGGTCCTACATGGCTCCATTTTCACCTTCAGATGTTATTGAAGAATACACAAGGCCTGCCCGTATTGTTCGCAATGGAAGCATAATTTCTGTTCCAGCTCTAGCAGAACGCCATCGTATCGAGGTAGAAGGTACGGAAGGCATGGATGCCTTTCTCACCGATGGTTTACGAAGTGTGCTTACAACCATTGAAGCAACAAATATGGCCGAATATACGGTACGATGGCCACAACATATCGACCGATGGCTTGCTGAAGGCAATACCACTCCTGAACATGAACTGTTAGATGCATGGAAGTTTGATCGAAGACGCCCTGAATTCACATGGATGAAGGTTAGATGTGAAGCAAATGATTCCGTTCGCGAGTGGACTGTAGTCGATTATGGAAAAGATGGAGATGGATCAATGGCAAGAACAACAGGTCTCGTAACCTATGCACTAGCATCCTTATTTGTGACTAAGGGGGCAGAATATTGTGGACTTAAAGCAGGCGTACATTCACCTGAACTCGTCAATGAAGCGACTCTACATTACGTTCTTGATATCTTCAAGAAACATGGAGTGTCGATCTCATAACATTGGCTCATCACAATGTGGACAAGGCATTCCTGGAATGAATTCACCTAGGAGAAAGCCACAGTTTGTGCAAATGCTTGTCAGAAAGTCATCGATGTTGCTCATGATTGTCAATCAACGGACTACTATTTTATTCTGAAGGTGATTGTACTGCATTTGATTTTGATTTGATGAATTTGAAAAGTATTCTTGAGAATATCATTGAAGCGGCGAAAATCAGAGCAGTCGCCCACCATGGTGCCTCTGTAGAGGTTGCGAACAAGTAAGCCACGAGAAGAATCCCAAAACCATAGACTGCTCGAAATGCTGAATAGAACATGAATGATTTGAACAAAGGATTGGTTCGAATCTTGTGAAAGATGGTCTCATCGCTCATTGATTGCCCCCTTGGCCAGAGAAAAATGTCCGGCAAGATTGCAATACGATGGCTAAATCTTTCTCATGAATGACTTCATCAGCATGAGCAATAGGACGTTCATCCCACGGATTGAAACAAATTGCATGGGCTGCTTCTTCAAACATTCCAATATCTCCTGCTGAATCGCCAACGGCAATAACATGCTTAGGATCGACATCTAACCGGCGACTTAACATCCGGACGAGAGAACCTTTACCATCCATTTGCACTTGATAACGCCCATAATCTTGAACCAATAAGGAACCATCAGTTTGACCGGAATCGGTTGTCCAACCATTGGTGAATACGTGTAATCTAGTATCATACCCGTTGGCAAGTTTTGAGGATGTGTGGCGATCTATACCTCCCCATCTTCGTTGCCACTTTTTCTCGCTTGGGAACATACAAGCAATATCTCGAGCAGTTTGTTGTAAGCCACCACTTACTATGGCGATATGATGGTTATCATCAAGAAGTGATTGAATCAAAAGTTGACAATTTTTCATCATCGGCATACCTTCCATACAAGCACGTAAATCCGCATCTGTAATCTCTGAACCGTGTTGATCTCGCCAACTGTTTTTGATGAGAGCAATATCGAGTTTTATCCAATCCCATTCATCGAGAAGACCTTGATTGTAGAGATCGAAGGATTCATCATTGTTGATTCCAAGTCTATCATAGACAAACTGCCATGTCGATAAATGGTCCACAAGTACTCGATCCATGTCCAAACAAACAAGCCCACGCATCTCATTGACCCCCTTTGGGACCGTCATATTGGGCATGAACCTGTTCAACCTGCTTGCCCATAATGTAGAGAATTAGAGCGATCATCATCGCAAATAGTCCGAATAATGTCATAGCTATAGTTAGCAGTGTAACGCCGATAGATTCTGTTGACAACTCAGTGAAAGTATTGACCACACCTCCTGAAAGCCGATAACCAAGAACGAATAATACAATTCCAGGAATGCCGAACAGAAATAGTGGATGTCGAGATTCTATCATCCAAATGAACAATTGAGCAAAGCGTGAAGCAGTTGCAAGAGATTCTCGCTGAGGAAGTGAGGGCATTGTAGTCGATTCAATCACTCGGACACGAAGTTGATCTGAAAGATCGTGTGCTGTTGCATCGTCGTTTACAGTAACCAATTCATTTAGACCAGCATGACTAACCGAGGCATGTTGGAAATTCGAGTTTGCAAGTTGGCTTTTTGTTGGCCGACTTTCTTCTTTTTCATCGCTTGTAACCAATCCTATGTAGACATCCCAATTCTCACGAGAGCGATTGAGGTGAAGAGGGAATTCTCTGAGCGACCATTGCTTATTGACGTGAATGAAGAGATAATTGTCAGCAGGCTCCAAATCCGAATCTTTGATACATTGTGCAATAGAGAGTATATCGGATTTCTCAGATGTAAGTAACTTACATCCTATTTCCTCGACAAGGATCATTGTTTCATCATCCGAACCAAGGTCGATGAAGACAACATCGTCGGTTGATTGACGCGCACGCGTCAAAAAGGACACAACCCGTAACTCGATGTTACAGCCAATGCCAACAATGCGGAGAGGGGCCTTCGTCACGTGTGCGGCTCGACTTCTTGCCTTTCAATTCTACCTCATGTGTTTGCTTCACAACCCCTTTTTGCTGAGGTGAATTGGGATGGTCATGATGGATGGGCATACAGTCGGTGTGGTCATCCCTGCACATAACGAAGAGCAACACATAAGACAAGTTTTGGAGACTATACCTTCGTTTGTGGATCATGCTGTTGTCATCGATGATGGATCTACAGATGAAACGTTTTCAGTAGCTAAGAGTGTTGATTCCTCCGCTAATGTAACTATCCTACAGACAAAAGGATTAGGTGTTGGAGCTGCTATCGACCTTGGCCATCAACATCTCCTTGAAAACATCCAGAAACCATTCATAAGCGTTGTAATGGCTGGTGATGGCCAAATGGATCCAAGCGATCTATCCGCTATTATCAGACCCATCATTGAAGGTGAAGCAGACCATGTTAAAGGCAATCGAATGACGACTTCAGAAGACATTGAACAGATGCCTAAACGGCGCAGGAGAGCATCAAGAATCCTCGGCTGGTTGACAACTTTAGCCAGTGGCCGAGTCGTAAGAGATCCTCAATGTGGATATACTGCAACATCTTCTAAACTTCTCGAACAATGGAATTGGGAGCGATCATGGCAAGGATATGGTTATCCTAACTATTGGCTAATTCATCTCTCAAGTCAAAGATTTCGAGTTGTTGATGTTCCTGTAAAAGCGGTCTATGGTGGCGAGAAGTCCGGTATTAAACCGATTAATTTCTTCCTCAAGGTCGGATTGATGATGAGCATTGAACATCACAAACGTGCCTTCAAGCATCTTCCAAAATCACCGTGGATGATGCTATCATTCCTATTCTATATCGCAGGTTATGTTTCAATCGGATTTGCGTTGAAACAACCCCTTGCCATTCTTGGCCTACCCATTGGTTGGTGGATTGCCCACAGGCTTGACCGCCTTGCTATGCGTCAATGATGGTGGGCGTACCAAGATTTGAACTTGGGTCCAAGGCTCCCAAAGCCCCGAGTATAGGCCAAACTAACCCATACGCCCTTGAGTTGGGGGACGTGGTTCTCCCTATGAACTTCACTCAAGAAGAAGCCAGGTTCCATCCTGCTGACGAACCAGCGTTCCATCAAGTTCCATCTGCTCCAAGAGATTGTCAACTGATTGTTCGGATTCATGATTGTCAAGTATGGATTGAACATCGCTACGATTTAGGATCATATCATCTCCAACGACCTTTGTTATCGCTTTGAAGATGGCTCGAGGAGAAGATGAGGAGGAAGCTATTAGTGGTTCATCCATCGATTCTAACTTCTTCCTCAACTCGGATCTTAGTTCCTCAGGAGTGTTAGCGAGAGCAACCTCAATTCTAAGCTGTGCAGACGTTTCTACTGTTGTAATGATCGGCGTTGTTGATGGCAGTGATTGGCCACAATGAGGACATTGACGCGGCTGTCCACGTGTGCCATGACAATTACGGCATGCAGGACACCGAACAACGGACCATGCTCCTGCCATGAAAGTAAATTATGGCAACATATTATGAAGATTCACAAACTGAAATCTGGACTTTCGTTGTTGCGTCGAGCACCTGGTCGAAGTGCTGGAGCTGCAGGTGCTTTCGTATCAACACGCTTCTTTTCAGGCTCTGCTGAACGTGTAAGAGAACCACGAATCGGTCCAGTTCGACCACGCCCTGCCATTCGCAGGGAATCAGGTAGAATCAATGCAGCAATGGCAACACCGTGATGGTCTTGACCTGCAGTGACCTCGTCGACTGCAACATCGAATGAAAGAACTTCAAGATCACGGGAAGCAAGGCGACGTTGTATGTTCCTACGAAGCAGAAGAACCGTTTCCTCATAATCAACTTCGGTCGTAATACTCGCAACAATAGCACATTCATCACCCTCAGGGGTTTGACACAGAGCATATCCAACACCTGCACAAGCCGTAGAACCACTCCAAGAATAAGCTGTAGCGAGATGACATTCAACCAAAGAACCCATTGGAAGTGGTTCAGGAGGAACGATATTGAATCCAAGCGGAAGCATTGCACCTTGAACTTGAATCAGTCGAGCGTCGCCTAATCCCAATTCTACGAGACCTTGATCAAATGCGTCTTCAGCATTTTCACCCCAAGGTGAAACAGCGGTCATAAGCCAGCCACGGGATGATTTTGAACCTCCTTCAGAACCTGCCATGAACATAAGAAAACCCATACGGTTCATGAACAACATGGTTCGATTGGTTAAAAAAATACGAAACGCTATCAAAACAAAAGGATTGGAGACATCATGGCCAAGGCATCAAGACTCCTCTTGTTGCTAGCAACCATTGGATTGTTTGTACTAGCCCTAATCATGCTTCTAAACAGTGATTCAGAGTTAATGGCCATTCCAGTGATAGGAGTCTCAATCCTTGCAGGATTTGGTTACATGATGTTCGATGCTGATGCACCATCAAAGCCAAACAGCACGCCTGGAGCAATTCAAGATACACATTCGAGGTATTCTGATGAAGTCCACAAACAATCTTTACCAGATGTTACACAAAGCGACTATGACATCCCAATTTTGTAGATTCAATTTGAAAATATCTACGCCCTGTAATTCATTATATAGAGAATGATGTTGGATCATTCATTAACATAATTTGCGAGCCATTGATCTTCTTCTGCTGTTGGAAGACCTCGAGGTGCTTTCTTTGGTGAACCTCGGACCAAGAGAAGCAAAACCAAAACCCCAAGCAGAGCACATACTCCAATCAACAGGCTTTCCATCGAATCGGAATCTTCTCCTTTCTTATCATCCACATCATCTGTAACTTCGACCTGTTCGATGATGACTTGTGGCTGAATCAAACAAGTTGTACAAAACAATGCATCAAACGTGATGCTATTTCCTGATGCATCGGTTACAGTAAACGTGAATGTGATGTTCTCAATAGCATCAGAAATTGCGATGTTAATCGATGGAGTTGTTTCGCTTAGATCGAGAACTTGACTTTGTGATTGCGTAGATTCAAGATATGTAACTGAAACAACATCGTTTGACAATGTAAATTGAATTGAGTAAGTGTCCGGTTCAAGATTTGAGAATGATGAGGATTCTCCACCCGTAAACCAGCGACTTGTTTCCAAGGATTGGGAGGAATCAAACAACTTCAACTGAGCCTGGGGATTTTGTCGGTCTTCCTTAACGGAGTTGCTCAATTTCCACTGGCTAAATTCGATTGAATTACCATAAGCATCAATTCCACCAATGGCGTATACGGGATTAACGACTTCACCTTGCATGGCAACCGTTTGCACATCAAGGCTGTGAAGAGATACTCCTACATTGGGCATTTCACCTACGAAAACCCAATCCGATTCATCTGTGAAGTCTGTATTCATGTTCCGATACAACATCCATGTTGTTCCGTCTTCATCAGCACTTCCTGCCCAGCGAAGCTGCGTAGTTCCATCTGCAGAATAATCAGCATCGAGAGATTCTGGAGCATTCGGTGCAGCCGTATCTTCGACGATTGGCAACATCATGGAATTGTAGGACATGATGATTGTTGTTTGGGCATAGGTCACGTCTTGGGTACCAAACGAAGCAATGACGGTTACAGCATACCAAGCATTTTCAGAAGTTCCTTCCGCGATGATGTTGTTGTATTGTTCCTGACCTGAATCAACAACCGCTAGCAAATCAGCAGTGTTGCTCGATAATATTGTTGAGTTTATTCGGCCAACTGATGATCGCCAAATTTGGTATTGGGCTTCAGGGTGCCCAGCGATATCTGTCCAGGTAATCTGAGTTGTACCGTCCTCGAATGAAGCACTTATGTCATCAATAATGTTCTCCTCAGGGATAAGAGTGTTCTCAACCACCACTGAATTTGGTGCACTTGCAAGGTTTGATTGTTGATTACCAAGTTGATCAGAGAGCGTAACGAGATAGTAGGTTTGTCCACTGTAGCTCGATTCGACAGTGTAGTTGTATTGAATCGCCGTCGCAGAGAGTTGTGCGATTTCAGTAACACTATTCGAAGATAAATCTACAATTGCTGATGGGCTTCTCCAAACGTGAAGCGTGTGGTTCGCATCTTCAATAATCGAACCGTTCCAATTCAGTGAGGTAATGGAGGTCGAGGAATCAAAGGAAGCGACGAGAGTCCCTGTTATCGAAGAACCTGTGTTGTCTTCAACGATACCCTCAGAAAGCGTATTTCCGGAGAGCAGACGTGTGTCGGATTCACCATCAAAGGAATGCAGAACCGTGTAGAAGATGGTATGGCTTACGGGTTGTTGATGGACAATATCAAACTGAGTAATTGCCGAACTTAGATTTACAGCAACTTCAGTTTTGGCCAAAGAGTCCCAATTTGAGGGAGTCGCAGCAACAGCATGACTCCATATCGAGGTTGTGTGGATTGTAGAGAAAGATGAATCGACCATTGAAATGTCAATCCATGTCAAAGTGGTGGTCGCGTTGCTTACATCATAGAAAGCTTGCAAGGCATACGGTGAAGCGATAGAAGAACCAAACTCATGAATCGGTTGGGCAAGCGCAGCATTACCTTCAGTAAAATTGCTGATGATCGTACCGTTTTGCAGCGTACTTACAACACCGTAGTAGAAACTACCATTGGTTGATGGAGGCACCGCATGTGTTACTGTATGTGTACGTTCTTTGCATTCAGACAACGTATCGAGAGCGAGACAGGCTTGTATGTTATCTTGGATTAGTTGAGCGTTCATGTAATTTGAACTGTTTAGAGGTTCATCTGAGCGGTACAATGAGTAGTTTGTCAACTTTAAATCATCCAATATCATGAAGTCGTTGGTGTCGATGTTTTCCCAAGAAAGAGTGGTTGTCTCATTATCCAAGTCGAAAACAGCAGTCAAATTCTTTGCTTCAAGAGCAGGTCCTTCGGATTCATCTGCACTTACGACACTCAGTAATGGAATTATCAAAAGAAAAACAAGAAAAATCGAGATGCTTTGCTTTGTCATAGTGACCCCTTCGACAAACCTAAACGAACCAGCCTTATGTGAATTTTCCATATACCCTCAACCAAAATAATCATGAATGGTGGGAACAACGAGGAATCATGCTTAACGATATTATTCACCAAATGGAACCATCTGAACGTTTCCAATACGCTCAACTTCTTGGACACCTAGCAACTGTTGACAACACCGTTTCAAAGGCCGAAATGGCTTTCTTTGAACAACGCCTAGGGGCAACACTGCTCTCTCCTGAACGAAAAGAGCAATTACGTAAACAATTGAATAAAAAAATAAATCTTGAGAAACATCTCCAAACAATGCACCCTCGCTCGATTAAACTTGCATTGAGAGATATCGCCTTGATGACCATGGCTGATCGTGAAATTGATGAAAGCGAACGTGCAGTTCTGAAAATGGTTGCAAAAGCTGCTGGTTTAACAGAGAAACACGTCGATGCATTGCTTCAATGGACTGTGAAAGGATTTCATTGGATGCAAGAAGGTTACAATGCACTTGACATCTGATATGCAATAGAAATCAAAGTATACGGACAGTTTCCAAGTTCTTTGGCGCATAGGTTCTACATCTATACTTGTCACGAAGTTCCTTTCCAAGTTCACTACACTTGTAATAATCGCCGTGATGACAAATTATGTTTCGAGGCTTTGGATTCATCGAATCAACAAATGCGAGCAATTGGCGACGATCTGAATGACCGCTAAATCCGTCAATAGTAGCCATTTCACAGCCAACCTTGACGATTTCAGTTCTTCCATTGATTTGCATAGGGACTTCACCAAATCCTTTCTGAAGACGACGCCCAAGAGTTCCTTCCGCTTGATAACCGACGAAACAGAGAGAGTTTCTCTCCTCATGCGCCCAGTTCTGGAAATAGTTCATGACAGGCCCACCGTTGAGCATACCTGATGTTGCAAGAACGATGCATGGACTTGTATCCATGACAATGCTTTCTCGTCGCTCAGCACCTTCGACTGTGCGGAACCATGGACTTGTGAATGGGTTTTCACCATCGTTTTGTTGTAAGGACTTTCGCAATGCAGAAGTCAAGTAATTTGGATGACTGGCGTGAATTGCAGTAGCTTCCTGAATCATTCCATCAAGCCAGACTGGAACTGGCTTAACAGCTCCAGAGCGGAACAGATCATCGATTGCGATCATCACTTCTTGTGAACGACCGACTGCAAACACAGGACAGATGAGTTTACCATTCCTTTGCAGCGTCCTTGTAACAATGTCTTGCAACTCTTGATTGGCTTCCTCACGAGATGGTTGATAGTCTCCTGCAGCACCATAAGTGGACTCGATAACCAATGTTTCACAACGAGGGAAACGTGTGTTTGCAGCATCGAATAACCAGGACTTCTCAAACTTCTGATCGCCTGAGAACACAATGTTATGCTTACCATCAGCGATGTTGAGATGGACAGCAGATGATCCAAGAATGTGACCAGCATTTGAGAAGGTCATCTTCACATCAGGAGCAACATCTGTTGTCTGGTTCCAGTCAACATCGACAACGTGACGCATGCACATGCGAATATCTTCCATGTCATATGGAGCACGCTTACCTTCTGCACCACCGACCTTGAGATAGTCGGTCTGCAAAAGAAGCATTAAATCACGGGTAGGTGGAGTACAGAAAACCGGTCCACGATATCCATACTTGAACAAGACAGGAAGCATTCCAGCGTGGTCGAGGTGAGCGTGGGTCAAAACCACAGCATCGATTTGCTCTAGTGGAAGTGCCTCTGGAGCGGTGAAGTAAGGCATTGGATCGGTATCGGATGCAATATTGACACCAACATCGATCATAATTCGAGATTCATTTGTTGTGACAAAGTGACAAGCACGACCGACTTCTTGGTAAGAGCCAAGCGCAGTTACACGAGCCCAAGTAGAACCTGGTCGCTTCGGACGGTGAATATTCAGACCGAAATTTCTCAATAGTTTACGACGCTCCTCTGCATTAGCTTCTCGATAACCACGAATATCACGAACAGTCTTTGATAGGATTGGAGGAGTTCTTTCAACAGAAACTTCCCAACCGGTTGAATTTCTAATCTCCTTAGCGATCGAACCTCTTCGACCTACAGCATCAGATGGATTCTCACATTGAATGATTACCTTCCAAATACATGGGTCAAAGAATAGTTCAGAAATATTGGCGGATTCTGGAACCAAGTCTTTGATGGCCGCTGTTGCATCCTCCTTATCCATGACCATATCAGGTTCAGGACGCATGACAATTCGTCGCTTGATTTTCTTCGATATCTTTCCAGCCAATCCATCGCTCGAAATGAACGGTTCGAAGTCTTTCGTAAAAATGGCAATATCACCAGCCTCGAGGTCTACTTTGTAGTCGAGGTTTCGAGGTACAATCTTACCAATCTCATCTTTGATTTCCTTAAATGTCAATCGCATAATCTCATCTCCAGCCACGACATCGCACGCTACGCATATCCAGAGGATTACGGCAACGCCGCGGGAGTGTAGGGATGCTCACTTCTTGAGATAAGCATCGATTTCGGATTGTTCCACTGGAACAAATCCATCTTTAGCAGTGATAACAGCAAGGTCCATGCCGTTTCCAGATGCAGCATCACGCTGACCGGATGCGTTGAGTGCACGTGCTGCCAATCGAACAGCATCATTTCGGCTCATGCCTTCGGAGAATCCATCTTCAAGCACACCATACATGTAAGGAGATCCTGAACCTGTGGCACAGTAAACATCAGGAATTGAACCACCTGCTGAATCAATTGAGTATACGTGGGAACCATCATCGTCAACACCGACGATTAGGAGTTGAACCCAGTGAGGACGTCCAGAAAGAATGTTTGCAGTGAATGTTGCTGCCCCTTTCACAGTCATGTTTTGTCCTCGACGAAGTTGGAAAAGAGAAACTTCAGCAGCAAGTGTGCGGGACAATGATTGTGCGTGACCAACGAGACCTGCGGTGGTTAGTGCGAGATTGTCACCAATCTTGAACAACTTCTGAACGCTCTTGTTTGCAATAAAGTGCCCCATAGTAGCACGGTGATCGGCTCCAACGACAACACCACCATTGAATGTGATTCCTACAGTACTGGTTCCAGTCTTCAATACACCATCTTGTGATTCCATGATATCACCAACTCGCCACCCCATATGAACCGTGGGGTAAGCAGTCTGTCCTGTCCGAACCCCCTTATCAACTCGACGATTGAAAACTATGATTTCATGCGTTCAGGAAAGAAAGCCTTCTTGAGCCATCGGGGTCAGGCTAGGACATGGCACGGAAACGTTCCTCTCAACCAGATGAGGGACAGTTCTCGCTTGATGATTTCATCAACCAAGAGCCTGTAGACGCTGAAAGTGTTCCTGAAATGATTGACCTGTCACCACAACCCGAACCGGTTGAGGCCAAAACAGTAGAATCAAAACCGCTTCGTACATTCACCATGCCAAGCAGTGAGACTGCAAATGAACAACAGCCAACACCACCAAGTTCCGACATATTTCACAACCTAGGCAAGATGTATCCAAACCCTCCAATTCCAATGGATGATTCTGGCATGGTACTCCACCGTGCAACATTGTACGATCTCACTGGAATCGACACGCTTCTAGATTGGGTCAGCGATGGTGATGCAGCCCTAGTTGAAATGGAACGTCTAATGAATCGAGAGCATGAAGTCAAGACGGTACTCGCTCGCCTGCATCGATTTATAGAAATGGACATGGGTGGACAAATAGTCCAAATCACAGAAACTAGAGTGATGTTACTCCCTCCTGGATGTGTTGGAATCAGCGGTCTTGAAGATGAGGCTTTCAACGATGAAGCCGAATGGACTGGAGGCGTTTGATGGAGGAGCAAGTCATCGAAATGCCGTGCCCAATGTGTCATGATGAAGACAATCTGAGGATGATTGCCCACGTCGATGAAATTCCATATTTTGGTGAACATACCCAAGTTACTGTTCTCTGTCACGCATGTGGCTGGAGGCAAACCGATTTCATTCCTGCAGAAGGAAGAAAGCCTGGCGGTTGGACGTTTCATATTGAATCGGAAGACGACCTTTCAGTTCGCGTTGTTCGATCTTCTTCTTGCACGGTTTGCATTCCCGAATTGGACCTTGAAGTCAATCCAGGCGGCGCAGCCACAGGATTTGTTAGCAACATGGAGGGTCTACTCGTTAGATTCATCGACATCGTCAAGATGGTTATGAAAGGCATTGGAGATAATGAACCAGATAATCAGCAGACACTAATGCATATGATTCATCGATTGCAAAACGCTGGTAAAGAAGGAAAAGCACTGAAGATCGAACTTCTTGATCCTCATGGACTATCGCAAATCCTTCATGACCGAGCAATCGACAGAGATCTAACTCAAGAAGAAATTGATTCACTACCGGTCGGACCAGACCCTGCTGTCTACTCAGCTTAGATCTGCTGCAAAGAACTCATCGACTAGATGTGCTGTTTGATCTTTCATCTCTTGATGATTCGATAACCAAGCAGTAGCACGGTCAATGCACAACTGCTTCATCTCACCTGCAAGGAGTGAACCTGAACGATATTGCTGATTGATCTCTTGCAAATAGTCATCATCATCTTCAAAGAAATACATCATGTACTGGTAGGCTACATCAATATCTGGATTACCACCAATACGTCGGTGCTCCTCGATAGTTGGTTGCCCTCCAGAGAAAGCACGCTTGATTTTCTTCTCAACCGCTGCAATCTCATCGTCGAGGAATATGGTCGTCTTTGGCTGACTACTCGACATCTTATCACCGGTCAGTCCAACAGCGAAGTGATGATAGGTCGAAGATGGAGCTAACAGGCCTTGACCGCCAAGCGATCGCTCATAGGCCAGCATCTGCATTCTAATTCGATGAATGTCTTGCGAAGTTGCACTTGGAACGTTGACCATGCCTTCCTTCGGATTGGACATAATGTCAGAGAATCCCATTCCCTCAAGATTTGAAACAATACCATCGAATACCGTTTGCCGTCGTGCACGATCGACTCGACCATTAGGCGCTTGGCCTAACGCCTCTGCATTCTCATCTTGAACCGAGAGACGAATCTGAGCACCACTGCGCTTACCTGGACCGACATTGAACCAATTGGTCTTTCCAGCAAGACCTCGAGTCAATCGAAGATGCGGATCTTGGTCAACACCGACTGGAACAACGATTGGTCGAAGACCTCCGTATTCATCTAATTGAGGATGTAAGATATCACCTACTTGTACCATAGGAGCCTGAACGTGAGCAAGATTTGTCTCACCTCCAAAGCCATAAATCGATTCAAATTCATTCAAGTTCGTTCGCTTTCCAAGTTGAAAACCAAGTCTCTGGACTGCAGGTCGTTGCGATTGAAAGTACACTTCAGTTGAATCGGAAAGAAGACCAAGAGCTGCATAATTAGCCACATAATCCTCTCGAGCAATCTGTCGGCCCTTAGCCAAGGAAACGCCACGAGTGGCTTGAGATTCAAGGTCTGCAACTGCAATGGTCACATCAGCACCCATCTCCTGATAGTAACGAACTTGTTCGATGACCATCGAATGCCCGAGATGCATTCGACCACTCGGCATCAGGCCAGTAAGAACTCCAAAGGATTCCTTGCGCTGATGTGCTCCAAGGATGACATCTAGATCTCTATGAGCGAAGACGATCCCACGTCGGTGTAACTTGGTTGCATTAGGCAAATTCAATCCATCGAGAGACGATAAACCGAACTGATCTATGATGCGTCCATAGTCCGTAGATTGGTTGCTGCTCCACGGGTCAATACGTACAGAATCGTCACCCATGGTTCACCCTCCGAGTGCTTGCTTGAATCAAACCGATTAGAAGCCTTCGCCTCTATTCCTCTTCATACTGGTGATTTTTGTTGTGCATGATTCCAGCCAATGGACCAATTCCTTCACGACCGAGAATACCCATCATGGCCACGATTGTGACAACACCAGCAACCAAGGAGGCATAAGGTAGCCAAGGTAATCGACCTTCAACAGTTCGTGGTGAGACCAACCACGTAAATCGCAATTGATCTTCATCATCAAATCGCTTCGACCATAGGAACAAATCGGTGGTATCATGAGCAGCGATAGTCACAGCAGCATCATATCCATTCCAGAATTCGGTCTGATTGTGAACATCGAAGGATATGTCCTCACCATCGAGTATGACAGTAACAACCGTTCCACGCTTGACCGAGACCAATAGTTCATCACCATCCATGCGCCAACCTTCTGCTGTTTGTCGCTCTCCAGTCAGATTTGTCATCGATTGACCAAGTACATCTTGGACGTCAACAACAGTTGCATTTTCAAAAGAGAGACGCCATGTAGCTGGAACATTCCAAGCATTTGGAGAAACGCTTGTGCATTGTTCAGTAACTATGGAAGAGAAGGTGAACGTTGCCGCTTCTTGATCGAGTTGATTCGAATGCTGATAACATCGATTCGATGACCAGTATGACCAAGCCTGACCCCAAGTTGTCATCCATGCTTGTGCATCGTTCTGCAAGTAATCAGCAATATCTCGATCGTGACGGATGGTGGCATCATTGACACGACCAATCCAATACAGATTGACCAAACCACCTTCTTCTACAGCATTTTGAACCGTTTCAAGACTTCCAATCTCCTTCTCGAGACTACCTCCTCGACGACCAAGATTGTACCAATCCCAAACATCGTTTGGAACATCAGTAACATTATGCCAAGCCGTATCAATCAATCCAGTCTCATCACCATGAACAACAAAATCTTGCGATGCAATGTAGTTGTGTTGAGCCATCGTCAACCCATCTGGAGCATAAGTCGAAAGCGCATCATCGCCCCACTTAGAGGCCTCAGTATTGTTCTCGATGTAGGAGCGACACTCCTTTGCAACCGCTCCAGGATCGTTATACCAGGAATATCCAGGAATGCCATAGCAACCGAATTCATCACCCATAGTCAAGCGTTCATCTGCAAGGGCTGTGGTCAACCAACCATCACGTTCCCATTCAATATCAGCAACGACTGGTGCAGCGATGGTTGAACTTGCAAACAAGCCCATCAACAAGCAGGCTACGAGACGTCGTGAACCTGCCATGGCCTTTCCAACTCAACCCTCTCTTTGAGGTTGATGTCTCAATCAGAAGCGGTTGCAGTGTGAATTACAACAGGAAGAACTGGACTATCTGAGCTATCGACAGCAACTTCGGAAAGTGTTGTAACGTGCTCACAACCACTCGTAATGGTTCCAAAGACCGTGTGCTTTCCATCCAACCATGTGTGCTGATTGATGTCATCAGGCATCAAGAAGAACTGGGAACCACCTGTGTTGGGCATACTTGTCTTCGCCATCGAGATGGTGCATGAGGTGTGCACCAAACCATTGTTAGCCTCATCAGGGACGTTGTAGTAGATTTGGCTTGGACAATCAGATTGGTTCATGACATCACCATCACAGATACCGTACCACTTTGCAGCATGTCCGCCTGATCCATCACCGTTGGTAAAGTCACCACCTTGAATCATGAAATCATCGATGACTCGATGGAAGGTCACATTGTCGTAATTTCCATCCAGTGCATGGGTTCTGAAGTTGTCAGCATGTAATGGAGCAAGAATGTGATCAAGTTCTATTGTAATGGTATAATTCGCAGTAGCAGTAGCCAAACTTTGCCCATGATAAATTTCGAGTGTAACGTTACTTGTCGCACCAAGATAGAGATCAAAATCATCCAACGCATTGTTGACTTCTTCCACCAATTCAGTACATCCAGCTGCAGATATCATCAAGACTGTCAACAGTCCAACACCAAACATTCTCTTCCCATTTTCTAGGCCGCTCATGACATTACCAATCGTTTCAAGTATATCCATTCACCGATTTCCAAGAATCAAAGACATAGGGCACAGAATGTCAATCATAATTAGACAAAGATTCAATTGGAAAAAACTGTAACACACATCATGAAGAGC
>CEVR01035369.1_pt1 | contig 18454 bp, 19 predicted proteins | sample 356541 | NCBI WGS metagenome assembly CEVR01 (sample SAMEA2623734, study PRJEB7988) | marine metagenome | isolation source: saline water (ENVO:00002010), including
CACTCAACAGGGTAAGGCAGATGCTCTTGGTTATGTTCCTCTCCCTGAAGAACTTCGTCAAAAGGCACTTGCTGCAGTGAAAACGCTAAAGTGAATTCCATAAAACTGGGAAAATTTTTCCCGCATATTTTTCACTCAAAAGGTCGCACTAAACTGCGACCTTTTTTAATCTCTTGGAGATGAAGTCAGAAGACTCTGAATATAGATTCTTAGTTTTGAATTCTTCTACAAACCTGTCAAAGAAATCACGTTTTAATAGAAAAATTTCTCTCTTCTTTTCGTTTTGACTAACCTCATATTCATAGTTGCTAACAGGTTTACTTACATTACTTCCTGCAACAGTAATGTAGGATGATCCATTCCAATATGTAAAGGTTGTGTTGTAGAAATTCTCATCAACAATTACACCAGCATCTAATGCTTTTACTTGTATACCATCAATAGTTTGACCAGTTAATACTTCTAGTGTTTCATAATGATGAATGCCCGAGTAAGTTTCATCACCATACTTTTCTTCTACAAGTTGTTGATGTGCATCCGAATTTAATGGTAACCCAAATAAAGGATTGATCATATTATTTGTTAACGCAATGATCCAATCATAATAAGGTTGACCGTATGCTCTTTTTGCAATTTGTTCTAACCTTTCACCATCTTCTACTGCATATTTGTTATAAAATACTGCGTAGTCAAAAATGTCAGGATTTACTTGATACCTCCTGAAGAAATTCTTTGCAGTTACATAGTCAGATTCTGAGAATGGATAACTGACAGGTTTGACATCATATTTAATGTCTGGTATGAGTGAAAAATACATTAGAATCCTGCTGCGATTTCAGATGCGAATATGAGTTTGGTCTCTACAAATTTGAGAGAAATTTCGGTTGCTACTGGTGAACCATTTTCATAGGTAGCATATGTACCGTCTGGTGTGTAGTTGATTTCAACTGAAGCAATTCCACATGGTTTATATTGTGCAACGAAGGGATGTCTATCACCTCCTTTCATAAAAGTGAATTTACAAAGTAAAGGTACTCTAATAAAGTTAGAGTCTGCTAAAGTGTCTGTTTTTTGATTTTTTAAGTCACTGATATCAATTGAACCTTCTCCAGCAAATATTGGTAGTGATGCTGTTCTGAATGCATCACAAATTGATTTGATCGTATTTGTTTCATCACGATTCATCGGCACCATTTTAAAGACCATGCCGATCTCTCTTATTGATGGACCATCATATAATAACTCTGCATTTGGGTTTAAAATAACACCTCTAGTTGATCCAGTTATGTCATTGAATGAGAGGTTACCTCCAACACCTGGAATAGCATTTAATCCAGAGGTAGTTATGGCATCTTTAATTGCCTTTAAATTTCCACCAACGTTTCTTGCCATAGCGTCTGCTTTACTAAAACTTCCACCACCAAGTGCAGCAATAGCAGCAGCACCAAGACGGGTAAAACTTTTACTTTGCCAGTCTTGTTTCTGTTCAGTACTCAAGTCCTGAGGCATTGGTAAGATTATTGATTTGATTTCTTGTGTAGCACTCTCACCATCTTTAGGGTTCTTGTTGAAAAATTCCGATTTAGAAACTGTAACAGGTGTTGACTTGAAGTTTTTATTGGAAATGGATGCATTATAATTGTCTAGCATATTTCCACCACCTTCTCCAGACTTACCGAAAGGTGGTACATATTTGGCAAATTGAAATATTACATAATCAGTATTATCTTCAATCATTTGGTTAGGATATTTTAAACCTATGCCACTACTATCTGTAAGTTTTCCAGCAGATACTGAACCAATGACAAACTTATCTTCCCTATTCTCTATAACATCAGCACTTTTATCTATACGGAGGTTTTCTGGTATAACATCAGGAGGAAACTCGCGAAAATTTGAGTTGTCTCCTGCTGGTTTGCCGTTTCTAACATCAGTAAATCCCTTGTTTCTTTCTTCATAGAGATACCATTTCCCGTCGTTACCACGGAAATAATCATTCTGTCTAAAAAATCCTTCGTCGGGTAATGCCATTATTTTGCCATCTGTGTGTCTTTTCTTTTACCATAACCACGAACAACTCTTCGTGCTTTGATTCTTTCATAATATGTTTCGTCAGTTTCTTCCCATACAAGTTCTTTAGTGTATGGAAATTTACCGACGCTGCCTTTCACATTTCTGACGAAATTTTCTATTGGTAAAAGAATGGCAGTGTCCCATTCTTCTGAGGCAAGGTCAAGTAAATAACCGTCAATATGACTAGTTAAATATTTATGAACGCAGGTCCTAGGTATATCTATACGACCTTCTAATAAACGTTGCACTACCATTACACGTTTCTTTGGAGTTAGATAATGTAAATTAGCACCATAGAACTCTTGAGGTGTTGCTTTTATTACATATACAAGAGGAAATTCATCATAGTAAGGCAACCATTTTGTTTTTGCCTTGTATTCAAACATGTACATGTGACCAGACACTGCATAACGTCTTAGTAAATTTTCATCTGGTTGTTCTTCTTTTCCTTGACTATCAATAAATTCTTGCTTAATTATTTTAGTTGGATCTTTTTTATAATTTTGAGAAGCTTTTATTACTGCGTTCTTATACCATGTAAACGATTTTGGTTGTCCTTCTGTCGCTGAGTTTATCTTCTCAAATAGTGTTGTGTATCCAGAGTCTTTCTTCTGTTGATTACGCTGGATTGTTGCAAATCCTTGTGCCATTGCTCTTTACCTAGAATAAGTGATCTTCTGTTAGGATTAAAAAATTCATCTGCCTATCCTCACAGAAGTCCTGAGCAGCGTTCCATTTGGCACGGTTCTTAGCGAACGTCAGGGCAGCCCGTCTGTAGGCAGCAGTTCTTTTATCTTTAGCATGCGGTGGTGATGTTTGTTTCTTGGGTTTTACTTCAATAATATATTTCGTTAACTTTCCAGATTTTTCGCGCACCTTGATGTAAAAATCTGGATAGTATCTATGCACTCGTCCATCAGTTGGACAACGATATGGAATAATGACTTCTTCACTACCCCACTCTAAAATTGAGGGATTATTATCACAGAACACCATGAACTTACGTTCCCATAATGACCTATAGATAATGCGAGTAGGATTGCCGCGATACTTTTTTGGATTGACTGGTTTGTACAGTCCCGAGTATGCCATAAATATATAAGATCCCACAATTATATTTAGCAGTGGCAGTAACAAGAATAGATGAATTCATGGAGAGCATTGGTGCTAGGGGCGGAATGTCCCTCACCACTCAGTATGAGGTTAGTTTTGATTTCACGGGTAAATCATTAACACCCGTTACAGATTTTTATACTGATGAATCTTTTGTGAACATGCTATGTGATGAAGCTCAACTTCCTAATGTACAGTCTGGTGTTGCTCAAATAACAGGAAGATACTTGGGAGAAGGACCAATATCTTATCCACACACAAGAATATTTACAGATTTGAGTTTGGGTTTTCAACTAGATGCTGAAGCAACTCCTTTAAAATTCCTTACTGCTTGGTATGATTACATCTTTAGTGAAGATTTAGCAGTTGATCCTCAAGGAAGAAAGTTAACTAATAGGGTTAATCGTCTTAGATATATGGATGATTATACATGTAACTGCAAGATTGTAAAAACTGAAATGCCAGTTACAAATAGACCATTTGGAGAAACTATAATTGGTAGTAGTGGGATACTATCAGCTGATAGTGCAACGGATACTCCAAGAAAATCAATGACATATATCTTAGAGAACTGTTATCCATATAGTATTGATTCTGTACCTCTTTCTTACGGATCATCACAAATCACACGTGCTACAGCTAACTTCTATTACACAAGACACCATGTGGTGTACGAAAATTGATTTTTTGATTCTGTAAAAGTCGGAAAATTTTTCCCGCTATTTTTTGCCTCAAAAAGTCGCTATATATAAATATACGACTTGAAATCATTTTTATGGCATTACCGAAGTTAGGGTATCCTACGTTTGAACTTGAATTACCCTCTACAGGGAAAACCGTTAGATATCGCCCATTTCTTGTAAAAGAAGAAAAAGTGCTTCTTTTAGCATTAGAGTCTAAGGACGAAAAGCAAATTACATCAGCGGTTAAGGATCTTATCAAAAATTGCTGTATTTCAAGAATTAAGGTTGAAACTTTACCTAGTTTTGATCTTGAATACTTGTTCTTGAAAATTAGAGCAGCATCAATTGGTGAAACGATTACATTGTCTGTAACCTGTCAGGATGATGATAAGACTGTAGTTGAGCATGTCATCAATATCAATGAAGTTGAAGTTTTTAAACCAGAAGGACATGATAAGAAAATCATGTTTGACGATGAATCTGGTATTATTATGAACTATCCTAGTATGCAACAATTTGTTGATAGGGAGTTTCTGCAGAAAGACATGCAAACTGAAGAGGTTTATGGGTTTATTGCAGGATCTATTGAACAGATCTTTCAAGGTGAAGATGTCTATGATTCGTCAACTACGTCAAAAAAAGAGTTTAAGGATTTTGTTGATAGTTTGACCACAAAGCAATTTGAGAAAATTCAGCAGTTTTACTCAACCGCACCTAAACTTCAGCATTCTTTTACTGTTGTCAATCCTAATACTGGAGTTGAATCTGAATTCACGATTGAGGGATTACAGAGTTTTTTCGCATAGCACTCTTCCAAAATAATCTGGAAGGGTACTATAGAATGAATTTTGCTTTGATGCAGTACCATAAATATAGTTTGACTGAGATTGAAAATTGGATGCCATGGGAAAGGGAAGTTTATACAACCTTCCTCATGCAATACCTTGAAGAAGTCAAACAAAAACAAGAAGCAGCTAAGAACAGATAGTGGCAGCAGCAGCAATCGCAAAAACATTTACACGAAGTCTAACAAGTGCCATTGCTAGTGGTATTGCTAACAAGGTGCTGAATGCTGGTGACAATGCGAAAGTAGCAAAAAAAGAACGAGCAGCAGAAGGATTAGAAGAAGCAAAAACAGGATCTTTATTTGTCAGTGCATTAAAAACTGAATTTGGTGGAGATCTCTTTAATAAAGTACTGGGTAGAAAGAAAATTGACAGTACTACACCAAAACCATCCGATAAACCTAATCAATCTTCTCCTGTTACTAATAGAAGTTCTGGAGATGCTGTAAAAAAGGCTGAGGAATCTTTTAATGAAGATGATGGTAATATTCCAGTAAAAGATGAGCAGGTTAGAAAGTTCACTGCAAGATTATTAGGTGCAGGACTTGAAAATAAGTTAAATGTAATAAACTATTCTGTAGGCGAGCTGTCAAACGAGGTAAAGTCTTTAAACACTAATCTCGTACATACTCAAAAACTAGTCTATGATCAAAATGAACTCTTAGGTGCTAAATTTGATTCAATTCTTGATATATTCTCAGCACAGAGAGACTATCAGAAAGAAATAGTAGAAGCTGGAAAGGTAGAAAGACGAGAAGCAGAGTTAGAACAGAAGCAAGATTTATCTTCTACACAAAAAATAGAAGAATTTGAAAAATCTAAGAAAAAAGGTCAATTACTAGGACTTTCAAATCTTATCAGTAATATAGTTCAAAATGCCTTAAGAAAAAGAACTAAAAATCTTCTTAATTCAGTTGTTACTGCTCTTAAAGGTAAAACTGACCCTATTGCAAGTTTAGTTCGTAATTTTGCTAGAGCAACATTTCAGGGTAAATCTCCTCTTGCATCAAAATCACCTATATTAAGAAGAATTGATAAAAAGTTTAAAAAGGGTCTTGTCGCAACCGTTCAAAGTTTTACTGATTATGGATCTGGAACTGCTGATCAAATTGTTGATCAACTGGTAAAAGATCCAGGAGGAGCAAAAGCAGCAGCAGATTTTAGAAAAGATTCAGCTGGGCAAGGATTTAGAACTGATTTAGGAAGTACTAGAAAATCTGGTAAGCAACTTCTTGATGATACTCTTGCATCTGGCGCAGAGGATATTTACAGTAAAAATACTCCTAGAAATATTAAAAAGAAAACTGTAAACAAGAAGCAAGTAATAAAACAAACAACACAGAGGTTTCAAAAAGGTTTATCGTCAGGTGCTGGTGTAAAAGCAACAAATAAAGCTGCTGAAAAACTTACTGGAAAGGTTGCAGGAAAGACCGCACAAAAATCTTTAAAGTTTGTTCCTGGTATTGGAACTGGTATTTCTATTATAGAGGCAGGATATAGAGCAAGTCAGGGTGATACTGTTGGTGCTATGCTCAGTTTAGGTAGTGCTGTTCCTTTTATTGGATGGGGTTTTGTTGCTGCTGATATTGCAAGAGATTTAGGATATGATCCATTAGATACAATGCCAGATCAGTATGAGACTGGTTCTGGATTGACGAAACCTGGAATGGGAATCTTACATGGTACAGAAGCAAGAATTACTAATTTAGATAGAGAAAACTCTATGGATTCTATGCTTTCTAGTATGGATACTCAAATTTCTATGTTAGTAAGTTCTGCTAGATCTTTAGGAGATTCAACTGGAACTAGTAGGGAAATACAATCTGAAATTAATAAAACTGGAGTCCCTTATGAATTTGTGAGACTACCTTTTCAATCTGACATAGGACGTGTTAAAACTGCAACACCAGTATCAGTTGTCCAACCAGTTGATAGATTACAGCAAATTATTTCAGAACAAAAAATTGCCAGAGCATCTAGTTCTATAGATGAAGGTTCAATACCATCACCAAATGATTATGATCCTTCTACTCCTGGTATCAACGCAGAGTATTCTCCTGATGGTCCAATATCATATAAATCTCTTCCAAATAATGCTGTTACTATTTTTAGAGGTAGTGGACAAGGACCAGATACAAGTGGTGAGCATGGAATAGATTTTAGTTTCAATGATTATAGTAATAACTATGCAGTTTTTCCTGGTGAAGTAGTTTCAGTTAAACAGAGAAGTGATGGATATGGTATGTCAGTTACCATCAGAAGTAAGGATCCTTTAAATAATAATCAGGAATTTGAAAGTTTATACGCTCACTTTGATCCTAAAGGTGTAGCAGTAACTGAAGGTTCTACCGTTCATGCTGGTCAATATCTTGGTAAGGTTGGTTGGGATCCTTCTAAAAATAGTGCAATGCCAGGTGCTGGGGGAATGAGTGGTTGGCATACAAGTCTAGACTTCTATGAACCTAATGGTGGCGGATGGTATAGAAATGCAAGTGATTTAATCAGATATGTTGAGGGTATAGAGGGAAGATCTCCCACCTTTAATTTTCCAAATGGAAAAGATTATAGTCAAGGTGCGGGTGGAATTTCTGGAGTTACTTTAACCAGTCACGCAAAAAGATTAATCGGTGATGATACTGCATTTTTATCTGAAGTTAGTAGATTATCTAGAAAATATGGTGTGAATCCAGCAGATATGTTGGCATTATTTGCATCTGAATCTAGATTTGATCCAGCAGAGGATAATGGAACACACGTTGGACTAATTCAGTTTAGTGAAGATAGTGCCCGTGCAGTTGGAACTACGCAAGCAGCTCTTGTAAGAATGAGTCGTGCTGAGCAGATGAAATATGTTGAAAAATACTTTGATTATTGGGGAGTTCCTAAAAATGCTACAGCAGGACATTTATATGCTGTTGTATTTGCTCCAAGTTATGCAAGTAAATCAGCTGATTTTGAATTATATCGTTCACCGTCTTCAGCATATAATTCCAATGCTCCGTTGGATACTAATAATGATGGAGCAATTACTATTAGGGAATTGGGTGGACGTATTCAGAGTAAGAAATCAGAATTTGGTATTAATGACGTACCAAGTTTAGAAAAACCAGATGATTTAGATAGAAGATTTGGATCTGGTACTACAAGTCCAGAAGTTTTAAGAAATATTAGAATAAATGATGAACTAAAAGAGAGATATAAAAACGATCCCGCTGCATATTTTGGTACTAAAATTTCTTCTTCAAGGTCTTCATTAGATGAAATGGAACGAATTAGTTCTTCTTTAAATGATACTGAAGAATCTGTAGCTATTCAAACTGTTATTATTACTAAGACGGTTGTTGCTAAAACTGCTGATAATAGTGTTATAACTAGTAATACTACAAATAGTAATCTTTTGAAGGACTATCAGATGGCGGTATTAGGAGCATAATATGGCGAATATACAAAAGACATATAGTGGTGATCTAACAACGTCCATCGCTTCTAAGATTTATAATGTTATACAGAATGCTCGTGGAGATGCAAAGCAAGAAAGAGCAGTTGCTGAAAGAGAAGCAGCAAAATATGATATTGATCCAGAACTTGTAAGGGGTGAGTTTTTTGGTGATGCATTAAAATATAGAATGACACCAGGATTTCTTAGAGACAAGAAATTTGGTGACAGATATAGTTACCCAGATTATTTTGCAAGGGGGCAAAAATCTGAAGACCCTTTAATGGGAGTACCTGTTCATCTTAGAGGATTGCCAGAATATCAGCAATTGGCAGGTGAACAGGAAAAAAAGTATAGAGCAAAAAATCCAGTATTAAATAAACCGAAGAGCACTACTAGTAATGAAAAACCAGTTAAGGTAAAAGATCCTAAACTTGGAGTTCTATTAACTGCTGCAGTAGAAGCAATTAATAACAACTTCAATACATTGAGTGAGAAACTAGATGATACTCAATCATCAGTCATCCAAACCAATGAGGGTATTTTTGGTACTATCAAACAACTTGAGCATAATTCTGATATGCTTGAGACTAAGTTGGATTCTATTATAGACATTCTTAGAGATCAAAATAACCTTGCTGTTGATCAAAAAGATGAAAAGCAGATCCAAAGAAGAGAAGGTGAACAAGAACAAGAGTTTGATTTATCTGGAACTAGAGAGTACATAGATCCTGGTGAAGAGAAATCTGATGTTGTACAGCTGAATCTAATGCAAGATAAAGCTGATGCTGATGTAGGTGAGCAATGGAATCCTAATGACTATAATGATTTAGGTATTGGATTTGAGCAAGGTGGTATTGCTTCTGGTCCTGATAGTGGATATCTTGCAAAATTACATGGCGACGAATTAATTATTCCACTTGATAACAATTACACTCAAGGAGAACCAAGTGCAGTTGATGGTAAGGTAAGACCAAAACCACAACAATCAATGATACCTCAGGTTGCTGAAAGAGGTATTATGCCAAAGGCATCAACACCAACAGAACAACCTTTCGCACAAAATCTATTCCAGACAGTATTATCAGCAGAACCTCAGTATGTTCCTGATCTTACTGAGAAAACACAGGATCTTAGGAAGGTCATGGAACTTCCTATTAAAGCAACTGGTATTGTTACCATGTCTTTATTACAGAAATCTCTTGCTGGCATGGGAGGTATGGTTGAGGGAATTGGATCTCAACTTAGAGAAATTAGTGCTCCTATTGCATCAGCATTTGGTGTTAATAATTCAATCACATCAAATTTAATTAGAGAGTCTGACGCATCAACCCAAGAACGTACTAGAAGAAATATAATTACAAATCCTTCCATGGATGAACCTGAAGAACAAAATTGGTTCCAAAAATTATTAGGTTTATTTAATCGTGGAAATGGTGGATATGGAAAACGTGGTTCAGGTGGTCCTGGAAGAGTTGAAAGATATAATAATAATTACGGTAGTGGTGGACCTAGTGGATTAGCAAGAGGAACTAGAGGTGTTCGTGCTGGATTTACTGGTATGAATTATCAAGGATTCAATGCCATGATGCAGGGAGAGAGTTTCATACCATCTAACAAACCACAAATCCTTGGTAAAGGTGCATATTCTGCACCTACTTTCGGTGGTGCTAATAGATATGCTGGTACTACAGGATCTCTTGGTGGTAGACAACTTCCTGGTGGTGTTGTAAATAGTATCGTTCCTGGTGGAGCTCCTCGTATTAATTTCTTAGAACCTCAAGCAAAGGTATCTCCTCAAATGTTTAATAAGGGTAGAGATCTTGCTACTAAATTACAAGGTGGTGCATATCCTAATAGTGCTAGAGCAAATTATTTGAGGACTCAGATATCAACTGGTGGTGTTAAACCTCCTGTTAGAGGTGGAATTAAACCTGCACATCCACTTATTATGCTTGCCCAAATGTTGATTGAAGATCTAATTAGTCCACAACCAACAGCAGCATATGATCAGGTGACTGGACCTAATGCGATGTATAATAATCCAAAACTGTCCGATGAGCAAAGAGAGAAACTTTATAACTCAGTTCATTCTCCTACAGCAGGTACATCAAAAACTTCTATCGTTGATATGTCATCCAGAATGCAATCATTAGAACGTTTAGATAAGAATTTGGGAACTATAGATCCTATTGTGATAAATTCAGTTGATTCTGTAGAAGAACAGACTGATAGATCAGGATCTCGTATTGATGCAAAGGGTGATGCTGGATTCGCTATTTTATATCCATCTGTATATAATTAATCATGGCAAATTTTAAAGAAAAACCATACGCACAGTCGTGTCTTGTTAAGTCAGTTGCCATATGGAAAGTTGGAGAAGAAGATGGTAAACCATATGCTAACTTAAAACATATGGCATCACACTTTCAATATCACGAGAGTGTTCTTTGGCCATCATATGGTGCTACACTAGTTGTTGTTGATAATGCTGAAAACTTAATGGCATCCATGCCACTTCAGGGAGGTGAGAAGGTTGTTATTGAAGTTGAGGATGTTGTAGGAGATGATTATTCTTATGAGTTTCGTGTCTGGAAAATAGATAATAGAATGGCTGTTGATAGAGGACAAATCTACACTCTAATGCTTATTTCAGAAGAAGGTTTAATTAATGAATCAGTTAGAGTTAATAGAACTATCTCTGGAACAACATCTAAAGTTGTTGAGGATCTTCTTTCTCAATATTTGAATGTAACTGGAGGACTTATTGATTCAGAACCATCTGCAAACTCTATAAAGATGGTTCCAGCGAAAAAAACTCCGTATTCAATTATTAGATCTCTGTGTCCTAAAACAATATCAGTAGAAACATTTTCTAAAAAGATGAAGAATAGTCCTTCTGATAATAAGAGTCAATCTTCAAAAGTTAGTGATGTAACATCCACAAACAAAGGTAGTGGAACAGCTGGATATTTCTTTTTTCAGACAAGGAAAGGTTTTAACTTCAAATCTATTGATACACTTATATCTGCAGATCCAAAAGAACCTTATAATTATTCACCTGGAAGAACTGAATACGAAAGCTTGAATAAGATTCAAGAAGTGCGATATAATGGTGAGATAGATGTGATGAAGAAAATGCGCGAAGGTGCATACTCTTCAATTGTTTGTTTTTTCAACATAAATACTGGAAAGTATGAGGAGTATGTATATTCTTTAAAAGATACTTGGAATGATATGATTCATCTTGGAAGTCAAACAAAACTTCCAGTTGGACAAACAACATTATCTGAGTATCCTACTAGAGTAATGTCAACCATTGTTAATCATGAAAACTGGTATAACGGTACTAGTATTGCTTCAAATGAAGACGACGCTTTAGGTGATCAAGGAGTTACGAATACGTTTTCCGACATGCAAAAGCAGTATCTTTCACAAGGTATTGCTAGAACAGGCATTATGTTCAATCAGGAATTAACTATTTCTCTAACTGGTCATTTAGAATTATGTGCTGGGGATACTATAGAAATAAGAATTCCTAATCAAGTACCAGATGAAATCCGAAAAGATGATGTCTGGGATCCAGAACATAGTGGTACATATTTGATCAAAACAGTCAATCAACAAATTGACATATCTGAACAGAATGTATATACTGTACTTGAATTAATCCGTGACTCATACGGTATTAAAAACAAAGAAAGCAACGTACGTTAAGGAGTAAATATGGACTCTATTGAATCTCATATTCAAAAAGACAAAGAAATCCTTCAGGATCCAACAACCAATCCACAAATGCGTCGTCATGTAGAAGAAGAACTGCATGAACTAGAAGTTTACGCTAAAAACCACAAAAAAGAAATTGAAAGTGGTGATCATCACGACCCAACCGCATTGGAATTGTATTGTGAAATGGAACCAGAAGCTGATGAATGTAGAATTTACGAAGACTGATTAATATGGATCTGAACGGGTTATATCCAGTAAATCAGATTGGAGGAGATGGATTCCAGTGGTGGATTGGTCAAATTGAATCTGATAAGAAAGGTGATTTCAAACAATCTGGACGTTATAAAGTCCGAATTGTAGGACATCACCCTTCGTCATGTGATGCAGTATCATCTGATGACTTGGCATGGGCAATTACAATGATGCCTGTGACATCCCCACATACGCCAGGTGGAGCTACATCAGTATCTGATCAACTAGGACCTGGTATATGGGTAATAGGATTCTTCCTAGATCCTGAAAAACAACAACCTGTAATTATGGGTTCTGTTGGTAGAGTTGCTAATTCTACTAATGAGGAACCTGCTCAAGATCCTACGCCAGGTGAAACTGGTTGCAAGGAATTTATTACTTATATTGCTGATGATAATAAGATTCCATTTGATCAAGATGATGACTCTACAGCAAAACCAACTCCTCAAGAAGCTGGTCATTCTATTACAGGTACTCAAGTTAAAGATGGAGAAACAAATACAGTAATTTCTTCAGGTGTTAATAACTTTATAAAAGCAAAATATGCTCCAAACACTGAGAGTAATCCTGGTGGAATTGACTGGTGTCTGGAAGTTGCTGATACCTGTGGTAAAGAGACTGATTTAAAAAATACCTTTACTAGATTATTTTCTGAGATGCTTTATGAAACTCAGAGAAATGATGGTAAATTGGGTACTTACTTAGTAGGTGAGTTATCTGGAGAATTATTTGATGCTGTTGGCATTGGTAGAAAGTATGTCAATAAATCAATTAGAATTATTAGAACTTTTACTGCTTCAGTCAAAGGATTTATTTTAGAAAAACTAAAAGCAGGAATCAAAGATCTAATCAATATTCTTCTGCGTCCATCTGAAGATGGTAATTCCCTATCTGGTATTACATTATTCTTTAATAATATCCTAAACTCTGTTGGTTGTCAGATGGCAGACTTAGGAGATAGACTTGCTAAATTTCTTGAGGATCTTATTTTTGGATATCTGTTTAACATCTACAAGGCAGCAGCATGCCAAGTAGATCAATTTGTAGAGGGTATTCTTAATAAGATTCAATCATTAATGAATGACTTATTGGAAACAGTTCTTGGACCATTACAAGATATCCTTGGATTAGCTGCTTCTGCTATCAATATTATTGGCGATGCGATTAATTATGTTCTAGATCTACTTGGAATTCAATGTAATGGTCCTGGTAAATCATGCTCTAAAACTACAAAAGTTTGTACTAATTGTGGTACAGATGATCGTGGTGATTTCTTAGATGACTTACTAAAAAATATTACTGATGATTTATTCCCTGTAACTGGTGAAGACTGGGCGAGATATACCTGTGAAGATGCATACACAGGAACTACATTAAGACCTACACAAGTTGTATTTGTTGGTGGAATTCAAAATCCCCCTGAATCTTCTAAAGCTATTTCTTATTCTTGGAGTGATATAGAAGTACTTGAGGGAGATGTTGCAGAGTTCCAGATTAATAGATCTGGTAATATTAATATTTCATCTAGTGTTGGTTACTATACCAGAAACGGTACTGCTGAAGAGAATGTTGATTATCAAAAGACCGATGGTATTTTAGGATTTGCTCCTGGCGAAACTTCAAAGACTATTAAAGTCAGAACTTTTGCAGATTCTGTTGAAGACGATGCTGAGAATTTTTATCTTAGAATTACAAGAGGTTCACCAGGTACTGTTCCTGTGTACGCTAAAAAATATGTTGCTAAATGCACTATAAAAGAGAACCCTATTAATACACCTAACAATCCAGTCCCACCAATTGGAGAAGTTCCAACATCACCTCCACCACCACCATCTACTCCACCTATTCCTGTATTACCAGAGTTAATTACTCCTGAACCAGAAGATACTACTGACCTAGAAGATACTGATCCAACAGCAACTCCAACTTATAAAGTTGTTGCTGATAGAAATTCAGTGAAGGAAGGAGAGTTTATTAGGTTTAATATTACTACCACTAATGTAAGTTCTGGTACTAGGTTATTCTATCGTATATTTGGAACAGGAATTACTCCTAGTGATATTGTTGAAAGAAAACTATCAGGAAATTTTGTAATACAAGACAATGCTGCTCAAGTTGTTGTTGGTATTGCTGAAGATGCTGACATTGAAAACGAAGAGGTGTTGGTATTTGGTATTGCAGGTACAGGAGCACAGGATAGTGTTATAATTGTTTCAGATACTTCAGGATTTAGTCCAGAAGAAATGGAGGATATGGAGAACGAAGAAAGCACTAATGAGGAACCTACTAAGTTACCAGAGACTCCTACTGCTGGGAATCCTATCACTACACCAGGTGGTGGTATTATTGATATTCCAATTGATAGACCTGGTGATCCTTATCAGGAAGCACCATCTGTTATCATTCCTGGTGAAGGATCTAGAGCAACAGGTATTGCCCTATTAGATGACAGTGGTCGCGTTTCTGAGATTAGGATTACTGATCCTGGATTTGGATATAAACTCAATACACCACAAACTGCAAATAAAGAATGTATCATTGATTCATTCACCATGCTAAGTCCTGGTAGAAAATATACATCTCAACCAGATGTATATGTAGATGGTGACCCTACAGTTGCTGAAGCTGTAGTAGAGGATGGAAAAGTTGTTAGTGTACGAATAAAGAATAGATCAATCACGTTCAGTAAATACCCTAAGGTTATTATCTTAGGTGGTGGTGGATATGGTGCAAGGTTTATCCCATCATTCTCATGTCTTGATAGAGAGGCACGAGTTGAGGTTGGATCTGCCAAGATTGGCACTGGTAAGTACGTTGATTGTCCATAGGAGTAAATTATGAGCAGACAGCAAGAATTAGCATCTAGGGACAATTCTTCTCCTAGTACTGAAAATGAATCTCAAGATCTAGAAATTGATAGAGAGATTACGGTCCTTATTAATGGTAAGAGATACACTCTACTAGATGATGATGGTGATTTAGAGATTCGCAATAAACTTAATGGCATGGGTATCTCCATTCAGCAAAATGGAGATATCATGATGCTGACAGGATCTGGTGGCAATGGTAAAGCATGTGGTGGTAGATTCTTAGTTAATGCCAAAGGCGGTGGTATGTTTAAGTATGATGGACCTAAAATTGAGGTTGCATCTGCTAAATCTGATTCACCTACTGAGGGTGAAGAATCAACAACCACTGAAGAATCTGGGAGAACTGGTCTTGCAGCTTCTACATTATTATATGGTGATGGTGTTACTGAATGCCATGGTCATGTGACAATCAAGGCAACTAATATAACCCTTGAAGCTGCTGATGTACTATCTTTGGTTGGTAAAGGATCGGTATTACTTCAAGCTGGTCCTAACGGTGGTGGTGATCTTCAACTTCATGCTGGTCAAATAACTGAAGCAGTTGACACAAAGATTTCAGTAGTTGAGGGACAGGAAGCGAAAGTTGCTTCTGAAGAGGTAAGTTTACAGTATGATCCTCGTGCGTCAGTTAACGTGGTATCACCAGGACATATGAATATTAAAGCAAAGGGTGATATTAGTCTGGGTGCTGGTGGTATCATTGAGCAAATAGCATTAGGTACTCCTCCTACACCACCTCTTATTAAAGATAGAACTAATGCATTCACAGTTAAAACTGTTGCTGGTAAAATTTCTATTGATTCCGCTAATCTTGTCACAATCAACGCTGCTGCTGCTCTTAATATTAATGCTGGAGCAGCACTAACAGCTACAGCAGGTGCAGCATTAGGATTAAAATCTGTGGGTCCATCAACTCTTGATTCTGATTCTACTGTTGCAATTACTGGTAAAGGTAACGTTACCGTTACAGGAGCACTAATTTATCTTAATTAACTATGATTTTTTGGATTGGATTCTTCGTTATGTTCTTTAACGAAGGTTTTGTTATGATGAGACACGTATCACCGTGGTTCGCAAATCAAAGAAATAAATTTATTGAACGTTATGGTGCCAACACATGGTACAGATTTCATGGCGCTTTAGATTATACATGGATAGGACTTGTGGTCATAGGTCTGATTGTTCATCCTAATAAATTATTCCATTTGGTAGTCTTAGTTACCTTTTGGTCACTAGCTTTTCTAATATTTTACTTACCTAGATGGATTAAACGATAAGTAAAACTTATCATAATGGTAAAATATACTCATGCCAAAACTGGCACAAGGGGGGTTGTTTTTTGGACTTAACCCTGATAAATTATCCTTGTAGCAAATCAGGAAAGTACTCGTACTAACCGATTGACGCGCAACCGCATCATGTGCTACAATATTCAAGCAGTCGGGTCAACCGACTCTCCATCTGCGGGTAACCACTCCGCAAGTAAACTAACAAAGGTAAAAAAATGATTAAATCCGCACTCGCAGCAACCGCTGCTCTCTCCATGTCCGCTGGCGCTGCATTTGCAGGACCCTACGTTAACGTAGAAGCAAACTCAGGTTGGACTGGCTCAAACTATGCAGGTACTGTTACAGACGCTCACGTGGGCTACGAAGGTGTTATTGGTGAAAGCACTTCATGGTATGTTCAAGGTGGCGCTAGTCTCGTCTCTCCAGATGGCGGTGAAACTGACACTGTTCCTTCGGGTAAAGCAGGTCTCGGCATTGGCGTGACTGACGCACTTAGTGCATATGGTGAGGTTTCTTTCCAAGGTTCAGGTGATTCTGATATTGACCGTGGTTACGGATCTAAATTGGGTCTGAAGTATACCTTCTGATTCTAACGAAAAGTTGAGGGGTGCTTGACACCCCTCTTTTTTTGTCCTATACTATGAACGTATATCTGCTATATCATGCATTACAAACCATATAGTCCAGAGTGGCACAGATACAGATATCTAAAAGAAGCACTGGACAACTATCTTGATGACGAGATAGATAATCAAACAATCCTTGAAGACATTCTAAATATTGTGTGTGTACGTCAGGAATCGGCACACCTAGAGTTTACTAAACTCTCAGATCTGGAATCTAAGTTAAGAGAATGACATGCTATCTACTAAGTATCGCCTCAGATTGGAAGGTATTTGCAAAAAGATCGCGAACAAGGAAGCAGTAGATCTACCAGATATGATTTGGGCAGAGAAACTTGCCAAACGTCATACAACTGCTAGAAACTGGTTACAGCAAGCACGTCGTCATGCTGCTCAAGACATTGAGGAGGGCACCATGGATGATTTTATGAATAAGATGGGACTAGGAGACCCCGACCCATCTAATTACAAAACGGGGTTTGAAGGAGCAGATGAAATAGTTGACTGGTTTCAACGTGACAAACCAGATGATTGGAGACAACGTGACTAAACCTACTGAAAATTACGAACAATTAATTCACCGTTTTACTAAACGTACCATGCAATTGTCTTCTAGAAGACAAGAATTGCAAGAAGCATACGACGAGTATGTTAGAATTGAGCGAGATCTTACTAGACTAGAAGGATCTATGCAAGCAATTCAATATTGTGCCTATGGCAAAATGCCTGGCGATGGAAACCACGATCAATTCAAAGATCATAAACCCCACCAATAAATGACAACTGCAGTAATATACACTGACGGCAGTCAAGAGTGTGAGAGAATTGCCCAACTTCTTCGCGCTGTTCCTGAAGTCAGTGAATTTCTAGAATATAAATTAGACAAACATTTTACTAAAACCGAATTTGAAATGGAATTCGGTGGTGACGCAACCTATCCACAAGTGAGTATTGGTAAACAACATGTTGGTAACATGAAAGAAACCTTACAATATCTGAAAAGTAGAGGAATTTTTTAGCAATGAATGTGGTTGATTTTTGTGATAAACTTGAAGGATTCTACGACAATTGGCACCAAGCAGCAGGTAACCCAGCGAAGTATGCACACTGCAAGCTTCGTTGGGAACGTATAGGACTGCATCAATTTAAATCTAAACAATGGTATCATTACCTAGGTGAAGAAAATCCTTACAGATATAAATGGCATAAAGTTTCTGAGCAACAGGGAGTTATCATTGTACAGAATTGGACACCTGATTGGGGTGATCATAATTATTGCTGTGATATGATGTTCTTTGATGCTGGTGACCACTATGACGGTAAAGTTAAGACTGACGCTTGCATTATCAACGGAGGTATGTTAAAATCTACAGTGAAGTTCAACGGAGATTACTACAAGAGCAGAGATCAGGGATGGAGAGACGGTAAAGTAGTATGGGGAAGTGATGTAATTTATGAATTTGAAAAATCGGATGGACCCATTTGTGTATGATCGCTCGCTTAGCAATCTGGTGAATGCAGCGAACTCATAATTCGCCTAA
>CEVR01360108.1_pt1 | contig 18431 bp, 15 predicted proteins | sample 356541 | NCBI WGS metagenome assembly CEVR01 (sample SAMEA2623734, study PRJEB7988) | marine metagenome | isolation source: saline water (ENVO:00002010), including
TTCTGAAAGAATTCATAGGGAAGTTTTAAAATATAAATAATGGCATAGTATAATACAAAGATAAGTACTTTACCAAGTGATTCTTGAGTCTCTTTACTAGAAAGATCACTAATTGGGTTTTCTGTTGAGTCAGTATTTTCCATAACTAAATAATTTTAATTTCGCCTACTCTATTAAGGTTTTCGGCATCGCCTATTTATATCTTATTTCCTATTAGAAAATAAATTCTTCTTTTTGCTGTTTTTCTTGGTTTCCACAGACTCCTCTACTTCTGAAGGTTTCTGTTCATCCTCAGCAACTATTATACATGTTTTTTCACAATCTGGATTAGTATTATATTGAATTACAGTGTTTTCCCATATATATGCATCTTCACTATTATTCTTACCAGCATCAGTATAAAATGCAATTAATTTACCCTCCTTATCATATGTACAATAAATTGAAGCTGCATCAGTATAATAATCCTCTCCTTTTGATTTTACGTAATTATTATCTTTCGATTTAATTTCTAATTTCTTATGTAAATATCTATATTCCACAATCATTTCTCCCTCAGATAAATTCTGATAAAAATCAAATGGTTCAACTCCTAGAGTGGTCTGTACCTGATTTGTAGTCATGCCTATTTCTACATAAAATAGTTTATCAATTGTTGTAAAATGTTCCTTCTGTATTTTCTGAGCGCTAGAAACAGATATTACAAACACTCCTAATCCTAATAATATATTTTTAATCTTTTTCATAGTTTTATTTTTATTCATTATCTTTTATTTCTCCAGAAGTCTTTAACTTTATTTCTAGCTTTCCATTTAAATCCAGAACATCACAAAGATCACAATCTTTATCAGAATCACCAGTTTTACTATCAGACTTTTCTCTCATTATTTTTATACATGGATCTCCTTCACAATTTCCTTCATTCACAACATAATAATACTCCTCAGTATCACAAGGACAATATTGACAAGAACCATCATCTTTGTTTGCTTCAGGATTATAATTCGTTGCCGACTTATCCATACATCCTCCAATAAAGTCAAACTCTGGAATACATCTTTCTTCACAATTTCTTTTTGGATCAAAATTTGGGTTTGGCTTATAATCACAAGGACAATATTCGCAACTAGCATTATCTTCAACAGCTGCAGGATCATAATTTAACGCTGAAGGGTCTGTACACCCAATTACAGCAGGATATTTACAACTTCCATCATCTAAATTTGCAGATGCATTATAATTGATAGCTTCTTTATCTGTACAACCTACACATTTTATAAATGTTTCATCCGTATTACAAGCTTCAGAAACAGTTTTATTAAAACACAACACGTCATTAACAATAGAGGACTTTGCTTGTTCTGTAATAACATTATCCAACAATCCTTGTCTATAATATAATAGGACTTGTTTCCTTTCATTACTATAAATGTCTTCACCCGTTTTTAACCCCGCCTTCTTATGTTGTAAGTCCGCCTCGAATTCTCTGAGTAAATTACTATAATTATAAACATGTATCTCACAATTGTCTATATTATGATATATCTCATAAGGAAAAAGCTTTGTGGCTACCAAAACTTCATCTTTCGTCATACCCTTCTTCAGATTCATTAAATCATTAACTGAAATATTATAATCTGTTATTATTTTATCGTATTTACAACTACCATCGTCTTTCGTTGCATTGGAATTGAAATTAACTGCATTTTTATCTGTACATCCTTTAATTTCTAATATAGAGACTGTGTCAGTTAACTGTTCAGTTGTAGTACAAGAAGCAAATAAAACAACTAATAAAAAATATAAAATTCTATTCATAAAATGTCTGTTTAAAAACTTGATTATATTTACAGGTAATAATCTTTAACCACTTTTCGGGGTCTAATATACATTAAAAATAATAAAATCTCTATGATAATGACAAATTGTTAATATCTTTCTATATTTTGATAGATCATTTTTAGAGATTTGTAAATCTAAATACAATTGATTTTAAACAAATTCATTTCCTAAATTAAACTTAACATCTGATACAATTTGCTTTATTTTTTGTTCCTCTTCTTTTTTACAAATAAGTAAAGCGTGTTTTGTATCTACAATAATATACCCTTTTAAACCCTGAATTACACAAGCTTTTTCTTCTGGAATTCTTACTATATTACTTTGGGAGTCATACATCAATACGTTTTTTGATATGAAAGCATTATTTTCTAGGTCTGAGGATAAATGAGTAGATAAAGATCCCCACGTTCCTAAATCTGACCATCCAAACTCAGAAGGAAAAACAAAAACATTCTTGCTTTTCTCCATTATACCATAATCAATACTGATGTTCTTACACGCTGGGAATACCCTATCTATAAATTCGGATTCCTTTTTCGTATTATATACATTATAATCTTCATTAAATAAATCATACATCTCTGGTAATAGATCTTTCATAGAAGACATAATTGCTTCTACAGACCAAATAAACATGCCTGAATTCCATAAAAAGTCTCCACTATCTAAAAATTGTTGTGCGATTTCCAGGTCAGGTTTCTCTGTAAATGTTTTTACTCTTTTGAGATTTTCATTTTGCACTGAACATTCTTCTGAATATTGAATATAACCATATCCAGTTTCCGGCCTACTTGGTTTTATTCCTAAGGTTATAAGACAATCTTTCTTTGAACTAAAGTCTAAACACTCTACGACTATTCTCTCAAACTGGTCTTCATTAGTAATCAAATGATCAGAAGGAGCCACAATAATATTTGCATTACTGTTTTGATTTTGAATTTTAAAACTTGCATAAGCAATACAAGGAGCCGTATTTCTTCTAGCTGGTTCGCACAAGATATTTTCTTTTTTTATATCTGGAAGTTGATTGAAACAGATATCTTTATAGTCTGTATTTGTAACTACTAATATCTGAGAAGGTGGACAAATTTTACTCAACCTTCTAAAAGTTTGCTGCAATAAGGTTTCTCCATTTCCCAAAACATCTAAAAACTGCTTTGGCATTTTAGAAGTACTCATAGGCCAAAACCTACTCCCTATTCCACCAGCCATTATTACTGCATAATTATTATTAATCATCTTTTAAGAATTTTATAATTAAATAAATTTAAGAGTTCCTCCTCTTTTACAAATACGGAATTGATAATTTCTAAATCATTATCCGAAATCTTGCTGATTTTCTCTTCATTCAGATTTATCATCTTCATCTTGCCTTCAGATTTAAAATTATGAGACGTAAACTCTATATTCGCATCAATATCGTTTAATTCTGGAACAAACTCAACTATTTTTTTGAGAATCACCTCGCCTTTCTCACACAACTCTTCATACGAGAAAAATAACGCATTATGCCTTGCTTTATTTTTTCTTTGATAGTGCAAACACATAATCGCAAACTCTGCAGCTGACTTGGAGTCTTGTTTATTACGTCTCATTATCCCCTCAACTTGAGCATAAGGATTTCTTACCATACAGATATATTTAATAGGAGAAAATACATTCTCAATCTCATTCACTCTCATTATATTTGGAATACTTTTATCTAAAAAAATCGGCTTTGAAAAATCCCAATACCTCATCCAAACCTTTTTAACTTCTTCCCAAGGATAGTTTACTTTTGGATCCCATCTGTCTTTCTGAAACATAAAATGATTTACACCAGGAAGTAATTGACCTTCTCTTGTTCCTAAATTATTATTACAACTTACATTTTTGGAAGAAGAAAGAAGTTGATTTAACATGGTGGAACCACAATATGGAGGACTTAAAATAAATAAAAATTGAGGAGATATTTTACGGTAAAATACTGAAGTAATCACCCTAAAAATTCTAATAAATGTGTAGTAAATCTTTCTTTTAACAGAATGAAATAAATGAAATTGCTCCTTATTACTCATCAGATCGCAAAGATATAAAAATTGTTTACAAAGGAATAACCTCAGCTAATGGAGAAAAACGATATAATCGTCCAGAAAGTAACTCTTTACACTTGTAATTTTTCCTGAGTCTCTGTATACGTTTAAACTCTTTACCATTTGAAACCCTAAAATAATCACCATCTTTCAGATCCTTTATCGTAATAATCTTTGATTTATTATAACTTCTTAAAATTTCCGACAATTCAACATCTCTTACTGTGGAAGCTTTTGGATTTATCATATGTAATGAAAGAGAACGTAAAATATCCTCCGGGAAAAAATCTGGATTTAAAAAAGGTAGCATCATACTTTTAAATTCATTTTTCCACTCTATTCCATGAGGATTAACATTTCTTGTAAATTTCTTCCAAATACTCGCATGTGCTAATTCATGAACAATTGTAATAAGGAAAGAATATCTGTTTAAATCTTCGTTTATTCTGATTATATTTTCTCCAATTTGTTTTGGGATAAATACACCTAATCTAGTTTTAGAAGGTTTAGAAATTTCTATTTTTACATGAAAATCTTTCTCCCATTTGAGAATTTGTTTTTCTGCTTTACTATTTAAATACTTAGAATACAAATTTAAAATATTATTAGAATCCTAAAAATAAAGCTATATAACCTACAACTAAAGCAATAATAAATCCTAATCCAGACACAAGCAATCCATCTTTTCTGTTTTCTGCCAGTAAAGGAAATATTCCATCACCACTACTTGCAATCGCAGCTGCAATTAATGCTGCCATGGGAAAAACTTCAGGGTTTCCGATGTAAGTGACAGCAACCACAATCAAACCTCCACAACCAGGTATTACTCCTATTAGAGCCGCTAATAATACCACAAGATATGTTGATGATTTCATCCATAACTTAAATGTATCTTCCCCTACAAGTACATCGATAATATAGTTAGCAACAAATAAACCAATAAACACATATGTTATCACCATTGCAACATCTATAATTGCGTGCAATGTAGTCGATTTGATATCATCTTCATCACAATAAAAGTCAAGATGTTTATAAATAAATCTACTGACACAGTAAAAAATTATACAGGTGAGTGTAAGCGATACCGAAACCCAATAAGTTAAACTTGAAATAGATTCAATTTCTCCACCCCAGAAGGCCATAATAGAATTAGGAGCTAAGAATATTGCCATTCCTATTATTGTATAAAAACCTAGGTCTTCAAAAAATATGCCTGCCTTGGTATTTTGTTTTGTTTGAAGGATTTTATCCTCTGTATGGTGCACTGGAATATTTTTAGAATTTAATCTAAATTCGAAAATATCCGATAAATATCCAAAGACAACTCCTGCTATAAATCCAAAAATGGTAATTGTTATAAATGCTTGTAAATTTCCTACAACATCAGCCTCCTTAGAAGCTCCTAACAAAACAAATGATCCTTCGCCTAAGGTACTTATGAAAGTTGCTAATAAACCACCAAAAGATATTTTTTTATTCTTATATAATGACGCTACAACTATTGTCGCTCCACATCCAGGGATGACTCCTAATAAAGATCCGATAATAGGGTGTACCCACTTAGGACCAATCTGACTAGATGCTTTATCATATCTTTTTTTGGTTGCAAAACTAATTAATGCAAACCCAATTATTGAAAGGGACACATACCCCCCTATTGCACCTGAAGCTTCTAAATTATCTAAAACAAATGAAGTAAACTCGTTAAATTCCATATATACATTATAACTATTGTTCTTTCAAAGAAAAATTTTTGAGATCAAAAATCATAAGTACCTGACAATTAAAATGTTAATTTTCTGACTTTCAAATCTGATAATTTTTTCATCCTGCAAACTTAACTATTTAGAATGAATCTAAAGTATAATTTAAGAATTAGTTTCATTTATAATATTAGATACCTTGCTAAAATTAGGGCAATCACAATTATTCTTTTTCAACACCTTACAAGAAGAAAAAAAGAATAACAACAGTAACGAGAGAGTAAAAATGATTTTCTTTTGCATAATCAGTGGTTCAAAAGTAAATAAAATAACAAACACTATTGCTAATATTCTTTTGAAAAATATTTTTACTTTTAGCCACAATGATAAAAGGATTAAGAAATCTAGGAGATTACTTCATTATGATGAAGAAAGTAATGAGTAGACCGGAGAAATGGTCTATGTTTTTCCAACAACTAAGGTTAGAAATAACTAAAATTGGTTTAGACTCCGTTGGTATTGTTATAATTATCTCTTTTTTTATTGGTGCAGTGATTACTATTCAACAATACTTAAATATTGAAGACCCTTTAATTCCTAAATATATGATAGGATTAGTTGCTAGAGACGCTTTAATCCTTGAGTTTTCCCCAACTATGATTGGACTTATTTTAGCGGGAAAAGTAGGGTCTAATATTTCTTCTGAAATTGGAACTATGAGAGTAACTGAACAAATTGATGCATTAGAAATTATGGGTATTAATTCTGCATCCTTTTTAGTTTTACCGAAAATTTTAGCAGCTATGGTGTCTTTCCCAATTCTTGTAATATTAAGTATTTCTGTCGGAATATTTGGTGGATTAATAGGGGGACAATCTGTTGGTGTATTAACTTCTGATTTTATTTTAGGATTGCAATATGAGTTTATTCCATTTTATGTAACTTATTCATTAATTAAAACAGTTGTTTTTGCTTTCATCATAACTTCTATTTCCGCATATTTTGGATATTTTACAAAAGGAGGTGCAATTAACGTTGGAGTTGCAAGTACTAAATCTGTGGTTTATAGTAGTATCCTTTTATTAATATTTAATTTCATCTTAACTAACCTTATTCTATCATGATTGTAGTAGAAAACATACACAAAGAATTTGGAGAAAATCTGGTACTAAATGATGTTTCATTTACTTTTCAGAAGGGAAAAACAAACCTAATTATTGGAGAAAGTGGATCTGGAAAAACTACTTTATTAAAAATCCTAATAGGGTTACATGAACTTGACAAGGGGAATATAATCTATGATGGAAGAATTTTTAATAAAATGAAATTAAAAGAAAAAAGATCTATTCGTCAGGAGATTGGAATGCTATTCCAAAGAGGAGCTTTATTTGACTATATGACTGTAGAGGAAAACATTATGTTTCCATTAACAATGTTTACTGACCAAACAACTGAAGAAAAGTTAGAAAGAGTAAATTTTTGTTTAAAAAGAGTAAATCTAGAAAATAAAAACCACCTACTTCCAGCTGAACTAAGTGGAGGAATGTTAAAAAGAGTAGCTATAGCAAGAGCCATATCTATGCATCCAAAATATCTGCTGTGTGACGAACCAAACTCAGGATTAGATCCAAAAACAGCTATTTTAATTGACGACTTAATCAAGGAAATAACAGAAGAATACAACATTACAACAATTGTAAATACACACGATATGAACTCTGTAATGCAAATCGGAGAAAATATTGCGTTTATATATAATGGGGTTATTTGGTGGGAAGGAAATAAAGAGGAACTAATTCATTCAAATAATAACGAACTGAACAACTTTGTTTTTGCTTCCGAGCTTTTTAAGAGATTGAAAAAATCATCATGAAGAAAGTAAGTGCAAAAAAACACTTAGGACAACATTTTTTAAACAATCAATCTATTGCTGAAAATATAGTTAATCAATTAGAATTTAAAAATAAAAATATACTTGAGATTGGACCCGGAATGGGTATTTTAACTCAATTTCTATATAAGCAAGAGGTAAATTTACAAGTAATAGAAATTGACAAGGAATCCGTTTTTTATTTAAGATTAAACTATCCTGAACTGAAAATTATCGAAGGGGATTTTTTAAAACTAAATCTACAAGAATTATATAAAGATAAAATATCTGTAATTGGTAATTTCCCTTACAACATTTCGTCTCAAATACTTTTTAAGGCTTTTGAAAATAGAGACAAGGTAACAGAACTAGTTGGCATGTTTCAAAAAGAAGTTGCCGAGAGAGTAGCTTCTGTAAAAGGAAAGAAAAAAGGCATATTAAGTGTACTCCTTCAAGCTTTTTATGATATTGAATACTGTTTTACTGTAGAAGAGAATGTTTTTACACCGCCTCCAAAAGTTAAATCTGGTGTTATAAAACTAGTAAGGAATAAAAGAAAAAAATTAGATTGCGATGAAGAAAAATTTATTCAGATAGTAAAATCAGGATACAATCAAAGAAGAAAAACTTTGAGAAATTCCTTAAAACCCTTTACTTTGAAAACCAATAAAGAAATTGAAATTCTGCTACAAAAAAGAGCCGAACAATTAGATGTAGAAGATTTTATAATTATTACCAAAAGTGTCCAATAACAAAGAAATAAATAGTAATTTTTCACAAGATATTTCTGAATTAATTTCGGAGAATTCTAAAAAAATTATTCAAGAAAAAATATCAGATTTACACGTTGCTGATATCGGAGAATTGATAAAGGGTTTTTCAATCGAAGAAGCACACTACTTATTTCAACTGTTAGATGAGGAAAAATCTGCTCTTGTGTTAATGGAAGTGGAAGAGGAATTAAGAGAGCAATTATTATCTAATTTATCTTCTAAAGAAATTGCAACGGAAGTTATTGAGAACTTAGAATCAGATGATGCAACAGATGTGATTTCGGAACTAACTCATGAAAAAAAAGAAGAAGTACTTTCTTTAATTGAAGATGATGAACACGCTTCTGATATTACTGATTTATTAAGTTACCCTGAAGATACAGCAGGAGGATTAATGGCGAAAGAACTTATAAAAGTTAATGAAAATTGGAACTCATTACAATGTTTAAAAGAGATGCGTAAACAGGCGTCTGGAGTTAAAAAGGTGCATACCATTTATGTGGTAAATAATAAGGAGGAACTTGTAGGAACATTATCTTTAAGAAGACTTTTACTTACAGAAAGTAAAATCGTAATAAAAGAGATCTTAAATTCAGAGATAATTTCTATTCCAGTAAGTGAGGGTGATGAAAGTGTTGCAAATATTATGAATAAATATGGTTTGATTGTAATTCCTGTAGTAGATGAGAATAAGAAATTAGTTGGAAGAATTACAATTGATGATGTAATAGATGTTGTAAAAGAAGAAGCCGAAAAAGATTATCAAATGGCTTCTGGAATTACTGAAGATGTTGAATCTTCTGATAGCATTTGGCAACTTACAAGAGCTAGGTTACCCTGGTTACTTATAGGGTTGTTGGGAGGCATCTTAGGAGCAGAGATTATTGGTCTATTTGAGGATTTCTCGAAATTTACCAAACTTGCATTTTTCATTCCTCTAATAGCTGCAATGGGAGGGAATGTTGGTGTGCAATCTGCCGCAATTGTTGTTCAAGGCCTTGCAAACAACTCTATAAAAATAAATACAATATTAGGGAAATTAACAAAAGAACTTGGAGTTGCTCTACTAAATGGTATTATTTGTTCGATTATTATTCTTGCTGCAACATTAATACTTCAATATTCTATTCAACTATGTATAACTGTAAGTTTATCATTATTATCTGTAATAGTATTTGCTGCTCTTTTTGGTACTTTGACACCTTTAACTCTCGAAAAATATAAGATAGATCCTGCCCTTGCCACAGGCCCATTTATCACTACTGTAAATGATATTTTGGGACTTTATATTTACTTCCTAATTGGACAAGCAATATTATAATGAAAGTTTTATTTGTAGATAGCGTACACCCTTCTCTCCAGCAAAAATTAGAGAGCAATAATTTTATTTGTCATCAGGAATTATCGTTATCTAAATCTGAAATTGAAGAAGTTATCATTGATTATGAAGGACTTGTCATTAGAAGTCGATTTAATATTGATCAAAAATTTATTGACAAAGCCTCTAATCTAAAATTTATTGCAAGAGCAGGCTCTGGATTAGAAAATATTAATGTAGAATATGCTAAATTAAAAAATATAAGATGTTATAATGCTGCAGAAGGAAATAGACAGGCTGTTGCAGAGCACGCTTTAGCAATGTTACTTTCCTTGTTTAACAATATAATTAAATCTGATGAAGAAGTAAGAAATGGAATTTGGAGAAGAGAAGACAATAGAGGAATAGAATTATCTGGAAAAACTTTAGCTATAATAGGATACGGAAACAATGGATCTGCTTTTGCGGAAATATTAAAGGGATTTAAAGTAAAAATATTAGCATACGACAAATATCTAGACAACTATTCTTATAAAAGCAGCATGAATAACATCTTTAATAATGCTGATATTGTAAGTTTGCATGTCCCGTTAACTAAAGAAACTGAGCATATTGTAAATTCTGGATTCATAAATAAATTTAGGAAGAATATTTATGTAGTTAACACAGCAAGAGGAAAGTGTGTAAATACAAGAGATCTTGTAAATGCAATGAAAGAAGGAAAGGTAAAAGGAGCTTGTCTGGACGTGTTAGAATATGAGAAGAGTTCATTTGAAACGTTGTCAGAAAGTGGTGGAAAAGGAGAAATGAAATTTTTAATAGAAAGTAAAAATACCATTCTATCACCTCATATTGCAGGTTGGAGTTCAGAAAGTAACATTAAGATATCAAAAGTTTTATATCATAAAATATCTTCTGATTTCATCTTTTAAAAGTCTTCATTAAAGAAGAGGTCCTTGTTAGACAAAAAATACGATATTTGCAGTACAAATTAATCCGTATGAAAATTGCATTTTTAACTTCAGGAGGTGTAGCCCCTTGCCTCTCAGCATCTGTAGGCAGATTAACAGAAGTTTATTTAAACCACTATCCGGAATCGGAAATTATTGGTTATTTAAATGGATATAAAGGTCTGTTACTGGGAAATTCTATTTCCTTTCCAAAATCATTAAAAGAAAATCTAAATAATATTTATAATTTTGGAGGAACTCCTATAGGAAACAGTAGAGTTAAACTTACGAATATTCAGGATTGTGTCGATAAAGGTTATATTTCAGAAGGAGAAATTCCACTGGAAATTGCTGCAAAACAACTAGTAAAAGATAGAGTAAATATATTACACACTATTGGAGGAGATGACACAAATACTACCGCAGCAGAGTTGTCAAATTATTTAAAAGAGAACAACTATGATTTAACAGTTGTAGGACTACCAAAAACCATAGATAATGATATTTATCCAATAACACAAAGCTTAGGGGCCTGGACAGCTGCAGAACAAGGAGCTGTATTTTTCGAAAATATAGTCAATGAGAATACAACATCTGACAGACAGTTAATAATACATGAAATTATGGGGAGACATTGTGGATGGCTTACAGCTGCCACTGCTTTTGAGTACAGAAAACGATTACAGAATATTTCATTTGTTCCAGAAATAGGAATCACAAAGGAAAAATGGGATATACACTCTGTTTTATTACCCGAAGAAGATATAGATTTTGATAAAGAATGTGAGAGATTAAATAAAATAATGGATAAGTATGACTGTGTAAACGTCTTTTTAAGCGAAGGAGCTGGACTAGAAATAATAATAAAAGATACTAAAAAGGAAGGTGGAGAAGTATTACGAGATCCATTTGGACATGTTAGATTAGACGATCTTAATCCTGGACAATGGTTTGCCAGACAATTTGCAAAAAGATTAAAAGCTAATAAAGTACTGGTTCAAAAGAGTGGATATTTTGCTAGATCTGCAAAATCAAATCAAAAAGATTTAGATTTAATTTTTGAGCTTTCAGACTATGCTGTAGAAAGTGCAACCAAAGGGATAAGTGGAGTTGTGGGATGGGATGAAGAGAATAACAATACTCTAAGTTGTATTGATTTTAACAGAATAAAAGGAGGAAAACCTTTTGACATCAATCAAGATTGGTATAATAAAATGATGAAGGAAATAAAGTAATTTGAAAAACAAATCTTTATTAAAATTAATACCAGACTCTATATTTAGAGCATCTATTTCTGAGTCATTAGTTCAGGAATCAAGTAAGATACAATTAAATGGATTTATAGGATCTTCTAAGTCAATATTAGCAGCTTCAATATTAAAAGAATCTAAAGTTCCACAACTTTTTATCCTAAATGATAAAGAATCTGCAAATTATTTTATTAATGATTTAGAAAACTTAATAAATCATGAGGTGTTTTTCTATCCAGCATCTTACAGAAGATCGTATCAAATAGAAGAAACCGATAATTCTAACATTTTATTAAGATCAGAGGTGTTAAACAAATTAAACAATAAACGAAATTCTATTATTGTTAGTTATCCTGAAGCAATATTTGAAAAAGTAGTAAGTAGAAAAACTTTAAAAAAACGTACTATCATTCTATCTGTTGCCGACACACACCATCCTGATTTGTTAAAAGAAATATTTATTGAAAATAATTTTACTGCTACAGATTTCGTGACAGACCCAGGACAGTTTTCAATAAGAGGAGGAATTGTAGATGTGTTTTCTTATGCTGACGAACATCCTTTTAGGATTGAGTTCTTTGATGATGAAATTGAAAGTATTAGATCTTTTAATATTAATACTCAACTCTCTATAGAAAAAAGGGAGAAAATCTCTATTGTACCAAATACTGAAGCCAAAAAAGTAACAGAAAAACAAGTAAGCTTATTGGAATATCTGCCAAAAAACAGCACAATATGGATGGAAGACTCTCTACATACTATCGGGGTTTTACAAGAAAATTTTGAGAAAGCAGAAATAGAGTTTAAAAAACTAAAAGATAATACTATTTCTCAATTAACTCCTCATAAAATTTTTACAAATGCAAATGAATTTTCGAACCAGTTAGAGGAGTTTAGAGTAGTTGAGTTTGGGGGAAATAATATTTTAAAAACAGATGTTAAAATTACAACAAGATGCATTCCACTTACTCCAATTAATAAAAAATTTGACATTTTATTCTCTGAGTTAATCAAAAATCAAGAAAATGGATATAAAAATATAATTCTTTGTTCTTCCTCAGAACAAGAGGAAAGATTCCATCAGATTTTAGAAAATATAGAAAAAGAGATAACGTACATTACTATTGTAACTAACTTACATGAAGGATTTATTGACCATGACAATCAACTAGCAATATATACCGACCATCAAATTTTTAACAGGCACCATAGGTTTAAAAGTAAAACAAAATTTACAGACAAACAAGCGATTACCTTAAAACAACTTACAAGCCTACAGGTAGGTGATTTTGTTACTCATATTGACCATGGAGTTGGAGAGTTCGCTGGACTTCATAAGATAGACAATAATGGAAAGAAACAAGAAAGTATAAAACTAATTTATAAGGGAGGAGACTTACTGTATATAAGCGTACATTCATTACATAAGATATCAAAGTTTTCTGGAAGAGAAGGGTATCAGCCCTCTATTAATCAGCTTGGAGGAACAAAATGGAAAAATACTAAAAATAAAACGAAAAGCAAAATCAAGAAAATTGCTTTTAATCTAATACAACTATATGCAAAACGTCAGACTCTTGAAGGGTTTTCTTACTCTCCAGATAGTTATTTACAACATGAATTAGAAGCCTCATTTATGTGGGAAGACACTCCAGATCAAACTACTGCAACTTTATCTATAAAAGAAGATATGGAGAGAAATATTCCAATGGATAGACTAGTGTGTGGAGATGTTGGATTTGGAAAAACTGAACTAGCTATAAGAGCTGCATTTAAAGCAGTAGCAGATAACAAACAAGTGTCCATTCTTGTTCCTACTACAATCTTAGCACTTCAACATTACAAAACATTTAAAAACAGATTAAGAGACTTCCCTTGTAAAGTAGATTATATTAACAGATTTAAAACAACAAAACAACAAAGTCAAACTTTAAAGAACTTAGAAGAAGGCAAGTTAGATATATTAATTGGGACGCACAGAATTGTAGGTAAGGATGTAAAATTTAAAGATTTAGGACTTTTAATTATTGATGAAGAACAGAAGTTTGGAGTAAATATTAAAGACAAACTAAAGAATCTCAAATCGAATGTAGACATTCTTACTCTATCTGCTACGCCAATTCCAAGAACTCTTCAATTTTCACTTTTAGGAGCAAGAGATTTATCTGTCATTAACACTCCTCCTCCAAATAGAATCGCTATAAATACAGAGATCATTCAATTTAATGAAGAGGTCATAAGAGATGCTATTCAATATGAGATATCTAGAAATGGCCAGGTTTTCTTTATTCATAATAGAATAGATAACATAAAAGAAGTTGCAGGGATGATACAAAGACTGGTCCCGAATGCTAAAATAAAGGTAGGTCATGGTCAATTAGAAGGAAAGGTTTTAGAAGAATTAATGCTAGGATTTATTGAAGGAGAATATGATGTTTTAGTTTCTACAACAATTGTAGAAAATGGAGTAGATGTTCCAAATGCAAATACCATTATAATTAATAATGCCAATAATTTTGGATTGTCAGACTTACACCAAATGAGAGGAAGAGTTGGTAGATCAAATAAAAAAGCCTTCTGTTACTTAATCAGCCCGCCCTCCTACCAACTTTCAGATGACGCAAGAAAAAGATTAAATGCTTTAGAACAATTCTCCAATTTAGGTAGCGGATTTAGTATTGCAATGCGAGATTTAGATATACGAGGAGCTGGAGACTTATTAGGTGCCGATCAAAGTGGGTTTATAAATGAAATTGGATTTGATATGTATCAAAAAATATTGAATGAAGCAATAGAAGAATTAAAACAAGAAAAATTTCAGCAACTATTTTCTCAGGAAAAAGAAAATTACTTCATTAAAGATTGTCAGATTGATACAGATCTAGAGATTCTTATCCCAGAAACATACATCTCAAATATTGAAGAGCGACTTAACATTTACAAAGAGTTAAATTCAATTAAAGAACAAAAAGATTTAACTATTTTTCAGAAAAATTTAGAAGATCGATTTGGAATTATTCCTAATTCTGTTTCAGATCTCATGTCTTCTATGAAACTAAAATGGATTGCAAAAGAGTTAGGATTTGAAAGAATTCATCTTAAAAATGGAGAAATGAGAACCTATTTTACCACAAAAAGAGATTCTAATTATTTTGAATCTGAAACATTTGGTTTAATCTTAGAATATCTAAAACAAAACTTCACAACTTGCGAAATGAAAGAAAAATCAGACAAGCTTTCATTAGTTTTCAAAAAGGTGGACTCAGCATCTTCTGCGATTACAATCTGTAAATCTATTTTAGGAAAATAATTCTGCAATTAACAATCCAAAAAGTTATTAACAGAAATTAGATTTACCTTTCAATCCCTTGAAAAACATCTAGTATTTGAGTAAAATTGCATTACTAATCAAAAAAGTAAATGACTCAAAAAAGACAAATAAAAAACGCCCTAATCTCGGTGTTTCATAAGGATGGACTTGCTCCTATCGTAAAAAAACTAGATGAATTAGATATTGAAATATATTCAACTGGAGGTACTCAAAAATTTATTGAGGAGGAAGGGGTTCAAGTAAATAGAGTAGAAGACTTAACATCATATCCTTCTATTTTAGGAGGAAGAGTAAAAACCTTGCATCCAAATGTATTTGGAGGTATACTGTCAAGAAGAAATCTTGGTTCTGACAAAGAACAATTAAATAAATACGAAATTCCTGAATTTGATTTAGTAATTGTAGATTTATACCCATTTGAAAAAACAGTAGCATCTGGTGCTGTAGAACAAGAGATTATTGAAAAAATTGACATAGGAGGAATTTCATTAATCCGTGCAGCTGCAAAAAACTATAAAGATGTTCTTATAATTTCAGAGAGAAATCAATATGATGAACTGCTTTCTCTTTTAGAAAATGGAGGAGAAACAACAAACATAGACACAAGAAAGAAATTTGCAAGAAAAGCATTTGATATTTCTTCTCATTACGACACGGCAATATTTAATTATTTCAATGAGGGGGACGAAGGCAGTTTTAAACAAAGTATAAGAAATAATAAAACATTAAGATATGGGGAAAATCCTCATCAAAATGGAGTGTTTTTTGGAGATTTAGAAAATATGTTTGAGAAATTAAACGGCAAAGAATTATCTTATAATAATCTATTGGATGTTGACGCAGCTGTTAATTTAATCTCTGAATTTAATGAAACCACGTTTGTTGTTATGAAACACAATAATGCTTGTGGGGTAGCAAGTAGAAATACATTAGTAAAAAGCTGGAAAGATGCTCTTGCAGCCGATCCTGTTTCTGCTTTTGGTGGTGTTCTTATTACAAATAAAGAGGTTGATGTAGAAACTGCAGAAGAGATAAACAAGATCTTTTTTGAAGTTATTATTGCACCTTCCTACAAAAAAGAAGCTTTAGAAATTTTAAAATCTAAGAAAAATAGAGTCATCCTCATTCAGAAAAATATTAAACTCCCTTCTACTCAGTTCCGATCTGTATTAAATGGTGTTCTTCATCAAGACAAAGATTTAAAAACAGATGAAATATCCGATATGAAAATAGTTACAAACTTATCTCCAAATGATGAGGAGTTTTCTGATCTAAAATTTGCATCTAAAGTTTGTAAGCACACAAAATCAAATACAATAGTTTTTGCAAAAGGAAAGCAATTATTATCAAGCGGAGTAGGACAAACTTCAAGAGTAGACGCTTTAAAGCAAGCGGTAGTAAAAGCTAAAAGTTTTAACTTTGATTTAAACGGGGCTGTAATGGCTTCTGACGCATTCTTTCCGTTTCCAGATTGTGTTGAATTAGCATATAATGAGGGAGTAAAATGTGTAATACAACCAGGAGGTTCAATAAAAGATAATTTATCAATTGAGTTCTGTAATAATAATAATATGAAAATGGTTACTACAGGACTCAGGCATTTTAAACATTAAAATATAAAAACTATGGGATTTTTTGACTTCATGACAGAAGCAATTGCTATTGATTTAGGCACTGCAAATACTCTAATTATCCATAACGATAAAGTTGTGGTCGATGAACCTTCTATTGTTGCCAAGGATTTGAAAAGTGATGAAGTTATAGCGTTTGGCAAGAGAGCTAGGCAAATGCATGGGAGAGCGCATAGAGGGATTACAACTATTCGTCCTTTAAAAGATGGAGTAATTGCTGATTTTCATTCTGCAGAGCAGATGATAAGAGGTTTTATTAAAATGATAAATCGTAAAAAGACACTATTTCCACAAGCTTTAAAAATGGTTATATGTATACCTTCAGGGATTACTGAGGTGGAAAAACGAGCTGTGTTAGATTCTGCAGAACACGCAGGAGCGAAAGAAGTCTGGTTAATACATGAGCCAATGGCCGCAGCTATTGGGATTGGGATTGATGTAATGGAGCCAGAAGGGAATATGGTTATTGACATAGGAGGTGGAACAACAGAAATTGCTGTTATTTCTTTAGGAGGGATTGTAACTGACAAATCCATAAAGGTCGCTGGGGATGAGTTTACAAACAACATCAAAAACTACATGAAAACCAGATACAACATTGCTATCGGAGATAATATGGCTGAGAAAATCAAAATTAATGTTGGATCTGCAATGACCGAATTAGAAGACCCACCACCAAACTTTGCTGTGCATGGTAGAGATTTAATGAATGGTATTCCAAAAGAAGTAGTGGTAACTTATAAAGAAATTGCAAATGCATTAAATAATTCTATTGAAGCCATAGAAGCTGCAATTATGAATGCATTGTTCACAACTCCTCCTGCTCTTTCTGCCGATATATACAATACAGGATTATATCTTACTGGAGGAGGAGGCATGTTAAGAGGATTGGACAAAAGAATATCACAAAAAACAAAATTACCTGTATATGTAGCGGAAGATCCTTTACGAGCAGTAGCAAGGGGAACAGGAATTGCACTAAAAAACACATCTGACTTCTCCTTCCTAATTCAGTAAACTTAAATAATGAGAAATTTATTTCGATTTATAAAGAAATATCATTTTATTCTATTATTCATTTTAATAGAATCCTTTGCTTTATTCCTTTTCTTTTCGAATCATAAATTTCAAAAAAGCAGGTTGTTGTCATTTACTCAAGAATATACTGGAGCAATGTATTCTTATTATTCGAATTTTAACAAATACCTGTATTTAAATGAAGAAAATAAATACTTAAAAAGAGAAAATGCAAAATTATATTCAATACTAAGTAAATCAGAAAAAAATTCAAATCCACAATTATTTGAATTTACAAATGCTCGAATAGTAAACAATTCTATCTTTAAAAAAGATAATTATCTAACTTTAGATAAAGGTGAGTTAGATGGAGTCAAAATAGGAATGGGAATAATGGCAGAAAATGGAGTAATTGGAATAGTAAATTCTACCTCTTTAAATTATTCAAAAGCAATCTCTATATTGAATAGTAAATCATCTATTAGTGTTATGCATTTAAAAAGTAATCAGAATGGATCTTTAAAATGGACATCTAATAATTACATGACTGCTGAGATAAGCGACATACCTAATCATGTAATCATAAATATTGGAGATACAATTCAGACAAATGGATATAGTTCAATATTTCCTTCTGGTATCAATATTGGGACAATTACATCTTACAAAAA
>CEVR01172858.1_pt1 | contig 18388 bp, 17 predicted proteins | sample 356541 | NCBI WGS metagenome assembly CEVR01 (sample SAMEA2623734, study PRJEB7988) | marine metagenome | isolation source: saline water (ENVO:00002010), including
GTGTAGGGTAACTGTTTTTGTATCTTTCTAAAGTATTCTGCCAACCGTATGTTGGTATATGTTTTGTTGAAGTAAAAACTAAATCTTCAGAATTCCAATAGCCTTGCATAAATCCATCAATATCTCCATTATTCCAACATTTTTGTTGTTCCTGAAGAACACTTATTATGTTTTTCACTTCTGGGTGTTCTGATTTTACTGTTTCATGTTTATCCATTACCATATATAAAACTAAAAGTATTGTTACTGCAAAAAATAATAGGTAAAAAACTGATTTCATAATTGGCATCAAATCTATTAAAAATAAACGACTGAATGTAAATTTTAATTTACGATATTTGCAACGAAATTATTTATAAAATGGCAACAAGAGCTTCCATACCAAAAGGGATGAGAGATTTTTCTCCACCTGTAATGTTTAGAAGAAACTATATTCTTTCTGCAGTAAAATCTGTATTTGAGAAGTATGGATTTTCTCCTATACAGACACCTGCAATAGAGAAAAAGGACACGCTTACAGGTAAGTATGGAGGTGAAGGAGACAGACTTATTTTTAACATTCTAAACTCCGCAACTGATTATAAAGACGGAAAGATGACCTTTAAGCAAGGTGAATCTATTTCAGATAAAGCACTTATATATGATTTGACAGTGCCCTGTGCTAGATATGTAGTGCAAAATAGAAATGATATTGTCTTTCCTTTTAAAAGGTATCAGATGCAGAATGTCTGGAGAGCAGATAAACCACAAAAAGGGAGATATAGGGAGTTTTTCCAATGTGATGCCGATGTAATTGGTGATAATTCACTGCTTTCAGAAATAGAATTAATCCAGATTTATGATGAGGTTTTTGATAAATTAAAAATCCCTAATATAGAAATTTGTATAAACAACAGAAAGATTCTAAGTGGACTAGTTGAATTGATGGATGCTAAAGAATTATTTAATGATATTGTAATTGCTTTAGACAAGTTAGAAAATATAGGATTAAATAAAGTGAAGGAGGAAATGAAAGAAAAAGGGGTTTCAGATTCTTCACTTCTAGTTTTAGAGAATTTTCTTTCAATTACTGATATATCAGAATTGAAATCACAACTTTCATCTTCTGATACAGGAAGTAAGGGAGTAGAAGAGTTAGAATTTATTTGTGATAATATAAATAGATTAGGCCTAAAATCATCTGAGTTGAAATTTAACATTACATTAGCAAGAGGTATTGATTATTATACTGGCAGTATTATTGAAGTGAAACAAAATAATGTAAAGATCGGATCTATAGGAGGAGGAGGTCGATATGATAATTTGACATCTGTTTTTGGGTTAAATGATGTCTCTGGAGTTGGCATCTCATTTGGCATTGACAGGATTTATATAGTAATGGATGAACTAAATTGTTTCCCTGAAGATATTGACCAAAATATTCAAGTCATGCTGGTTAATTTCGGAGAACAAGAATCAATATTTTGTTTACCTATATTAAAAAAAATCCGGGAAAATGGTATTAGTTCAGAACTTTATCCTTCTTCTTCAAAATTGAAGAAACAAATGAGTTATGCTAATAAAAAAAATGTAGAATTTGTTGTGATGATTGGTGAAGATGAAATGTCTTCTGGAAGAATTTTAGTTAGAAATATGGAAGATGGGACACAAAAAGATATGACAATTAATGAATTTATTTCTAAAATAAAATAATGTCATCAACTTATAGAATAGGAGAGAAGACACTTTCTTTATCAGATATTTCTAAAATAATATCAGAAGATATTAAGATTGAACTTTCAGATAAAGCATCAAAAAAAGTTGTTGATTGTAGAGATTATTTGAATAAAAAGATGGCAGATTCCCCAAGTCCTATTTATGGAATTAATACAGGATTTGGTTCATTGTGTAATCATAAAATATCAGCAGAAGATTTAGAACAATTGCAAAATAATCTAGTTATCTCACATGCTTGTGGAATGGGAGATACGGTTCCAAATGATGTGGTTAAGATTATGATATTACTAAAAATTCAATCTCTTTCTTACGGACATTCAGCAGTTCAGTTAGTTACAATAAACAGATTAATTGAAATGTTTAACAGAAATATTTTACCTGTAATATATCAACAAGGTTCTTTAGGAGCTTCTGGAGATTTGGCTCCACTTGCACATATGTCCTTAGCGTTACTTGGAATGGGAGAAGTAAATATTCTTAATAATGAAGGAGAGTATATAAAAAAGTCTACCAGCGAAATCATGAGGGAAATGAACTGGGAAACAATAAAATTAAAGTCTAAAGAAGGTTTAGCGTTGTTAAATGGAACTCAATTTATGGCAGCTTATGGAGTTTGGTCTTTATTAAAATCTCAAAAACTCTCTTATCTAGCAGATTTAATAGGTACTATTTCTTTAGAAGCTTTTGATGGTCGAAATGAATGTTTTGATGAACTGATTCATTTGGTTAGAAATCATAAAGGACAACTCAAAACGGCAGCAAACATTAGAGATTTACTAGTTGGTTCTGAGATTCAGAAGCAGGTCAAAGAACATGTACAAGACCCATATTCTTTTAGATGTATGCCTCAGGTTCATGGAGCTACAAAAGATGTTATATCTCATGTAGAAAGCGTATTTAACACTGAAATAAATTCCGTAACGGATAACCCTACTGTTTTCCCAAAAGAAAATAAAATTATATCTGGAGGGAACTTTCATGGGCAGCCGTTAGCCTTATCTATGGATTATTTAGCACTTTCTATATCGGAATTAGGAAGTATTTCAGAAAGAAGAACGTATCAGCTTATTTCCGGACAAAGAGGTTTACCATCATTTTTAATTGCAGAACCTGGATTAAATTCAGGAATGATGATTCCTCAATATACGGCAGCTAGTATTGTAAGTCAGAACAAGCAGTTGTGTACTCCCGCATCTTCTGATTCAATTGTTTCCTCAAATGGACAAGAAGATCATGTAAGTATGGGAGCTAACTCTGGAACAAAATTGTATAAAGTAGTAGAAAATGTAGAAAGAATTTTAGCAATTGAGTTGCTGAATGCAGTTCAGGCAATTGCTTTTAGAAAAAACACATCTTCTGTATTTATTGAAAATTTTATAGATTCTTATAGGCAAGAAGTTCCTTTCTTAAATAAAGATAGACTCCTTCATACCGATATTCAAAAATCAGTTGAATTTATACAATCTTTAGATTTCTCAGAAGATTTATTGTAGGCTAATAATTTCGCCAGATTTTTCAATCCCCTCAGAAGAATTTAAATATTGATTCGCTTCCTCTAATTTATTGAAAGGACCGATATATGTTTGGAATATTTTTTCTTTTGAATTAGATACTCCCGGAAGATAAAACACATCACAACTGTACCCTTCATTTAGCAAATTCTGAACTTCAGCATTTGATAGTTCTTGTTTATCAAAAGTATTTAATATAATAATAAAGTTTCCATTGAATTCAGATTTATAATATTTTATTTCTTCTTCTTCTTCTTCTTCTTCTTCTTCTTCTATTATTTTTTCTACGGATTCTTCAGAATTTAAAATAGAGTTAAAGTCCACAAACTCAAATATACTATAACCGCATAAGCAAACAACAAATAATATGATTAAATATTTTAATAAATTTGGCTTGTTTCTTGGTTCTCTTGGAGTTTTTGCAATTGGGTCTATTTCCTCTTGGTTTACTAAATCTTCCTCAAAAACAGGAGCTACAGGTTTTGATTTTTCACCCTTTTCTTCTAGTTTTGCTTCTTTTTTCTTTTGAATTTGTGCTAATCTTTCTTGTAAAATTCTTAACTTTTCTTCATTAGTATTATCGCTCATGTTTTTTTTAGTTAGTGTTGCTAATATAAATATTTATTTTAGAGTAGTTTCTATGCAATTATCAAAAAGTTGTGTAAGTGTAATACCATCTTCTTTAGCTTGTTTTGGTATGATACTTTGCTTAGATAATCCAGGTATAGTATTTATTTCAATAATATAAGGAATATCCTTCATAATAATAAAATCTATTCTACATATTCCTCTCAAGTTCATTTTCAAATATACTTCTTCTGTTATTTCCTGAATTTCTAAGGTGAGAACAGAATTTATTCTTGCAGGTGTTATTTCATGAGAAAGACCATTGTATTTTGCTTCAAAATCAAAGAAATCATTTTCGCTAACTATCTCAGTAATTGGTAGGGCTTTAATTTTTTCATTCTGAATAAATACTCCGCAACTCACTTCTGTTCCATCAATAAATTGCTCTATTAAAACTATCTTATCGTACAGAAATGCCTTTCTTATAGCGTCTTCAATCTCAGATTCGGTTTCTACTTTTGATACTCCAAAACTAGATCCAGCTTGATTAGGTTTAATAAAACAAGGGAGGTTTAATTTTTCTTGTATTTCTTTTTTATCAATTATATCTCCTTCCTTTAGGTGTAAAGAATCTGCACATCTAAACCCTAATTCTCTTAACCTTGTATTACACTCTAATTTATTGAAAGTTAATGCAGACACAAAAGAATTACAACTACTATAAGGAAGGTGTAACTTATCAAAATAAGGTTGTAACTCTCCATTTTCTGCAGGAGGTCCATGCAAAGCCATAAAAACATAATCAAATTTCAGAATTGAAGAATCCAGTTGTACAGTGAAATCCTTTTTATTTACATCAACATAATTTCCATCTATAATTGCATTCCATTTATTGTTTCTGATGTGGATAATAATTCCTGTATATTTATCTTTACACAGATTATTAAGCACCACTTCTGCACTTTGTAATGAGATTTCATATTCTGCAGAATCTCCTCCTGTTAAAATAGCTATTTGCTTCATCTATTAATTATTAGCACAAATCTATAAATTAATATACTAATTTACATCTGATATTTCTTATATTTGTATTTCTTTTTAACAGATTATGCAAGAAAAAAAAGTTCAGAAAAATAATACTTCTATAAAAGAAGAATCCTCTTTATTTAACTTTTTAAAGCATAAAACGTTCTATTTACATTTTGTATTAGCTTCATTTTCTACTCTTATATTGTTCTATTTACTTTTGATTATTTTGAATATATATACATTAAATGGAAAAGAATTTGAGTTGCAAGATTTTCAGAATTTTTCATTAGAACAGATGAGAGATACATTAAACGTATTGGATTTAAACTATGAAATTACAGATTCTGTTTATACGGATTCTGTTAATAGAGGAACAATTTTCACTCAGGATCCTAAGCCTGGTACATTTGTAAAATCTGGTAGAAAAATTTATTTCACGATTAATTGTATAAACAGACAAAAATTTGAGTTACCAGATGTTTTTAATAAATCAGAAAGGGAAGCTGTAAATCATTTAAAAATGCATTTTAATGTTGATTTTGTTAAATCAGATAAATATAGTGAAATTTCTTCTGTTGTTACAAAGATGAAGGTAGGAGAAGCTGAGGTTTATCCTGGTCAAAAATTAATTGAAGGAACAACAATTACTTTGTATTTTGGAAGTGGAAGGAGTACAAATAGAATATTTGTTCCTAACTTGATTGGAGTTACTAAAGGAGAGGCTGAATTTATTCTGGAATCAATTAACTTAAAAATTGGAGAGATTATTTCTGAAGGAGAAATTTCAGATACACTTACAGCAATTATTAGTAACCAAAGACCGTTATCAGATTCTAAATTACAGTCTGGAGATATGATTGATATTGTAATAACTCAATTTATAGATACTTTAAATATAATAGATACAGCAATAGTGAAATGAAAAAGATTTTAATATTCTTATTGTTTGTTTCTTTCCATTCTTTCTCTCAAGAAGTAATTTCAGAATTGATTAGTAATACTTCTGTTACTAAAAATAAAAGATATATATCAGAAGATAAATCTATTTTGTCGATTCCTTTTATTGATGATTTTTCGTATTTATCTCCACAAGCAGATAGTAATCTTTGGCAAGATAATTCCGTTTTTATAAATCGTAATTATGGAATAAACCCAATAACTATTGGTGTTGCTACATTTGATGGTTTAAATAGATTTGGAAGACCTTATAATATCAACTTAACCGGAGCTGATTCTGAAAATGCGGACACCTTAACTTCTCAAAAAATTGATTTGTCTGATGTAGATACAGCATACCTTATGTTCTATTACCAGCCACAAGGATTAGGTAATGATCCACAACTTACAGATTCTTTAATTTTAGATTTTTCTTCTGGAATAGACACACTAGGAAATATCATTTGGAACACCATTTGGAAGATAGAAGGTTCTTCTTTTTATGAGTTTAAAAAATTTGCATATGTATTTACAGATTCTGATTATTTAACCGATAAATTTTACTTTAGATTTAGAAATCTAGCTTCTGTCACCGGTAATTTTGACCATTGGAATATTGATTATGTTAAGTTAGATGAGTTTAATTCACCTTCTGATACATCTGAGTTAAATGATGTTGCGTTTGTAAGAAACACTCCTAACATTTTACGTCGATACAAAGAGATGCCTTGGGTTCATTTTGTAAATGATGTAGTTCCAGAAATGAATGATTCTCTTGATATAGTATTGAGAAACAATACTTTAATTAATCAATCTATTGATTATAGATATGATGTTTATAAGAACTCTAATTTGGTATACCATTACCCAGTATTAGGAGGTAATAACTCAACTAGAAATGTGTCAGTTCCTCCGTATGTTAGTAGTGGGTTGTATTCATTTAATTCTCCTCCAGTAATGCTAAACCATCAGATGTTTCCAGTGTCATCATCTGATAGTGCGGAATTTTTATTCAGAAATTCAATAAATACTCCCCCTGACGATTATAAACAAAATGATACTGTTTTTCATGTTCAACGCTTCTATAGTCATTTTGCATATGATGATGGTAGTGCAGAATCAGCATATGGTATAAATGTACAGGGAGCTAAGATAGCTTATGAATTTAAGTTGAATAGACCTGACTCTCTTAGGGTGATTCAGATAAAATTTGTAGAAATGAATGAAGATTTAGATGGGAATAAATTTGCATTAACTATATGGAAAAATAATAACGGACAACCTGGGCAAGTAGCGTATAAGGATACTGTAGAAATTAAGTATGAGGACAGAGGAAGGTTTACAAACTATTATTTGAAAAATGGAGTAGGATTAGTTGGAACTTTTTTTGTAGGATGGGAACAAATTACAAATGATATATTAAACTTAGGATTAGATAAAAACTCTATAGCAAATCAGTATATGTTTTATAACATAGGGGGAGGATGGGTAAATTCTCAATTCCCTGGATCTTGGATGATTCGCCCAGTTGTAAATTATGATGAAGCTTTAGTTAGTTCAATAATTAATAATAATGAATTAGAGTGGAAGATATATCCTAATCCTTTTATGGAAAGTACTACTATTTACTTCTCAGAATTTAAGCAAAGAACAATATCTATAATGGACATAACAGGTAGAAAATTAAAGACCATTAATTCTTTTAATATGCAGATTGATATTAAAGCAGATAATATGAAAAGTGGAATGTATTTTATACAAATATCTGATGGAGAAAAGCAATCAATAAAAAAGATAATATTAAAATAAATATATGATAAGTTATATAGGAGGGAAAAGTAGAATGGCTAAATGGATTGGAGAATACATTCCAAACGATATTGAAACATATGTAGAGGTGTTTGGGGGAGCTTTTTGGGTATATGTTAATGGAGAGATACATGAAAAACCAAAGTTAAAAGAGGTAGTTTATAACGATTTTAATAGGTATATGGTTAACCTCTTTGAATGCTGCAGAAACCCTGAAGAATTTCATAAATTTATGATAGATTTAAAAGCTCAGGATGAAAAATTATTCTATAAATTTCAGAAAGAAATCTTTAAGAATAAAGATATAAGCACGATAGAATTAGGAGATTTTGAGTTTGGTAAAAAGTATGCTTATATTATGACTCAAGTCTTTTCTGGTTTAAATGCGGAGAAAGCAAAGTTTATTGATTTAAAAGGGAAGTATAAATCGAAATTTGATTCTTTTAGAGGTAGATTGACTAATCCTAAATTCATCAAGAAGTTAAAAAAGATTACTAAATGTGAGAATTTGAGTTACGAACAAGTAATTGAAAAATATGATAGTCCAAAAACTTATTTTTATGTAGACCCTCCTTATTGGAAAACAGAAAATTATTATTCTCTTCATGATTTTGATGTAGATGATCATAAAAAATTGTGTAATCAACTTGCAAGCATAAAGGGTAAATTTTCTCTATCTTATTATGAATTTGACTTATTAAGAGAGTGGCTTCCTAAAGATAAATTTGTTTGGGAAAGCAGAGAGTTTGTAAAAGCTGCTGCCGCGCAAAAAGGTAAAACTCAAAATAAAGGTATTGAAATTTTAATTATGAATTATAATCAGGATATTGATAATTCTTTAACATTGTTTTAATATCTATGTCTGAAAAAAGTGAACTCTTTCAGCATTATAAGTTTGTAGCCGATAAAGGTCAAGAACCTTTAAGGGTAGATAAATTTTTGATGAATTTTATAGAAAATGCTAGTAGAAGTAAGATTCAGCAGTCAGCAAAAGATGGATATATTCATGTCAATGGAACTCCTGTAAAACCTAATTATAAAGTTAAGTCTGGAGATGTGGTTACTGTTGAATACAGAAATCCCCCTAGAGAACATGAGTTGATTCCTCAGGACATTCCAATCAACATTATGTATGAAGATGAGGATATCTTGATTGTAAACAAAGAGGCGGGAATGGTAGTTCATCCTGGATTTGGTAATTGGGAAGGAACTTTAGTTAATGCACTTGCTTTTCATTTTAATAATTTACCAAATATGGGAGATGAAACTCGTCCGGGCTTGGTACATAGGATTGATAAGAATACTTCTGGAATTTTAGTAATTGCAAAGAATGAAAAATCTATGACCATAATGGGGGATAAGTTTGCAAATAGAGATTTAAAGAGAAAGTATTTGGCTCTTGTTTGGGGAGATATGAAAGAAGATGAAGGAATAATTAATGGTCATATTGGAAGAAGCTTAAAGAACAGAAAAGTAATGGATGTTTTTCCGGATGGTGAGTTTGGAAAGAATGCGGTTACACATTGGAAGGTAATAGAGAGGCTCGGGTATACAACTTTAGTAGAATGCAAGTTAGAAACAGGAAGGACTCATCAGATTAGAGCTCACTTCAAATATATCGGACATCCTCTTTTTAATGATGAAGAATATGGAGGAGCTAAAATCTTAAAAGGAACAACTTTTACAAAATACAAACAATTTGTTCAGAATTGTTTTAAAACTTGTCCTAGACAGGCTTTGCATGCCAAATCTTTGGAGTTTACCCATCCTACTACAAAAGAAGAAATGAAATTTGACTCAGATGTACCAAAGGATTTTTCAGAATTAATAGCGAAGTGGAGAAAATACGCTATTCATAAAATGTAATGTATGAAGGTAAAAAAACAAACTGAGACAGAATATGTTATTCAAGAAAGAACCTCACTTAAAGGAAATCCTGGAGATATATGTAATCTAAATATCTCCTTTGATTTATACAAAGACATTAAACAATCATTACAAGTAGCGATTATAGTAGTAAAAACAATATATGATAATTCTTCTAATAAATTTATTCAAGTTACATTAGAATATGATAAAGAGTCTTTTTTAAGTTTAAAAACAGCTGCAGGAAAAATTAAAGGAAAAAGTATTAGATTAAATTTAAATTCAAAAGAATTATTTAAAATCAAAAGAATGAGATCTATTGATTTAAATAATTATATTAAAAGGTCTTTTAAGAATCTTAATGAAATAAAAAACAATGTCCAAAGAAGGGCTATATCAGGATTCAAGTTTGAAAAAGAGATTTGTATAAAAAAGGGATGGAGAAGCGACTCAAAATCGCCTAGCTTATATTGGGAGGGGAATGGTAAAAGTTGGATTGAAAAATTAAAAAATTTAAATTTTAATGTTGAGGCCTTCAGAGTAAATCTCAATAAATCTAAATTCAATAAATGGGATGCTACGGATGGTGGGATTAATTATGAAATAAAGAAGTATGATACAGAAAAAATACAAGGTAAATATATTTTATATTCTGAACCAATAATTAAAATTGCTCCTAGTAGGAGTAAATGGAAAAAGGGTAATACACAATATGATGTTTTTCCCTCCCCAGAAAAATACAATCAATTTATCAATGACTTAATACATTCTACTTGGTGGAAAAAAGATTCTGAAAAGATTTTGACTAAAATAATTAATTCAAGTAAGGGTATTCAATTTATAGATCGATTCATTGAAAAAAATAATATTGAATTTTCTTGGAAATTAAATACTGGTAAAGAGGGGATTGCTCCAATATTTGAAGGGTATCATAGATTGTCAATTGTATTTAAGATTTAAATTATTATATTTGTTTTATTAATTTATATATATAAAGTATGCCAACTTATGATGATTCAGAATCAAGAAAATGGGTGATTGATAATTTTCCATTTGATTACTTACCAAATAATACTGTAGAAATAGTAAATAGAGCTTATAATGATGTAATTGATTTGCAGGGGGTTGATGTTGAGGGAAATACCACAATTTTAATTGAAGTTCAAGTTAGGGAAAAATGGGGTAACTTACCTTATAAGGATTGGACCTCTAACAGATATAAAGATAGAAGTTGGGGGTTGACAGTGGAGCAAAGAAAATGGAAAGGAAGAAATGGTAGACCAGGACATTTTCAATTAGATCAACATATTCCATTAATATACGTAGTTTTAAACAATACGCTTAATCGTTGTGTTTTTGCGACAAGGGAATCAATTCTTTCAGGTAGAACAGTAAATAGATTTGCTGGAAGGTATTGGGGGAATGAGGATTTTAAGCACACAAACGATTATACAGAGTTTGAACTATAAACTATTTTTTAAAAGTACTTTCGTATTTATCTATCCAATCTTTTGGAGTCATTATTTGAATTAACTGCCGAATAAAATCAAAAGGAATTTCATCCATTTTCCTTTCTTTTGGAATATTTTGTAAGTATTGGTTTATATCTTTTGCTTTGATTTTCATATAATAAAGATATAAAAATTCTACATTTGCATTATGAATTATATTTTTTGCTTCATTGCTCTAGTTCTTTTTTCCTGTTCCGAACAAACTAAAAGAATTCTTGTACAGAACACTGGAGAAACTCAAGGTACATTTTATCATATTCAATACTTGTCTGAAAATGGAGAGAGTTATAAAATTAAGATAGATAGTTTGTTGTCAAAAATTGATAGTTCGGTATCTATCTATAAACCTTATTCTATTATTTCAAGATTAAATACAGGTGAACAAGTTCAAACAGATGATATTTTTAATTCAGTTTATTCTGATGCAGTACGTGTATATAATAATACTAAAGGTTATTTTGATTGTACCGTATCCCCATTAGTATCTTATTGGGGATTTTATAAGAATTGGGGACAAGAAGATGTTAATATAGACTCTTCTGAAATACAAGAGATTCTAAAAAATATTGGAACTCATAGAACAGAAAGAATCGATGGTTCTGTATACTTAGATCCAGGTGTTCAAATAGATTTTAATGCAATTGCACAGGGTTATTCTGTAGATTTAATTGCTGATTTATTAGAGAACAAAGGTATTCAGAATTATTTGATAGAAGTAGGCGGAGAAATAAAAGCGAAAGGAGTGAATGCGGATGCTGATATTTGGAAGGTAGGAATAGATAAACCACGAGAAGAAATGGATGTGGAAGATCGTTTTCAGTTTATCTTAGAATTGGGTAATAAATCATTGGCTACTTCTGGAAATTATAGAAAATTTTATGAGAAGGATGGGGTTAAATATTCTCACACTATAAATCCAATGACTGGATTCCCTGTTCAAAATCGTTTATTAAGTGTTACGGTTGTTACTAATGAATGCTCGTTAGCGGATGCTTATGCTACGGCTTTTATGGCAATGGGAGTAAAGAAAACTAAACAATTAATAGAGTTTATTGATGATCAGTTAGACGTATACTTAGTTTATACTGATAAAAATGGAGATTGGAAAACTTATATTAGTCCAGGGATGCAGAAAAGAATATTAAATTAAGATTCTTCTTTTTTACACTTTTCTTCTGGTTCGGCTCCGCAAAAACCACATGCTTCTCCTTCTTTATTTAAAAAAGGATTTTGGCTTGCGCAAGTTCCAGCAAATTCACCATTTTTTTTAAGAAGTATTTTTATTCCAATACCCGTAAACACAAATACCATAAAACCTAACGTGATTATAAAAATACTTAAGAAGTTGTCCATAATAAAATTGTTTAATGCAAAATTATAGGTTTTATTAGGAATAACTAAGTTTGCATTAAATATTTTATTAATGAAGAAAAAAATAGAAGCATTTTCAAGACTTTTAACTATAATGGATGAGTTAAGAGAAAAATGTCCTTGGGATATTAAACAAACAATTGAAAGTTTAAGATATCTAACCATTGAAGAAATATATGAACTTTCAGACGCTATACTAGAGAATGATATGCAAGAAATAAAAAAAGAACTTGGAGATATATTACTACATATTGTCTTTTACTCTAAGATTGCGTCAGAAACAGATGATTTTGATATATCTGATGTCATAAACAGCTTATGTGATAAATTAGTTCATAGACACCCACATATTTATGGAGATGTAAAAGTTATAGATGAGTTAGAGGTCAAAAAAAATTGGGAAAAGTTAAAGTTGCAAGAAGGAAAGAAGTCAGTATTGGAAGGAGTGCCCAAGTCTTTACCTGCAATAGTTAAGTCTTTAAGAATACAAGAAAAAGTTAGAGGAATTGGATTTGATTGGGATAATAATCATCAGGTTTGGGATAAGGTATTAGAAGAAATTGAGGAACTGAAAGTTGAGATTGAAAAAGGAAATCAGGATCGGATTGAATCTGAATTTGGAGATGTGTTATTTGCACTTATAAATTACTCAAGATTTATTAATGTCAATCCGGAAGATGCTTTAGAAAGAACAAATAAGCGTTTTATTAAAAGGTTCCAGATAATGGAAGATTTAATTGATAAAGAAGGGTTAATATTATCTGAAATGACACTATCTGAAATGGATATATTTTGGGGAAAATCTAAAAAAAAATTGCAAAAAATAATTAATATTTAGTTGTATCTTTGCTTCGAAAAAAAATCAAATGAAGAAAATTTTATTATCATTAATTTTAATTAATACCGTTTTTTTTCTAAATGGACAAAATTTTAATGGATTTGCATTATATAATGCTCAGGGATCAAACACCACTTATTTAATTGATGAAAATCAAAATATAGCTCATACTTGGAATTTAAATACTGAGTGTAACTATACTGTATTGCTTAAAAAGAATGGAAACTTAATAAGAGGAACAAAATATAACAATAATATTTTAGGAGGAGCTGCAGAAGGAGGAAGAGTGCAAGAAATCTCTCCAGATGGTTCTATAGTTTGGGACTATATTTATTCTAATTCAGATCACTTGAGTCATCATGATTTAACTTTAGTAGGAGATAATGTTTTACTGACAGCTTGGGAAGTTAAAACACAATCAGATTTAATAAATGCTGGGTTCACTGGTAACATTTCGGGTTCTGGAAAGTGGCCTACGCATTTCGTAGAAATAGCTCCTAATGGAAATGGTGGAGCAAATATAGTTTGGGAATGGCATATTTGGGATCATTTATGTCAAGATACTGATCCAAACAAACCCAATTATGTTTCTAATATTTCTGACCATCCAGAGTTAATAGATATTAACATGATATCAGGTGGCGGTGGAGGTGGTCCTGGTGGAAATAATGGAGATTGGTTTCATGTAAATGGAGTTAATTATAATGAGGAATTAGATCAAATTGCTTTCTCTTCCCGTTTTGCTTCAGAGATATATATTATTGATCATAGTACTTCATCAACAGAAGCTGCGGGTCATTCTGGAGGTAATTCTGGAATGGGAGGAGATATATTATATAGATGGGGAAATCCTTCTAATTATGGAATGTCCGGCTCTCAAGTTATTCCATCTGCAGTACATGACGTTAGATGGATTATAAATGACGGAAGACCGAATGGTGGATACTTACAAATTTTTAATAATAGTGGAAATGGTAGTGGTCAATCAACAATTGATGGAATAGAAACTCCATTAGATCCTGCTACAGGATATACTTATCTAAGAAGTCCAGGACAACCATTTGGTCCCGCTTCATTTACTACTAGATATAATTGTCAATACTCAGCACCTGGTCAGTCTGCTTCTGATAGAATGTCTAATGGAAATATTTTTGTTAATGCTTCTGGAGGACAAGGTGGGTCTGGTTTAATGTATGAGGTAGACATTAACGAAAATATTGTTTGGGGCCCATATAATGCTCAATCACCAAAAGCTTTCAGGTATGAATGTGATTATCCTGGAATAGTTGCATTAGAACCCTATATGAATAATACGTCTACGACTTCATGTTTTGATCTTGTATCTATTGATAATAAAATTTCTAATGAAATTATGATTTACCCCAATCCAACAACTTTTGATGTTACTATTAATTTTCAGTCTAATAATTATGATAATTTAATTTTAAAAATGTATAATACATTTGGTCAAGAGGTTTTAAGTGAAGAGTTAAAAAGTAATTTTGGAAAGTTTTTTCATCAATTAGATTTCAGAAATTTGCCTGTTGGAATATATTTGTTAGAAATTAATAATGTTAATGAAAGACTGTTGACTAAACAAATTTCTTATATACATTAAGAATGTTTAAGAGTTTTCTGATCTTTCTTTTTTCCACAGTATTTTATATTCATACTTTTTCTCAATCTCATTTTTATACTGTCGATACCATAAGAGAAGTTAGGATTTATTTTTATGATTCTGATTGGGATAGTCTTTTAGATAGTTTTTATGTAGCAGGAGATAATGAACGAATTCTAGCTGATATTATTATTGATGGATTGTCTTACGATAGTGTTGGGGTTAGATATAAAGGATTTAGTTCGGTAAGTGTAAACAGAATTAAAAATCCGTTTAATATCAAACTAGATTATATTATTGATGATCAAGATCATCAAGGAATAGATAAAATTAAACTCTCTAATGTCATTCAGGACCCATCTTTTATTAGAGAGGTTTTAAGTTATGAAATTGCCCGAAAGTATATGCCAGCATCACAAGCAAATTTTACAAATGTATTTATTAACGACACATTATGGGGACTTTATACTAATGTAGAAGCGGTTAACAAATCCTTTTTGATAGATCAGTTTGATAATAAGTATAATACTTTTATAAAATGTAATCCTGAGAACTTAAATATTCAAATAGGAGCAGAAAACGCTAACTTGAGCAATACACATGGAACAGATAGTACAAATTATGAGCCGTATTATAGTATGAAATCTGATAATGGATGGACGGATTTATATAATTTGATAGATACTTTAAATAATTTTACTGATAGTATAGAAGAAGTTCTGAATGTAGATAGGACCCTTTGGATGCATGCGATTAACTATTCTCTTATCAATTTTGATTCCTATATAGGATATGGTCAGAATTATTATTTGTATAAAGATATAACAAGACAATTTAATCCTATTATATGGGATCTCAATATGTCTTTTGGGGGGTTTAGATTAACAGATGCTTCTCAATTGTATTTTAATGGATTTGATATTATACAAGCCCAGGAGATGGATCCATTAATACACCACAATTTTATATCTGTATCTCCAAGACCTTTATTAAGAAATTTATTTACTTCTGAAAGGAATAGGAAAATGTATTTGGCACATATTAGAACCATCATGGAAGATAATTTTGTTAATCAGGATTATTTTGTTAGGGGACAATACTTACAAAACCTAATTGATCAAGCTGTGCAAAATGACACCAATAAGTTTTATTCATATTCAGATTTTAATACTAATCTCACTAATCAAGTTTCATTAGTTTCATCTATTTGCCCAGGAATTAAACAATTAATGGACGCTCGTTCTATTTATTTAAGTTCTTATTATGGATATTCTGGAGAGCCTTCTATTAGTAACACTTCATCTTCTCAAAATACAAGTTTGGGAGTTGATCTTTGGATAACTGCTGAGGTTTCTGATGCTACTTATGTAAGAGTCTCTTATCGTTTTGGTAAAAATAAAATTTTTAGTCATAAAGAAATGTTTGATGATGGAATGCATAATGATGGTGCCTCAGGAGATGGAGTTTATGGATGTAAAATAAGTAATTGTTCTAATTCAATTGATTATTATTTTTATGCTGATAATGATAGTGCGGGAGTCTTTTCTCCTGAAAGAGCTGCTTATGAGTATTATTCACATCATTTTAGTATTAATTCTGGAGATTTAGTAATTAATGAAATTATGTCTAATAATGTGAGTGTAGTTACAGATAATAGTGGTAAGTATGAAGATTGGATTGAGCTATTTAATACTACAAATTCTCCAATTTCTACAAATAATTTGTTTATAACTGATACTGTTACTAATCTTCACAAATGGGATTTACCTAATCATATTATTCCTCCAAATTCATATTTTATTATTTGGGCTGATGAAGATGGACATCAAGGTGGCGAACATGCAAATTTTAAACTTTCTAATCTTGGAGAACAACTTATACTGTCTAATTCCGATAGTTCTATTATTGATTCTGTAACTTTTCCTCCACAATTAGATGATATTTCTTATGCTAGATACCCAAATGGAACAGGGTCTTTTACAATGATGACTCCAACATTTAACCAAAATAATACCACTAGTGTAAGTGAAGATATTCTCATGTCATCTAATGTGTGTTTTCCTAATCCATTTTCAGATAAATTAAATGTACTTTCTGAAGAAGGATTTTATGTAATGGATATTTTTGGTAGAATTATTATAGAGTCAAATAATTCAGAAAAACCTATTAACACTTCTTCTTGGGGTAACGGACTTTATTTTGTAAATTTGAAGGGTGATATTAATACAACAATTAAACTAATTAAAATCAAATATAAATGAAACTTTTTTCTTTGTTAATTTCTCTTCTTTTCTTGTTTAATATTAATGCTCAGACAATTACGAACTATACTACTGCAGATGGTCTTATGGATAATTTTGTAGAATGTGTTAATGTCGATGTAGATGATAATATATGGTTTGGAACAAGTGTTGGTTTTCAAAAGTATGATCCATCCACATCTGATTGGACTAATTTTGATATAGCTAACTATCCTGATATGGTTTCAAATAATATTAAACAGATTAATAGCACGCTTAATTCTATCTGGATTGGTTCTGACTATGGTATTAACACATGGAATGAACCAGTATTTACAACTTATAACTCTACTAATGGTTTAGCTAGTAATCAAGTTCGGAGTATAGATGTCAAAGATAACTCTCCTGACGATATTTGGATTGGTACTAATCAAGGAGTTTCTCATTTTGATGGTTCATCCTGGATGTCTTATTCTTCTCCTGATTTACATTGGAGTGGAGTAAATGCTACAGCTTTTGACTCAAATGGTGATAAGTGGTTTGCTTCTCCTCTTGGAGGTGTTACGCATTTTGATGGGACTTCATTTACTGTATATGATACTTCAAACGGATTGCTTTCACAAAATGTAACTGCATTACTAATTGATAACCAGGATAATAAGTGGATAGGTACCGGAAGTGGAATATCTGTTTTGAATGCATCTAATACATCTTTTACTCATCACACTAGGATGTATATAATGCCTCCACCTGACACTTTAAATCCAGTAGTGGATATTGCAATGGATTCGTATGGAAGAATATGGGCTGCTATATATGTTGGTTATTTGGCAGAAGGAGGAATAGCTTTTTGGGATGGAAATCAATGGGAAGATTTTCATGTTTCAGATGGGTTAGTTGGACCAAATGTTAGAGGACTATCAATTGATTCTGAAGATAATGTTTGGGTAGTTACTAGTACAGGAGTCTCTAAGATATCGTCAATCGTTAGTTCTCTAAATTCAATGATAGATGTCAACATTGATTTGTTTCCAAATCCTAGTGACGGTAAAATACAAATTTTTAATAAAGAATGTGACCTTACGGATGTTTCAGTATATAATATGTTAGGAAGTTTGATGTATTCTGAAATACTTATTTCTGAACCTCAATTAACTCTTGATTTATCATTTCTTTCTTCTGGAATTTATCAGTTGGTTTTCAGTTCTAATCAAGGCATTTTAAATCAGAAAGTTATTATAGAATAAGTTTCTTTTAAATGTTTAACTTTACACAAAATTTACAATGAACAGAATCACTCTTTCTTTTTTTATTTTATTCTATTCTTTTTCATCTTTTTCTCAAGATGTATTTGATTTAGGAGTTCGAACTATTGA
>CEVR01172771.1_pt1 | contig 18301 bp, 15 predicted proteins | sample 356541 | NCBI WGS metagenome assembly CEVR01 (sample SAMEA2623734, study PRJEB7988) | marine metagenome | isolation source: saline water (ENVO:00002010), including
TTCACTAACGAATTTGTTATCTACAAATACAACAGTATCAATAGATTGAGAACAATCACCTAATCCGTACGTATAGGATATATTGTGATATCCAGTACCTGCAATTGATGGATTAAAACTAGTTCCACTTACTCCATTACCACTCAACACCCCCCCTGTTGGACTGACATTAATATTTATCATAGTATCCTTAAAACAATAATAATTCTCAAACCCACTAAAACTTAAAACTGGATCGTTATAAATTGTAATGGTGAAAGTATCTACACACCCACTAGTATTCATGTATCCAACCAAATGATTCCCTACTGAAAGAGAAGAGGGAGAAAACAAACCTGTACTATTATTCACAATACCACTACCTCCCCATACTCCTCCACTAGGATTTACATCCAAAAATACATCAGGAGAAGAAGAACAAATAAGCGTGTCTATTAAAAAAGAAGGAGGTAATACCTTAATTATAAAATTATCAATACATGAGTTTGCTGTATAACTAATCAAATGATTTCCTATTCCAGCTACTACTGGGTTAAACTCACCTGGATAATTTGGAGAAACAATACCACTCCCAGACCAAAGACCATTCCAAGGTGTTCTAGGGACAAGATTCATATCTAATACTTGAATACCTCCATTAGAGCAAGTAAAAAGTGTATCATCAAAAATATCTGTCTCGACAACATTATAAATAGCAGTATCTGTACATCCATCAAAGGTATAAGTTACTGTAGTTTGACCCAAACCTAAAGAGGGGTTAAATGTTCCAAGGGTGGAATTTGTTATATGAGAACCAGACCAAATACCTGCTAATGGACTTCCAAAAATATTAAACACTGACTGTGATGGACACACAATTTGATCAGGCCCTGCATCAATCTCTTTTACATAAATATTTACATAATCCTCACAACCCTCTATTAAATAAGTTAAGTTATGAATTCCATGTGAAGCTATATTTGTAAAAAAGTCTCCATCCGGACTAACAGGACCAGATAAAATAGATAATTTATCAACCGCAACATCAGACTGCCAATCTCCTGTTTTTACCCTCAGTCTAACCAAAACCTCAGGAGAGTTGTAATTTGTTAAATCAATTACAGCTTCATTCCATTGATTTCCCAAATCACCATCTTTCCAAAAAACATTCCAATTCCAAGTTAATCCATTATCTGTAGAAACATCTACCGCAAAAGTGCCTTGACCAGCTCCATACTTATGATACCAAAAATAAAGGGCAGGATTATTATATTCAGATAAATTAATACAAGGACTTATAATAGAAGAGGTTTTATCCGGATAATTAGAACCTGAAGCCTCAGTATAAATATAACTTAATCCTTGAAATGCCGATTGAGGACCTGTTGATGATGAAGGAGTACCTCCATTATTTAAGGACCAATCAAAATCATTATTAGGGTCTGGTGTCCACCCTGCAAATCCACCCTCCCACCCCTCTTGATGAGGAAAAATAGAAATTGGATTAGGACAAACACTTGGTTGTTGAGGATTATCTTGAGGAACTGTCCAAACTCCATTCGTAGGAGAAAAAGTAAGAGAATAATTACCTGAGTTTTGACATACCGTATCATCAGCCTGTACACTTACTCCATCCACATTTATAAGTAAAGTATCTGAACATCCATTTGGTAAGGTATAAATTGCAGGAATAATTGTAGTTGCACTACCAACATTAATATTTCCATTTGATTGAATCCCATTTCCACTCCAAATACCTCCAGGGGTGGTTAAAGATGTGTTAAGATTAAAAATTGGTGAATTAGGGCATGCCGATATATCTTCTCCTGCATACACCTCTAAAATTGTTACATCTACATTATCTACACATCCAGAAAAACCATAATCTACAGTATAGACACCTGGAATTAAACCACTTGCACTAAACACTCCATTAGAACTACTAACAATACCTGTTCCAGACCAATTACCCCCTAGAGGATTGGCAGATAAAACAACAGATCCCTCGTTCTGACAGATAGAGATATTATTTTGAGTAACTGGAGGAAGAACAACATTAATGGTAATAGTATCTGATGTTGTTGAAGAAGTTCCATTATCTGAAACTGTAACTATGTACTGTGTAGTGGTTGTAGGGCAAACTGATTGTACTCCTGGGCTATTTATCCAAACAGGATTCCAACTATAACTATAAGATGTAGAATCTCCTCCATCAACATTTACATATAAATCTACACAATCTCCCAAACATATTGTTGTACTATTTGCTGTTAAATTAACTTGTAAAGGGCAATCATCTACAAAAAGTTGATAACTAGAAGAAAGATTCCACATGTTTTCACAATCATCAGAAAAGAAGCTTTCAAAATATATGTTGTAAAGTCCACTTTCATTTAATCCTGGAAACAAATTCAATTGTATTGTATTGGTGGAATCGTTAGTGCAATTTACAGGAAAAGCAACTACATTCTGATTGATTTGTCCAACAACATTTAAAATAGCTGTAGAAACAGAATCACAATGAATGAGACGATCCAATTCTATATTTAAAACAGTAGTACTACAAGTTGGAGTGATCGGCAAACTAATAACTGGTGGAGATGGAATAGACACATCTGTTTCCCAGGATAATTCAAACCCTTCTTCAGCAATATTTTGGTCCGAAACAAATCCTATGGTAATACATCCTGAGGAAACAATCTGAGGAGGAAGATTGGTACCAGAATATAATCCAATTACCGGAAAAGTATTATCCGGACCATCATATATAGTAACATAATCATTAATAGGTTCGGTAGAAAAAACACTAAAAGTAATGGTAATTTGTAGAGCATTTGGAGGACAAATAGTAAAATGAAAATTTTCATCATGTGAGTACCAAGTAGGATTTAATGCATTTGACTCACTATCTTTTAAAACACCTTCACATTCATAAACAATTAAGTCTTGCATATTGTACTGCACTTGAGCAACAATAATATTACTCAATAACATGTAAAAAATTACAAACATATACTTTCTCATACCTATCTATTTACTGTAATCAATGGAGTAGAAATTTCATTACTCCAATTTCCTTCCCTGTCTTGTATTCGTATAGTATAGAATAAAGTTTCCAAATTTCCACTTCCTAATAAAAAAGGAGCATCAATTTTCAGGTTAATACTTCCTTTTATGAAAAGTTGATTATCTGGAGGATTTAAAGGAATTAAATGATAATAATCTGCAATTTCAAGCCTACTATCTTTTACTTCCATAGATAAATAATCCGGATCATAAAAACCTATAAATCCTTCTGAATGTTCGTATTCTATTTCTAAAATAATATTTTCCTGAAATTCAATCAATTCTGTAGGATTAGTAGAAATTAAAGAAAGATGAAAGACCGAATCATCTTCTTTATTACATGAAAGAAATAAACAAGTATAAATTAATATATACAGTGTATTTCTCATTATAAAATTTCAAATGTAAAGTGTTTTATATATTGGTAGGAACTACCATTATTCGGAATTTCAGTTATGTCATTCACATCATCTTTTATATATATTTTAAAAAATACTTCATCACCAGAAACTAAATCAGAAATATCATGAGTAATATTATGATAGTATTCCACTTGGTTCGAAGCATAATATCCCGCTTCTAAAATTGGGGTATTAACCACATTTAAACTAAGTTCTGGCTGTATGTGGAATTGAAATAAACTTTTGGAAAATTTCACTTTATTATATGTTAAGTTATTAGATGTGATATTATCATCCACTACAGAAAACCAAATATCTAAAGATTGTGTACCTGCAGGAACCTGAATAGTTCCTCTACCAATTCTAGGAAGTGCAATTGAAGTACCAGAAATAAACGCTACTACTCCTTGCATTTCTGGCTTGTTGTTTGGTTGAACAGCGGGATTCCCAAACATATCTTTCGACCCCTCTTCAATCCAAGTTTTTATATTAGCTATATGATCCTCCTTTTCGAGATGCCAGACATGTTCCTGACTTGGGTCATACACAATATCTGCTGTTAGAGGCATTACCTGAGAATTAGGGTCAAAAGTAGCACTTCCGTCAGAATTAGAAAGTAAACGAGCATATAACACGGACTCATCAATATCCCCTGCTTTTACTCTAAATTGATAATCTCCACTAGCATTATTCTTTATAACAGGTTGATAGACCAAGGTATTATAAGAACTTTCTATAGTTCTAAAATCTGGTTCAAAACTACCATCATGACAACCTGAATTTGCGCAATGAGGAACAAAAATATTGTTATAAAGAGCAGCAAAATTTGTTGGGTCAGAAAAATAAGAAGTAGAATCCTCTAATGGAGGAAGTAAATCAGGATTATCGTATGGATTTATTGTTTCTTTCTGACAAGAAATACAAAAAAAAAGAAATAAAATATACAACCCAATAACTCTCATCTTATATCAAGTCAAAAAAGGAATTATTATTATATACATATCCAGAATTAATCACTTCTTGTTTAAATCCTAAAATTTCCGCAATAGTTGGGGTAATATTTACAATATCACCCACCCCATTAGTTTCACTACCAATCGTCAAGTTACTATCTATTCCTGGCCCAGCCATCAAATTAAATATTCTTCTGGCATTAGAGTCTGAATGGTCATAACCGAAAAATGCATTCGCATCCTTTATGTTATTTGGTTCTAGATTTCTACCATGTTCTGGAGCTACTATAATAGAGGTATTACCTGCCATTCCAGGAATATTGTTTTGTATATAATCCCATAAGTGTCCTACCGCATGATCTGCGGAATGTAAAGATTGTAAATATGAAGTAAAATTAGAATGACAACCATCTACATTAGACAAATACACCACTGTCAATGTTGGTTTAAATCTTTTCATCACCTCACAAGCGTAACCTATGGTTTGTCCATCATTATTAGCAGCTGTTGGAGGAAAGGCAATAGTTCCATTTTCCTTTTTAACAAACATGTCTTTTACAAATTGTTTTATTTCTGCTTTTTCTTCAACTGTATTCCCTATACTAGGAAGTGCATTCCCTTGAGAATACCAAACATTATCTAAAAAATATTTCATCTTATACATAGGGTCTAGCTCATCATCCGGATGATATATTTTTGCATTTTTCAGGTGTTTTTCCCCATCCTCACCAAATGTAATAGTTGGAGCCAAGAAATTAGCCCCATACTGAGAACCGTAATTGTCATGCTCACTATAATCCAACAATGGAATAGAATTTCCAATGCCATTACCTACAAACCAACATTTTGTTGCTTTTTCTCCAGTATGTCTTCTTAAATATTCAAATATAGTTGGCATCAAAGGCTTTGCTCTTAAACCTTGCGAATACATGTAATTACCAGTCAGCAGTGTATTTACTCCAGCATAATGCCCAACAGTAGAAGCATTTACCTCTCTAAACAATGTTCCCTGTTGTTGAAGGGTTTGAGATAATAATTTAGGAATAGGTATGTTTTCGTTATTTGCATTATTCGTTCCATAAACTAATTTATCAGTAGGAACTGAACCATCTAATAGATTATACATTATATTTCCTGCAGAAGGATAGTCCTGACTTCCATCCAGATACTGCTGTAATACAGATTCTTGCTGACGAACTCCTCCAGCAAAGGCTACAAATACCACATGATCTGCCATTCTACTTCCACTAGAAGCAAACAACCTTCCACTTGGTAAAATAAAAGGGACTGAAAGAGCCGCTCCTCCAATAGCAGTTTTTTTTATAAATTCTCTTCTTTTCATTTTAATAGTACTGGTATTCGTTAGACAAAGCAAAAGCCATATAAACCATTTCTGCACTTACATTCGGATGAGATTCAAAGAAAGATATAAAAAACTCCCTTTCCGCCTCAGTTACATCTCTAACAAAAAATCTTTTGTAGGTATCCTCTATAAACAGATCCAAATTATCTCTCATAAGAGAATCAGAAGGAATAATAACCCCATTTTTATTCATAAAATTAGAGAAAACAATCTCATGCGCAACTTCCTTATCACCTATAGACTGTATACATCTCGATATTTCGAACAACTCATTTGCAGAAAGCGCTTCCTGAAATAAATTTGCATATAAAATAGATATGAACTGATTACTACTTTTTAACTTATCTTTATTTGCATTATATGATGTTGCGTTTACCTCATTTAACTCATATACATCATCTTTTTTACAAGATGATAAAATCAAAAATACAGATAATATATATAGTAGTTTTTTCATTTTTTTAATCAAAATGTGCGTATTCATCTGAACTCAAAATTATTCTTTGAATTCTCTGGTAATCATTATACATTACTAAATCATTCATTAGTTCGTCTCTTTCTTGTGCATTTGCCTCTCTACCCAAAAAAGTAATGTAAGTCCAATTTACTAATCCCTCAAAAAACTCATCTGAATTACAAATTATAGTAGTAACATCATATTTACAATTGCCTGAAGATCCCATCAAAATCTGAGTAGAATTATCATCAATCATTAATTTACACTCATTAAACTCATAATTTGTTGGATATCTGAAAAGTAGATTGTCAAAAATAGCGTTTATATAATTAAATGTATTCATATTAATGTCATCATAAATAGAATTATAAATCATCCTCCTGTGAACTTCAGAAACAGAAATAACACCGTTCCTGTATTGATTCTTAGACTTTAAGATATCGTTTAGTTTATTATACTCTAACAACCTTTTATATGCATTAATCATATTTCCAGCAATGGAATCTTTTTCGTACTCAAACCACCAATTCGAATTTTGGTAATTGATATAAGAGTTTGATGCTCCCTCTATTAATCTTACCTTTACCAAATCATAAAACCTATGAAAATACGCCTGATTATAAGAGGAATCACCCTCTATAAAAGTAGTGTCGAACTGAAGTTTATAAAGTAACTGATTCCTACTTTCAATTGTCACTTCATTATTCCTTAGAAACTGAACATCCTCTATCATTTCATCATCTAGAGGCTCCCTACCCAACAAATCAATATAACATCTGTTTACATAGTTTTCTAGAAGTAAAGTAGGTATCTCACCATAATAGGGAGCATTATTATTCGGTATAATATTATCCTCTTTCTTACACGAGCTTATAAGAAAAACTATACAAATAATATATACTAATTTTCTAGCCATTCATTAATCAAAAATCACTTTTCTATTTACAGAACCCTTACTGTTTTCTATCTTCAAAATATAACTTCCTTTACCTATATCTTCAGAATTTATATAAGTAGAATTATACAATCCACCCCTTTCTATTACTAATTTACCTTCAACTGAATACAATGAAATATTAAACATATCATTTTCAGGAAAATCTATACGCATCCCACCCCTTGTAGGATTAGGATAAATTTCAATTCTAGAAAAAACTTCAGAATAAACACCAGTAGCACAAGAATCTACAAACACTTCTATTTCTACCCTACTTTCACATCCATTACTATCTAAAGCCTCACATACATAAATGAAATCTTGAGTTGGAGTAATTTCAATTCTATCTTGATCTTGATGTAATGGATTGCCTGTATTCCAATAATAATTAGATAATCCTGGCGTCAATTCTATAACTAAAGTATCTCCTAAACAAATAATTGCAGGATTAGGAGCTGTATATGCAATTAATATTGGTTCTGGAATAACTTCTACATGCATAGTATCTGTAGCAACGCAACCTGTATCATTTGTGTATGAAAGAACATAATCTCCAGTAAGAGAAACCCAGATTTCATGATTAGTACTTCCTGTATTCCACAAATAAGCACCATTTATATCATACACTGTTGGTTGTAATTGAACTGAATCTCCTTCACAAAATGTTGTTGAACCACTTGATGTAAGTTCTACAAAACAAGTTGTTGAAGATGTAGTGCAAGGCAGCCAACCTCCTGGCATTCCATTAGAAACAGCTGGAGTCCATCCTACTCCAGCGCAAATTGCAACACATGAGTTGGGATACATTACTCCATCACAACCACAAACTGGCATGTAAATCATAAGACATGGACAAATAGTAGTTGTATCAGGAATACAATTTTCGCAAATAGTAGTATCGCAACCACTTACTAAATCTGTTATAGTTACACACCATCCAGAATATATTTGAGTTTGATTTGCACCTGTAATACCATTGTTCCATACGTAATCATACATACTGATTCCATTTACTGTAGCGTTCATCATTGCAGGTGAAACCGCATAATCTAAATATACACTCCCTCCAGTTAAGTTACATGGAGTTATTTGGGAATTTGCATTGAAAAATGATCCAAGAAAGATTATAGGGAAAAATAATTTGTAAAATTTTTTCATTATTTTTTGTTTTATTTATATAGTCTTCAAAACTACATTTTTTAATTCAAAAAAACAAGAATTGTGATTTTTAGTCTGACACGTTCAAATTATCGAATAAAGATCAATTTGTTTTCTGTAGACTCATCTTCAGATAAAATATAATTACTCCAATTGAAGAGTTTTATATCTTCTATAGTATTTATTTTATTTTTTATGATATAATTACACATTGCTCCTCTAGCTCGTTTTGCAAAAAATGAAATAACCTTTAACTTTCCATTCTTTATATCTTTAAATATCGGAGTGACTATCGGAACAGTTATCTCTTTAGAATCAAATACCTTAAAATATTCATCAGAAGCTAAATTCACTAAGAAGTTTTCAGATTTTAACTCAGATAATAAATGTTTAGTTAAAATATCCTTCCAAAAAGAATACAAATTTTTATGCCCAGAAACAGACAACTTTGTCCCCATTTCCAATCTGTACGGAAGAATTAAATCAGAAGGACTCAATACTCCATACAAACCAGAAATTATCCTGATACTTTTATTTGCTAAATCTAATTCCGACTCAGAAAACTCATTTACCCTTATGTTTTGATACACCTCCCCCTTAAAAGCAAATAAAGCTTGCTTTGCATCATCTATAGAAAAAGGATAAGTCCAACTATCATTTCTCTCCTTATTTAATATCGAAAGTTTATCACTTAGCTTCATTAATTTAGATAATTGAAGAACTGAATAATTAGACAGCTCTTTCATTATTTCTTTAGACTGTTCAGAAAATAAGTAATCAGTATTCTTTAAACTCGATTTTTCATTACTAAAATCCAACTTTTTAGCAGGAGACAAAAGTATTTTCATTTTATTGTATTTTTGCTGTAGCTAAAATAATATTTATGAATCGATTATTTGTACGTAATAAATTTTTTGTTCTTCACATAATGGTGATTATCCTTGGATTTACTGGAATCCTAGGAAATGAAAGCTTTATTGAACTTAAAAACTTAGATGAGGAGATACAATCTAGTGCTTTAGTATTCTATAGAATGATAATTACGTTTATCGTTTTGTTTATTTTCATCTCTATAAAAGATAATTTCTGGAACATTAAATTAAAAGATTTACTCAAGATTAGTTTTATAGGATTTATTGTAGGTCTTCATTGGATTTTCTTTTTTGAATCAGTAAGAGAACATACTGTAATTGGAGTTATTTGTCTATCTACCTCATCTTTATTTACCTCAATTATAGAACCCATCGTTTTAAAAAGAAAGATTAGTCAACATGAAATATTATTAGGTATTATAATTATAATATCTATATGTGTTATGTGGTGGAACACAATAGATTTATCAATAGAAAAAGCATATTTATATGGAATTATATCATCATTATTAGCAGCGCTTTTCACGGTGCTTAACGCAAAATATATTAACAGGATTTCTTCAACAAAATTATGTACAATTGAAATGTTTAGTGGAGCAATACTTGTAGCCACATACATCCTTTTTTTAGGACATTCTGAAGTTTTTCTATTTCATATTGAATCAAGAGATTGGATATACTTATTAATACTATCGATTATTTGTACTGCATTGGTTTTTGTTTTAATGACAGAGATAATGAAATATATTTCTCCTTATACTTTAGTAATGGCAGTCAATTTAGAGCCAGTATATACTGTTGTATTATGTCTTATATTATCTCAATTCTACCCTCTTTTGAAACATGAAATACAAGATTTAAACATCTATTTCTATCTAACAGCCTCTTTTATGATAATATCAACAATATATCTAAATTATCATTTTAAGAAGAAAATAAATTTGACCTAAATATAAGGTTGAATATTGCGTTTCCTTTATTAAATTTGCGAAAATAATTTTAAAAAATGAAGAAAATCCTATTTAGTTTACTTACAATTTTAATGTATAACACTTCTTTTTCACAGGAAGTACAACTTTTTAAATCAAAAGATAATCTTTCTTATAAAATTGATGGTCATATTACGGGACTTCAGGACACATCTGTAATACTAGCGTATTATTTTGGTGGAAAACAATATGCCTCAGATACTGCGTTTTCTAAAAATGGAAAAATTGTTTTTAGCGGAGAAAAAGAACTTTCGGGTGGTATGTATATGGTAGTACTTCCAAATCAACAATATTTTGATATAGTAATATCTGAGCAAAGGTTTTCTTTCTCAACAAACATTAATTCTCTAGTAAAGAGCATGACGTTTACCAACAGCAAGGAAAATACTCCGTTCTACAAATATCTTAATTTTATCACAGAAAAACAAAGAGAAGTTACTCCACTAAGAGAAAAGGAGAAAATAGCATCTGAAAAGGAAAAAAAACAAATTCAAGAGAAAATACTTAAAATTGATACAGAAGTAAAAAACTTTAAAAACAAATTTGAAAATAATTATTCTGAGATATTTTTCACTAAGATTTTAAAAGCAACAACAGACCCTATAATTCCTAATGCTCCGGACACAATGGATAAACAAGAAAAACAACTATTCCAATTTAAATATTACAAAGATCATTATTGGGAAAATATGGATTTTACAGATGAAAGAATGCTAAAAACTCCTATTTTCTTTAGTAAAATGGATACTTATTTAAATAAACTAACTATACAAGATCCTGATTCAATAAAAAAATCTGCAGATGTTTTAGTAACATTATCCAGACAAAATCAAGACATCTTTCAATATGTAGTATCCTACATCACTTCTACTTATGAAAGATCTAAGATAATGGGAATGGATGCAGTATTTGTACACATGGTAGAAAACTATTATATGACTGGTGAAGCAGATTGGGTGGAGGAAGATCAATTACAGAAAATTGAAGAAAGAGCGGAAAAAATTGCTCCAAACCTAATAGGAAGACCCGCTCCTCCCTTTTTAAATCAATTAGGAATGCCATTTATGAAAGATACTAATGGAGTTATCCATAGATTATACGATATAGAATCTGAATATACCCTACTAATATTCTTTGGTCCTGATTGTGGTCATTGTAAAAAAGAATTACCAAGAGTTAAGAAAGTAGTTGATTCATTAATTGCATCCCCAAAATTTCTAAGTCCTCATAAACCAATAGATATAAAAGTATATTCAGTTCAGACTGAATTTGACAAAAAGAAATGGAAAGAATTTATTGTTAATCAAGAAATAGGAGACTGGATTAATGTAGGAGATATTCAACAAGATCCTGATGGGAATCCAGCAGCAAGTAGTAACTGGAGAGATGAATACGATATTTATTCAACTCCTGTAATATATCTACTCGATAAAGATAAAAAAATATTAGCTAAGAGAATAGACTACAAGCAAATATCTAAAGTCATAAAAAGATTGGAAGAACTTGAAAAATAGTTTACAATATCACTTCAGTTGAACCTGAGTCATTGGAAATATAGTATTTCAAATTATATAAATTTAATAATTTATGCACTTCTTCCATTAATACTCCCTCACCTATACCGTGAATAATTTCAAGAGAGTGTTTTGATTTTTCCAATGCTAAATCCAACTCTATTTTACAATAATCCATTTGAATTTTTACTATCTCAGAGTTTTGCATATGAACATGGTGATTAGTTAAATTTTCAATATGTAAATCAATTTTCACTCTTCCTCGACTATCAAACTTCTTCTTTCTTGATTTAATAACTTTTAAAACATCTTCATCCTCTGCTTTTAAGTTAAAAGAACTTCCATAGGAACTTGGATTATCTGTTTCTGAATCTAAAGGAAGTATCTCTGAAATATTTACAATATAAATAAACCCCTCTTCATCCTCAATCTTCACCTTTTTATCTCCAATCAGTAATAAAATCTTGGCTTTTGTTCTATCTTCTTTAAGTATTATCTTTTCCCCTATTTTAAAAGAAAAAATCATAAGGTTTAATCTAATAAAGTTTTTCTAGCGTCTTCTAATATGTCAAAGCATTTTTCTTTAGATGAACTTTCTGCATAAGTTCTTAAAACAGGCTCAGTACCCGAAGCTCTAATCATTAACCAAGTGTCGTCATCAAAAAAATACTTAAATCCATCGATAGTTTCTACTCTTTTTACTTCATACTTCCCAAAAGAAGTATAGTGTCCTTTTTTACAATTTTCAACAATATTATTCTTAATATCATTTGATATATGAAGATCTATTCTTTCAAAAAAGAACGAACCTACAACTTCGTAAACTTCTTTAATTAAATCTTCTAATGTTTTACCAGATTTTGCTAAAAACTCAAATAAGATTAACCCCATCCAAATACCATCTCTTTCAGGTATATGTCCTGCAGTTGCTATTCCACCACTTTCCTCTCCTCCTAACAGAACATTTTCTGAAACCATCTTGCCTGCAATATGTTTAAATCCAATCGGTACTGTTTCTTGGTCCAAACCATAATAATTACAAATTTGTTTAACTTTTACTGAACAAGAAAATGCAGTAACAACCTTACCTTTCATTTTCTTATATTTTACCATATAGTGTATCAATAAAAGAATAATATGATGAGAATCTATAAATTCACCTTTGCTATTATAAAGACCTATTCTATCCGCATCTCCATCAGTAGCTAATCCACAATCTATATCTCCCTTTTCTTTTATTAAATCAGAGAACTCTAACAGATTTCTATGAATAGGTTCTGGAGCTTGACCATTAAAACCAGGATTGTTATCTGAATGCACCTGTAAAGCTTTAGGAAGTAATCTTGTAATTACATTTTTACCTGCTCCAAACATTGAATCATATGCTAAATTTAAACGAGAATTTCTAATTGAATCAAGATCAAAGTTACTTTCTGCGTGTTTACAATAGTCATCTTCTAAATCCACATATTCCAACATTCCTTCTGATTCTAAATCCTTAAGACTTATAGAGTCAACATCAAAAGTGTTTAATTCAGGGATTCGATTCTCTACATCAGAAATATCATCTTGTAATAAAGGTCCCCCAAAATCTCCTTTTAATTTATATCCGTTATATGATGGAGGATTATGACTTGCGGTAATAACAACTCCTATATTTGCTTTATAATTAACAACTCCTAAAGAAACCATTGGAGTAGACACAAATCCCTTAGCAAGCAGAACCTTAATTCCTTTTCTAGCTAATATTTTTACAGCCGTTTCAGCAAAAAGTTCTCCTGCAAACCTACAATCATGACCTACAATTACTGTAGGATTATCATACTTTGCTTGTAAAAATTCCGCAACAGCAAAACTGACTCTAGCTACATTATCTGTAGTAAATTCTTTCGCAATTATCGCTCTCCAACCATCAGTTCCAAACTTAATTTTTGTCATTTTTATAGGATTTTAGGACCACAAAAATAATAAAATAATTTAGATGGAAATTATTTGAAATTCTGATATCTTTTATACTTTTTTTTGTTTTGATTGTGCTCTTTATTTGAAGATGTGAATTTATGATATCCATCTCCATTACTTCCTGCACACATAAAATAATATTCATGTTGAGTCGCATTTAAAACAGCATCTATTGCATTTATACAAGGAATGCGAATAGGCCCTGGTGGAAGTCCCTTTGATTTATATGTATTATAAGGACTTTCAATATCTGTATGCTTATACAAAACTTGTTTTATTCCAAAATCTTTGTTTGCAAACTTAACCGTGGGGTCTGCTTGTAAATAAGGAAAGTTTAATGGATTATTTAATCTATTTAAGTACAGACCAGCTATTATTGGTCTTTCATCTATTTTTTTATCTTGTTCCTCCTCTACTATAGATGCTAATATTGAAACTTCAATTCTTGTTAATCCTAAGGAATCACACTTTAATTTCCTTTTGTCTGTCCAAAAAAATTCATACTCTCTTTTCATCTTATTTAAAAAGGATGTTACAGATAGTCCTTTATACAATTGATACGTATTAGGTATAAAAAAAGAAGGTAATGTCTGTATATTTAAATCATTATCAGAAAGAAAAGAAGAAGTATCAAGATAAGAACTTAATTCTCCCCTTTCAAAACCTATAGAATCTTCTAATAAAACAATCATATCTTCTATTAATCTTATATTTTCAGGTATATGTAGATTGAAAACTCTCTTGCTTGGAATCCTAAGAATATTAATTAAATCATTATTAGTATAACTATCTTTTAAATGAACAGTACCACATTTTATATTAGAATCAAACTTTTTAAGAGAAGACATAAATTTAAAAGACCAAACATTTCTCAAACTACCGTTTTCCTTAAGCAGCCTTATCAAGTCATTCAAATTAATTCCTTCGTGAATTTCAATTTTAACATGTTCTGTCAATTCCGTTTTGACTTTAAAATTATGACTAATGAAAAGAGACCATAACATATAAATTAATATGAAAAATACAGGAATTGTATATTTTATTTTACTTGAAAATAAGACAGTTTTAATCATGTTTTTTCTCTATTATATCTAAGTTATCTTTTGCTAATTTGTAATCTGGATTTAGTTCTATTGCCTTTTTCATGTAATCTTTAGCTTTATGTAAATCCTTGTCTACATTTAAATAAATTAATCCCAAATTATAATAAGCTTTATCAAAATTAGGATATAATTTTACCAAATCTAACAATCTGTTCCTTGAAATTTCAAATTTAGACATTTTTATCTCTAAAACTGCTGTTTTCAATTGGTAATCTAAATTAAAGGGGGAAAATTCTAAAGACTTTAAAAAATTATAATAGGCTTTTTCGTTAAAATTAAATTGAGAATAAGCATCTCCCACTCTAAGATACATAAGTCCTAAAATATTATTATTAAATGTGTTGTGAAAATCAACTAATTCAACACTTTCTGAAAATTTTATTAACTCTTTATACTGCTTTCTCAAATAGAAATATTGTATGAAGAAAGGAACAGATTCCTCCTTCTTAGATAGTTTCAGAAAACGTATTGCAGAGTCTAACAAAATTGAATTTTTATCAAAACTTTCGTAATGTTTCAGATAAGCTTTTGCCTTACTTAAACTAGAGGGATTAGGATTATTAACGCAAACTAAAGATTGAAATTCTCCCTTTTTATTATCTCTATGCTTTGGAATAGATATTTTATGATCAGTAATAGATACATGAGGGATATCGGTAGAAGATGATTTTGACATGTGACATGAAATACAATCTTTATTATACTCTTTATCCTCACAAATCAAATGACAATCAGTACATTTACTATTAAAATACTCTCCAGGTAAAGAAGTTACACTTTTGTGTGGGTTATGACAAGAAATACAATTTACACCTCCTATTTTATAACAATCTGATTGTTGAAGCCTATCAACATGAGAAGCCATTATAAAAGATTCATCATTCTCAAACCTAGGTACAAAAGTCTCCATAGTTTCAGATAGAGATGTTCCAGGTACAAAATCATTCCAGTTTTTTCCATTTTTCAAAACAGTAGTACCTTGTAGATGACACCTGCTACATACATCAAACTGTAACTCCTTTTCTAATTTTGAAGGATTAACTATCGAATAGTCTACATACTTTGAGGTATCAATAATTATACCGGACATCTTTTCTTTTACATGAATTTCACCAGGTCCATGACACCTTTCACAATCTATCCCCTCTAAAACAGAATGATATTTATTTAAACTTTTATTTTCATACTTAGGATATGCATTATGACAACTCATACACTCCATTCCAATTTCCCTAGAAAAACGACTATTATTTCCGTTTTCATAACCGGGAGGTAAGTCTGCTCTTCTTTCTTGAGTATAAAATGTATATGGCATTTGATGTAGATAACCATTAATTGAAAAGATATGAGAATTGGTATGATGTCCGGAACCAATAACATAATCTATCTTCTGAAGAAATTTATGAGAAGTATCTTTTCCTTCCATTCTAAATTCTAATAAATACAAGGAATCCTCTTTCCACAAAGGTTGATAAAATAAATCTTTTATGGTGTCATAAATAAGAGGATTATTATTCTCATCTAAAACAGATTTAGTTTTTGTAGCAATAGAAAAAGACTTTCCCATTCCTGTTTGCATAAAGGAATTATAAATATCAAAATGACAAGTTTTACAAGTTTCTTTGCCTACATAGGAGACACTGTCATGATGATTTCTATAAATGTTGTTATTTACTTCATCTAATTTAGATACGGTAGAATTATTATTACAAGAAAAAAGAATTGAAAACAATAAAAGAAGCAGATATCTCATCTTACAAAGATATAAAAGTTATGATTTTCTTCGATTCTAACTAATTGAAAACCTAAAGACAAAAATAAGGCATTGCTTTTTTTATTTAAAACATCAACACTACAATTTAGTTTTTTTATATTTAAATTATCAAAACAATAATTAGATAAAAGAGATACAGACTCTTTAGCAAATCCTCTGTTTTGGTACCCCTCATCAATAATTATTCCAATAGAAACTTCCTCTCCTTTGTAATTGAATAAATCAATAAAACCGACAGGATTTGACTTATGATCCACTACAAATCTAAATTGTTTGGCTATCTGTAAATCAGTACCAGAATTTTTGATGTAGGATTTTAGTTCTTTCCTTGTATATCTTATTTGTTCAGTTCCAAATTCCCACAAAGAAGTGTCATTTTCAATCTTTTCTAAAAAATCTAAGTCTGAATAAATTAATGACCTGAGAGATATATTTGTACCAACTAACATTCAAACTCTCCCGAATATACCATTGAAGCTTCACCAGAAAGCCAAATGTTAGTATATTTTGTTCCGTCATGTTGAAACGAAACCATCAAATCACCTCCTGATGTTTTTATTCTTAAATTTGTTTCTTCTAACTTGCCTATTTCGTATAATGCAATAGCTGTCGCTACACTACCCGTACCACAAGAAAGAGATTCCATTTCATCCCCTCTTTCATATGTCCTGATTGACACCCCATCTAGTAAGTCCACAAAATTTACATTTATCCCATAATTACCAAACTCTTTGGAAAATCTTAACCTTCTTCCTGTATTCAGAACATTTACTGTTGTTACATCCTCTACTATTTTAACTAAATGAGGAGATCCGGTATCTAAAACAATAGAATTTTCTCTAACATTTACTTCTTCAACATCTGCCATTTTCATTGACACAATACCTTGGTCTATACTGCCTTTATGAATTCCATCATAAGCCATAAATTCACACTCCTTCTTAAACAATTCTAGGTAATGAGCAAACGCAAGTATACATCTCCCTCCATTTCCACAAAATGTAGACCTCTCTCCAATAGAGTTAAAAAAAATCATTTCAAAAATAGAAGTCTTATGATTTCGTAATAATATTAAACCATCTGCACCAATTCCAAATCGTCTTTCACACAAAGACTGTATTAAAAGACTATCATCAATATCAAATAATTCCTCCCTATCATCTATCAAAATAAAGTCGTTTCCAGTTCCTTGAAACTTATAAAAATCAATAATCATTTATATAATTTATTTTAATGTAAAAATACATATTAAATGCTATACCTATTCATCAGAAATACTATTTTTGCAAACAATTAAACATCTAAAAAATCAAATATGGCAATATCTTACGATAATCAATTATCCGATTGGGTAAACAAAGAAAAATCTGGAGTAAACCTTTTAAATTCTGTTGGCACCTTAATGTACGATAAAGGAATTGAATTAGTATTTTTCAGAAATAGATTATTAGAAATTGGCGTATCTGAACTATTAAACTATAGCGAATACGCAAACAATATTGTTGGAAGAGAAAATAATATCGAAACAGCTTCTCTTTTAGCAAAAGAGATGTTAAACATGAACTTATCTGCTAGTAAAATTGATATTGGACTTTTAACTGCTGAGTATATTGAAGAAGAGGGTAAAAATACTAATGTGTTTTTATCTAAAAAATTAAGCTATATTATAAATGCAGATACCTCTAATCATAAAGCGAAAGATGTAATATTATATGGATTCGGTAGAATTGGAAGATTAACAGCCAGAGAACTTATAAAACAAGCAGGTGTAGG
>CEVR01172846.1_pt1 | contig 18167 bp, 31 predicted proteins | sample 356541 | NCBI WGS metagenome assembly CEVR01 (sample SAMEA2623734, study PRJEB7988) | marine metagenome | isolation source: saline water (ENVO:00002010), including
AATTACTTCCTCTTCTTCTGAAGATTCATTCGATACCTCCTCTTTTGATTCTTCTTTAGAATCTACTACAGCTTCAGTTGTTTTCACTTCTTCATTTACAGGTCGCTCAATATTCTCCTCTTTTGCATCACCAACAGGAGTAGTACCTACAATATCAACTTCAGTAGTGTCAACTTCAATTGTTTCCTCTGTTTCTACAACTACTTCAGATGCCGAAACAACTGATGTCTTTGACCCACCTCTTCTTCTAGTTTTCTTCTTCTTAGGTTTATCAGTAATATAGGTTTCATTATAATCTACCAATTCAATTAATGCCATTTGAGCATTATCTCCTAATCTGTTATTTAATTTCAAGATTCGAGTATAACCTCCTGGTCTATCTGCAACCTTTGTTGCAATATCCCCAAAAAGCTCAGTGATAGCTTCTTTTTGCTTTAAATAACTAAAAACTGTTCTACGAGAATGTGTAGTGTCATTTTTTGACTTTGTAATTAATGGCTCTACATACACTCTTAAAGCTTTAGCTTTTGCTAGAGTAGTCTTGATTTTTTTATGCTCAATTAAAGAACAAGCCATATTAGCCAACATAGCTTTTCTGTGAGCTGCTTTTCTTCCTAAATGATTAAATTTCTTTCTGTGTCTCATTTTACTAATCGTTGTTGTTTAGGTTATATTTTGATACATCAAAACCAAAATGTAAATTCTTCTCTTCTACTAATTCTTCTAACTCCGTCAAAGACTTCTTACCAAAGTTTCTGAACTTTAATAAATCATTCTTAGAGAAAGAAACTAATTCTCCTAATGTAAATACCTCAGCATGTTTTAAACAATTTAATGATCTAACAGATAAACCTAAATCAACTAAAGTTGTTTTTAATAATTGACTCATATGTAATGAATCTTCATCAAAATCATTATCATCTTCTGTATCAAAATTAATCTTTTCATCAGAGAATAACATAAAGTGCTGAATTAAAATCTTTGCAGCTTCTGTTAATGCTTCTTTAGGATCGATAGAACCATCTGTTAAAATATTAATATTTAATTTCTCAAAGTCAGTCTTTTGTTCAACTCTGTAATTTTCTACATTATACTTTACATTCTTAATTGGAGTATAAATTGAGTCAATAGAAATAGTACCAACAGCTAATTCTTCATTTTGATTTTCTTCTGCTGGAACATATCCTCTGCCTTTATCAATAGTAAATTCCATTTCAAACACCATATTCTTATCCGTATTACAAATCACTTGTTCTGGATTAAGAACCTGGAAATTAGAAAGACTAGACCCTAAATCAGCAGCAGTAATCACATCTTTCTTAGAAATTTTCATTATTGCTTTTTCAGTATTTTCGTCTTCAATTTGTTGTTTAAATCTAATTTGTTTAAGATTTAATATTATTTCAGTTACATCTTCAACAACACCACTAATAGTTGTAAACTCATGATCAACGCCTGTAATTTTTATAGATGTAATTGCAAAACCTTCTAAAGAAGAAAGTAATACTCTTCTTAAAGCGTTTCCTATTGTTAATCCATACCCGGGTTCTAAAGGACGAAATTCAAACTGTCCCTCATTCTGAGCTGAATCTAACATAATTACTTCATCCGGTTTTTGAAAATTCAAAATTCTCATATTCTTATTCTTTATTATTTAAATTGTTATTTAGAGTAAAGTTCAACAATGAGTTGTTCTTTAATATTTTCTGAAATCTGACTTCTTTCTGGAGCGGCTTTTACAGTTCCCTTCATTAAATCTGAATTCCACTCTAACCAATCGTTCGATTGGATATTATTTGTTAATGAAGATGAAATAGATTCTAAAGATTTAGATCTTTCTCTAACACTAATTTCATCTCCCACTTTTAATGCTGCAGAAGGTATATTACAAATCTCTCCGTTTAAAAGTATGTGCTTATGACTAACTAATTGTCTTGCAGCTCTTCTTGTAGGGGCTATGCCTAAGCGATACACAACATTATCTAGTCTAGTTTCACAAAGTTGTAAAAGGATTTCACCAGTAATACCTTTCCTTCTTACTGCTTCTTTAAAAAGATTAGAAAATTGTTTTTCTAAAATTCCATAAGTAAATTTAGCTTTTTGTTTTTCCTGTAACTGAACACCATATTCAGATTGTTTACCTCTTCTTCTGTTGTTACCATGTTGTCCTGCCGGATAATTTTTTCTTTCTAAAACTTTGTCTGGTCCAAAAATTGGTTCGCCAAACCTTCGTGAAATTCTAGACTGTGGACCTCTATATCTTGCCATTTCTTTATCTTAATTTAATTTATTAAACTCTTCTCTTTTTCGGAGGACGACATCCATTATGTGGTAATGGAGTTACATCAATAATTTCCGAAACAATAATACCCGTATTATGTATTGTTCTGATCGCTGACTCTCTACCCGCACCAGGTCCTTTTACAAATACTTTTACTCTTCTTAACCCTGCATCAAAAGCAACTTGTGCACAATCTTCAGCAGCCATCTGAGCTGCATAAGGAGTATTCTTTTTAGATCCTTTAAATCCCATCTTACCGGCAGAGGACCAAGCAATTACTTGTCCACTATTATTAGTAAGTGAGATTATAATATTATTAAAAGTAGCTTGAATATGAGCCTTTCCTGTTGATTCTACTTTAACTTTTCTTTTCTTTTTAGCTGATTTTGCCATTGTAATTTGATTATATTAGACTACTATCTTGTAGCAATTTTTTTGTTAGCAACTGTTTTTCTTTTACCTTTTCTTGTACGAGCATTGTTTTTAGTTCTCTGACCTCTTAAAGGAAGACCAACTCTATGACGAATTCCTCTAGTGCATCCAATATCCATTAATCTCTTAATGTTCATTTGTGTCTCAGATCTTAATTCACCCTCTACAGTATATTCTTCTCCTATAATAATTCTTATTGCATTAACTTCATCATCATTCCAGTCTTGAATCTTCTTGTCATGAGACACTTTAGCTTTTGTTAAAATATCTTTCGCAAAAGATGGTCCAATACCATAAATGTAAGTTAATCCAATAACTCCTCTCTTGTTTTTTGGTAAATCTATACCTTTAATTCTTGCCATAATTTATTAACCTTGTCTTTGTTTAAATCTAGGGTTCTTTTTATTGATTACATAAACTCGTCCTTTTCTTTTAACGATTCTGCAATCTTCACTTCTCTTTTTTACTGATGCTCGTACTTTCATAATTTTTATTTTTTAGTACCTATATGTTATTCTACCTTTTGTTAAATCATACGGACTCATCTCCATCTTAACTTTATCTCCAGGTAATAGCTTAATATAAAACTTTCTCATTTTACCAGAAATATGTGCTGTTACTATATGTCCATTTTCTAGCTCTACATGAAACATTGCATTAGATAATGCCTTAATTATCGTACCATCTAACTCTATGTTTGCCTGTTTCGCCATATTTATTTTTTCAATCTCTTTTCTATTTCTACAAAACTTGATAAAACCTCAGCCTTCCCTTTTCTAACCACAACGGTATGTTCAAAATGTGCCGAATATTTTTTATCAGCAGTTATTATTGTCCATCCATCAGAAAGTTGTTTTATTCTTCTAGTACCTAAATTAATCATCGGTTCTATCGCAATAACCAACCCTTCTTTTAATATTATTCCTCTTCCTCTCTGGCCGTAATTTGGAACTTGTGGTTCTTCATGTAAATTTTCACCCACTCCATGACCAACCATCTCTCTCACAACTCCATATCCAAACTGTTCTACATACTTTTGAATAGCAAAACCAATATCACCAACTCTGTTACCTGAAACTGCCTGTTCAATTCCTTTATATAAAGATTCCTTTGTTCTTATTAATAGGCTTTTTACTTCTTCAGAAACTTCCCCTACCTCATAAGTATACGCAGAATCTCCAAAATATCCATTCATAACAACTCCACAATCCATTGAAATAATATCACCTTCATTAAGTGGATTATCGTTTGGTATTCCATGTACAACTTGTTCGTTTAATGACGCACAAAGCGTATTCGGAAAACCACCATAACCTTTAAATGCAGGAACTCCTCCATTATCTCTTATAAACTCTTCCGCTATCTTATCAAGCTGAAGTGTGGTAACCCCTGGTTTAATCAGCGCCGATATCTCAGCATGGGTCTTAGCAACAAGTAAAGAACTTTCTCTTATTAAATCAATTTCATCTTCTGATCTATAATGTATCATTACATCATACTCCCAGAAGACTTCCCTTTAATTTTTCCTTTTTCCATTAATCCATCATAATGACGCATTAATAGGTGACTCTCAATTTGTTGAAGAGTATCTAATACTACTCCAACCATAATTAACAGAGATGTACCTCCAAAGAATTGTGCAAACTGTGGAGTCATATCTGGTTTTATATTTAATGCAATTCCAGGTAATATAGCTATAACACCTAAGTATAACGATCCTGGAAGTGTAATTCTTGACATTATATTATCTAAATATTCAGCTGTTTTTCTTCCTGGTTTTATACCAGGGATAAATCCTCCATTTCTTTTCATATCTTCTGCCATTTGCTTTGGATTTACTGTAATTGCAGTATAAAAATATGTAAATACAACACATAAAATAAAGAATAAAAAGTTGTACCAGAATCCTGTAAAGTCAGATAATGTACTAGCTACTCCAGTTAAATCATCCGAAAAACCTGCTAATGTAACTGGAACAAACATTATTGCTTGAGCAAAGATAATTGGCATTACTCCTGCAGCATTTACTTTTAATGGTATAAACTGACGAACACCACCATATTGTTTATTACCAACAACTCTCTTAGCGTATTGTACAGGTATTCTTCTTGTTCCTTGAACTAATAAAATACACAATGCAATAACAACAACTAATATTACCATCTCTAATAAGAACATTACTAATCCACCAGATTGAGCATTTAATGCCATAGCAAATTCACTTGATAATGATGAAGGTAAAACGGCAATAATACCAATCATAATCAATAAAGAAATACCATTACCTACACCTCCATCTGTAATCTTCTCTCCCAACCACATTACAAATAATGTACCTGTAACTAAAATAATGATTGAAGACAACCAAAACGCACTATCTCCTAACAAGAATGCAGTCTCAGGTAAAGTATTTTTAAGATTAGCAATATATCCTGGAGCTTGACCTCCAGTAATTACAATGGTTAAATACCTTGTAATATTATTTATTTTTCTTCTACCACTTTCTCCCTCTTTCTGTAATTTCTGGAAATAAGGAATAGCCATTCCTAACAACTGAATAACAATAGATGCAGAAATATAAGGCATGATACCAAGAGCAAATATAGATGCTTGTGAGAAAGCTCCTCCAGTAAACATATTTAATAGTCCTAATAATCCATCAGCAGACTGTGCTTGTAAAGCTGCTAATTGTGAAGGATCTACTCCAGGAATCACTACAAAACAACCAAACCTATAAATAGCAATAAATGATAAAGTCATTAAAATTCTGTTCTTTAAATCTTCTATCTTCCAAATATTCTGTATCGTCTGTATCAGTTTTCTCATTTTCTTTCTTATTCAGCTAAAGTATTTGAAATAATATTTGCTGTTCCACCTGCTTTTTCAATTGCTGCTTTTGCAGAAATAGAAAAAGCATCTACTGTAATCTCAATCTTAGAAGTTAATTCTCCTCTTCCTAAAATCTTAATTAAATCATTTTTGTAAGCCATCCCATTTTCAACTAAAACTTCTTTTGTAATAGCTCCTTTAATTTTCTTATTTGTAATTACTTCTTGTAATCTATCCAAATTAATTGCTAAATATTCTTTTCTGTTTGGGTTTGTAAATCCAAACTTAGGAACTCTTCTTTGTAAAGGTTGTTGACCTCCTTCAAAACCACTCTTCTTTGAATATCCAGAACGAGATTTAGCTCCCTTATGTCCTCTAGTAGAAGTTCCTCCTCTTTTAGATCCTTCTCCTCTACCAATTCTTTTTCCTTTTTTTATGGAACCTTCTGCAGGTTTTAAATTATGTAATTCCATCTTTTTACTTTTCTACTAATGTTATTAAGTGTTTTATTTTATGCACCATTCCTAAAATTTGAGGAGTTGCATTATGTTCAACAACTTGGTTCATTTTTTTTAGTCCTAGCGCGTCTAAAGTTAATTTCTGATCTTTTGGACGACCAATTCTACTTCTTACTTGTTTAATCTTTATCTTTTCCATTATCTATTCGGATTACCCATTAAATACTCTATCCATACTAATTCCTCTTTGATTTGCTACAGTTCTAGCATCTCTTAACTCTAAAAGAGCTTTTAAAGTTGCTTTAACTAAGTTGTGAGGATTTGAAGAACCTTTTGATTTTGCAAGTACGTCTTTTATTCCAGCACTCTCAATGACAGCTCTCATGGCACCTCCAGCTTTAATTCCTGTACCGTGAGATGCAGGTTTTATTAAAACTTGAGACCCTCCAAATTTGGTAAGTTGCTCATGAGGAATTGTTCCATTAATAACTGGGATTTTAACTAAATTCTTTTTAGCTGCTTCAATCGCTTTTGCAATTGCAGTTGAAACATCCTTAGATTTACCTAATCCTATACCAACAATTGATTGCTCATCTCCAACAACTACAATAGCTGAGAAACCAAATGCTCTTCCTCCTTTCGTAACTTTTACAACTCTTTGAACTGCAACTAATCTATCTTTTAAATCTAGATCTGATGAAGATTTTACTCTTTTATTTTCTGATAATTTAAACATATCTTTTTCTTAGAATTTTAAACCTGATTCACGAGCCGCTTCTGCTAATGATTTGATTCTCCCATGATATAAAAAACCACCGCGATCAAATTTTACAGATACTACTCCAGCTTCTTTAGCTTTCTCTGCTAATAGAGTACCAACTAATTTAGCTTTTTCAATTTTATTAACTTTTTTATCTTCAATAGACTTTTCAATAGAAGACGCTGCAACTATTGTACTGCCTTTTGTATCATCAATTAACTGAGCATAAATTTGCTTGTTAGACCTGAAAACTGCCAATCGAGGAGTTTCAGAAGTCCCATTAATTGTTTTACGAATCTTGTACCTAATACCCTGTCTTTTTTCTTTTCTTGATTGTGCCATTTTATCTTATATTTTAACTTGCAGCAGCTGTTTTTCCCGCTTTTCTTCTAATATATTCTCCAACATACTTGATACCTTTTCCTTTATAAGGCTCAGGCTTTCTAAAAGATCTAATTTTTGCAGCTACTGCTCCAATTAATTGCTTATCAATAGATTTTAATATCACTACAGGTGCTTGACCTTTCTCAGATACTGTTTCTAGTTTTACTTCAATTGGAAGTTCGAATATAATGTTATGAGAATACCCTGCAGATATATCTAACTTTTGACCTTGATTAGCAGCTCTATATCCTACCCCAACTAATTCTAATTTCTTTTCATATCCTTTCTCTACACCTTCTACCATATTTGCAATAAGTGCTCTGTAAAGACCATGATAAGATCTAACTTGTTTTTCTTCAGAATTTCTTGATAAAATCACTTCATTTTCATTTACTGAAATTGAAATTGAATTATCAACTTTCTGACTTAATTCTCCAAGCTTTCCTTTTACAGTAACCATACCATCAGCTACAGAAACTGTTGTTCCTTCTGAAAATGATATTGGGCTATTTCCTATTCTTGACATTTCTTTTTACTTTTTATCTTATAATTAGTATACGTAGCAAATTACTTCACCACCTACATTTAAATTCCTTGCTTCTTTATCAGTTATAACACCTTTAGATGTAGATAAAATTGCGATACCTAAACCATTAATTACTCTTGGCATAGTTTCTTTATTCGCATACTTTCTAAGTCCTGGCTTACTAACTCTAATTAATTTCTTAATTGCAGGAGTTTTTGAATTATATTTTAAAGCAATTTTAATATTACCCTGATGATTTAATTCATCTTCAAACTTATAACTTAGAATATATCCTTTATCAAATAAGATTTCGGTTATAGATTTTTTCATGTTAGATGCTGGAACATCAACAACTTTGTGTCCTGCCATCTGTGCATTTCTAACTCTTGTTAAATAATCTGCTATTGGATCTGTAAACATATCTTTTCTTTATTTCTTTATTACCAACTTGCTTTTTTCACTCCTGGAATTAAACCAAAGTTTGCCATTTCTCTAAATTTAACACGAGAAATACCAAATTGTCTCATATATCCTTTTGGTCTTCCAGTTATTTTACATCTGTTATGCATTCTAATTGGAGAGGCATTCTTAGGAAGTTTTTGTAAACCTTCATAATCTCCCGCTGCTTTTAAAGCTGCTCTCTTTTCTGCATATTTTGCTACAGTTTTTGCTCTTTTTACCTCACGAGCTTTCATTGATTCTTTTGCCATAACTTATAAACTTTCTGATTTATCAGTTTCTTCTGATAAATCTTGATTATTATCCTTTTCTGATTCTAAAGAATCATCTTGATTATCTTTAGAAATCTCTTCACTATCTTGTGAAGATATATCTTCCTCACTTACTTCACCCAACATTTCTTGCTTAGCTTCCTCCTCTAATTGTCTTCTTTCTTCTTGATCTTTCTGTTTTATTTGAGCTTTTCTCTCATCTTTTCTACTAGTCTCATCTTTAAATGGGAGTCCAAACTCTTTAAGAAGAATTAATGCGTCTTCATTAGAATTTGTATCTGTCACAAAAGTGATATCCATTCCTGTAATTTTACTAATCTTATCTATACTGATTTCAGGGAAAGCAATCTGTTCTTTAATTCCCATTGTAAAGTTTCCTCTACCATCAAATCCTTTTACTTCAAGCCCTTGAAAATCTCTTACCCTAGGAAGAGTTGATGTAATAAATCTTTCTAAAAATTCATACATTTTATCTCCTCTTAATGTTACCATTACTCCAACTGGCATGCCTTTTCTTAACTTAAAGTTAGAGATATCTTTAGTAGCTTTAGTAATTAATGCTTTCTGACCAGTAATCATTGTCATTTCTTGCTGAGCAGCTTCAATCTGTTTTTTATCTGAACTTGCAGAACCTAAACCTTGGTTTAAACAAATCTTTACTAATTTCGGTACTTGCATTACCGACTTATAATTTCCTTTCAGATTAGAAACAATCTGATCAGAATACTTTTTTCTTAAATTTGGTGTATATTCCATTATTTTATAACTTCTCCTGATTTTTTAGCGAATCTCACTAATTTTCCTGTTTTTTCATCTCTTCTTCTTCCAACTCTAGTAGGTTTTCCGGATTTAGGATCAACTAACATTAAGTTAGAAATATTAATAGATGCTTCTTGTTTAATAATACCCCCTTGTGGATTAGCTGCATTAGGCTTAGTATGTTTTGAAACCATATTTACACCTTCAACAATAGCTCTGTTAGTAGAAGGAATTACTTTAATAATTTTCCCTTCCTTACCCTTAGAAGTACCTGCTAAAACTACAACTATATCATCTTTCTTTAATTTTATCTTTGTCATCTTCATTATAAGTTTATAACACCTCTGGTGCTAATGATACTACTTTCATAAAATCATTATCTCTCAACTCTCTTGCAACAGGACCAAACACACGAGTACCTTTCATTTGACCATTTTCATCAATAATAACACAAGCGTTATCATCAAATCTGATGTAAGAACCATCCTTTCTTCTGATTTCTTTCTTTACCCTAACCATTACAGCTTTTACAACCTGCCCTTTCTTCACATTGCCGGAAGGAGTAGCAGTCTTCACTGTACCAACAATCTTATCACCTACAGAAGCATATCTTTTTCCTGTACCTCCTAAAACTCTAATACATAGAATTTCTTTTGCTCCACTGTTGTCAGCTACTTTTACTCTAGATTCTTGTTGTATCATTATTTCGCTCTTTCAATTATATCTACTAATCTCCAATTCTTATTTTTACTCATCTTTCTTGTTTCCATGATCCTTACAGTATCACCTTCATTACAAGTATTCTCATCATCATGAGCAATAAACTTTGTAGATTTCTTTACGAACTTTCCATAAAGAGGGTGCTTTACTTTTCTTTCAACCATAACAACAATAGATTTTTCCATTTTGTTAGAGGTAACTACACCAATTCTTTCTTTTCTTAAATTTCTTTCCATTTACTTATATATTCTTATCTTCTATTTTTTCTAAAAGAAAGCTCAGTCTTAATTCTAGCAATTACTTTTTTAGTAGAAGTAATTAACTTAGGGTTCTCTAATGGAGAAACTTCATGACTCATTTTCATCTTAGATAATTTCTCTTTTTCAGAAGCTAACATTTCTAGTAATTCATTCTCTGGGGTATCTATTAAAATCGTTGCTTTCATTTATTTACTTTTAACTATATAATCTCTCTTAATAATAAATTTCGTTGTAATTGGTAGTTTTTGAGCTGCTAATCTTAATGCTTCTTTAGCTGTTTCAAAATCTACTCCATCAATCTCAAACAAAATTCTACCTGGTGTAACTGTAGCTGCCCAATATTCTGGAGCTCCTTTCCCTTTACCCATTCTTACCTCAGCAGGCTTTTTTGTAATTGGCTTGCTTGGAAAAATTCTAATCCAAACCTGACCTTGTCTTTTCATATAACGAGTCACTGCAATACGAGCGGCTTCAATCTGTCGAGCTGTAATCCAACATTCTTCTAAAGCTTTTATTCCGAAAGTTCCGAAAGCCAATTGATTGCCTCTTTGGGCATTCCCTTTCATTCTACCCTTCTGCATTCTTCTAAACTTTGTCTTTTTTGGTTGTAACATTTTACTAAATCTTTATAAAATTATGACCTTCTTCTTTTAGGTCCCCTATTATTTCCTCCTTGCTTTCCTCCTTTTTGAGATTTGAAGTGTAACATTAAATCTCTCTTTCCATATACTTCTCCTCTACAAATCCAAACTTTAATACCAATAAGTCCGTATTGAGTTTGAGCTTCTGATAAAGCATAATCAATATCCGCTCTAAATGTGTGAAGAGGAGTTCTTCCATCTTTAAACATTTCAGATCTTGCCATCTCCGCACCATTCAATCTTCCTGAAATCTGAACTTTAATACCTTCAGCTCCCATTCTCATTGTAGAAGCAATGGCCATTTTAATAGCTCTTTTATAAGAAATTCTACCTTCAACTTGTCTTGCTATATTATTAGCAACTAAAGTAGCTTCTAAATCAGGTCTTTTTACTTCAAAGATATTGATCTGAATTTCTTTCCCTGTTAATTTCTTAATTTCCTCTTTTAGAGTTTCTACTTCTTGACCTCCTTTACCAATAATGATACCTGGTCTAGAAGTATGAATAGTAATAGTAACTACTTTTAAAGTTCTTTCAATAGCAATTCTAGATATACTAGCTTTTACTAATCTAACTTTAAGATATTTTCTGATTTTATCATCTTCAGCAAGTTTGTCACCAAAGTCGTTTCCACCAAACCAATTAGATTCCCATCCTCTGATGTAACCTAATCTATTACCAATTGGATTTGTTTTTTGTCCCATATTAATTATTATCTGTATTTCTACTATCAACCACTAAAGTAACATGGTTTGATCTTTTTCTAATTCTGTGTGCTCTACCTTGTGGTGCTGCCTGGATTCTTTTCATCATTCTACCACTATCCACTTTTACCTCCGAAATGTAAAGATTACTTTCATCCATTCTTTTTCCTTCATTCTTCACTTCCCAATTTGCTAATGCAGAAAGAAGTAATTTTTCCATTCTTCCAGAGGCTTCTTTCGGATTTAATTTTAATTGTACTAAAGCTTTATCTACATCCATTCCTCTAACAAGATCTGCAATTAACCTCATTTTTCTTGGAGAAGTAGGGCAGTTATTCAATTTTGCAAAAGCGATATTCTTTCTCGCCTCTTTCATTGCATTTGCTTTTATTCTTTTTCTTGCTCCCATTTCTTATTATTTTCTATTACCTCCATGACCTCTAAAGGTTCTTGTTGGAGAAAATTCTCCTAATTTATGACCTACCATATTTTCTGTGACAAATACAGGAATAAATTGCCTTCCATTATGAACTGCAATTGTTTTTCCAACAAAATCAGGAGCAATCATTGAAGCTCTTGACCAAGTTTTAATTACTGAATTTTTTCCAGATTGATTCATTGCATCAATTTTTCTTTGCAATTTATAATGAATATAAGGTCCTTTTTTTAATGATCTAGCCATAAATTATTTCTTTTTTCTTCTTTCAATTATATACTTATCTGAAGCCTTTTTCTTGTTTCTAGTTTTATATCCTTTCGCTGGAATACCATTCTTAGATCTTGGAATACCTCCAGAATGTTTTCCTTCACCACCACCCATTGGATGATCTACTGGATTCATTACTGTTGACCTGACTCTGGGCCTCCTACCTTGCCATCTACTTCTACCCGCCTTACCAGAAACTTGTAATTGGTTTTGAGAATTAGACACTGTACCAATAGTAGCTAAACAAGTCATTAAAATTTGTCTGATTTCTCCAGAAGCTAATTTAATAGTTGCATACTTACCGTCTTTTGCCATTAATTGAGCATAAGAACCAGCACTTCTAACTAAAATTCCCCCCTGACCTGGTCTTAATTCTATATTGTGAATTAATGTACCTAAAGGAATATTACTTAAAGGTAATGAATTTCCAACATTAATAGGAGCTTTATCTCCTGATAATAACTCCATTCCAACTTTTAAACCTTCTGGTGAAACAATATATCTTTTCTCACCATCAACATAATTTAATAAAGCAATGTATGCTGTTCTGTTTGGATCATACTCTATAGTAGAAACTTTTGCAGGAATACCGAATTTATTTCTCTTAAAATCAATAATTCTGTATCTCTGCTTATGCCCACCACCGACATGTCTGATAGTCATTTTACCTCTATCATTCCTACCACCAGTTCTTTTTTGTTTAACTAGTAAACTCTTTTCTGGACTTGAAGTCGTAACTTCATCAAAAGACCTTGCAACTTTATGTCTTTGTCCAGGAGTATTTGGTTTTAATTTTCTAACTGCCATTTTCCTCTAATTATATATTACTGTAAAAATCAATAGTATCCCCCTCTGACAAAGTAACAATCGCTTTTTTATACGTTTTTGTCCTACCAGAAATGAAACCTGATTTAGTACCTCGTGTTCTTTTCTTACCAATACAAACCATTGTTCTAACTGATTCAACAGTTACATCATAAGACTCCTCTACCGCTTTCTTGATCTCTATTTTATTAGCAGATCTATCAACAACAAACCCAAAACGATTTAAATTCTCCGCTTCTGCTGTCATTTTTTCAGTAATTACTGGTTTTATTAAAATATTCATCACTTCTATTTTTTATAATTCTTCTCAATTTCCTTAATTGAAGACTCAAGAAACATTAATTTATTAGCATTCATTAAATCGTAAGTATTTAAAGATGAGACACTTACCACTTTTGACTTCTTCAAATTTCGGGAAGACAAAATTATATTTTTATTTGAATCTGCAAGGATTAATAAGGTTTTATTATTCTCTTGATTCAAATTAGATAATATATTTTTATATCCTTTAGTACTTGGATTATCCATAGAGAAATCCTCTAATATAATGATATTCTTATCTTTAGCCATTTGAGAAAGAGCAGAGTTACGAGCTAAAACCTTAACCTTTTTATTAAGTTTAAAATCATAACTTCTTGGTCTTGGGCCAAAAACTCTACCACCACCTCTAAATAAAGGATTCTTAATATCACCTACCCTTGCAGCACCACTACCTTTTTGTTTCCTTAGTTTTCTTCTACTACCCGCTACATCACTTCTTTCTTTAGATTTGTGAGTACCTTGTCTTTGTGCGGCTAAATAATGTTTTACGTCTAAGTATATAGCATGGTTATTTGGCTCAATACCAAAGATATCTTTACTTAATGAAACTGACTTGGAAGTTTCTTTTCCTTCTGTATTATAAACTGATACTTTCATTATTTCTCAATTGTTATATATGAATTATTTGCTCCTGGAACAGAACCATTAACTAAAATTAGATTTTTATCTGCTATTACTTTTAATACTTGTAAATTTTCAATCTTTACTCTATCATTTCCCATTTGACCTGCCATTCTCATTCCTTTAAAAACTCTTGCAGGATAAGAAGCTGCACCAATAGAACCAGGGTGTCTTTGTCTGTTATGTTGACCATGAGTAGCATCATTTACTCCTTTAAAACCATGTCTTTTTACAACTCCCTGGAATCCTTTTCCTTTAGAAGTCCCTACTACCTCAACGTAATCACCTTCCTCAAATAATTCAGTGGTAAGAGTATCTCCTAAATTTACTTCCTCAAAAGAATTAAATTCCACTAATTTCTTATGTAATGGAGATTTTGCTTTTTTGAAATGTCCTTTTAAAGCGTTGGTTACTCTTTGTTCCTTTTGTTCCTCATAACCAATCTGAATGGCACTATATCCATCCACCTCTTCAGTTTTAATTTGAGTTACAGTACAAGGACCAACCTCAAGAATTGTACAAGGGATATTTTTCCCTTCTTCAGAGAAAATACTTGTCATTCCTATTTTTTTACCTATTAAACCTGGCATCTTATTTATTATTTATATTACTTTAATTTCTACATGAACTCCCGAAGGAAGTTCTAACTTCATTAATGCATCAATTGTTTTAGAAGATGCATTATATATATCCATTAATCTTTTATGAGAAGATAATTGGAATTGTTCTCTCGCCTCTTTATTTACGTGAGGAGATCTAAGAACTGTATATATCTTTTTATTTGTAGGTAATGGAATTGGACCACTAACTACAGCTCCAGATGTTTTAACTGTTTTTACAATCTTTTCTGAAGATTGATCAACCAAATTATGGTCAAATGATTTTAATTTTATTCTTACTTTCTGTGACATAATATATTATTGTTGTACTCCTGTTGTTTCCGAAATTACTGATTCCGCAATATTTTTAGGTGCCGTTTGGAAACTAAAAAACTCCATTGTAGATGTCGCTCTTCCTGAAGAAATAGTTCTTAAGTCAGTTACATAACCAAACATTTCTGATAATGGAACTTTAGCCTTTACCAACTTAGACCCCGCTTTATCTTCCATACCTTCTACTTGTCCTCTTCTTCTATTTAAATCCCCAATAATGTCTCCCATGTTTTCTTCAGGAGTAATAACATCTAATCTCATAATTGGTTCTAATAATTCAGGACCAGCTTGTTTTACAGCTGATTTAAAAGCAATTTTAGCACATAATTCAAACGATAATGCGTCTGAATCAACATCATGGTAAGATCCGTCAAATAACCTAACTTTTAAAGTATCAATAGGGAAACCTGCTAAAACACCATTCTCCATAGCCATTTTAAATCCTTTCTCAACCGATGGAATAAATTCTTTAGGAATATTTCCTCCTTTAATCTCATTAATAAATTGTAATCCTTCTCCTTCAAAATCAGCATCAACTGGAGAAAGTTCAAAATTAATATCGGCAAATTTTCCTCTACCTCCTGATTGCTTTTTATAAACTTCTCTATGAGTAACAGAACTAGTCACTGCTTCTTTATAAGAAACTTGAGGAGCACCTTGGTTACATTCTACTCCAAATTCTCTTTTTAATCTATCAATAATAATATCTAAGTGTAACTCTCCCATTCCTGAGATAATTGTTTGACCCGAATCATGATCGGTTCTTACAGTAAATGTAGGATCTTCTTCCGCAAGTTTACCTAAAGCAACTCCTAATTTATCCATATCTTTTTGAGTTTTTGGCTCTACCGCAATTCCAATTACTGGATCTGGGAAATCCATAGACTCTAATACAATAGGAGCATTTTCTGCACATAATGTATCTCCTGTTCTAATATCTTTAAATCCTACTAATGCAGCAATATCACCAGCTTGAAGTGAATCAATCTGATTTTGTTTGTTAGCATGCATTTGGAAGATTCTTGAAATTCTTTCTTTCTTATTTGTTCTTGTATTAAACACATAAGAACCAGAATCTAATTTACCAGAATAAGCTCTAGTAAAACATAATCTACCTACATAAGGATCTGTTGCAATTTTAAATGCTAAAGAAGCAAATGGTTCATCCACTGAAGGTTGTCTAACCGCTTCTTCTTCAGTTCTTGGGTTTTTCCCAACAATTCCTTCAGTGTCCATTGGAGATGGAAGAATTTCCATAACCATATCTAACATAGCTTGAACACCTTTATTTTTAAAAGCAGAACCACACATCATAGGAACAACTTTTCCTGATATAGTAGCTTGTCTTAATGCAGATAAAATTTCTGCCTCGGTCAATGAATTTTCATCTTCAAAATATTTTTCCATTAAAGACTCATCAAATTCTGCAACTGCTTCTAATAACTGACCTCTGTATTCTCTTGCTTCATCCAAAATATGAGCAGGAATCTCAACCTCTTCAAAAGTCATCCCCTGATCTTCCTCATTCCAAACAATACCTCTAAAGTTAATTAAATCAACAACTCCCTCAAAAGATTCTTCCGCCCCGATAGGAATTTGTAATGGTAATGCATGAGAACCTAACATATCTTTAACTTGTCTACAAACATTTAAGAAATCAGCACCTTGTCTATCCATCTTATTCACAAAACCAATCCTTGGTACATTATAGTTGTTTGCCAATCTCCAGTTTGTTTCTGATTGAGGCTCAACACCATCTACAGCGGAGAATAAAAACACTAAACCGTCTAACACTCTCAACGATCTATTTACTTCTACAGTAAAATCTACGTGACCAGGAGTATCAATAATATTTACATGATAATCTATACCTCTATAAGGCCAGTTTAATGTAGTTGCAGCAGAAGTAATCGTAATACCTCTTTCTTGTTCTTGTTCCATCCAATCCATTGTCGCAGCTCCATCATGAACTTCTCCAATTTTATGAGAAACACCACCATAATATAAAATTCTTTCAGTAGTAGTAGTTTTTCCAGCATCAATATGAGCCGCAATTCCAATATTTCGTGTATATGTTAAATCTCTTTTTGCCATTTTCTTACTATATTAAAATCTAAAATGTGAGAAAGCTTTATTCGCCTCTGCCATTCTATGAGTATCCATTTTCTTTTTATAAGCCGATCCCTCTTCTTTATATCCTGCAACAATCTCTGAAGCTAAATTTACAGCCATAGTCTTTTCGTTTCTACTTCTTGCAGCAGCAATTAACCACTTCATCCCAAGAGAAATTTTTCTATCATCTCTTACAGGTTGAGGAATCTGAAATGTAGCACCCCCAATTCTTCTACTTCTTACTTCGACATGAGGAGTAATATTTTCTAATGATTTTTCCCAAACTACTAAAGCGTCTTCCTCCTCTACTTTGGTAGCTACCACATCTAAAGCATTATAAAACACTTTAAAAGCAATACTCTTCTTTCCATCTAACATTAGGTTGTTTACAAACCTTGTAACCAATACACTGCCAAACTTTGGGTCTGGTAATAACATTCTTTTTTTCGCTCTTGATTTTCTCATTTTCTAAAATCTATTTATTTTTTAGGTCTTTTAGTACCATACTTTGATCTTCTTTGTGTTCTATCATCAACTCCAGATGTATCTAAAGCACCTCTAACAATGTGATATCTAACACCAGGAAGATCTTTTACTCTACCACCTCTTACTAACACAATAGAGTGTTCTTGTAAGTTATGTCCTTCTCCCCCGATATATGCGTTTACCTCATTACCATTTGTCAACCTAACCCTAGCTACTTTTCTAAGTGCAGAATTTGGTTTTTTAGGAGTTGTAGTATATACTCTTGTACACACACCTCTTCTTTGAGGGCAACTATCTAAAGCTAAAGACTTGCTCTTCTTCTTTAGTTTAGTTCTACCTTGTCTTACTAACTGTTGTATTGTTGGCATAATTTTCTTTACCTTAATTTTTTATTAAAATGGTCGGCAAATGTAGTAATTATAATTAGTATAAAGAAAGGGAAATTTATTTTTTTTGACAAAATTACATCTCTAGGAGAAAAGAGGGATGTTTAATGGTTAAAAAACAAAGAATTAATTCGTATTTGTATAATTGAGTATTCTTCTTATTAACATAAAATTGTCAAAAATGAAAATAAACAACTATGCCATTTTATTAATTATCAGTACTTATTTTAGGGTAATTTTGTGGTGTAATTGATTGTTGTTTATGGTGATTTCTACAAAATACACCCCTTTAC